>Ga0307500_10000563_pt1 | contig 12011 bp, 9 predicted proteins | sample 14_S_MG_FD_201362 | JGI IMG/M metagenome (GOLD analysis project Ga0307500, IMG submission 201362) | Soil microbial communities from Populus trichocarpa stands in riparian zone in the Pacific Northwest, United States - 14_S | ecosystem: Environmental > Terrestrial > Soil > Riparian zone > Trees... | reverse complement strand
CATGTTCGGTGCTGGTGAGAGCTAACCGGCTCGCAAAAAGGATGTTCCTAAAGGCCTCGAAAACGCCGTGATGGAACGGACGGATCGGCAAAAAGTGCGCGTGGAACGGACCCCGTTGCGACTCAAAATCGTTAACGCGGCGACATATGTAGGGCGTATGACAAGGACGGCGAACGACGCCAAAAGGCATGCTTGTCAAGGGCTGCACAACGGCCCTGTTTTGGCTTATGGATTTCGCGCACGGTGCCTCTGACCGTCGACTGTCACCCTTCGTGACAGGTCCATCTTACGTATTGTTGCCCCCCGCCGGGAGGATGAATGCATCGGTTGCTGACCACGCTCGGGCGTGGCTTCAAGGAGAAGATCGGCTGGAAACGGCTAGGGATCGCTGCGAGTCTTCTCATCATCATTCTTGCGGTCACGCATCTGGTTCGCACCCTGAAAGGGGTCGACACCGGGATCATTTTGACTGCGCTGACGGAAATCGCGCCGCATCGCATCGCGCTGGCCGCCCTGTGCGTGGTAGGCGCGTTCTGCACGCTGACCTTCTATGATTTCTTCGCATTGCGAACCATTGGCAAGACGCACATCCCCTATCGCATCGCCGCGATGTCGAGCTTCACCAGCTACACCATCGGCCACAATATCGGCGCCACCGTCTTTACCGGCGGCGCGATCCGGTTCCGGATCTATTCCGATTACGGACTGACCGCGATCGACGTTGCAAAAATCTGCTTCCTCTCCGGCCTCACCTTCTGGCTCGGCAATCTGTTCGTGCTGGGCGTAGGCATGGGCTGGCATCCCGAGGCGGCGTCCGCAATGGACCTGCTGCCGGCGGCGATGAACCGGCTGATCGCGATCGGCTGCCTTGCCGGCATCGCCGCCTATTTCGTCTGGCTGCTGATGGGCGAGGGTCGCCGTGAGCTCGGTCAGAACGGCTGGAAAGTCGTGCTGCCCTCAGCGCGGCTGACGCTGCTGCAGGTGCTGATCGGCGTGGTCGATCTCGGCTTCTGCGCGCTGGCGATGTACCTGTTGATGCCGATGGCGCCGTATATCGATTTCGTTTCGCTCGCGGTGGTGTTCATCCTGGCGACGCTGCTCGGCTTCGCCAGTCATGCGCCCGGCAGCATCGGCGTGTTCGACGCCGCGATGCTGGTGGCGCTGCCGCAGTTCGGCAGGGAAGAGCTGCTGGCGACACTGGTGGTGTTCCGGATCCTGTACTTCCTGATCCCCTTCGGCATCTCGATTGGGATCATGGGCACACGCGAACTCTGGCTCAGCGTGCTGCAACCATGGCTAGAACGGCGCCGGCTCGGCGAAGCCTGCACCGCCAAGGCCCGAGTGCAGCCACCGATCAAGGGCCGGCAATCCCGAGGCCGGTAACGGCGTCGTTATCTGCGCCGTCCGATCTTTTGACGCAGAGCTGCCTCATTCTCTTATTTCCGCCTTACCGCTAACGTCAAACGGCGCCATGGCTGCAATTCTCCTACGTTCAATGCTGTCGGTCGCGCTGGTCGCCGCCGCGCTGGCCGGCATACCCACGTCCGCCGCGCAGGCCCAGACCGCTGGCGGCTATGGGCCGCTGCAGATTTCCTGGGAGGTGCGCAACCGCTTCCGCCTGTTCCGCGAGGAGCGGGATTTCCTGCTGCACGCCGAAAGCGCGCGTGGCCGCAGCGTGCTGGCCGCGGAGCAGGTGCTGGCGATCCAGAGCGACGGCCGCGGCTGGGCGCGCAACACGGTGAACCGGCTTTGCATCGATCTCGCCGGCCGCGTCAGCGAGCCCTGCACGCGCGACAACGTCAAGGAAAGCTATCTCACCCCGATCGATCATCCGGTCGTGATCCGCCTGACCGGTCCGGTGCCGGTCGGCGCTACCTGCGCCTGGACGGTCGACGATGGCGATGGACCGCAAACCTCCAACTTCGACTGCGCCGAGCCGGTCAATCTCCGGGTCCGTTACGGCCGCACCACGGTGGTCACCGCCGACGTGTCCAGCTCGGAGGGCAGTCAGCGCGTTTTCACCGAGATCGCGGTGCGCGACATCTTCATCGCCGGCCTCGGCGACAGTGTCGCGTCCGGCGAGGGAAATCCGGACCGGCCGGTTGCGCTGTCCGATGAAGGCTTTTGCTTCCGCTCCTATCTCGGATCGGCCGCCGCGCAATATTACCGTCCGAGCCGCGCGGGCTATAAAGGTGGACGCGCATGCGAGGCGCCGGACTTGCTGTCGGTTTGGCAGCGCCAGAGCGCACTCTGGTTCAATCCGGCCTGCCACCGTTCGCTCTACAGCTATCAGACCCGGACCGCACTGACGCTCGCCGTGCGATATCCGCACATCGCGGTGACCTATCTGCCGCTGGCCTGCACCGGCGCCACCATCGCCGACGGGCTGTTCGGCTCGCAGCGCGCCCGCGACTGCCTGCCGTCGAAATCGGGCAGCGGTGCGTGCCAGGGCACCGTCAACGGACAACTGGCCGAGTTGCGCGAGGCCCTCACCGCCGCGAAACGCCGGCAGCCGGATCGCAAGCTCGATCTGGTGCTGCTGTCGGTCGGCGCCAACGACATCTATTTCTCCGGCCTCGTCGCCGACGTGATCGTCGACAGTGCGACTGAGCGCGCGCTGTTCCGGCGCAGCGGCGTGATGGCCTCGGTGGACGACGCACGCAGTGCGATGTCACGCGACCTGCCGCAGGGATTTGCAAAACTGCGCGAGGCGCTGAAGCCGCTGGTCGGCGACCTGTCGCGGGTGGTCTACACTTCTTACGCCAATCCGACGGTGGTGAATGGCGCACCCTGCCCCGGCGGACGCGCCGGTTTTGACATTCATCCCTCCTTCAATGCCCAGCCGCAGCGGCTGGCCGCCGTGTCGAACTTCGTCGAAAGCGAATTCCTGCCGCAGTTGAGAGCGCTGGCACTCTGCGAGGGCGGCATCCTGTGCCGCAATCCGAGCGCCGACCGCATGACCTTCGTCGACAGCCATCAGGCCAGCTTTGCCAGCCACGGCTTCTGCGCGCGCGCCGAAAGCGATCCCGAATTCGACCGGCAGTGCTTCTCGGCGAGCGGCAACAGCTTCGATCCCGATATCGTCACGGCCGCCAGCCAGCCGATGCTGTGCGGCCGCAGCGCCGGCGAGTACCGCGCCTATCTGCCGCGCGCGCGCTGGATCCGCGATGCCAATGACAGCTACTTTTCGGCGATGACCTACCCGCAAGGCCTGCCGACATCGCAGCAGCCGGCCGATATCCATGACGCAACCTGGGGCGTGTTGTCAGCGGTCTATGGCGGCGCGGTGCATCCGAGCGCCGAGGGCCACGCCGCGATGGCAGATGCCGCCGTGCCGGCCGCCGCCGCGGTGCTGCAGCTCGATGCCGGGGTGCCTGAAGTCGCTTCGCAACCAGTACCACCGATCGCGTTGCCGCCAGGCACGCGTTAAGCCGGTCGCACGCCTTAGCCAACGATCTGCTTGCGCTGGCTTTCGACATGAGGGCGAAAGGTCGTCTTGTCGGTACCGCAATCCGGGCACCGCCAATTCGACGGAATGCTGTTGAACGACGTACCCGCCGGGATCGAATGGTCCGGCAATCCGGCGTGTGGGTCGTAGATGAAATAGCATCCGCCGCAGATAAAGAGTTGGCGGCCGGCAGGGCGATGAAGGGCGAGCGGCCGCGCCGCGCTGATGCCCCCTGATGTCATGGGAGCGGAAACGGTATCGCCGACGGCCACCTGCGCACCCTCACGCGCGACAAGATAGATGCCGAGTTCCTTGTGCCCGAAGGCGGCCCGCAGCGACGCCGGAAAATCGAGGTCGCGGCGGCCGGTTTCGGGGTTGACGTTGGTTGCGCCGCACCGGCCGTTGCGCCGGTCGACCCGAAACAATCCGTCTCCGATCCGGATATCGCTGCCGACCCACTCGAACTCCTCCCACGGTTTCGCTCCATCGATGTAGAAATTGGCCCGGAAGCGCAGCGGATCGATGTTGTAGCCCCACTGCTCTTCCAGGCTGCGCACCGTGGCGAGGTTGATCAGCGAGATCACGTTGTCGGGCTTGTCCATGAAATGCCCGTTCTGCGCCCGCACCAGCGTCGGCGCGCTGCGAAGCGCCGGGACCAGTTGCCAGAAGAATTCCTCGACCCTGGCACGCGCCGCAGCGTCGCCGAGATCGGCGATCAAGAGCTGATGATTGTCCTGGGCAATCGTCAGCTGCATCGTCTCGACATCCAGCGTCGTCCGCACGCGCGCCAATGCTTCTTCCAGCATCAGCATGACGAACAGCCCCTTCTTGCCCCATCTGGGATCGCTGGTGTCGAACGGAGCCCCGGGCCGCACCAGCGCGAAAATGCGGTCGTGAGGAAGCGGCTTCCTGGCTTCCAGATCGATCCGGGCCAGCGGCTGCGCGCTCAATCCCTTGATCGGATAGCGATAGATATTCTTCAGAACGGGCATCGGTGCGTTACCTTGTCGTGCGGTGATCCGCACCGACAGTGCACGAGGAGGCGACGCTCGGCGTAGAGCCGGTTGCTGCCGAAGTCTGGGTGCCAGCATTCGTGGCGACGGGTTGCGCGCCGAATGGGGCAGCGCGGCAGCAGCAGTGGACTGCTGGGAAAAATAGGCCGTCATATCGGTGGCGGGATCGTCGATGGCATCGTCGATGGCGTCCGACAGCCGCGCAATCCCCTTCTCGATCTGCTTCCGCGACAGCGCGGCATAGCCGAGCAGAATGGCGCGGCCGGTCAACGCCGTCGGCGCGCGCACCTGAACCCCGGCGGCCGCAAAGGAATAGACGCCGACCCTCGCGCGCAGCGCGGTTGCCTGCACCGTCACAGCGTCCGGAATGCCTGGCGGCGGATACCAGACGAGGTGCAGCCCTCCCTGGTCGCCATCGACCGCGACATCGCCGAAATTGCGACGCAACGCGTCCACAAGACAGTCGCGGCTTTCCTTGTAGTGCGCACGCAGCCGCAGCAAATGCGCAGAATAGCTGCCGGTGCGGATGAAATCGGCAAGCGTTGCCTGCTCAAGCCACGGAGTGCCATTGCCGAGCAGACATTTTTCGGACCGCACCGCTTCGGCGATCGGCCCGGGAACGACCATGTAACCGATGCGCAATCCGCCGCCGAGCGACTTGGAGAACGTCCCGAGATGGATGGTGCAATCGGGCGCAAGCGCCGCGATCGGCGGCAGATGCGATCCCTCGTAGCGTATGTCGCAGTCGTAATCGTCCTCGAGCACGTAGCAGCCATATCGTCGCGCCCAGGCAATGATCTCGCCGCGCCGGTCGGCCGAAAGCGTTGCGCCGGTCGGATATTGGTGCGATGGCGTCAGATAGAGCAGCGACGTCGTTCGGTCAGGCAATCGATCCGCAATCAAGCCGTCGCGGTCGACGGCCACACTCGCAACTTCGGCACCCGAAGCTTCGAACGCGGAGGCGGCGCCTTGATAGCAGGGATCTTCGACAACGCCGAGCGCGCCGCGCGCCAGAAACAATCGCGCCGCGATCGCCAGGCCTTCCTGCACCCCGGAAACAATCACGATCCGCGCGGGGTCAGCGACAATGCCGCGCGACACCGCCAAATGATTGGCAATCGCCGTGCGCAGCGAGGGAAGTCCCGCCGGATCGCCGTATTGCGTCAGGCCCGCCGCGCCGCCGTGGGAAAGGTTCGCCTGCAGCAGACGGCGCCAGGTCTTGAGCGGAAACAGTTCCGCGCTGGGCCGGCCCGGAAAGAAATCGAACAGCAGGCGATTACGGGCCGGCTGCAAGGCGCTTTGCACGCGTCCCTGACGCAACGGCAGCGGCATGCGAATCTGCAAGCCGCGATCGGATAATTCCTGCGGCGCGTGGATAGGAACCGGCTGGCGGGCGAGCTGTTCGGCCACATAGATTCCGGACGCCGGGCGCGACTCGACAATGCCTTCCATCAGCAAGAGGTCGTAAGCGCGCACGACGGTATTGCGCGAGATCATCAGTTGCTCGGACAGGCGCCTGGACGATGGCAATCGCGTGCCGGGCGCAATCCTCGCGCAACGGATCGCTTCGCGAATCTGATCGACCATTTGTGCCGTCAGCGACTCGGGCCGGGATCGATCCAGGAGAACTGAGATCTGCATATTCGCCACATCCGGTTGGATCTGCCTGAGCGACACCAGGAGCCGGCCTTCTCCTTCGATCGCAATCTTCGACCGGTTTTTCGATCATGTCAGCCAGTTTGTCGGATGAATCGAACTGGCTCCCTTGCTTTGCCAGCAACTGGCCTCATTCCGGCTCGCAGCCGCCTGCCGTTGCCCACAGCCCATGCAGGCTCTGCCCGAAATCCGGCGCTGCCGTCCAACTCCTGGGCAATGCGAGAAGAACCGCGCCCATCGGGACATCAGCCGATGGACCGATTGCATTTTACACCGGTGGCACTCGGTAGCCGGAGCCCTGCATGCGAGCGTCAGAACCATAGACCGGGGCGCGAGGAAGCGCGTCAGGAAGCTCTTATCAATCCACACGAACCAACAGGAGACCATATGAGAAAAGCTCGACATCGCTGGCTTTACGCCGCAGCCGCAATCCTCATCGCCGCCACATCGGGCACCGGAACTGCGAAGGCAGAAGACACCATCAAGATCGGGGTTCTACATTCGCTATCCGGGACCATGGCAATCAGCGAAACCATCCTGAAGGATCTGATGCTGATGGAAGTCGCCGAGATCAACGCCAAGGGCGGGCTGCTCGGCAAGAAGATCGAACCCGTCGTCGTCGATCCCGCGTCCAACTGGCCGCTATTCGCCGAAAAGGCGCGCGAGCTGCTCGCCAAGAACAAGGTATCGGCCGTGTTCGGCTGCTGGACGTCAGTGTCCCGCAAATCGGTTCTGCCGGTGTTCGAGGAACTCAACGGGCTATTGTTCTATCCGCTCGAATATGAGGGCGAGGAAGCCTCCTACAACATTTTCTACGGCAGCTCCGTGCCGGACAACAAGGCAGTACCCGCTGTCGAATACCTGATGAGCAAGGATGGCGGTGAGGTAAAGCGGTTCGTGCTCGAGGGTACGGACTACGTTTATCCGCGCACCAGCAACAAGATCATCCGCGCCTATCTGAAGTCCAAGGGCGTCAGGGATGAGGACATCATGGAGAACTATACCCCGTTCGGCTTCTCCGACTGGCAAACGGAAGTGGCGGCGATCAAGAAGTTCGGTTCGGCTGGCAGGAAGACGGCGGTGATCTCGACCGTCAACGGCGACGCCAACGTGCCGTTTTACAAAGAGCTCGGCAATCAGGGCGTCAAGGCCACCGATATCCCGGTGATCGCCTTCTCCGTCGGCGAGGAAGAACTTGCTGGTCTTGATACCAAACCGCTGGTCGGACATCTCGCGGCCTGGAGCTACTTCCAGTCCGTCGACACGCCGGAGAACAAGGCTTTCATCGCCAAGTGGCGCACCTACACCAAAAACCCCAAGCGGGTGACGAACGATCCCATGGAGTCGGCCTACATCCTCTTCCATATGTGGGTTCAGGCGGTTCAGCAGGCCGGCACCACCGACGTCGAAGCGGTTCGCCAGGCCATGATCGGACAGAAAGTCAAATCGCCGTCGGGGTTCGAGGTGGTGATGGGAAGCAACCACCACATGGCAAAGCCCGTCATGATCGGTGAGGTGCAGGCGAACGGTCAGTTCAGCATCGTCCACAAGAGCAAGGCATTGCCGCCAAATGCCTGGAGCCCCTACGTGGAAGCCAACAAGGGTAAGGTCGCCGACTGGTCATGGCCGTGGGTTTGCGGCGGTTGCACCACGCCGCGGTTCGCAGCGAACTGATCTCCCTCGGTCTCGCTAGCGATGCGTGGTCCGGTTACGCCGACTTGTCGGCGTAACCGGAAACATTTTTGAACTACTTGGCAGGCGCCGGTGCCGGCGCCGTGGTCTTCTTCGGCGCTGCGGGGGCCTTTGCCGGACCGACCGGCAACTTCATCGCCGCCGCCTGCGCCGGCAGGTATTTTACGATGATGGGGGGATCGACCTGCGCCAGCGCCGTATCCGGCAGGCGGGTCCACACCTCGTCCCTGCCCAATAGCGAGAAGCCGAGATAGCCGCGCATCGTCAACGTCTGCCCATCGGGGCTCAGCGTCATCTTGGCCTTGTAGATCTTGCCGTCGCGCGGATCGAGCACGTTGCCGTTCTCATACTTCAATCCGTCGCGCTTCATGTCGCGGATGAAGGACATCCCGAGCCACGGCGCGTCCTTGCGATCGTCGACGCATTTCGAACAGGTCGGATTGGGCGGATCGCCGGCATCGAGAAACAACTTGGCGAACACGCCTTCGAAGACGCCGCTGTGATCGACCACCAGGAACCAGCCGACCGGCTTGCCCTTCTCGACCTTCTCCCACAACCCGGCCGCAGAAGGTTCCACCGGCTGGGCGGCGAGTTCGCCGGCAAATGCGAGCCCGATCACGATGGCAAACATCAGTTGAAGTCCGGCCAGCTTGCGCATCGTCATCACCTGATCAATTACCTAAAGCAATGGCCGCAGACTACGGCCATTTCGCGGACGGTTCCAGTGACGATCGTTCGCGCGCCCTGCAAAGGACCGCGGGCAAGGCTGTCACATTTTGGGAATCAGTTGACCCCGAGCTTCTTCTGCAGGCTCGACGACGAGGTGGTGTACTGGAACACCAGCCGCTTGTCCGGATAGACGTAGCGGTGCGCCTTCTGCGCCATCAGCGCGCCTTCGTGGAACCCGGACAGGATCAACTTGAGCTTGCCGGAATAGGTGTTGATGTCGCCGATCGCGAAGATGCCGGGAACATTGGTCTCGAACGCCGCGGTGTCGACCGGCACCAGATTGTTCTCGAGCGCGACGCCCCAGTTCGCCACCGGACCGAGCTTCATGGTCAGTCCGAAGAACGGCAGCATCGTATCGCAGTCGATCTTGGAGATCGCGTTGTCGCTGCCTTTCATGACAGCGCCGGAAAGCTTGCCGCCCTCGCCTTCCAGCGAGGTGACCTGACCGATCTTCAAATCCATTTTTCCACCCGCCACCAGCGCGCGCATCTGCTCGACGCTGTGGGGCGCGGCGCGGAAATCGTCGCGCCGGTGCAGCAGCGTCACGCGCTTGGCGATCGGATGCAGGTTGAGCGTCCAGTCGAGCGCGGAATCGCCGCCGCCGACGATCAAAATGTTCTTGTCGCGGAACTGCTCCATCTTGCGCACGGCATAGTACACCGACGAGCCTTCATAGGCCTCGATGCCCGGCACCGGCGGGCGCTTCGGCTGGAACGATCCGCCGCCCGCGGAGATCACCACCACCTTGCATTCGAACACCTGCCCCGCATCGGTCGTCACGCGAAAGCCGGGATCGCCGATCTTCTCGATCGTCTCCACCATCTCGTTGAGATGGAAGGTCGGGTTGAACGGCTTGATCTGTTCCAGCAGCGCCTCCGTCAGGCCCTGGCCGGTGACGAAGGGGATGCCGGGAATGTCGTAGATCGGCTTTTCCGGATAGAGTTCGGCGCACTGGCCGCCGATCTTGTCGAGGATGTCGACCACATGCGCCTTCATGTCCAAAAGGCCCAGTTCGAAGACGGCAAACAGGCCGCACGGACCCGCGCCAATAATCAGCACATCGGTTTTGGTCGCTTCGCTCATGTCAGCTTCTTTTCGGTTGAACCTGGCGGGAAGGTCGCATCTGTCTAGCCAACCCGGCGGCATCAGGAAAGCCATAATATGGCGTTCGGGACGGCGGCAACCCCTTGCCGTCATTCGACAAGTGGGCTGTAAGGGAACGAGATTTTCGGAGATGAGCCCGTGAACGCCCCCTTGCGTCCCGACGCGACCCCGCGTCTGGAGGATTTCCCCTATCGCCTGTCGGACAATGTGAGATTTGCCGACCTCGATCCAACCAGCACGTCAACAACGCGGTCTACGCCACCTATTTCGAAACCGGCCGCGTCACGCTGATGAAGGACCGCAGCTACGGGCTGATGCCGGACGGCGTCACCTGGATCATGGTCCGGCTCGACATGCATTTCCGCGCCGAATTGCGCTGGCCCGGTACGATCGAATTGGGACTCGGCGTGGTCAAGTTCGGCCGGACTTCCGTCACCTTCGACCAGGTGGTGTTCTCCGAAGGCAAATGCGTCGCTTCAGCGCAATCGGTGTCGGTGCTGCTCGACGAAGCCACGCGCAAGCCGACGGCGTTGACGCCGGATATCCTGGCGAGTTTTCAGCGCTGGATTCGCCGCGGAGCAAATCCTGCATGACGCGCACGGCGATGCTGGCGGCACTGATCGTCGGCATCGCGATGCAGCCTGCCGCGGCCGAGCCGTTTTATCGCGAGGACCTGCGCATTCCGATGGAGGCCGCCGGCCCGCGCGGACTCGAGGCAATGCTGTTGCGGCCGTCGGGCACGCGCCGCTATCCGCTCGCCTTGATCAGCCACGGCGCCCCACGCGAAGGGTCGGCACGGGCGCCGATGTCGCCGTATGGATCCTATCGGCAAGCCCTCGAGTTCGCCCGGCGCGGCTTTGCGGCACTGGTGTTCATGCGCCGAGGCTACGGCGATTCCGGCGGCCAATATGCCGAGAACAGCGGCCCGTGCGGCCAACGCGAATATCTGCGGGCAGCTTGGCAGTCGGCCAGCGATCTGCGCGCGGCGGTCGAGGCCATGGCTAGCCGGACCGATGTTTCGACCAATGGCATGATCGCGGTCGGCGTCTCCGCTGGCGGCTTCGCGTCGTTGGCGCTGAGCGCCGATCCGCCGCCGGGGCTCGCCGCCGCCATCAACTTCGCCGGAGGCCGCGGGTCGCGCGCCGACAATGACGTCTGCGACGAGGATGCGCTGGTTCGCGCCTTCGCCACGCTCGGCAGGACCTCGCGGATTCCGACGCTTTGGATCTATGCGCAGAACGACAAGTTCTTCGGGCCCGAACTGGTGCGCCGAATGCACACGGCCTTTACCGGCGCCGGCGGGCGGGCCCAATTCATCGATGTCCCGCCATTCGGCGATGACGGCCATTCGCTGTTTTCGCGCGGGATATCGCGCTGGACGCCGATGGTCGACAGCTTTCTGCGCGACCAGAATCTCGGAACGCGCGATGTCGCCGCGATGCCGGCGCCGTCGCCAATATCGCCGCCGCCGCAATTGCGCGACAAGGGGCGCGCAGGATTTTCCGATTATCTTTCCGCCAGCCCGCACCGGGCGTTCGCGGTTTCGCCAAAGGGAGCTTTCGCTTACCGCGGCGGGCGCCGCTCGGCGCGGGAAGCGGCGGAGGCTGCCCTCGCCGCCTGTACGGGGTACGCGCCCGATTGCAAATTATTTGCAGTCGACGACCATCTTGCTGACAGCGCCAGCGCCGGATCGCGCTGAAGACTTTCGGGACTTCAGGCCTGCCGTTCCGGCGTCGACACCACGAGGCCGTCGAGGTCGTCGCTCACCTTGATCTGGCACGACAGACGCGAGTTCGGCCGCACGTCAAAACCGAAATCAAGCATGTCCTCTTCCATCGGGGTCGGCGCGCCGACCTTCTCGCGCCAGGCTTCGTCGACATAGACGTGGCAGGTCGCGCAGGCGCAGGCGCCGCCGCATTCGGCTTCGATGCCGGGAATGGCGTTGCGGATCGCGGCTTCCATCACGGTCGCGCCGTTCTCGACTTCGATGGTTCGTTTTTCGCCGGTATGGTCGACAAAGTGGATTTTGGCCATGATCGCTCGTGCTGCCGGAATAGTATAAGGGGGTCCCGGCAGTCGTATAACGGGTCGATCCGCACAGCGCCAGCGTTCGGGACGAAAACCTGAGGCGGGATCTTGCCGGGATTTTGGCCGATACGGACCGCTTTCCGTTCAGGAACCGCGCAGAATAACATCAATCGCCGCCCGCGCCTCCGCAACCGTCTCGCCGAGTTCGGCGAGCGTGGCGGATGTACCGAAGCCTCTGGCGATGGCCGCCTCCAGCCGGGCGGCGGCATCGGCAACGGCAAAAGCGCCGATCGCGCGGGCCGAGCCCTTCAATGTATGCGCCAGCGCGCTGGCGTCCGAAG
>Ga0307500_10000562_pt1 | contig 12017 bp, 9 predicted proteins | sample 14_S_MG_FD_201362 | JGI IMG/M metagenome (GOLD analysis project Ga0307500, IMG submission 201362) | Soil microbial communities from Populus trichocarpa stands in riparian zone in the Pacific Northwest, United States - 14_S | ecosystem: Environmental > Terrestrial > Soil > Riparian zone > Trees... | reverse complement strand
TTTCCTCGTTACCACGTGCAGCACGTCAACGATCGACCGGATGTGCTCGCTGGCGGCACTCTGTATGTCATTGGCAACGCTGGCCACCCGTGGGAAGCCGCAATGCGATGTCCTAAGGGATGCGGCCACACAATTTCGGTGAACTTGATGCTCGACGTCCATCCGTGTTGGAAGCTAGAGGAGCATAGTGATGAGACTGCAACCTTGACCCCCTCAATTTGGCGCAAACACGGTTGCGGTTGTCATTTCTTTTTACGGCGCGGCCGTATCGAATGGGCCAAACCGTAATTATCGAGGCTCCGATCGACCAGCCACGATAAACGCCGCTTGTAAAATTTCGTACTTTCGCACGGTGTCTGGAAGACGAAGAAGTGAAAGCAACATTCCTACACCCTTTAATCTGACTGCAGAACGGTTGCCGGAACCGATGGCGGAAATTTGCCACGGCATTCAGTCCAGCTGGGGCGGGAGGATTCGGACCTCGCCATAGCGAATTGGCAGAAGAAAATATCTTGTCGGCGGCAAAATTTCGAAATCGGAGGCTCTCGCCTGTTCGAGAGATATTCCCCAACCCTTTTTTGCTGAAGCTCATAAGCCGCTCGAAATGATCGAATTCCGAGAACCGTAGCAAATTAGCGGAGTCCAGAGGTCCAGAGAGAAACTGGCCTTTTGGAGCATAAAAGGGCGATGGTGAAGTCACCGATCCAGGGCTCAAATTGGAAATGGCTATGGTTATTGGCCTCTCGCATGGAGGGCGGTTCGGAGAAGGCGCCGCGTCGGCCAAGCTGGCGGAGGGAGAGGAACCGGGATCGAACATTCTCCACGCAGGGGGCTATGCAGCCAGAAGGAGGCGGACCTAGGGCCATTTGGTCGAAGAAGGCGGAATGTTGGGGTGGGTCGGATGCACACCTACCGCAACTACAGAGTGGCATGGATGACTTGATTTCTCTCGGTAGTTGCGGGAAGCTTGATACTGGTTCGGGGGAGCCAGATGCGCGGTCTGCTTGTTCTAGCCATTGGCATTGTGTTTTTTGGATACGCGGTCACACGGCCGCCTGATCAACCGGCGTCAAAGCCGATAGCGTTCGCCCCAATTCCGTCTGCGCCAAAGCCGGCCGATTCCCCGAAAGCGGTTCCTCGTCCGGAAACCGCGAACATGGCGCGTGCGTCAGCGCCAGTAGAGATCGCTCCCCGCATTGAAACTCCTTTAGCCGCCAAGGCGCCGCCGATCCCAAAGCCGGCTGTACCCAAGCCGAACAATACCGAAGTCATCCTGACAACCGCAGCAATCGCCGCTTTGATCGTCGCGGCGAGCCGACAGGCTTACTACGCCTCCGGACGCCCGTGCGCCTGCCCGAACGATCGGATGCGAAATGGTAGAAGCTGTGGCAGCCGCAGCGCGTACAGCCGGCCGGGCGGTGCGTCACCTCTCTGCTTTCCAAGCGACGTCACGGCAGAAATGATCAATAGCTACCGATCCCGTGTAGCGGCTCGATGAACTGACCGGCTATCCTTGGGTGTGACGCCATCCGACCCCCATCAAGGAAGTCATGGAAGTGGGCGGACAAAATCAGCGCCGCGGCTTTGGTGTTCTGGGTGTCTATCCAACATTCATTGTAGATCGAAGGCCTTGCACTCGCTCTATGGTTGCGATTTAATGTCGCTAATGCCATGGGGTGAGTGCCATGACACCAGATCAAAAAGCAGTCTGCGAAGCGATCACAGAAATCGTCCGCCGCACGGCAATGGAGATTGCCGAGCTTCCCAAGGATCAGCGCGCCCTCGCGCTGCGGCTTGCGCGCAACTCAATTGCACAGAACATCGTCCCACAAGACGTAACTGAATCGGAGCTTGTCGAAGTTTGGTCTGACGCCATCGCGATGGTTCTTCGTGAGATAGAAGCCTCGGGCAACCCCTCCGGGGGACACGCATAGAACTCGCCGCCCCGGCTGCATTCCGGAGCCATGATCCATGATCAATGCGCTCATTGTCCGCCGCAACACCCAATTGGCGAAAGCCGCGAAGGCCCTTCGCGCGGCCCAGTATGTGCGAATGTCCAGGGAGATGCAGCGATTTTCTATTCAGAATCAGCGCGCGGCCATCGCGGCCTACGCTGAGCAACACGGCCTTACGATAATCCGAACCTATATCGACGAAGGACGCAGCGGCCTGACCATCAGAAGACGCCCGGGCCTGACGGATCTCATCGAAGATGTTCAATCGGGCCGCGCGGATTTTGGCCACATCCTGGTCTACGACGTCAGCCGGTGGGGACGTTTTCAGGACGTCGACGAGAGTGCCCACTATGAGTTCATCTGCAGACGAAGTGGCATCAAGCTTGCCTATTGCGGTGAGCAATTCGTCAATGACGGGAGCATAATCTCGTGCATAGGTAAGATGCACAAGCGGTTTATGGCGGCAGAGTGGAGCCGTGAGCTTGGTGTGAAGATACTCACTGGCAACTGTCGGATAGCGAGTTTGGGCTACCGAGTCGGAGCTCCACTTACGTTCGGCCTCCGGCGAGAAATGGTCGATGACAAGCTTTGCCCCAAGGGCATCCTCTCCAAGGGGCAATACAAGGCTCTCCAATCTGACCGTGTCCGGGTTCGCCTAGGTCCGGACGAAGAACTGGCGATCGTGAGATGGATATTTGAGCAGTTCGTCAGCGAGGGCCGGACAGATGCCGAAATTGCCCGGCAGCTCAATATAGCGATGATCGCCAATCAGCATGGGCGCCCTTGGACCGACACCATGGTGCACAACATTCTCAAGAACGAAAACTATGTAGGTAATCTCACGTATAACAAGACGTCTCGTCGACTGGCGCAAACACAGATCAACAATCCAGAGCACATGTGGATTCGCAGCGTTGGAGTGGTGCCTCCGGTAGTCGATCGAGACACCTTCGCATGCGCTCAGAAAATCATGGCAGGCCGGTACATCTCCATTCCGGAAGATCAGATGCTGCGCAGGCTCCGTCTCACGCTTGCGCGGACAAGAAAGCTCTCGACTAGCATCATCAAAAACGCTCCCGGACTTCCGTCGCCGGCATGCTACGTCAAGCATTTTGGCTCGATCAGAAACGCTTACAAGCTCATTGGCTACGATGGTTCGCGCGACAACAGGTGGTTTGACGAGCGAAAACATTGGACCGAGGTACTGTCAAAGATGGCTCGCCAGGTTGCGGACGCGTTGAAGACCGATCTCGGGATCTGCTTGAAAATCACCGACGACGGTACAGGCCTGCGGAATGGAAGCAGCAAGATCGTTTCTTTTCAGGTCGTCCGAAAGTTGGCCAGGAGAACGCCAAACCACGTCTCGCGCTGGAGAGCTCACCCGCGGAAGGATCGAGCCGAACTCTGCGTTTACTTGCGGCTGAACGATTCCAACGAGGCAATTCAAGACTACGTGTTGTTGACGTCAGTGGATACCGCCGCGTCCTACCTTACGCTCTCAGATGACCTTCTAACTTGGCACAAAGCCGTTCGCGTCGATACCATAAGTCAGCTTATTCGAGCGATCAAAGCGAGAATGAGATCTTCCAACCACGCAGCGCGAGCCAAGCCAAGGCGCCCGAACATACGAGAGAAGTCGCCCCCTTCAAAATCCAAGAACTGCCGCGCACCGCGCTAATAGACCGTAGATAATGAAATGCGCCGATCCGCTTGGTGCAGCTCCCGCTGAAATCGCCGCTGAACTTCGAAATCTCGATATGTTCGGTGGATCGATCAGACATGGCATCTCCTTCGGCCGCGCGAGCAACTCGCGCACCGCTGACATGTTCTGGGGATATGAGGAGTGAACCCAGCCAGGTGCTCGCGGAACAGACGTCACGAGGCCAGGCCGGCAGTTTGGCCTCGACCACTTATTTACCCGACAACGCAAGATAAAGAATCGGTGAGCGGTTTGTCGCCCTGAGCGGATATATCGGCATTTCTAACTCATGTGGGCAGATTCAAATAATTCGCCGTGGCCAGCAGTGGGGCCAATAGGCGAGCGCACTGACGAGCGAGATATTTTACCTGCTGATCTTCCGCGCATGCCCTACTATGCCAGCAATCGTTGGCTACGGACCCTCGCAGATGGCGCTGTCTGGAGACAAGCTACCGAATGACCAAATTCAGGGAATTTACCCGCAAGGAGCTTTACGATCTCGTTTCGGCGACGCCCATGGTCAAACTGGCCAAAGAGTTTGGCATGTCCGACGTTGGTTTACGCAAAATTTGCGTCAAACACGATATTCCAACACCGCCGCTCGGGTATTGGGCTAAACTCAGTTTCGGCAGAGCCGCCAAGTCAATTCCGCTAACTGCGCCGCGCCAGGGCGTGAGCGACCTCGTGCAGATTTCCATACATGCTGTTGCTGAACGTCCTTCCGAGGTCGTGCAGGCAGAAATCGAAGCGCGTCAGCGCATTTCCGAGCCTATCGGGGTGCCGATGGAAGCGCCTGCCCACCTCCATTCGTTCGCGCGCGCCCTCAAGCGAGCATTGAAAGCGAGCAAGCCAAACCCCGAAGGATTTTGTTACGCTAACGGCCATGGCATTCTCTCGACCAGCGTTGGCGCTGGCAATCGGGACCGGGTTGTGTTGCTGGCCGACACGCTATTTCGGACGCTTGAGGCCGCCGGCCAGCAAGTCAAGGCAGCCGAGAAGGACGTCCATATCGTCGTCGATGGCGAAGCCGTCCGAATCCAGATCGGCGAGATTCGCGACAAACGCGAACACCAGCCGAGCAAGGCCGAATTAAAGGCAAAGCAGGACTGGGAAACGCGGCGGAAAGAGTGGCCAACCCTCTATAATGCTGACAGGCAGCATTGGCGTCGCTGGGACCACGTTCCTTCCGGTCGCATGTCGCTCACCCTAGTCGATCCACTGAGAAACCAATGGCAGCCCGATCACGTAATCGGACGCTGGCACGACCGATCGGCGAGGCGCCTGGAGGATTATTTGCAGGAGATCGTGATCGGCATCATTACGGGGGCCGCGATCGTTCGACATAACCGCATTGCGAGCGAGACTGCCGAACGAAAGCGACAGCAAGCCCATGAGGCTTATTTGGCCGAACAGCAACGGTTGCGCGAACAGGCAGCGCGAGACAAATTCCTAGACGACAAGGCCAATGATGTCGCTCGATTGAACGGGATCATGGCGTTGAGAGAGCATGTTTCGCAGCAGCATGCGACCGACTCCGAACGCGAACAGGACGAAACCCTGCGCGCAGCCGATGACTTAATCGAAAGACTACGCGAGGCGCTGTCCGCCCGAGTACTGCGACAGGCGTTCGCGCGGTGAAGGTCGTTCAGCCAAATCGAGCGCGTGGCGCAATGATGCCGCCATCGCGACTGCTACTTCGCATATTGAGCAGTTATGGAATGGGCTTCGCGGCGCTCGTACGCCACCCATTCGCTTATGCGGTGTTATGACGCGACGATGTCCCCTGCGCGTAGAAAGACGACCAGCGACACTTCGAAGAGAGAGCATTGCGCGGCAGAGACCTGGCAACATAGCAGCGACCCGGATTGTCGGCGCCACCGGCGACACGCAAACAAGCCTGTTTTCACCCCTTGCGGAAGCGCTATAAACGCATCGCAGAATAAGGTTGGCGCGATGGCCAACCGCGGCGAGGGATCGACTTGAGCACAAGCTCGGCACAAAGGGCGAGAAACACACGATGAAGCTGGTCTATTTCGATGATTTTAGGTTGGGTGTGCTAAAGGGCGACGCTGTGGTCGATGTCAGCGCCGCGGTCAAGGACATCCCGCATAGCGGCCCGGGCGATCTGATGAACAGCCTGATCGAGCATTGGGGCTCTTACAAGCCGCGGCTCGAAACAGCGGCAGCGTCCGGCACCGGTGTGCCGGTCTCTGGCGTACGCATCTGTCCGCCGGTGCCGGCCCCGCGCACCATCGACTGCATGGCGGTCAATTACATGGAGGACGGCACGCGCAGCGCGCCGGCGCCGATTAACGCCTTCCACAAATCGCCGAGCGCCATCATCGGACATGGCGACACCATGGTGCTGCCGGATGTGCCGGCCACCTGCTTCGAAGGCGAGGCCGAGGTCGCGGTCGTCATTGGCAAGAAGTGCACCAATGTCAGCGAAGCCGACGCCATGGACTACGTCTTCGGCTACATGAACTTCATCGATGGTTCGGCGCGGGGCCTGGGGCCTCCGGCAAACGTGTTCTTCCAGATGAAAAGTCGAGACACATTCGCACCGATCGGTCCCTATCTAGTCACCGCCGACGAGATTAAGGATCCGCTCAAGTTGCAAATCAGGCTGTGGAACAACGGCGTGCTGATGCAGGACTTCAACACCGACGATATGGGCCACAAGATCGGCAAGTGCATCGCCTGGCTGTCATCGATTCATACGCTGCTACCCGGCGACATTGTCGCCACGGGCACCAATCACCGGGGTCTCAATCCATTCATGGACCGCGACACGATCGAACTGGAAACCGAAGGTCTCGGCCGGTTGAAGTTCGACATCAAGGACGATCTCAAGCGCAGCTGGGCTCGTAAAACCCGCCTTCAGATGCACGAAGAGGCCAAGGAGAAAACTCCGGGCCTTTACCCGGACCTCACCCCGCAGCTTTCGGGCAAATACGCGAAGTGACGGCGGCTTGCATCCGATAGCCGACAAAAGACTGGGCAGATTTTTTCCGATGTCCGCTCGGGACCAGATAGGGGCATCAACCGATAGGACTGGCTCGTTCGTTTAAGTGCCAAGTGCAGTGATTCGCAAACGCAATGTTACGAAGACGCGGCCTAGTGACCAAACCAGATTTTGCGATCGCGTATTTGAAGATTATGACATAACTCGGCCAGCGGCCGAGACGACGACTAACTGCGCCCGGTATTGCCTCACCAAGCGGACGTCGCGCCGCGTGACAGCCATTTGGGTCCTAACAGCGGATATGCCCTCAAGGTCGCTTTTGACCCCTAGCGGATCCCAACGGTCGCGTTTGCCATGTCAGCTAGTGGGGCGGAAGCCGGTTTATCCAAAACTGCTGAAAGACCTTCTGGTCGGAATCGCAAATAGACCTTCCTGACCGATCTTGCAGCCAGAGGACTCGTCCAAGGATCGGCCGAGGGGACAATCGCTCCCGCCTTGCTCGAACGCTTGCCAATTTGATACACCTATCGAAGATAGAGCAATGTTGGCGTCGCCGAAGCATCCAAGTGAGGTTATGGGTTATGCGCCAGGGGGGTCGGACGATCGCGCCTTCGATTCGGAATATGCTCGCGCAGCACCGGGACGTGTTTTCCATCATGGATCCCCGCGAGACGCGGCAACAAATTTTGATGCGGCTGTCAGCAGATGGTGCAGAGGGAGATAGGTATCTGGAGGAAATCCAGCGGTTCATAAGCTCTAATCAAATTCTAATGCCGCGAAACATTCGACTGGATCGCGACAGCGCGAATGTCCTGACGCTTAGGGGACACACAAGCCCTGTTTGCCACGTAATACCGTTGCCCGATGGCCGCGCCATCTCGGCCTCGTTCGACAACACCCTGCGGCTTTGGGATTTTGCCTCCGGGCAATGCACGCACGTTCTCAAAGGACATTCTGATGCAGTCCGGCACGTCGCGGCGCTGCCAAACAACCGCGTCATCTCGGCCTCTGACGACGATACCCTGCGGCTCTGGGACCTCGTTTCCGGGCAATGCACGCGCGTTCTTAAGGGGCATTCTGACACAGTCTGGCATGTCGTGGCGCTGCCAAACGACCGCGCCATCTCGGCCTCTGGCGACGAGACCCTGCGGCTCTGGGACCTCGCCTCGGGGCAATGCACGCGCGTCCTCGAAGGACATTGCTCCCGGGTCACCCACGTCGAGGTGCTGCCAAACAACCGCGCCATCTCCGCCTCATGGGACGAAACCTCTCGCCTCTGGGATCTCACTACCGGACAATGCACGCGCGTTCTCAAAGGACATTCTTACACAATCATGCAAGTCGCTGCGCTGCCAAACAACCGCGCCATCGCGGCCTCTCACAATAATACCCTGCAGCTCTGGGACCTCGCCTCCGGGCAGTGCACGCGCGTCTTGGAAGGACATTCCGGCACCGTCACCCACGTCGCCTCGCTTCCAAACGACCGGGCCATCTCAACCTCTGACGACAAGACTCTGAGGCTCTGGGACCTTGCCACCGGGCAGTGCACGCGCGTCTTCGAAGGACATTCAGGCGCCGTAACCCACGCCGCGTCGCTGCCAAACGATTGCGTCATCTCGGCCTCTGACGACGGAACTCTGCGGCTGTGGGACCTTGTCACCGGGAAATGCACGCGCATCCTCGAAGGTCATTCTGACGGGGTATTCCATGTCGCTGCGCTGCCACACGACCGCGCCATCTCGGCTTCTGGCGACAATACCCTGCGGCTCTGGGACCTCGCTGCCAGGCAAGGCAGGCGCGTCCTCGATGGGCATTCAGGCGCAATCACCCACATCGCGGTGCTGTCAAATGACCGCGCCATCTCGACTTCGCGCGACGAGACGCTCCGACTCTGGGACCTCGCCTCCGGGCAATGCACCCGCGTCCTCAATGGACATTCTTACATAGTATGGCACGTCGCCGCGCTGCCAAATGACCGCGCCATCTCGGCCTCTGGCGACAGAACCCTACGGCTCTGGGACCTCGCCTCGGGGCAATGCACCCGCGTCCTCAAAGGACATGCTGACACGGTCTGGCATGTCACGGCGCTACCAAACGACCGCGCTATCTCGGCCTCTGGCGACGAGACTCTGCGGCTCTGGGACCTCGCCTCCGGGAAATGCATGTATGTACTCAAAGGGCATTCTGATACGGTAATCCGCGTCGCGGCGCTGCCAAACGACCGCGCCATCTCCGCCTCTCGGGACAAAACCTTGCGACTGTGGGACCTTGCGTCCGGGCAATGCACAGGCGTCTTGGAAGGACATTCCGGAACTGATACTCACGTGGCTCCGCTGCCAAACGACCGGGCCATCTCAGCCTCTGACGACAAGACCTTGAGGATCTGGGACCTTGCCTCCGGGCAATGCACGCGGGTCTTGGAAGGGCATTCAGAAGCTGTCACCCACTTGGCGTCGCTGCCAAACGATTGCGTCATCTCGGCCTCCGACGACAGAACTCTGCGGCTCTGGGACCTTGCCACCGGGCAATGCAGGCGTGTCCTCGAAGGTCACTCGAGCTCCGTCACCCAGGTCGTCGCGCTGCCAAACGACCGCGCCCTCTCCACATCTCGCGACAACAGCCTGAGGCTCTGGGACCTCGCGTCCGGTAAGACGTTGGCATCCTTTACAACCGATGACGCCATAAAGGACCTTGCAACAACCGATAGCGGAGACTTCGCGGTTGTCGGCGACCATCGTGGTCGTGTGATGTCGTTTCGGATCCAATCAAGCGTTTAATGAATTCCGCCAGATCGAGAGGGAGTGCCGATCACGATCGGACCTAGAATACCTGAAGCCCCGGTCCGCCTCGCTCCAACAAACCTCCTTTTTCGAGGGGCTAAATCGCTTTATTGATTGCCACCGATCTAAATGGTTGCCAATTTGAGACACTCAATCGAGGATAGAGCCTACTGTAGCAGCCAAGGCGTCCATAGCGGAGTTATCGAGGTATGCGCTCGGGCAGTCGAATGATCGCGCTTTCGATCCGGAACATGCTCGGGCAACACCGCGACGTGTTTTCGATCATCGATCCCAGCGAGACGCGGCAGCAGATTTTGGTGCGCCTGTCAGGAGATGGCGCGGACAACAATAAGTACCTGGAACAGATCCGAGAGCTCATAGATGGTAGTCAAATTCTTGTCCCGCGAAACATTCGACTGGATAGGGACGCCGCGAATTTCCTGACACTTAGAGGACATTCAAGCGGGATCACCCACGTCGCGGTGCTGCCAAACGGCCGAGCCATCTCAGCCTCATACGACAACACCTTACGGGTTTGGGACCTCGTCTCCGGCGAATGCGCGCGTGTCCTCGAAGGCCATTCCGATTGGGTCAGGCACGTAGCGGCACTGCCGAAAGATCGCGCCATCTCGGCTTCTCACGACAATACCGCGCGGCTGTGGGACCTCGCCACCGGTCAATGCATGCGCGTCCTTGAAGGACATTCAAGTTGGGTCACGCACGTGGTGGCGGTTCCAAACGATCGCGCCATCACGACTGGTATCGATGGTACCCTACGGCTGTGGGATCTCGCCACTGCTCAATGCACGCGCATCCTCAAAGGACATTCAAGTTGGGTCACACACGTCGCGATGCTGCCAAATGACCAGGCCATCTCGGCGTCCGAGGACAAGACTCTTCGGCTTTGGGATCTCGCCACCGGGCAATGTATGTGTGTTCTCGAAGGTCACTTGGGAGAAGTTACCCACTTCGTGGCGTTGCCAAATGACTGCATCATCTCCGCCTCTGACGACAAGACCCTTCGGATCTGGGACCTCGCCACCGGGCAATGCACGCGCGTTCTCGAAGGGCATACCTTTTGGGTCAGGCATGTCGCGGCGCTGCCAAATGATCGCGCCATCTCGGCTTCCGCCGATAACACACTGCGGCTCTGGGATCTCGCCGGTGGGAAATGCGTGCGCGTCCTCGAAGGACATTCTGGCTGGGTCAATTGTGTTGCGGCGCTGCCCAGCGACCGCGCCATCTCTGCCTCTCACGATAAGACCCTCCGGTTCTGGGACCTCGTCACCGGGCAATGTACGCACGTCTTCGAAGGTCATTCCGCTTCCATCACTCACGTCGAGGCGCTGCCAAACGACCGGACAATCTCGACCTCCACAGACAGCACCCTGCGGCTATGGGACCTCGCCTCAGGGCAATGCACGCGCGTACTCGAAAGTCATTCTGGGTCCGTACTTTCTATAGCGGCGTTGCCGAACAACCGTGCCATTTCGGCCTCCGAGGACCAGAGCCTTCGGCTCTGGGACCTCGCGTCGGGGCAATGCATGCGCATACTCGAAGGGCATTCCGACAAAGTCACACACGTCGCTCCGCTGCCAAACGACCGTGCGATCTCAGCTTCTGACGACAAGACGCTGCGGCTCTGGGCCCTCACCACAGGCCAATGCACGCGCGTCTTCGAAGGACATTCGAACCGCTTCACCCACGTCGAGGCGCTGCCAAGCGACCGGGCAATCTCCGCCTCTGTCGAGGGTGGCCTTTGGCTCTGGGACATTGCCACCGGGCAATGCACGCGCTTACTCGAAGGACACTCAAGCCCCATCAGCCATCTCGCGGTGCTGCCTAACAACCACGTCATCTCGTCATCCTACGACAAGACCCTGCGACTCTGGGACCTCGCGTCGGGGCAATGCACGCACGTCCTCAAAGGGCATTCCGACCCCGTCACTCACGTGGCTCCGCTGCCAAACGGCCGCGCCATCTCAGCCTCCGACGACAGCGCCTTGAGGCTCTGGGACCTCGCGTCGGGGCGATGCACCTGCGTCTTCGAAGGACATTCCGGCTCCGTCACTCACGTCGCTCCGCTGCCAAACGACCAGGCCATCTCAGCCTCTGATGACAAGACCCTGAGGCTTTGGGACCTCGCCACCGGGCGATGCAAGCTCATCTTCGAAGGTCATTCCAATCGGGTCTCCCACGTCGCGCCACTGCCAAGCCACCGCGCCATGTCGGTATCATGGGATGCCACCCTGAGGCTCTGGGACCTCCTATCGGGCAGATCATTGGCGTCCTTCACCAGCGATGACCCCATAGCACTCGCAACAACTGATAGCGGAGATTTCGTTGTTGCCGGCGATTTTCGTGGCCGCGTGATGTGTTTTCGGACCAAATTAAGCATTTGAGGAATTCAAACGAGAGGAGTTCCGGTTATGGCAGCGCATATTAAAGTCAATCTTGGAAATTCGAATGGAACGATTTGGGTCGAAGCCGTCGATGTGGTCGCCGATCGCCCTCAAGGCCGCAACTCCGTCAGCGCGGGAACTGAGGTCGTCGCCAACCTCGCCAACGCTTTCGATCAATTCCGATGCGTATTCGAAATTGCTCAGACTCAACTTACA
>Ga0307500_10000561_pt1 | contig 12020 bp, 12 predicted proteins | sample 14_S_MG_FD_201362 | JGI IMG/M metagenome (GOLD analysis project Ga0307500, IMG submission 201362) | Soil microbial communities from Populus trichocarpa stands in riparian zone in the Pacific Northwest, United States - 14_S | ecosystem: Environmental > Terrestrial > Soil > Riparian zone > Trees... | reverse complement strand
TTGATAGGCCATCTTGACCAGTTCATCGGTGGTCTTTCCCATCGCCGAAACGATCGCTACGACCCGATGACCACGCCTGTGCAGATCGGCGAGACTACTCGCGACCGCGCGGATTTTTACCGGTGTTTCGAGACAGGCGCCGCCGTATTTTTGCACGATGATGGGATTGTTGCGCATTCTACTCCCAGAAATACCGCCATGTCGGCTTCGTGCCAATGGCGACGTCGCAAGATCGGCCCTCCCCGCGAGGATCGGCCTACGAGAAAAGCGACGGCCCGCCGAAGCGGCCCCCCCAAAACAGCCGTCACGTCTCAGTGGAAAAAGAGCTTGGCCTCACAGCTCGGTCTCAGAAGCATGGTCAGTGCTTGCGCGGCGCTTCCAAACCCTTGAGCAGCAACGCCAGCAGCGCGTCGATCCGCGCCGGGGCACCCGGCTCGTTCCATTCCTCGGCATGCGCCGGATGGTGGAAGCGGCTTGTCGCATCGAAAATGGCACGCGCCGAAACCTTGACGTCGGCGACCTCGAATGTGCCCTGCTTCACGCCGTCGGACAGGATCTTTGCAATCTGATCGACCAGGCAGTCCTTGTGGCAGCTCACCGCCTTGCAGGCCTCGCGGGCCAGCGTCAGGTAGGTCGCAAACATTTCAGGGTCGTCGCCGAGCCGCTTGTGCTTGATCGTAAACATCGTGCGCAGCCACTTCTCCAGCCGGGCGGGCGCCGGGCCGGTAGCTTCCGCGATCTTCAAAAGCGGCGCGCTGAGGCGGTCGAGCCAGCGCTTGGCCACCGCCTCGCGCAACGAGGCCTTGCTGGGGAAATGGCGATAGACGCTGCCGTGGCTGACATCGAGCGCACGGGCCACGTCCACCACCGTTGCCTTGGCCAGCCCATAGCGGCGCAGAACGTCCTCGGTAACCTCCAAAATCCTTTCGGGGGTCAGAACCACGACTTCGTTCATGCGCGCACCTTTGATGCGATCGGACGGGTGGTCATCTAATCCCCCTTGGTAGTTCCCTTGGGTAATTCCCTTGGCGGGTTAATGTTTCGTCGCCGGTTCCAGCCGCTCGGCCTGGGCGGCCAGATGACGGGCAACGCTCTGGTTGAGCCAGCGCTGGATAGAGGCGGTCAGATGAATGATATGGGTCGTCATAGCGTAGTCCTTTGCAAGTACCCGGGCTCAAACCGTCGAGCCGGGTGACGCCTGATTCCGGCGTCGGCAATGGACATAGCATGTCTCACTGACAGATTTCAATATCTGTCAGTCAATAATCCGTGAGATTGGCGCTTTTTCTGGGGCTAATTCCGGCGGCGCTATGGCCGGGCGGCAGGCCACTTCGAGGAGCCCGGGGTCGGTGACGGCGCCCTGCCCCCAAATTGCGGCCTATTGCACGTCCTTGGGCGGCATTCGCGGTGGCAGCAGCGGCGTAAACGACACCTCGACGGCGGCGCGGCCGTCCGGCCGCGATTTCGCCCATGGCCTTGTCTTTTCAGCGATCGAGTCCCGATAGGGCCGGACGGCATCTCTGATCGGGTCGGTGATGGTTTAAGATGGCGGGCCCTATGCGGTCCTTCGCCACAACTGGCTCACGCTTAGCCACACCGCCGAAACTAGGAAGTAGAAGGCGCCTACTGCGGCATAGCCGGCCACGTTGGTGATAGATGGCGGCATCGGCATCCGCGCCTGCACGATGAAAAACGTGCCTGCCAGCGCTGATTGCCCTCCGCTCAGGATCATCGCCCACTGGGCACCATAGCTCTTCCAACGGCGGACTGCGCTGCCAAGTTGAAGCAGGCCGGACAGGATCGCCCATACGCCGAACACCCCGAGCACCCAGTTCATGCTCATCGCCAGCGCGAGAACCACCGCGAGCGTTGTCGCCACACTGACCACGACGTTGATAGTCTGCGTGCGATTCTGTCCCAATCCTCCGCTGCGCGATGCGTCGACAAAATTGGCGAGGGCATCCCACGCAGGATAAGCCACGAGTAAAGCCGCCGCGATTACCCAGGAATGCTGTCCCACAGTAAAAGCAGCCGCCACCCAGACAGCCGAGAACGCTGTCCGGGCGAAGTAATAGAGCTTGAGCCATTGTTCCTGGCTGGCACGAGAAAGATCGCTACTGTGAACCGTCATTGGATCGTCCTTTCGACTAGTAGGTAGACGCCCTCGACGAACGTCGAAGAGCGATGACAGCTATGGGTTATTTGAGATCTAGGACCGTATCTGGAGAGAATCCTGCGGAGCGAGTCGCTCCAACAGCGGGCCTGTCACGACGCCGAATATCTTCGGATCGCCATAGGCCCGCGCCGAAAGCATCGCGCCGTGAACCGCCGCCATGAACGCTTCAGCCTCGGCACGAGGGGTACTCATCAGTTGAAGTTGGCCGCGCCGCGCGCCGCGCTCCAGCACGGATGTCAGCCACGCTGACAGGGAGCGGAAATGCGCCCGGACCTCCAGGCCAACTTCCTCAGGCAGGACGGGGAGTTGGCCTGCCAACAGCGCGCAGACGCAAAACGGAGCGCTGGCGTCCGCGATGCAGGCTTCCCAATACCCAGCGTAGAGCCGAAGCTGTTCGAGCGGATCGGATACCTGAAGTTCGAGATTCGCCATCCCCGCTTCAGCTTCTTCCCGATACCGCGCAACCAGCGTTCGGACCAGATCGACCTTGCTTGGGAAATGGTGATGGATGCTCGCCTTACGAATCCCGACCACGTCAGCGATGTCGGCATAACTGAAACCGTTGTAGCCGCCAGCGACGATCAGAGAGCGCGCACAAGCCAATATGTCGTCAGAGGTGGGAGACAAGTTGCTCATACCTCTACCTACCTTCTAGTAGGATGTCCGTCAAGCCCCTTGCAATGCGCCGGTCCGCTCCCCGAACCCGGCAGGCTCGCGGGGGCGGACTGCCCCCAAATTGCTATTGTGCGATGTCCTTGGGCGGCATTCGCGGCGGCAGCAGCGGCGTAAACGACACCTCGTCGCCGGCACGCGGGGCCATCACGCCCCCGCCCGTCGAGGGATCGCCACCCGACGTCTCCATGATGGTGTTCGGGGTGATGTATTCCCGGACGGCCTCCATCAGGCCGCCTTGGCCGCTGCCCAGGTCTGCGGCCCGGCCGCCTTGGGCACGCCCGGCGGCGATTTCGCCGATCGCCTTGTCGGTCTTTTCAGCCAGCGCGTCCCGGTAAGGCAGCCGGTAGGCCCTCGGGACGCCGCTTGGCCGGTTGCCCTCGTCGAGGGTCTCGACCCAGAGATAGATCGCGCCCGGATCGCCTTCCAGCGAATGCGGCTCGACGATGCGGGCCTGCAGCAATTTGAAGGTGGCGGGCAACCGGTCGACGCTGGCCCAACCCAATAATCCGCGCACCCCGACAAAGCTCACAATATAGAACGCGCTGGTCACGACCACGGCGACCGCCTTGGCCGACCAGTGCAGGCGCGCATAGACCAGCACAATCAGCAGCAGCGCGCCGATCAGCGCATAACTGAGCGCGAGCGTGAGAACGACCGATTGCAGGTTACTCACGGCGCTGCATCCTGACGCCGGTTTTCGGGTCCAGATCCGCACCGTTCGATCGGACGTTACGGAACGTCTCCATCAGCGACTTCTGCCGTTCCTGCACATCGACCACCTTGCCCGCAGCATCGAGCCAGAAACGCACCGCCGTCTTCTCATGGCCGGTGTGATCGAGCGTCAGCTTGTTGTCGAAGATCACCTGCGCCGTCGGATTGAGTTTCTGCACCTTCACGCTGACAGCGACGGGCTGCCCGGTGGTGGCCTGAAAGTGCGAGACGTTGACGGTGTATTCGCCGGGGACGATGCCGCGCACCGTGACGATTTCCTCGCGGATCGGCGAGGCGATCTTCTTGCCGTTGACGACGATGAAATCGTTGGCGCCGCCGCGATCGTCGCGGTCGAGGGTAAGGAAACCGGCCTCGCGCCGCCGGTACCAGGCGATGTTGCCGGCAGGATCCTGCACGAACAGATCGAAATCATCAGGATGATTGTCCGGCCAGTCCATCGTGATGAGGAATTCGGCCTTGGAATCGATCTTGCCATCCTTGGCGTCCGGCGAGACCGCGAGCAGCGCCAGGAAGAACAGGAAGGCGATCACCTGCAGCGCCTTGAACAGCATCACGCCGAGCGGGTCGAACGCCTCCTCGCGCGGATAGAGACCGAAGTCGTCCATCATGGCGGCGTTCCAAGACTTTCTGCAGGCCGACTTTCCACTGCAGGCCGGCTTTCCAATACCGGGGTGACATGGGTCTCGGTCAGCATGACGGCGTCGGAAAACACCCGCTGGGTCGCGGCATCGAGCATGTAATATTGAATGCGGACCAGGATGGAGCCGATCAGGCCCGCCAGCGTCGTATACATAGCCACCGCCATGCCGTCGCTCATCAGGCCCATCGATGTCTTCATGGCGGCCTTGTCGGCCGCATCGAGCGTGGCGATCGGCGCCAGCATGATGATGAAGCCGATGATGGTGCCGAGCAGCCCGAGCTTCATCAGCGTGTCGGAAACGAATGCGCCAAAGCCGTTGGAACCGCGCAGCCGGTCGGCCAGCGTTCGCAGCAGCAGCGTCTGGTCGATGCGCCCTGTGGCCTGCGCGCTGGCCTTGGTCACCAGACTGCGGATGTGATCGGCGACCAGCCCGCCCGGCAGGCCGCGCGCATCGGCGCCGAGCGCCCTGGCGCCATCCGGCGCCGACAGCACGGCGCGGCAGCCTCTGGCGACCTCGCCTTCCCGGGCGATCGCGCGCGTCCGCCAGAAGCAGTGGCCGCAGGTGATGAGGTAGAGAACGGCGATCAGGCTCGAAATGTAGGTGCGGTCGGAGGCGACCATGAGATGGATCAGCCCGTACCGCCACAGCAGGAAGACGGCAAAGACCGAAAGCCCGGTGAAGATCATCCAGAGCAGCAGCACGCCGCGTTCCGGCGTGTCCCTGCCCGAAAATGCGGTCTCGACACCGATGGCACTCATGCTGCGTTAGCTCCCTTGCGGGCCGCCGTGCCGAAGCCCGCCCGCCAAAAGGCCCCTTGCCTTCGTTAGATCAGAGGCTGCAGGCGCGGTCCAAAGACATATGCCCAGAGGTGGCCGGGAAAATTTCCCAATCCGCGCATCGCCGCCCGGCTTGCAATTGGCGCGAAATAGCGCTGCTGTGAGAGCGTTTTCCGGCGAAGTGGATACCGGTTCGCGTCAAGAAAACGCGTCAAAACAAAAATCTAGAGCCCCGTTCCGATTCCATCGGAACGGAAAAGGCGCTAGCGTCATCGGCAAGCCGTGGAGTGATCGCATGCGCCTCGTGCTTCAACTCGTCGCCCGCCTGCTCGTCGTCGTCGCCTTGTGTCTGGGAGCCGCGACCGTCTGGGCCACCATCGACGCCTATCGCAGCGTCGATCGCGCCACCGCCGCGTCCGCAGAACGGGTCTCACAGGCGCTGGAAGCGCTGTACTGGCGCGAGCTGCTGCTGCGCGGCAACAGAACGCGGGAACATCTCGTGCCAGTGTCCGATTGGCGCACCATCGAGACGATGAAGCTGATTTCACCGGGAATTTGCGTCAGCTTCGAGCCGGTGGGCGCGTTCGAGAAACCGCTATGCGGCCAGAGCAAGGGGATCGGCGCGGCGCCGCCATGGTGGTTCGCCGCGGCCGTGCAGACACTGTTTGGCACCCATGCGGCGGTCGCCCAGTCGATCAGCACGCGCAGCGACACCGCCGGCACCGTCTCGGCCATGGCCGATCCGGACGCCGCGATATCGCTGGCCTGGCGTCACATCGTGGACAACATCCACGTCGCACTGCTGATGGCGCTCGCCATTGCTTTCTTCGCTTCGCTTGCGATCGCGCATACGCTTGCGCCGGCGCAGCAGATTGTCGCCGCACTGCAGCGCATGGCGCACGGCCAGTACCGGACTCCGCTGCCGCGCTTCCGGTCGATGGAACTTGCCATGATCGGACGAGCCGTCGGCGATCTCGGAGAACGCCTCGCGCTGGCGACGGAAGAACGCGCCGTGCTGACCCGGCGCTTGCTCGAAATCCGCAACGACGAGCGGCGCGTCCTCGCCCGCGAATTGCACGATGAGTTCGGACAGAACCTTTCGGCCATTCTCGCCTTCGCCAGCATCATCGAAGCGACCGGCGCGCAGCAGCCGGCCGAGAGTAAGACCGAGAGCAACACCAAGGGCGATGTCGCGCAGGATGCGCGGATGATCTCGCAAGCCACCCACCGCATCATGGCCTGCCTGCGGGACACCTTGAATCGCTTGCGCCATCCGCCCGCTGAGGAACTCGGGCTGGAAGCCTGCCTCGTCAGCCTGGTCGATAGCTGGCGCTCGCAGAACGCGACGCAGCCGATGATCCAGCTCGATATGCAGGGCGATCTTGCCGATGTGCGCGGCGCCGTTGCCGCGACGGCCTACCGCGTCGCGCAGGAATGCCTGACCAACTCGCTGCGCCACAGCGCCGCCCGCGAGATCGTGCTCCGGATCGAGCGGCGGACGGGAGCGGAAAATGCGCTGCTGATCCGCGTCGAGGACGACGGCGGCGGGGATGCCGCCAAGGTGGCACTGTCCACTGGCTTCGGCCTGACCGGGGTCCGTGAGCGCGTAACCGCGCTTGGCGGCTCGCTTTCCATCGCGCGCGCAAGGCGTGGCCTCAGCGTGGCCGCCACGATTCCACTCGCCGCGTGATATCAGGATGACCGCTTCCCAGACCAAGGGCATTTCGATCCTGCTGGTCGACGACCATCCCGTCGTCCGGCAGGGCTACCGGCGCGTATTGGAGCACCAAAGCGATTTTCGCGTGGTCGCCGAGGCCGACGACGCCGCCACCGCTTACCGCGCGTTCAAAACCCATGCCCCCGACATCGTGGTCATGGACATATCGATGCCCGGCGCCAGCGGCCTCGAAGCCATCCGGAACATCCGGATGAGGCACTCCGCCTCACGCATTTTGGTGTTCAGCATGCACAGCGAGGCCGCACTGGTGAAGGCCGCCTTCAGCGCCGGGGCGAGCGGCTATGTCACCAAGAGCAGCGAGCCGGCCGCGCTCGTCAAGGCGATCCGCGCCGTGGCGCGCGGCGAACATGCGATGAGCGACGACATCGCCCACGTTCTGGCGATGGAAAGCCTGTCCCCGCACGCGGCGGCGCTCGACCAGTTGGGCGAAAGGGAGATCGAGATCCTCAGGCAGTTGGCTGGCGGCGCAACCGCAGAGCAGATCGCCTCCAACCTCAATCTCAGCCTCAAGACCGTTCAAAACTATCACTATTTGATCAAGACCAAGACCGGCATGCGAACGGACGCGCAGCTCGTCCGGCTGGCCGTCGAGTGCGGGCTGGCCAGCCTGTAGCGGCCTTCGGCCGGTGCCCCGGAGCCCGGCAGGTTTTCCCCCGGCCCGGCCCGTACGGGTGGTTTCCCGGCACCCGATCTGCTAAAGCACGGCGTAAAAAACAAATCGGCCGGGATCCGCCTTGCGTCCCGCCCAACTCGCCCGGAGCTTTCGATGATTCCCCGCTATACCCGCCCCGAAATGGCTTCCATCTGGGAGCCCCAGACCCGCTTCAAGATCTGGTTCGAGATCGAGGCGCATGCGGCGGATGCGCTGGCGGAGCTCGGCGTGATCCCGAAGGAAGCGGCGAAGACGATCTGGGCCAAGGCAAAAAATGCGACCTTCGACGTGGCGCGGATCGACGAGATCGAGCGCGAGACCAAGCACGACGTCATCGCGTTCCTGACCCATCTCGCCGAAATCGTCGGCCCCGAGGCTCGCTTCGTCCACCAGGGCATGACCTCCTCCGACGTGCTCGACACCTGCTTCAACGTCCAGCTCACCCGCGCCGCGGACCTCCTGATATCCGATGTCGACAAGGTTCTGGCCGCGCTGAAAAAGCGCGCCTTCGAGCACAAGATGACGCCGACCATCGGCCGCTCCCACGGCATCCATGCCGAGCCGGTGACGTTCGGGCTGAAACTCGCCTACGCCTATGCGGAATTTTCCCGCGCCCGCGAGCGCCTGATCGCCGCCCGCAAGGAAGTCGCGACCTGCGCGATTTCGGGCGCCGTCGGCACCTTTGCGCAGATCGACCCGCGCGTGGAGGAACACGTTGCCAAGGCGATGGGGCTGGTGCCGGAGCCGGTCTCGACCCAGGTGATCCCGCGCGACCGCCACGCGATGTATTTTGCGACGCTCGGCGTGATCGCCTCCTCGGTCGAGCGGCTGTCGATCGAAATCCGGCATCTCCAGCGCACCGAGGTGCTGGAAGCCGAGGAATTCTTCTCCGAGGGCCAGAAGGGCTCGTCGGCGATGCCGCACAAGCGCAACCCGGTACTGTCGGAAAACCTCACCGGGCTGTCACGCATGGTGCGCGCCTATGCGATGCCAGCGATGGAAAACGTAGCGCTCTGGCACGAGCGCGACATCTCGCACTCCTCGGCCGAACGCATGATCGGGCCCGACGCCACCGTGACGCTCGATTTCGCGTTGATGCGCCTCGCCGGCCTGATCGAAAAGCTTTTGATCTATCCCGCCAACATGCAGAAGAACCTCGACCGTCTCGGCGGGCTGGTGCATTCGCAGCGCCTCCTGATCGCGCTGACGCAGAAAGGCGCCAGCCGCGAGGACGCCTACAAATACGTCCAGCGCAACGCCATGCCGGTCTGGCGCGGCGAAGGCGATTTTCAGACGCTGCTCAAGAAAGATCCCGACGTGAAGAAGCACCTGAGCGATGCCGAGATCGAGGAACAGTTCGACCTCGGCTATCACTTCAAGCACGTCGATACGATCTTCAAGCGCGTGTTCGGCGAGAGCTGATTATTCCGCCGGCGCGGGCGTAACGCGACCGAACCCGTACCCTGAGGCGGCAAAAATCCGCGCCGATTTCGAGGAGGCTTAAACGTTCGGTTCTGACCGGCCATCAATCATCCGGGCGGTTACGCGGTCACGCCGGACAAAGTGGTGCCACAGCGCAGCCCCGAGGTGGATCGCGATCAGCGCCAGCAGCACATAGGCGAACAGGATGTGGCGGTCTTCCCACGCCCGGGCCGCTTCCCGGTCGGGCGAAGTGATCTGCGGAACGTGAAACAGCCCGAACCAATCCGAATAGTTCGGCGTGCGGGCGCCGGAATGCGCCCAGCCAAGCACCGAAACCAAAATGGTCACGGCGTAGAGCGACCAATGGCTGAGGCTAGCCGCCATCCGTTGCCAGCGCGGCGTGTCCCCTGGCAAGGCCGGGGTCGGGTTGAGGCCACGCCACATCAGCCGCAACACCATCAGCAGCAGCACGAGATAGCCGATATCGGCATGGATCGAGCGATAGAAAAAACGGTCCGGGCGCGCCGGGATGTGGTTCATCCACCAGCCGAAAGCGATCATGCCGATGATCGCGGCGCCGAGAAGCCAGTGCAGGGAGCGCGCCAGGCTGCCCCAGTTGGACGAGGTATTTCGTATCATGACCGGTGCAGGCCTTTCGCCGTTCAGATCCACCGCGCCGACACGAGGCTTGCGCGTCGGTTACGGGCCGGAAGTCGTAGCTTTCCGGTCTTGCCAAGGCGATTTGAATCATTCCAAACTGCTGTATCCGCTCGCGACTGCCCGAAACCGGGGCGCCAGCGCCATCAAAGCAACCCAACGGTAACCGCAGATCGGCTAAGGTCGCAGCGTGTCAGTCCTGCCAACCATCCTCGTCTTCGATTCCGGCCTTGGCGGCCTCACCGTCCTTCGTGAGATCGTCGGCGCCCGGCCCGACGCGCACTACGTCTATGTCGCCGACGATGCGTTCTTTCCCTATGGCCACCACAGCGAGGAGCAGATCATCGCCCGCGTGGTGCCGCTGGTCGGCGAGTTGATCGCGCGCCATGCCCCGGTTTTGGTGGTGATTGCCTGCAACACCGCTTCCACGCTCGTGATGTCGCATCTGCGCAGCGCCTACAGCGTGCCGTTCGTCGGCACCGTGCCCGCGATCAAGCCGGCCTGCGCCAGTTCGAAGACCAAGCGCGTGTCGGTGCTGGGCACCAAGGGTACCGTCAAGCGCGAATACACCAGGCGCCTGATCGATGATTTCGCGCAAGGCTGCGAAGTGACGCTGGTGGGATCGGCGGAACTCGCCTCGCTCGCCGAGTCCGCCCTCAGCGGCCACGACGTGCGCGACGAGGATATCGCCGCCGAACTCGCCCCCTGCTTTGTCGGAGACGGCGGGAATCGCACCGACACCGTCGTGCTGGCCTGCACCCATTATCCGCTGCTGCTCGACCGGCTGACACGCCTCGCGCCATGGCCGGTCGACTGGATCGATCCGGCGCCCGCCATCGCCCGGCGCGTATCCGACCTGCTCGGGTCTCCGGGCCGCGACAGCGATCAGGCCGGGGCCGAGATGTTTTTTACATCCAACCGGCCGCACACGCTGAGCCGGGCGCTGATGCCGTTCTTCGGTGGCCGCGTACCGGCGTAAAGTCGCCTGTGGCGCGCAAAGACCGACTGAAAGTAACCCGGAGACCACGATAGCCCTCCAGGGCTGGGATCGGGCATGTCCATTGATTCGAACTGGTCTTGATCCGTCTACTGATCTGCAACCTTGACGCGCCATTCGAAAAGATTAAACTTTGCGAGATCTCGACTTCCCGAAAGTTGCTCGAAGGGGGCGAGTTTATGGCGAAGGTCGAAGACTACTACCCAAGCCCCAACACGCGCCGTCTGCGCATTTTCTCTTTCGATCCAGCGCTTGCCGCACGCTATGATCTCGCCGGCGTGAGCGGAATAACGATCGAAATTCCGTGGGAAAACGATCTAAGGCCGGGTCCTATCGGCGAATATGTCGAGGTCATCGACATCGACCCTGGCAGCTATGCCGCCTACGCGCCGGTCGACTTGAACTCGCCATCGCTGCTCGCAACCGATGGCCTTCAGCCATCGGAATCCGATCCGCGTTTCCACCAGCAGATGTGTTACGCGGTTGCGATGAAGACGATCCAGCACTTCGAGCGCGCTCTGGGACGAAAGGCGCTCTGGTCTTCGCACCGGGCTCAAGGCGGCCCGGGCTATTCCGAAAACTATGTTCACCGGCTGCGGATCTATCCGCATGCATTGCGCCAGCAAAACGCGTTCTACAGTCCGCAGAAGAAAGCGCTGTTGCTCGGATATTTTGTCACCACGGCAAAGGACGGGAGGAATACGCCGGGAACGACGGTGTTCAGTTGCCTGTCGCACGACATCATCGCGCACGAAACGACGCACGCTCTTCTCGACGGCGTGCATCCGCGCTTCAACGAGCCGGTCAATGAGGACGTGCTCGCGTTTCACGAAGCCTTTGCCGACATCGTGGCACTATTCCAGCACTTTTCCTATCCGGGCGTGCTGCGCGACCAGATCGCGCGTACCCGTGGTGACCTCGCTCGTCAAAGCGTGCTGGGCCAACTCGCACAGCAGTTTGCACTTGCGTCAGGACGCGGCGATGCACTGCGCAGCTACCTTGGGAAGACGAATGAGAAAGGCGAATGGGAGCCGATAAGGCCGGATCCCGCGGTTCTCGAGCAAACCTCTGAACCGCATGACCGCGGCGCAATTCTCGTTGCAGCAGTCTTCGGCGCATTCACCAGGGTCTACCAGGCGCGCACACGCGATCTGTTCCGCATCGCCACTGAAGGCACCGGTGTCCTGCGCGAGGGGGACATCCATCCTGATCTCGTGAACCGCCTCGCAGAGGAGGCTCAGCGCGCCGCTGACCGGGCGCTCCAGATGTGCATTCGTGCCATCGACTATTGTCCGCCGGTCGGGATCACGTTCGGCGCATATCTGCGCGCGATTGTCACTGCCGATCGCGACATAAACCCGATCGATCAGCAAAATTGGCGGCTGGCTTTCATCGAGAGCTTCCGCGAATGGGGAATAGCGCCGCGCGGTGCGCGGTCCATGGCGGAGGACAGCTTGCTCTGGCCGACGGAGCAGGACGCAATCAGCGAACAAGTCAAATGCGAACAGACGCAGGCTCAGACACAGGTCCAGAAGCAGACCTCGTACAAGCCCG
>Ga0307500_10000560_pt1 | contig 12025 bp, 10 predicted proteins | sample 14_S_MG_FD_201362 | JGI IMG/M metagenome (GOLD analysis project Ga0307500, IMG submission 201362) | Soil microbial communities from Populus trichocarpa stands in riparian zone in the Pacific Northwest, United States - 14_S | ecosystem: Environmental > Terrestrial > Soil > Riparian zone > Trees... | reverse complement strand
CCGCGCAACGTGCGCATCTCCGAGGCGCCGTCCTACGGCAAGCCGGTGCTGGTCTACGATCTCAAATGCGTCGGCAGCGAAGCCTATCTGAAGCTGGCGACGGAAGTGATCCAGCGCGAGCGCGAGCTGAGGACGCATTAGTGTACGCGACGTCATTCCGGACAATCCGCGCGAGCGGATTGATCCGGAATCTCGATGTGGCGAAGCAGCTCTCACTTCGAGATTCCGGGTTCGCGTCTGACGACGCGCCCCGGAATGACGGCAAAATCATCAACCGAATTCTGTTTCCGGAGTGGCGTAAGTGAATCCTAGGGAGTTGGCGGCGATGGCCGACGAAACGCGTTCGCGACTGGGTCGTGGTCTCGCAAGTCTGATCGGGGATGTCGGTGGCGAGGCCGCGCATGTCGACCGGCCGCGCAACCAGCGCAAGGTGCCGATCGAATTCCTGAAGCCGAATCCGCGCAACCCGCGCCGGACCTTTTCCGATGCCGAACTCGGCGAACTCGCGGCCTCCGTCAGGCAGCATGGCGTGATCCAGCCGATCGTGGTTCGGCCGGTGAAGGGGTCGCAGGATCGCTTCGAAATCATCGCCGGCGAAAGGCGCTGGCGTGCCGCGCAACTCGCCAGCCTCCACGAGGTGCCGATCGTCCCGATCGACGTCAACGACAGCGACGCACTCGAGATCATGATCATCGAGAACGTACAGCGCGAAGACCTCAATGCGATGGAAGAGGCGCAGGGCTACCATGCGCTGGCCGACGAATTCAAACGCAGCCAGGAAGACATCGCCAAGGAAGTCGGCAAGAGCCGCAGCCACGTCGCCAACATGATGCGGCTGACGAAGCTGCCGGCGGAGGTGCAGGCCTTTATCTCCGCCGGAAAGCTATCCGCAGGTCACGCCCGTGCGCTGATCGGTGTACCCGATCCGCTGGCCGCGGCAAAACGCATCGTCGAGGAAGGTCTGAACGTCAGGCAGACCGAGGCGCTGGCGCATGAAGAGGGCGTCCCGGAGCGCAAGCCGCAAAAGGCGAGGGCGGGCGGCGGCGGGAAGGCCAAGGATCCCGACACGGTCGCGCTGGAAAAGCGCGTCAGCGACGCACTCGGTCTTGCCGTGACCGTCACCCACCGCGATCCCGGTGGCTCCGTCCAGATCAGCTACCGCAACCTCGAACAACTCGACGAAGTGATGCGGCGGCTGGAGGAGAAGTGAAGTCGCAAGCCTCTCAGCTTCATTGCGAGCGCAGCGAAGCAATCCACACTTACTTTGCCGCGACATGGATTGCTTCGCTTCGCTCGCAATGACGGCTGCGGAAACACTGTCCGCTCACCCCCGCCGCTTCGCATTGACCGCGATCGACAGCAGCGTCCGCAGCCCGATCGCCGATGCCAGCGTCGCCTGCTTGCGCATGTCGAGCGCGGCCGTTCCGAGCTGATCGATGGTCGTCACCAGTCGCGCCGCACTGAAATTGCGCAGCGCGATTTCGACGGCGCCCTTGCGCGAGAAATGCAGCCGCGGGTAGCCGCTTTCGAGCAAGGTCGAGACCGGCGTGCCTTCGGCCACCGCGAGCGCCGATTTGTGCAGCCAGGCCGCCTGGCGCTGCGCGGCGGAGATGATGACGCCGGGGTAGGTGCCGGCGACCATCGCCTTGGCGAACTCGCTTTCGACCAGATCCGGCTTGCCGGCAAAGGCGCCATCCACGATCGGGTCGAGCTTCAGCTCGGACGCATCGGAGACCACGGTCATGACATCGTCGAGCGCGATCTCGCCCTTGCCGTGGGTATAGAGCGCCAGCTTGCGCAACTCGTTGCGCGAGGCCTGGCGGTCGCCGCCGAGCAACGACATCAGCACGGCGCGCGCGTCCGCGGCGATCCGCAGATTGGAAGTCCGCAATTCCTCGTCGATCAGCCGGGCAAGGTCGCGCTCGGTGTCAGGATAACAGGCGATGGCGACCGCGGTCTTGGCGCGCTCGCAGGCCTTGCGCAGCGGCGACTCGGGCCGCAGCTCGCCGGCCTCGATCACGATGCGGCAATCCTTCACCGGCGAATCGGCCAGCGTATCGACGCCGCTGGCAAAACTGCGGGAGCCGGCGCGCACGCGAATGGCGCGGCGGCCGCCGAACATCGGGATTGTCATGGCCTCGTCGACCAGCCGCGACGGCTCAGCCGACAGTTCGTCGCCGTCCAGCCGCACCAGCGAGAAGGGATCGTTGGGATCGTCGACGGCGGAGGCGATCAGCGCTTCGGCGCGCTCACGGACCAGGCCGGCGTCCGGGCCGTAAAGCAGGATGATGGGGCGGCCGGGATCGGGCCGGGCGAGAAAAGCGTCGATGTCTTTTCCGCGAAGCGCAACCACGACGGGCCTTTCTGGGCGTCATTCCAGGACGCGCGTCTTGGCGTGGACCCGGAATCTAGAGATTGTTGCGCGAGATTCCCCGATGTGCAATTGCACATCTGAGGTTCGTGCTTCGCACGCCCCGGAATGACGGAACGTCAGGTGCCGGCGTAGAAGAACGATGCCAGCCGGGTCTGGATGTTTTCCGCGATCTCCTGGGCGGCGCGATCCTCGGCGTCGCGGAAGGCGCGCTGGCGGGCGAAGCGCTGCAGATTGCCCGGGATGTCGTATGACACGCGGGAGAAGGTCGTCCCGGTCATGACCGATTTGTTGGTCGTAAGGTCGATCAGATTGTACTGCGCGTCGATGCCGTAGTTTTCGCTCGACGGCAGCGCGGTGGCCGGGTCGAGCATCAGCGAGGACCGCGAGGTGTTGAAGCGCAGCACCAACTTATGGGTCGGCGGCATGCCGGTGGCGTTGCCGTAAAGCTTGAACGCCAGCGCGTTACGGATCTCCACCTGGATCCGCGCTTCGCGGGACGCGTTTGGCTTGTCGACGGGCGGGATTTCCACGCCCATCAGCTTTTCCCGCAGGCCGGGCTTGCCGTCATTGCGTTCGGCATACATCGGCTGGAAACAGCCGGCCGTGAGCGCCGCCAGAGCGGCGACGGCGATGAGCCGAACGGCGATCCGGGTCTTAGCCAACGACATTCACGATCCTCATGGGAACTACGATTACCTTGCGGACGGCCTTGCCGCCGAGAGCGACTTTTACCGCATCGAGCGCCAAAACGGCAGCCTCAATTTCCGGATTTTGGGCGACCCGTGGCACGGTAACATCACCCCGTTTCTTGCCGTTGACCTGGACCACCAGCGTCACGGTGTCTTCAACCAACAAATCGCGTTCGATTTGGGGCCAATCGGCCTCCGAAATCAGCCCGGACTGCCCCAGAACCTGCCAGCACTCCTCGGCCAGATGCGGCATCATCGGCGCGAAAAGTTGAACCAGGATGACCGAAGTCTCCCGGACCGCCCAAGCGGTGTCCGGCGACGGTGTTCCGCCCTTGCCCAGCACCTCGGCCAGCACGTTGGCGAATTCCCGGATATGGGCGAGGCAGACGTTGAAATGCAGCCGCTCGATCCCGGACGACACCTTGTCCAGCGCACCATGGGCGGCCTTGCGCAAGCCGAGCGCGTCGGCGCCGAACGAGGCCGGACGGTCGGTCGGGGCATTCTTGGCGATCTCGGCTGATTCGTTCACCAGCCTCCACAGCCGTTGCACAAAGCGCGAGGCCCCCTGCACCCGCTCGTCGCTCCAGATCACGTCGCGGTCCGGCGGCGAATCGGACAGCATGAACCAGCGGGCGACGTCAGCGCCGTAGCTCGCGATGATGTCGTCGGGGTCGACGGTGTTCTTCTTCGACTTCGACATCTTCTCGATCGGGCCGATCGCGACCTCCTCGCCGCCTTCAATCATGGTGGCGCGGCGCTCGCCGCCGATTACCTCGACCTTCACCTCGGCCGGCGTGACATAAGCGCCGTCGGCCTTCTGATAGGTTTCGTGCACCACCATGCCCTGCGTGAACATGCCGGCGAACGGCTCGTCCATGCCGATATGGCCGGTAGCCTTCATCGCGCGGGTGAAGAAGCGGCTATAGAGCAGATGCAGAATCGCGTGCTCGACGCCGCCGATATACTGGTCGATCGGCAACATGCGGTTGACGAGCGGCAGCGTGGTCGGCGCGTTCTCGTTCCAGGGATCGGTAAAGCGCGCAAAGTACCAGGACGAATCCACGAAGGTGTCCATGGTGTCGGTTTCGCGCTGCGCCTTGCCACCGCATTTCGGGCAGGCGACGTGCTTCCAGGTCGGATGATGGTCGAGCGCGTTGCCGGGCTTGTCGAAGGTGGCATCCTCCGGCAGCACCACGGGCAACTGATCGTCCGGCACCGGCACCACGTCGCATTTCGGGCAATGGATAACGGGGATCGGGCAGCCCCAGTAGCGCTGGCGCGAGATGCCCCAGTCGCGCAGGCGGAAATTCACCTGCCGCTCGCCGACCGGCGCATTGCCGCGCATCTCATTTTCCAAGCGCTTCGCGACGTCTTCCTTGGCTTGCTCGATGGTCATGCCGTCGAGGAAGCGGGAATTGATCATGCGGCCCTCGCCATCATAGGCGGTGTCCGTGATGACAAACGACTTTGGGTCCTGGCCCTCGGGGCAGACCACCGGGATATTGCCGAGCTTGTACTTGTTGACGAAGTCGAGGTCGCGCTGGTCATGCGCCGGGCAGCCGAAGATCGCGCCGGTGCCGTACTCCATCAGCACGAAGTTCGCCACGTAGACCGGCAGCTTCCAGCTCGGGTCGAACGGATGAACGGCCTTGATGCCGGTGTCAAAACCCTGCTTCTCGGCGGTGTCGATGATCTCCTGCGCGGTGCCGATCTTTTTCACGTCCGCGATGAATTCGGCGAGCTTTGGATTCTTCGCCGCCGCGGCCTGCGCCAGCGGATGATCCGCCGCGATCGCCATGAACTTGGCGCCGAACAGCGTGTCGGGCCGCGTCGTGAAAATCTTCAGCTCCGACTCGCCTGACGGCGTCGTGGCCGGATCGAGCGCGAAGCGCAGCAACAGGCCTTCGGAGCGGCCGATCCAGTTGCGCTGCATCAGCCGCACCTTGTCGGGCCAGCGGTCCAGACCGTCCAACGCGTCCAGCAGCTCCTGCGAGTATTTTGTGATCTTGAAGACCCACTGGCTCATCTCGCGCTGTTCGACAACCGCGCCGGAGCGCCAGCCGCGGCCGTCGATCACCTGCTCGTTGGCGAGCACGGTCATGTCGACCGGGTCCCAGTTGAGCTTGCGCTTCTCGCGCTCGGCCAGCCCCACGCGCAGCATGTCCAAAAACATCTTCTGCTGATGCTTGTAATAGCTGGGGTCGCAGGTCGCGAACTCGCGCGCCCAGTCGAGCGACAGCCCGATCGACCGCAGCTGCTTCTTCATCGCGGCGATGTTGTCGTAAGTCCATGCCTTTGGCGCGACCTTGCGCTCGATTGCGGCGTTCTCGGCCGGCAGCCCGAAGGCGTCCCAGCCCATCGGGTGCAGCACGTTGAAACCCTTGGCGCGCATGAACCGCGCCAGCACGTCACCCAGGGTGTAATTGCGGACATGCCCGATATGGATGCGCCCGGACGGGTAGGGGAACATCTCGAGCACATAGTATTTCGGCCGGGGATCGTCGTTTTTCGAGGCGAAGATCGCCTTTTCGTCCCACTGGCGTTGCCAGCGCGGCTCGGAATCACGGGCGTTGTAACGTTCGGAGGTCATGGAATCGTAGCGCTTTTTGTGGATTCGGGTCCCGTCCAGAGGACGGCGGACTAGGCCACAAAAGCGGCTGCGGGGTCAACGGGTTGGGGAGGGGAGGAAGGGCATTTGACCGAAGGCGCAGCGCAGCTGCATCACCCCGCCATCGCTATCCCGGATTCATCCACCAGCTTGGCAAAGCCGTGCTCGACGACGGTATTTCGGCCGCGGTGCTTGGCCGCGTAGAGGGCTGCATCGGCGGCCTCGATCAACTCGCCGGGGGTTTGGGCATCGTTCGGAAGGGTTGCGGCGACGCCGACGCTGACCGTGACGGTGCGGTGGCTGGAGGTGCTGTGCGGCAGGCCGAGGTCTTGCACGGTCGCGCGCACCATTTCGCCGATCTCCAGCGCTCGCCGGAGGCTGGTGTTCGGCAGCAGCAGGCAGAATTCCTCGCCGCCGTAGCGGCCGGCAAAACCCATGGTGCCGGCGGCGATACCGGCCAGCGCTTCGCCAAGCCTGGTGAGGCAGGTGTCGCCTTCCGGGTGGCCATAGGTGTCGTTGTAGAGCTTGAAGTGATCGACATCGATCATCAGCAGCGACAGCTCGCTGTTGAATTGCTGCGCCTTCATCCATTCAAAATCCAGCCGGCTCTGGAAGCCGCGGCGGTTGGCGAGGCCGGACAGCATGTCGATCGAGGCCATCACGGTGAGCCGGTCGTTGGTGGCGACCAGTTCGCGCTCGCGCTGGCTAAGCTGGGCCGCCATCGCGTTGAAGGCGCGGGCCAGCGGCATGAACTCGGCCGGCAGGCGGCTGCGCGCAACGCGGGCCGACGAATCGCCCTCGCCGAACCGCTTGGCCATGCCGGTCATGACTTCGATCGGCTTGATGATGAGCTTCTCGGCGCCGATCAGCGCACCGAGCAGCACGAACAGGCAGACAAATGCCAACTGCAGATAGGCGGTGCGGATGTCGCGATTGATCGCGGCCGTCACCTTGGCCTCGTCGACGCTGACGACCAGGCGCGATTGCGTTCCTGGAATGCGAGCGAAACTGATGGCACGCCTGGAGCCGTCGGTCGCGGTAAAGGAAATCGAGCCCGTATCGGAGTTGGCGCTGAGCGCCTTGTAGGTGATGGCCGACAGCAGCGGCACATTGCCGAGCGGCTGGCCGATCATGCTGGCCCGGTCGGGCGGCGCCGCCAGCACGACGCCGGCGCTGTCGATCAGCAGCGCTGAAATGCCCGGCCGTCCGCTGAAATTGGCCATGATCTTCGACAGCCAGTCGAGATTGATGCCGGCGACTGCTACCGATTCTTCCTCCGGATTGATCGCGGAAACCGGATAGGCCGCCATCATGATCGGCCGGTTGTTGGTTTTGCCGAACAGGTAGTCGCTGAAGACGAAATCGCGGGTTTCCTGCGCCTTCCGGAAATAGTCGCGATCGCCGATGTTCATGCCGACCTGAATGTTCAGCGTGGAACACTGCACCACGCCTTCCTTGCTCACGAGCATGATGCTGCGGATCCAGGGCAGGTTGGCGGGCAGGCTGGCGCGCAGGATCTCGCAACTGCGCCCGATGCCGCTGGCCGCGCGGATATAGGCGGCGGATTTCAGCATCGTCTCGACGGAGGAGATCACCTCGCGCTGGGTCTCGGCGCTGTGGTGGGTGATATTGGCGTATTCTTCCGAAGCCGTTGCGATCTGCCTGGCGCGGGTGTCTTCGAGCGAGCGGACGCGCTCAAACATCAAGGGCGCCACCAGCAGCACGGCCAGCATGGCAAGCCGCGCCCGGATTCCCAGAAGCTTCTTGAGTTTGACCCGTTTGCGGTTGAAAGTTACGCCAGACATCTTGCCCCCCACACCGCAGGGTAGATTGAAGGGTTCAAAAAGCCTTTCCCGAACTTGGTAAAATTCGAGGAAATGCCGTAAATTTACCGCCGAAATCAGGACATGACGCGAGAGAGATGACAACGCCGCTAACCAAATCTTTACCAAACGGTCTCGCCCAGGTGGAGCAGGACATCGCGCGTGCGTGCAAGGAAGCGCGTCGCGAGCGCGCGTCGGTGACGCTGATCGCAGTGTCGAAAACGTTCGACGCCGCAGCCATTTCACCGGTCATAGATGCCGGTCAACGCGTGTTCGGCGAAAATCGCGTGCAGGAAGCCAAGGCGAAATGGCCGGCGCTGGTGTCGGCCTGTCCCGGAATTGCATTGCATCTGATCGGACCGCTGCAATCCAACAAGGCCAAAGAGGCCGTGGCGCTGTTCGACGCCATCCATTCGGTCGACCGTCCCAGCATTTGCGAAGCGTTAGCCAAGGAAATCAATTCCCAGAACAAGCGGCCGGAATTGTTCGTTCAGCTGAACACCGGGGAGGAGCCGCAAAAGGCCGGCGTCGCACCGGGCGACGCCGACGCCTTCATCGCGAGCTGCCGCGACACATACGGCCTGGTCATTTCCGGCCTGATGTGCATCCCGCCGGTCGACGAGGCGCCGGCGCCGCATTTCGCGTTGACGGCCAAGATCGCCGCGCGCAACGGATTGAACAATCTGTCGATGGGCATGAGCGCCGATTTCGCGGTTGCGATCCAGTTCGGCGCAACGCATGTGCGCGTGGGCTCGGCGATTTTCGGGCACCGCTGAACGCCCTCCGCCGTCATTGCGAGCGAAGCGAAGCAATCCATAGCGCGGCAAGCGGAGAGGTGGATTGCTTCGCTTCGCTCGCAATGACGTGGAGAGAGCCTACTTGAACCCCACGGACACCTTTCCGAGCACTCCAAAATCCATCGCACAAAAATCGCCGGATTGAATCGGCAGCGGTGGGTGGCAGGTGCCGGTGGTAACGATCTGGCCGGCCTTCAGCGTCACACCAAGCTGGCGCAGTTCGTTGGCCAGCCAGGTCAGTGCGATCCGTGGATCGCCCAGCACGTTCTTGCCGTGACCTATAAATTGCTGGCCGCGCATGGCGATGACAGGCCGCTCCTCGACGAGATCGCGCGCGCGCCAGTCCGCGCTTGTGGCCGGGCCGAGAACGAACAGATGCGCGCAGGCGTTATCCGCAATGATCTGCGCGGCGCCGGCGCTGACGAAGTCGGCGAACCGCGAATCAGGAATCTCGATGGCCGGATGCAGCGTGTCGACCGCGTCGAGGACCTGCTGCACTGTATAGGGCGTGGCGCGCGCCGGCAGATCGACGCGCATGCGAAAGGCGAATTCGGGTTCGGCGACGCGCATTTCGTTGCCCGTCATCGAAGCCGTGCCGCCATCTGATATCACGGTCTCGGCCAGGATGCGCCCGGCCATTGGGCCGTCGACATTGATGTGCTTTTGTCCGGCCTCGCTGGTGGCGGCGATCTTCCAGCCGAACAGACCTTTGGGCGAATAATTTTCGATTCTCGCCTGGATCGCGTAGCCGTCGATGCGATCGTGCGGCCGCAATCCATCGTCAAGGCCGGCGAATTTGGTGCCGGCGCGCCAGTGGTCGTGCAGCGTCTTCGATGCGGCTGCTATCGCTTTCTCGTCGAGCATGGCGTTGATTCCCTATCAGCCGATCATGATCTTGGTCTGCGGGCCCATTCGCCGCAACAGCCGCAGCATGCTGGATTTCGTCATCGAAACGCATCCCGCGGTCGGCGAAAAATTGGGGCGCGCCAGATGCAGGAATACGGCGCTGCCGCGGCCGGTTACCCGTGGCCCGGCATTGTGATCGATTTCGACGATGAAATCGTAGAGATGGTCCTCGCGCGTCAGCCGGTCGCCGGGCTGGTCGCGCACCAGACGGATGGCTTGATTGTAATGGCGGTCCCGCGGGTCCTCACACCAGGCGTCTTCGGGCCGGATCGGCTGGACCGGCAGATAGGTCCGCGGTCGGGGATGGCGGTCGGCGCGCCACCACAATTGCAACGGGTGATATGTGCCCCGCGGGGTGCCGCCGTCGCCCTCTCGCTTGTTGGCAAGGATGCCGCCGCGACCGAGTGCCACTGGCACGGTCCAGCCGTCCGCCGTCAGCCAGCCCCGGCGCGGGTCGCCAGCCGCCCGGCGGACCCGAATGGCCGCAAGCGGCCGATCACGCGCAGCTGTCTTATAAGTGATTGAAATAGCGTTGCTTTCCATACCAATGTCCGAATCCTGGGATTGTCTCCGGTCAAAACCCGCCCTAATGACGCCATTACAGGACATTCATCCAAACGCGCCTCAAATTTGGGATAGACTGCGGCTCGGCTTGTGAATCTGTAACAATCGCTTACCTCAATGCGAATCAATACCTGACGACCCGGCTTACTTGTGAACCTTGCCAGCTAGTCAGGTTGCCATCGACCAAGACCCGGCTTGACGCTTCCCCTGTGTCCGCCGCCTGCCTCAAGAGGATCGTATCCTATGCCCAATGCCCGCAAGATCCTGATCGTGGAGGACGACAACGATCTGCGCGACACGCTGGTCGAGCAATTATCGCTGCACGAGGAGTTTGAAGCTTCCGCAGTCGATACCGGCGCCAAGGGCGCCAGCGCCGCCAAAGCCAATTCGCCCGATCTGGTGCTGATGGATGTCGGCTTGCCGGATACAGACGGACGGGAAGTCGTGCGCAGCCTCCGCAAGGGCGGCTTCAAGGCGCCGATCATCATGCTGACCGGCCACGACACCGATTCGGACACCATCCTGGGACTCGAATCCGGCGCCAATGATTATGTCGCAAAGCCGTTCCGGTTCGCCGTCCTGCTGGCCCGGATCAGGGCGCAGCTTCGCCAGCATGAGGCCAGCGAGGACGCGGTGTTTTCCGTCGGTCCGTACAGCTTCCGGCCCGGCTCCAAGATGCTGACCGCCGCCAATGCCAGAAAAGTGCGGTTGACCGAGAAGGAAACCGCGATCCTGCGTTTCCTGTATCGCGCCGGCCAGTTGCCGGTGTCGCGCGAGACACTGCTGCAGGAAGTCTGGGGCTACAATTCGGGCGTCACCACCCACACGCTGGAAACCCATATCTATCGTCTGAGGCAGAAGATCGAGAAGGATGCGGCCAATCCGGAAATCCTGGTGACGGAAGCCGGTGGCTACAAGCTGGTGCCGTGACACGATTCGCCGCCTCGATTCGTAATTTTCACGCATCCCGGTCACAGATCCATGTCGATCGAAGATGATGTAGCCCTGCTCGAGCGGGTCCCGACGTTGCGCCTGTTGGGAACGGCGGCGCTGCGCATGCTGGCGATCGGATCGGAGCAGCGCGATTTCTCGCCCGGCGATTATCTGTTCAACTCCGGCGACGAGGCGGATGCCGGCTATATCGTCCAACGCGGTTCGTTCCGCGTCGAGGACGGCGGGGCCGAAGTCGTTGCGGGCCCCGGCTCTCTAATCGGCGAACTGGCGCTGATCGTTGCGATGAAGCGGCCGTCGAGTGCGGTCGCGCTCGATCATTCCTCGGTCATCCGGGTGGCGCGCAGCCTGTTTCAACGCGTGCTCGAAAGCGACCCCGGCGCGGCGCGCCGGCTGCGCGACGAACTCGCCACCCGTACCAGCCAGATCGCCAGCGATATTTTGATGGCCGGCGCCAAGCTGAGTATTTGATTTCCGTCGTCCCGGGCAAGCCAACGGGTCGCGCGCATGCGCGCCCGGGCGCTGCAAGCCGGGGCTCGTTCTACTTTGCATGGGGTTGTTTTCGCGTTTTTGTGCCTGGACCCCCGCGGTGTACCGCCGAAGGGTATCTGCACTGCGTCCGGGACACGAGATCGTTAGCGCTTTCCGCTAACGCCGGCTCGATTCAACTCCGTTCCAGGCAGGGAAAACGAAGGCTACACGTCCAGCGTCACCGTCACCGGCACATGGTCGGACGGGCGCTCCCAGCCGCGGGCGTCGCGGGTGATCCTGAAATCGCTGACACCGTCTTTCAGCGCGCGCGAGACCCAGATGTGGTCGAGCCGCCGGCCTCGGTCGCCCACCGTCCAGTCGGCGGCGCGGTAGCTCCACCACGTATAGACCTTCTCCGAAAACGGGATCCGCTCGCGCGCGACGTCGAACCATTCGCCGTGGGCCTGCGCCGCCAGCAGCTTCTCGCATTCGATCGGCGTGTGCGAGACGACCTTCAAGAGCTGCTTGTGCGACCACACGTCGTTCTCATGCGGAGCGACGTTGAGGTCGCCGACCAGGATGTGGCGGTCGTCGCCGCGCGGGTGCAGCGGCTCGCACGCCTTCATCTCGTCGAGAAATTTCAGCTTGTGATCGAATTTCGGATTGAGCGCGGGATCGGGAATGTCGCCGCCGGCCGGGACGTAGAAATTGTGCAGCACCAGCGGCTTTGCAAGCTGCGCCTTCTCGCCGAACGCCACCGAGATGTGACGCGAATCGATCTTGTCGCAGAAGGTTCTGATGTCGGTGGTCTCGAACGGCAGTTTCGAGACGATGGCGACGCC
>Ga0307500_10000559_pt1 | contig 12035 bp, 9 predicted proteins | sample 14_S_MG_FD_201362 | JGI IMG/M metagenome (GOLD analysis project Ga0307500, IMG submission 201362) | Soil microbial communities from Populus trichocarpa stands in riparian zone in the Pacific Northwest, United States - 14_S | ecosystem: Environmental > Terrestrial > Soil > Riparian zone > Trees... | reverse complement strand
GAGCGGGTCGCGGTCGTGGGCGCGGCGATCCGGCGGCTGCCCGAGCAGCAGCGCGTCACGCTCGCCCTGGCCGCCGCCGGCGACCTCACCAGCGCCGAGATCGCCGGCGCGCTCGGCGTACCCGCCGGCACCGTCCGCTATCGCCTGTCCGAAGCGCGCCGTACGCTTGCGGCGGCGCTGGCCAGCTACGACGATCCGCCCCCGGCGGCGCCTGCGGAGGAACCATGAGCCTCGACGACGCTCTGACGGCCTGGGCCGGCTCGGTCCGCCTGGACGACGCCGCGGCCGCGGCCATCTACCAGCGGATCACCGCGACCCCCGGTCCGGCCGCGCGGCCGGGGCCGGCCGCGACGACCGGCACCGGGCCGGACCGCGACTGGTGGCGCGACTTCACCGCCGACTTCACCGCCCGCATGATCGCCACCACCGCCCGCCCGGCTTCCTGGGCCGCCTGACCGCCCGCCGGCCCGACCGGCCGTCCCCTGACCGGCCGTCGACCTGACCAGGCCGTCGACCTGACCGGCCGTCCCCTGACCGGCCGCCGACCTGACCGGGCCGTCGACCGGGCCGTCGACCTGACCGGCCGTCGCCTGACCGGCCCCGGCAGGACAGCATGCCGGCCGGACCGGTCGCCGGTCGTCCGCAGGTCGCGACGGAGGGCGAACCAGCCCAGCAGTCCCGCTCGCCGGGCGTCCGCCGGTTGGGGCGCGCGGCCAGCCGGCTCCTGCGCCGGGCCGTGCCGACATCTCGGGTATCCAGCGGATACTGCCCGCCCGGCCCGGCGCAGGAAACTCACCCCGCCGGCCCCGCCGCCTGCCCGGGGCCGGGTCGGGCGGCGGGGCGGTGGGTTAGCGAGGCGGCTCCAGCGGCCGCGGGCAGGTCGAGCAGGCGAGGTTGCGCGTGCCGGTGCTGTGATCGGCCGAGGCGACCAGCGCGCCGGCCAGTGAACCCGTCAGGAGGGCCAGGGCGAGCGCGACGCCCGGCAGCCGCCGTCGAACAGTCAACGTGAGCTCCTCTCGCGGACGAACAGGGCGGCAGTGACCGTAGGCGCGGCGACTGGAGATCGGATGGACGGCTACTGAACCGCCGCCCGGGGCCCGCCGCCCGCCCGCCCGCCGCAACCGCGATAGTGCCCTCCTCGACGTATCCCTTGCGCCGCGAGCGAGCAACTGAACGACAGTTTCATGCAAGTAGCTAGCAGATCTATGGATGTTGATACCAGAGTCTTGTAAGAGGCCGGGTGTCGCCTTAAGGTCGGGTCTTCCTCCGGCGCTGGGCGCGCGTGCCGAGCCGGCGGTATTCCACCGGGTCGAGAGAATCGAGTCCGCCGATGTCACCGAGCATTGCCGGCGTTGTGCGGCGGTTCAGCGGGCAGTTGCGGCTTGCGGTCGTGGTGGTGCTGGCGGCCGCAGGTATCGCCGGCACACCGGGCCTGGCCGCCGCGTCCGCCGGGCCGGCGCCGGCGCCAGCGCCGACCCGCGCCGCGCTCGACCCGGCGCTGGTCGCGGGCCGCGGCGCCGACGTCGCCTTCGCCGAGCAGGAGGCGGAGCGGGCGGCCACGAACGGCACCCGCATCGGGCCGGACCGCTCCGCCTACACGCTGGCCGCCGAGGCGTCCGGCCGCAGCGCGGTGCGCCTGGCGCCGGGGCAGTACGTCGAGTTCACGCTGCCGCGCGCCGCCAACGCGATCACCGTGCGGTACAGCATCCCGGACGCGCCGAACGGTGGCGGCATCACCGCGCCGCTCGCCGTCACGGTGAACGGCGGCGGCCGGAAGATCATGCCGCTCACGTCCAAATACGCCTGGCTCTACAACCAGTATCCGTTCTCGAACGACCCGAACGCCGACCTGCTGCACCCGGACTGGTGGATCACCGAGTGCAGTTGCGTCCCGGCGGCGACAACGCCGACCCCGGTGATCACCAAGCCGTTCCGGCCGAGCCACTTCTACGATGAGCAGCGGCTCCGGCTGGCCGACGCCTACCGCGCCGGTGCCACCGTGCGGCTCACCGTCCCGACCACGAGCAACGCCGCCTGGACGGTCATCGACCTGCTCGACTCGGAACTCGTCGGGCGCCCGCACGTCGATCTCCGCGCGGCCAACGTGCTGCTGTTCGGCGCCGACCCGACCGGCCGGCGCGACTCGGCCGGCGCCTTCGACCGGGCCGTCGCCGTCGCCCGGCGCGCGCATCTCCCGGTCTACGTCCCGCCCGGCACGTACCAGGTGAACCGGCACATCGTCGTCGACGACGTGACCATCGAGGGCGCCGGCAACTGGTACACGATCATCAAGGGCCACGAGGTCGCCCTCGGCACCCCGGCGCCGGACGGTTCAGTGCACACCGGGGTCGGCTTCTACGGCAAGGACGCGGCCGCCGGTGGCAGCCGGAACGTCCACCTCGCCGGCTTCGCGATCGAGGGCGACGTCCGCGAGCGCATCGACACCGACCAGGTCAACGGCGTCGGCGGAGCCATGAGCAATTCGACCATCGACGGCCTCTACGTCCACCACACCAAGGTGGGCATGTGGTTCGACGGCCCGATGACCAGGCTGCGGATCTCGAACACCATCATCACCGACCAGATCGCCGACGCGGTCAACTTCCACACCGGCGTCACGAACTCGTCGGTGTCGAACAGCTTCATCCGCAACACCGGCGACGACGGCCTGGCGATGTGGTCCGAGCGGGTCGAGAACGCCGACAACACCTTCGACCACAACACCGTGCAGACCCCGGTGCTGGCGAACGGGATCGCGCTCTACGGCGGCACCGACAACACCGTCTCGAACAACCTCATCGCCGACCCGATCAGGGAGGGCAGCGGAATCCAGATCGGCTCCCGGTTCGGCGCCGAGCCGTTCACCGGGCACGTCTGGATCACCGGCAACACCACCGTCCGGGCCGGCCCGTACGAGCTGAACTGGAACATCGGGATGGGCGCCATCTGGATCTACGCGCTGGAACGGAACATCGACGCGGACATCGAGATCACCGGCGACAACTTCCTGGACAACACCTACAACGCGATCATGCTGGTCAGCGACTTCCCGGTGAAGGACCTGTACTCGATCACGAACGTGCACTTCGCCGACATCCGGATCGACGGCGCCGGCACGTCGGCGGTCAGCGCCCGGTCCGCCGGCTCGGCGACCTTCCGGAACGTGGACGCCCGCAACGTCGGCGCGGTCGGCGTCAACAACTGCGGCTCGTTCCACTTCACCCCGGCCGGCTCCGAATTCGCGCTGACCGACCTGGGCGGCAACGACGGCGGCTGGCTGGCCAGTTGGGAACTGCCGAACACGATCACCTGCGACGACCGCCCACCGGTGGTCCCGCCACCCGCCCCGTCCCGCTGGTAGCCCGCCCGGCCCGGCCTACGGCCTGGCGGCGATGCCGTTCAGGACGGCGTCGACGACCCGTTCGGCCAGGCCGGCGGTGTCCATCCGGGGCAGCGAGCCGAGCAGGGTGCCGAGCATCGGGCCGGACAGCAGCGCGACGGTTAGTTCGACGTCGGTGTCCGGCCGGAGCGTGCCGTCCAGGATGCCGCGCCTGATCACGCCGCGGGTGACGTCCCGGCGGGCCTCCACCATCCGCAGGTACGCGTCCCGCAGGGCGCCGGGGCGCTGCAGTTCCGGGATCATGCAGGGCAGGATCTGGCTGGCGCGAGTGTCCCGGGCGGTGCCGATGGCCCGGGTGAGCAGCACCAGATCGTCCCGCACGGAGACGCCGGGAAGGTCCGGCACCGGTTCCTTGACCGAGGCCACCGCGTCCAGCAGCAGCGCGTCCTTGTGCGGCCAGCGCCGGTAGATGGTGGCCTTGCCGACGCCGGCCCGGGCGGCGACCGCCTCGATCGACAGTGCCTCGACGGTGGTGCCCTCGGCGATGAACTCGAGGACCGCGTCGATGATCGCGTCATGGGCGCGGCTGCTCCGCGGCCGACCACGCGGCCGCGGAGCAGACGTCACACTGGTGCTGCTCATGGTGAGCGTTATGTTACGAGACTTCGACCAGTGCGTCATCGAACGACGGTTCGACGACGGCCGACGGGTGCGGTGCGGACTGCCGTGGCAGCCAGCGGATGACCGCCAGCGTGGCGAGCACCGCGGCCACCGCCGAGCCGGCCGCGGCCCAGTGCATGGCCAGCACGAACGCGTGGTTGGCCGGCTCGATCAGCCCCGCGCCGGCCGCGCCGGCCCGTTCCGCCGCCGTGTAGGTGGCCGAGACCGATTCGGCCGCCGCGGCCCGGGCGTCGGGCGGCAGCGCGCCGAGCTTGTCCTCGATCTGGCCGCGGTAGACGCCGGACAGCACCGAGCCCAGCACCGCCACCCCGAGCGCGCCGCCGATCTGGCGGATCGTGTTGTTCACCGCGGAGCCGACGCCGGCCTTCTCCCGCGGCACCGAGGAGATGACCGCCTCGGCGGTCGGCGGGATCACGTTCGCCATCCCGACACCCTGGAAGAAGAACGCCACCGCCAGCACCCAGATCGGGGTGGTCGCGGTCAGGAACACGAACACGGTGAGCGCGATCGCGGAGATGCCCAGGCCGACCGCGCAGACTACCTTCGGGCCGTACCGGGCGACCGCCGCCGCGCTGCGTGGCGCGAAGATCAGCTGGGCGGCGGCGAACGGCAGGAACAGCAGGCCGGTCTGCAGCGGGCTGTAGCCACGCACCAGTTGCAGGTAGAACGCGCTGGCGAACATCACGCCCATGGCCGCGAAGAAGATCAGGCCGACCGCGCCGACCGCGGCGGAGAACCGCGGGTCACGGAACAGCCGCACGTCCAGCGCCGGGAACTCGGTGTGCGCCTCGTACCAGATGAACGCCGCCAGCAGCGCCAGGCCGCCGAGCACGCTGCCCCAGACCACCGGCTGGCCCCAGTCGCCGTGCTGGCCGCCGGTGATGATGCCGTAGACGAACACGCCGAGCCCGGCGATGGACAGCAGCACGCCCGGCAGGTCGATCCGGCCCGGCGACGGGTCCTTCGACTCCGGCACCACGGCGATCATCCCGATGATGCCGGCGATCACGATCGGGACGTTGATCAGGAACACCGAGCCCCACCAGAAGTGCTCCAGCAGGGCGCCGCCGACCACCGGGCCGATGGCCACCGCGAGGCCGACCGCACCGGCCCAGACCCCGATCGCCTTGCCCCGCTCGCGCGGCTCGAACACGTTCGCGATGATCGACAGCGTCACCGGCAGGATGGCCGCGCCGCCGATGCCCATCAGCGCCCGCGCGCCGATCAGCTGGGCCGGGCTCTGCGCGTACGCGGATGCCAGCGAGGCCAGGCCGAACAGGGCCATGCCGCCGAGGAGCACCAGCCGGCGGCCCAGCCGGTCGCCGAGGATGCCCGCGGTGAACAGCAGGCCGGCGAAGACCAGGGTGTACGAGTTGATCGCCCATTCCAGCTGGCTCTGGCTGGCGCCCAGGCCGTGGACCGGGTCGGCGATGGTCTTCATCGCCACGTTGAGGATGGTGTTGTCGAGGACGACAACGAGGAGGCTGACCACGAGGACGCCGAGGATGGTCCAGCGCCGTGGGTGGCCGGTTTGAGGAGCGTCCATCGCCCTTCCCAGGACTCGATACGATACCGTCTCGTAAGCGAACCGAGCCGGTCCGTCTGGCATTCCGAAACGGAACGGTTCCGTATCGTACGGGACCCAGGTGCCGGTCACACAACGTGTTTCAGCCCACGGCTGAACCCACTGCCCCCGGTGGCCGCTCGGTGGTGGGTCAGGTCAGCAGCAGGGCCGCGTAGGCGGCCAGCCAGTGCTCGACCATGTAGTCGGAGCCGGCGGCCTGGGCCAGTGAGGCGTCGGCGTGCCGATCGATGGCGGCCAGGATCGGCGGCAGCCGCGGGTCGCCGGCGGGCAGCGTCTCGGCCAGCCGGCGCCAGCACCAGGCCCGGCTCAGGTTCAGCCCGTGCAGGTGCGCCACCTGGCCGTCGGTCGGGTCGTTGACCTCGACCGGGGTGAACAGGGTGGCCGGCTGACCGGCGGCGAGATCGGGCAGGAACCGGCTCAGCCAGCCGGCGAACTCCGCCGGTGGCAGCACCTGGCGCATCAGTTCGGCCTCGGTCAGCGCGGGGGAGAGGAAGTCGGCTCCGGACGGCTCGTACCCGCCCGGGTAGCCGGTGTCCGCGCCGTACCAGCGCTCCGCCGCGGTGCGGATCGCCGCGGCCAGCGCGGGGTGGCTGGCCTGCCCGTACGGCAGCGAGCGGGACAGGCTGAACGCCGAGTTGGTGTGCACACCGTGCCGGACCGGGAACGCCGCGGTGGGCAGCCAGTCGGCGAACCGCGCGGCGAGCACGTCCGCCAGTGGTCGGATCGCCGCCGTCCAGCGCGCCGCCTGCGGGTCGTCCCAGCTGGTCAGCTCGTGTGCCAGGGTGAGCGCCCAACCCCAGCCGTACGGCCGGCTCCAGTACCGGTGGTCGGCGAAGTAGGCCGCCTCGGTGGCCAGTCCGCCGGCGGTCAGCTGCGCGTCCAGAACGGCCCGGATCTCCGCCGCCGGCACCGCGTCCGGCGCCGTCCGCAGCAGCCGGACCAGCAGCCAGTGCATCTCCACGCAGGAGTGCCAGTCGAACGAGCCGTAGAACACCGGGTGCACGTCCCGCGGGGTGGGCCGGTCGTCCGGGCCGGTCATCGTGTGCCGCAGGTCGTTCGGGTACTCCCGCCGGATGTTCGCCAGCGCCACCGCCGCCCAGTCGGCCGCCCACTCCTCGATCCCCGTCAGCATGCCCGGCAGCCTAGGCCGCCGGGCACGCTGATCGGGCGACGGTCGGCCGGCTGTCAGAACAGCCGGGCGGGCACGGCGTCGGCCAGCGCCTGGTAGCCGGCCGGGTTGAAGTGCAGGTGGTCACCGACGTCCAGGGCCGGGTTGAGCTGCCGCGGGTTGGCCGGGTCGCGGGCCACCCGGTCGAAGTCGATCACCGCGTCGAACCGGCCGCTGGTCCGGATCCACCGGTTCACGGTCTGCCGGGTCGCCTCGCGCAGCCCGGCCGGGTCGTCGTACGGGCTGTTGCCGCCGAACGGTGTGATCGTGGCGCCGTACACGGTGATGCCCTGGGCGTGCGCGCGGGTGATGATCTGCCGGAACGCGGCGATCAGGTCGGTGCCGACCTGGGTCTGCGCGGCCGCCGCCGGGTCCGCGGTGCCGATGTCGTTCACGCCCTCGAAGACCAGCAGCCAGCGGACCCCGCTGGTGGCCAGGACGTCCCGGTCGATCCGGCTCAGCCCGTTCGGGCCGAGGCCGTCGTTGAGGATCCGGTTGCCGCCGGCCGCCTGGTTCAGCACCGCGACGCCGGCCGTGCCGGGTTGGGACTGCAGGCGGGCCAGCAGGTCGTCCGGCCAGCGGTTGTTCTGGTTCGTGGTGGAGCCGCGGCCGTCGGTGAGCGAGTCGCCGAGCATGACCACGGCCGCGGTCCGGGCCGGGGCGAAGGTCTCGGCGCCGCTCAGGAAGTACCAGTGGTCGGCCGTGGTCGCGCCGGTCAGGTCGGTCTCGCCGACATGGTTGCCGGCCAGCAGGTACGAGGTGGTGCGGGAGCCGGGGTGCGAGGTGATGTTGTTGGACGCCTGCCCGGCGGCCAGGTAGATCGTCACGGTCACGTTCGCCTGCGCTGCCACCGGGAAGTCCAGCGGGTCGGAGACGGCCTGCGAGCCGGTCGGGATCCGGACCGAGGGCGCGTCGTCGAAGGTCACCCGCCGCGCGCTGCCCGGCACGATCGAGCCCACCCCGGCCTGCCCGCCGGCCGGCCGGGCGATCTCGACCGCGGTGATCGGCAGCGGGGTGGTGCCGAAGGCGTTGGAGAACCGCAGCCGCAGCTGCCGGCCGCCGACCGAGACGTGGATGGTCTGCCGCAGTGTGGCGTCCGCCAGCACCCGGTCGGGCTGGGTGAACGGCGCGGGCGGCAGGTTGCCCGGCTCGGTCAACTGCGGCATCGAGGTCCAGGTGTGCACCCAGTGCCCGGCGGCGGCGGGCGGCCCCGACGGGCCCGGGTGGTGGCCGAGCCGGGCGTCGATCGCCGGGGCGGCGGCGAACGTGCCGGCCGTGACGGCGGCGGTGGCCGCTGCCGAGACGGCCAGCCGTACGAGCGATCTGTCCATGGGACGTCCTCCGGGGTCGCGCCAGACCGGACCGCGCTGACCGGCACCATGCCGGCCAGCAGCGGGCCGTCCCCCGGAGGACGCCGAGCTCCTGGGCGGAGCCTGGCGCTCGCGAGCTCCGTGGGGACGCTGGGGCCGAGACGGGCCGCCGCCGCGCGGAATGTCGCATCGACGCTAGAGACGCCGAAACGGTTCGTCAACGCCCTGGAAACGTTGAAGTCCGGCCATCCGGGCGGCGTTCGAGGTACGGAGAATCCGTCGGCACTGTCCGCTAGGCTCGAACACATGTTCGCTGAGGATGCTAAGGCCGCCATCGCCGCGATCGAGCGGGATGGCGAGCGGGTGATAGCCGCGCTCGACGGTGCCGATCTCGAGGCCCCGGTGCCGGGCTGCCCGGGCTGGTCGCTGGAGGTGCTGGTCACCCATCTCGGCCAGGTGCAGCGGTTCTGGGCGGCGGCGATCCGCGCCGGCGGCGCGCAGCCGACGGAGCGCGGCGAGTTCAGCAAGCCGGCCGACCTGGCCGGCTGGTACCGGGCCAGCTGCACCGAACTGGTCGACGCGCTGCGCGAGACCGGGTTCGACCGGCCCTGCTGGACGTGGTGGGGCGAGCCGGCGACGGTCGGCGCGGTGGCCCGGCACCAGGTGCAGGAAGCCGCGGTGCACCGGTGGGACGCCGAGTCGGCCAGTGGCCCGTCCGCCCCGCTGGAGCCGGAGGTCGCCGCCGACGGGGTGGCCGAGTACCTGACGATCATGCTCGGCCGGGAGGCGGACAACCTGCCCAGCGCGGTCGAGCTGGCGGCCACCGACACCGGCGGCTCCTGGCGGGCCGGCCCGGGCGAGGTCGGTGCGACCATCCGCGGCACCGCGTCCGACCTGGTGCTGCTGCTCTACCGGCGGCTCCCGGCGAACACCGCCGACATCGACGGCGACCGGGCGCTGGCCGGTGCCCTGCTCACCGCCACCGACAACAACTAAGGGCGGGGTCCTGGCGAGCCCTGCTCGCGGAGTGCGTGCGGCGAGGGCCGGTTGAGGGTGACGGGGGTGGGCTGGTCGGGTAGGAAGGGGGCCCGAGCGGGGGGGAGTGGAGGAGCCATGGCCAGCCGTACCCGTCCACCGTTCCGGGCCGACCACGTCGGCAGCCTGCTGCGCCCGCCGGAGCTGCTGAAAGCCCGGGCGCAGTTCGCCGCCGGCGAGATCGCGGCCGAGCAGCTGCGGACGGTCGAGGACGCGGCGATCCGGGACGTGGTCCGGATGCAGCACGACGTCGGCCTCCGGTCCGCCACCGACGGCGAGTTCCGCCGCACCTCCTGGCACATGGACTTCATCTACCAGCTCGGCGGGATCAGCCGTACCGACGAGCAGCTGTCGGTGCAGTTCTTCAACGACGCCGGCAAGCTGGAGTTCACCTCGGCCGCGCTGCGGGTGCACGACCGTCTCTCGCTGCCGGAGACCATCTTCGGGGACGCGTTCCAGTTCCTGCAGGGCGTGGTGGAGCCGGGCGTGACGCCGAAGCTCACCATCCCGTCACCGAGCATGGTCCACTACCGCGGCGGCCGGGCCTCGATCGATCCGACCGTCTACCCGGATCTGGAGCCGTTCTGGGCCGACCTGAGCGCCACGTACGCCGAAGAGGTGCGCCGGCTGGCCGACCTGGGCTGCACGTACCTGCAGTTCGACGACACCAGCCTGGCCTACCTGAACGACCCGAAGCAGCGCGAGCTGGTCGCGGCCCGCGGCGGCGACGCCGAGCACCAGCACGAGCGGTACATCGCCCAGATCAACAAGGCGCTGGCCGGCCGGCCGGAGAGCCTGGCCGTGACCACGCACATGTGCCGGGGGAACTTCCGCTCGTCCTGGGCGGCCGAGGGCGGTTACGACTTCGTCGCGGAGGCCCTGTTCGGCCAGCTCGAGGTGGACGGCTTCTTCCTGGAGTACGACGACGCCCGGTCCGGCGGGTTCGAGCCGCTGCGGTTCGTCCCGCCGGGCAAGATGGTCGTGCTGGGCCTGGTCACCACCAAGCGCGGCGAGTTGGAGAGCAAGGACACGTTGAAGCGGCGGATCGACGAGGCGGCCAGGTACATCCCGCTGGACCAGCTCTGCCTCTCCCCGCAGTGCGGCTTCTCGTCCACAGTGGACGGCAACACGCTCAGCTACGACGAGCAGGTGGCGAAGTTGCGGCTGATCGTGGAGACCGCCGCCGAGGTATGGGGATAGTCAGGTCAGCGGGAACGGCGGCTGCAGCCACCAGGGCGTGTCGCTCGGGCTGATCTCGACCACCCACTTGACCCACCAGAAGCCGCGCCGGCCCGGGGCGACGATCCGGGCCGGGTAGCCGTGCCCGTACGACAGCGGTGCGCCGCCGACGCCGGTGGCCAGCCAGAGCCGGCCCAGATCGCTGGTCGGGAACAGCCGGTCGTAGCCGGTCGCCGACCGGACCCGGACGCTGCGCCAGCCGGCCGGGCCGAACCCGGCGCCGTCCGGCCGGGTGGCGCGGGCCGCGTCGATCAGCCGGTCCAGCCGGACGCCGGTCCAGTCCTGCTCGGCGTACCAGGCGCTGGTGCAGTCCAGCACGGCCCGGATCCGTTCCTGCGGCAGTGCCTGGATGGCGGCCAGGTCCAGCGCGGCGGTGCCGACCCGCAGCCGCCAGTTGGCCGGGTCGAGCCGCTGCACCCGGTCGTCCAGCCAGGCCACCACCGGCATCGCGGCCGGGTCGCCGGTGCCGCGCTCGACCGAGCCGGTGAACCGGCGGTCCGCACCGGGCAGCCGGCCGAGCGCGAGCCCGCCCTCCCAGGCCAGGTACGCCGCGGTGGCGCCGGCGGTGAGCGTGGCGGCGCCGAGCAGCGCCCGCCGGTCCAGGTCGGTGGACCGGGGTCTGACCGGGTGCAGCCGCCAGTGCACGAACAGCACCGGCAGCGCCAGCACGGCCGCGCCGACGTGCACCTGCATGATCGTGAGCGGGCCGACCTCCTCGACCCGGCCGGTCGCGTGCGCCAGCCCACTGGCCAGCGCGATCGCGACCAGCGCCAGCAGCGTGAGCGACCAGTACCGGCGCCGCCCGCCGGGGCCGAGGCCACGGCGCAGGCCGCGCCGGACGATCGCCGACTTCCACGGCGCCAGCAGCAGGATCGCCAGCGCCACCGCGGCATGCGCGGCGGCCAGGTCGACCGGCCAGTCCACCCCGATGGTGTTGGACGACAGGCCGGTGAGCACGGCCGCCGGCAGCAGCACGGCGAGCGCCAGGTTGGTGCGCCGGGGCAGCCGCGGCCGGCGGCCGGCCCGCTGCTGCTGCACATCCATGCCTAGTTCGTACCCGGCCCGGATAACGAACGGGGCGGCAATGTCCTGACGGAACCCTTACGACCGGGACGATCCCCGCTCCGGCTGGTGGCTGCCGGGCCCAAGGCTGCCCGGCCCAAGGCTGCCCGGCCCAAGGCTGCCCGGGGCAAGGCTGCCCGGGGCAGGGCCGTCCGGCTTGGGGCTGTCGGGCACTGGTCGACCTGCAGTTGGCGGTGCGGCGATGGTCGGTGGCGGGAGTTCGGCGCGCAGCCGGGGGAGGCTGCCCGGGTACTGGTCGCGCAGGTGGGCCAGCAGCTTCTCGCGGATCTCGCAACGCAGGTCCCAGTTGCTCGGCGCGTCCACGGAGCTGAGGATCGCGCGCAGCACCATCGTGGTCGGCGTGCTGTCCACCACCTGCAGCGCCCAGTCCCGGCCGTCCCAGAGCGGCGACGCCTCGACCAGCCGGCCCAGTTCGGCCCGGATCTCGTCCACCGGGACCGTGTAGTCGACGTGCAGCAGCACGCTGCCGACCACCCGGGCCTCGTGCCGGGTCCAGTTCTGGAACACGTTGGTGGTGAACCAGGAGACCGGCAGCACCAGCCGGCGGCTGTCCCAGGTGCGCACCACCACGTAGGTCAGCGTGATCTCCTCGAT
>Ga0307500_10000558_pt1 | contig 12037 bp, 12 predicted proteins | sample 14_S_MG_FD_201362 | JGI IMG/M metagenome (GOLD analysis project Ga0307500, IMG submission 201362) | Soil microbial communities from Populus trichocarpa stands in riparian zone in the Pacific Northwest, United States - 14_S | ecosystem: Environmental > Terrestrial > Soil > Riparian zone > Trees... | reverse complement strand
TCACGGCAACGCGCCTGCTCACCAATCAGACGTTTCGCGATATCTACCGGACCGACACGCTCGCGATCGGTCAGCGCCTGAAGATCCTGAGCCTGACGTTCCTGTTCAGCGATCTCAAGGATTCCACCGAACTCTACGAACGCGTCGGTGATCTCACGGCTTTCGATCTCGTCAATGAGCATTTCAGGCTGTTGCAGGAGATCATCGCGTCCGAAAGAGGGGCGGTCGTGAAGACCATCGGCGATGCCATCATGGCGACCTTCGAGACACCCGACCGCGCCATTGCGGCAGCGATCCGCATGCGCGAGGCGATGAGCGATCTAGGCGCCGAGCGTCAGCATCAGAGCCTGCGCCTGAAGATGGGCATCCATGAAGGCTCATGCCTGGCGGTCACGCTCAATGGCCAGCAGGATTATTTTGGCCAGACGGTCAATATCGCCTCCCGCGTCCAGGGCCTTGCGGCCTCGCGCTCGATCGTGGTGACGGAACAGGTGGTGGAGAACGCGCATGCCCGCGCGCTGCTCGAAACCAGCGGGCTGAAGCCGACGCCGCGGCGCGTGGCGCTGAGCGGTATCTCGGACAAGGTGTCGGTCTACGAGATTTCTTGAGCGAGTAATATTTTCGGAGAAGTCGCCATGAACAAGCCTTCGCCCGTTAACCCGCCCGAACTCCGATCGACCTTCGTCGCCGCCTCGTCGATGCCTTGGCAGCGAACGGAGTTCGACGGCATTGAGATGAAGATCCTGTACAGGGATGACGAAGGCCGCTCGACCATATTGTTCAAGATGGCGCCCGGCGCGGTCGTGCCGCTGCACGAGCACACCGCGCTCGAACAGACCTTCATGCTCGAAGGATCGCTGGAAGATTCGGAGGGCAGCTGTGGCGCGGGTGACTTCGTGTGGCGGCCGGGCGGCAACATCCATGTCGCGCATGCTCCGAACGGCGCGATGTTCCTCTCCGTGTTCAATCGCCCGAACCGGTTCTTCGACGGAACGAAATTTTTCACGGCTGAAAAGCGCGCCTAGAGGCGGGCGGATAAGCCGAAGGCGTAATCCGCCGCCTTGAATGCCTCGACGGCGGATTACGTTCCGCTAATCCGCCATACATCCTGCGAGCTGTGACACAATCACCACACTCGAACGGAATTGCGCTGGGGAAACCCCGCGTGATCGCGTCCGGCCACGCTTCCGCCCGGATTCGGGCACGCCATTGCCGCGTGTTGGTTTTCGGCTTGGGCTGGGGCACGAGCGGGGGATTGCAACATGTCTTCCATTGGCTACACCAGTACTTCGTGCGTTGACGTCAGAGCTGGCCGTACTCAAGTTGAAGCGTCGTTGGTTCCGGCCGTGCGTGCAGGAAAAGTCATCCGGCTGCTGGCTGTCACGCTCGCAGCCGCATCGCTTGCGGCTTGCGCGCAGTCCTCGGTCGTTACCCATAGATCCGAACTTCGCGCCAGCCGGCAGGCGTCGCTGGGCCACGATCAAACGACTTCGTCCATGATGAAGAGGCGCGTGGCCGCCGTGAGAAGGCATACGCCTTCCGCGCCGCGCAAGGATGCGGGTGATGTCAAAACGGCTTCGCATGGGGTTGCGAGCTACTACACCGAGGGAACGAAGACGGCGAGCGGCGAAAAGTTCAACACGCTCGAAATGACCGCCGCCCATCCGACGTTGCCGTTCGGCACCAAGCTGAGGGTGACGAACGTCGCGAGCGGGCGTTCGGTGACGGTGCGGGTCAATGACCGCGGTCCCTATGTCCAGGGCCGTGTTGTCGACGTCTCCTATTCCGCTGCCGACGCGCTGGGGATGGTGGGCAAGGGTGTGGCCAAGGTCAAACTCGACGTCGTGGAGTAGCGAGTAGAGTAGCCCGGATGAGCCAACGGGCTACTGGTTATGGGCCGCCAGGATTTCCGAGAGGGCTGACAGCAGCCGGTCGATTTGCCCGTCGGTGCCCACGGTGATCCGCAAGAAGTCGGAGATGCGCGGCGCGGAAAAATGGCGGACGATCACCGCGCGTTGGCGCAGCGCGGTGGCGAGCGCAGCGCCTTCGTGCGCCGGGTGGCGCACGAAGACGAAGTTGGCGGAGGAGGGCAGCACTTCGAAGCCCAGCCTGTTCAATCCGCCCGTTAATTTCACTCTTCCCTCGATCACGCGGGCGCGGCTCTGCTGAAAATATGCATCGTCCCGCAGCGAGGCGATGGCGCCGGCCTGGGCTGGGCGGCCAAGCGGATAGGAGTTGAAACTGTCTTTTACGCGGGTGAGCGCCTCGATCAGGTCGGCGTCGCCGATGGCATAGCCGACTCGCAAGCCTGCCAGCGCCCGGGATTTTGACATGGTCTGAACGACCAGAAGATTCGGGTGGGAAGTGACCAGCGGGATTGCGGTCTCGGCGCCGAAATCGACATAGGCCTCGTCGATCACCACGGGCGCGTCGGGATGTTCTTCCAGCAGGGTCGCGATCTCCGCACGTGACAGCGCAACGCCGGTCGGCGCATTCGGATTCGGAACGATGATCGCGCCGGCCGGGCGGCGATAATCGGCGACGCGGATCTGCATGGCCTGATCGAGCGGCACGGCTTGGTACGCGATGCCGAACAGGCGGCAATAGACCGGGTAGAAGCTGTAGGTGATGTCGGGAAACAGCAGCGGCGCATCGTGCTTCAGCAGCGCGGCGAAGGCGTGCGCCAGCACCTCGTCCGAGCCGTTGCCGACGAATACCTGTTCGGGTCGAACCTGGTGGTAGGCGGCCAAGGCGGCCCGCAATGCTGATGCCTGCGGGTCCGGATAGAGGCGCAGCGTATCCGTCGCCTCGGCGCGAATGGCTTCCAGCACGCGCGGCGAAGGACCGAAGGGGCTTTCATTGGTGTTGAGCTTGACCAGTTCCGCGATGCGCGGCTGTTCGCCCGGCACATAGGGTTTCAGGTCGTGCGTCAGGCTGCTCCAGAAGCGGCTCATTTTTCTCTCCGGCGAGTAGTCGCGTAGGATGGGTGGAGCGCAGCGATACCCATCGACATGTTCGACAGCCATTGATGGGTATCGCTGCGCTCCACCCATCCTACGGGGTTATGGCGATACATTCGAATTTGCGCATTGGATGAACGATCTCTTCCGCGCTCTCGACGATACGCATTTCCTCGGTGCCCCGGGCTGCCGTGCGTTCCAGCACGGCGAAGATGGCGGAGGCGGCGTGGCTCAGAGCATCCGGCGTGGCGGACCCGCCGACGCGGGCGGCGACCAATAGCGCGGCGAACAGGTCGCCGGTGCCGTTCGGGCTGATCGGCAGTTTTGGCGTGCGCACGCGCCAGGCGTTGGCGCGCTCGACAGCTAGGCTCTCGATCTCGCCTTGAGGCGTGTCGGCAAGCTCGGCGCTGGTGATGACGACCGTGCCGCGCGCCATGAATGCGCGCGCCGCCTTGAGCAGCTGATCGATCGTGGTGGCTTTCGCGCCACTCAGCCATTCGAACTCGAAATGATTGGGCGTGACGATATCGGCCAGCGGACAGAGCAGGTCGCGCACCAGCGGCGGGATGTCGGCGTGGACGAACAGGCCGCGGTCGCGATCGCCGAGCACGGGATCGCAGCAATACAGCAGCGTGGGGTTTTTGGCCTTGGCGCGCGCGACGAAATCCGCGACCACCTTGGCGTTATCGGCCGAGCCGAGATAGCCGGACAGGATCATCTGCGCGGCATCGACCGCGCCGCGCTCCTCGATTCCGAGCAGCAGATCGGCCAGCAGTTGCGCATCGAGCACGCGGCCGCGAATGGTCGGATAGCCCGGCCGGTTGCTCAACAGCGTGGTCGGCACCGCCACCACGTCGATGCCGTGCATCTGCATCGGAAATACCGCGGCGCTGTTGCCGACATGGCCGAAAGCGACCTGCGATTGAATCGAAATGACGTTCATGTTTCGTCTGTGGATTATCTGATTTGGCGGGGCGGGAACCTTCCGAGGTTAACACATTGGTTATTTGTTTGCGGGCATTTTCACAACCTCATTAAACAGGGAGGCACTATGTCTGACGTCACCATTCCCGGCGGCAAGATCCGTTCTTTCGTCGAGCGGGTCGAGAACATCGACGGCGAACTGGCCGAGCTAAGCGAGCAGAAGAAGGAAGTGTTCGCGGAGGCCAAGGGCGAAGGGTTCGATGTGAAGATCCTCAAGGAGATCATCAAGCTGCGCAAGCAGGACCAGGACGAGCGCGACGAGCGCGAGAGCCTGCTCGATCTGTATATGCGGGCGATGGAAACCGCGCAGCCGGAGAAGACCGCGAAGGCGGCCTGAGCCGATCGAGGCGTCAAGCATCTCGTTCGTCATGCCCGGCCTTGTGCCGGGCATCCACGTCTTTACGCCCATCGAGCGAGAAAGACGTGGATGGCCGGGACAAGCCCGGCCATGACGGCAGCAAGCGTAGTCGGGTTGGGCGCTGCGCTCGTCAGCCCTGCAGGCGCGTGGGTTGAACGCTTGTGCGGGCAACGTTAAGCCTCCGCGATGAACGAGCCGGCGGGCGGCGCTGAATCTCCCACGCGAAATTCCCAAGCGAAGCCGGCCCTGCTCGGGGTTGCGTGCGGCGTGGGGGCTGCGCTGTGCTGGGCGCTCGGCTTCGTGGCGACGCGGCACGGGCTGAAGATTGGATTCACGCCGCCCGATTTGCTGATGCACCGCTTCCTGTGGTCAGGCATCGTGTTCCTGCCGCTGGTGCTGCGCGCCGGCATCGGCAATCTCGGCGGCATCGGCTGGGGCCGCGGACTGGTGCTGATGGTGCTGGGCGGGCCGGTGATGTCGCTCATCAGCTATACCGGCTTCCTGTTCGTGCCGCTCGGCCATGGCAGCGTGATCCAGCCGTCCAGCGCGACGCTCGGCGGGTTGTTACTGGCCGCGGTGTTTTTGCGCGAACGGGTGCCGGCCACGCGTGTGCTGGGGGCGGTCGTCATCGTCGGCGGGCTTGCGGTGATCGGCGCGGAGTCGATCGGCCATATCGGTTCGCACGGTGTGCTTGGCGATCTGCTGTTCGTGATGACCGGATTGATGTTCGCGGTGTTCGGCACGCTGCTGCGGCACTGGCGGGTCAACGCGTTCTCGGCGGCCACTATCATCAGCGTGTTGTCGCTTGCGCTGCTGCCGCTCTATGCGGCCTCCGGCGGCTTCGCCCGCGTGGCGGCGCTCGGTTTCGGCGAGAACGCGCTGCAGGCGCTGGGGCAGGGCATCCTGGCCGGCCCCGCGGCGATGTATCTGTTTGTGTTCTCGATCCAGACCATCGGCGTCGCCCGCGCCGCGGTGTTTCCGGCGACCGTGCCGGCGCTGACGATCCTCGGCGGCTGGCTGCTGCTCGGCGAGCCGCCGAGCGGCTTGCAGGCGGCGGGGCTGGTGACGGTGCTGGCGGGATTTTATCTGGCGCAACGGCAAAGGTAGTGTGTGCTCCTGCCATCATTTCGAGCGCAGCGAAGCAATCCACGTCGCGGCGCGGGGATGGATGGATTGCTTCGCTGCGCTCGCAATGACGTGGATACATCTTCGCGATCTCGCTGCGCGCGCACGAAGCAAACAGGTTGTTAAGGATTGGCCCGCGCTGATTTGTGCGACTCCGATTCGTTCTTTGCGAACAAAGTGGAGTCGGATGGAGAACAAAGCCGCGGTGCTTCTTGTTTCTCTACTACGGTCGCGTATCGGCTCGGATTAATTTCTCCCGGCCCGGCGATGGCGTCGTCCAGCAGGTATTTTCCATCCCGCAGAAAGCCCACGATCTCGTCGCGGGCTTTTGTCGCGAAAAGCAGGCTATGCAGTTTGGCTCGCACCTCATAAGCTGACGCTAGCCGGACGCGCCCCACTTCCGTTGTTCAATCGAACGCCGGAGGTAAGGAGATAAGAACAGCAGCAAAGCTGCGACGCGGCGTGTGGCATGCAAGGGGAGGACACCAATGCCGCTTTCTATCGGCCGCCGTCGCGCGCTTGCGCTCCTTGGCTCTTTCGTCGCCGCGCCGTTTCTGGCGCCACGTGTCGGCCGCACCGCGGAGGCCTGGCCGATCCGGTCCGTAAAGTATGTCAACGGCTTTCCGGCCGGCGGCGCCACCGACACGCTCTCGCGCGTGCTCTGCCAGAAGCTGAGCGAACTGTCCGGGCAATCCTTCGTGGTCGAGAACAAGGCTGGCGCCGGCGGCGTGCTGGGTGCAGACGCGATCGCGAAAGCGCCGGCGGATGGCTACACGATCGGGCTCGGCGGCATCGCCTCCAACGTGCTCGCGATCGGCTCTTACGCCAAACTGCCGTATCGTCCGCGCGAGGACTTCACCTTCATCTCCGGCATGTGGCAGTTGCCGAATATCCTGACGGCGAAGAAGGGTCTGTTCTCCGCGGACCTCAAGGAACTGCTCGAGGCGTTCAAGAAGGAGCCGGGTAAATACACCTACGCCTCCGCCGGCTTCGGCACCACGCTGCATCTCTCCGGCGAGATGATGAACAGCATGGCCGGCGTCCAGGTCCGGCACGTGCCTTACCGCGGCGGTGCGCCGGCGTTGAACGATCTGCTCGGCGGCAATGTCGATATGCTGTTCGACAATCTGCCGGGGTCGCTGCCGAGCGTGCGTTCAGGCGCGATCAGGCCGGTGGCGGTCACCTCCAGGAAGCGGCTGGCGGAGCTTCCCGACGTCCCCGCGATGGCCGAGCTGTTGCCCGGCTACGAACTCACCTCATGGACCGCCCTGATGGGCCCGGCGAACATGCCGCCCGATCTCGTCGCGCAGGTCAACGCGCTCACCGTGAAGGCTTTGAACGATCCCTGGGTGCAACAGCGCTATGCCGATTTGGGCGCCACCACCTGGCCGACCACGCCGCAGGAGATATTGGCCTATCGCGACAGTGAGGAAGGCCGGCTGCTGCCGATCATGAAAGCGGCCGGGATCAAGCCGGAGGGCGGCGGGTAAAGGTGCGCGTAGCCCGCATGAGCGCAGCGATATGCGGGGCGATGATAGCGTGGTCCCGGATTGCGCTTCGTTCCATCCGGGCTACTTGCTGCGTAAGCACGAAGCAAACGCGTTGTTAAGAATTGGCTCGCGCTGATTTGAGCGAATCCGATTCGTTCTTTACGAACAAAATGGAGTCGGATGGAGAACAAAGCTGCGAGCTGTTCGTTTCTCCACCTCGGCAGCGTATCGGCCATAATTGTACTCGTCCGGCAGTGCGGGGCGCGAATTCATGGCGAAGAAAACGGGCAAGAAAAAAACGCGCAAGCGTGCATCGCGACCAACGATCCTGGCGATCGACATCGGCGGTTCGCGCGTAAAATTCGTGACTGACAGGGAGCGAACCAAACGCGCGTTTATGTCCGGTCCTGATCTTTCCGCGAAAGCGATGGTGAGGAAGATCAAGGTGCTCACGAAAGACTGGTCCTATGACGTCGTCTCGATCGGATATCCGGGGCCCGTGATCAACAACCGGCCCCTGTCGGAACCTCACAATCTCGGTCGGGGATGGGCCGGTTTCAATTTCGAAAGGGCGTTCGGCCACCCGACGAAGGTCGTCAACGATGCGTTGATGCAGGCGGTCGGCAGCTACCAGGGCGGCCGGATGCTGTTCCTGGGCCTGGGGACCGGTCTTGGCTCCGCGATGATCGTGGAGGGCATCCTGGAGCCGATGGAGTTGGCTCACTTGCCGTACCGCAACGGCAAGACGTTCGAGCAATGGGTCGGCGCCGCGGCCCTCAAGCGCCTTGGCAGGAAGAAATGGCAACGCGCCGTCGATGATGTCCTGAAGCGTCTGCTGGCCGCACTGGAGCCGGATTACGTCATGCTGGGCGGTGGCAATGCCGACAAGATCGACAAGCTGCCGCGCAAGGTCCGCCGCGGCGACAACGCCGACGCGTTCGAGGGCGGATTTCGGCTGTGGAAGAAGGGGGCATTCAGACAGCCCGGCGCACGCCGGTAGCTCCCGAGAATGGCGGATTACGCCTGCGGCTAATCCGCCCTGCGTTTGCGTCCTCTTGACATGTCGGCGCTGCGCCGCCCGAATGGCGGATAGCGCAGAAGCGCAGCGTCGCGGTGGCTCACCCGGCGCATCAAGAACAATGGGGGAGGATTTGCGAATGTTTCGCCAGGTGGTTCGCCAAGCTAGAAACTTGATCAGAAATTTTGCGCTTTTCGCGCTTGCGGCCGCAAGCCTGCTCGGCGCCGGAATGGCCCAGGCGGCCTTCCCGGAGCGGCCGGTCACGCTGATTGTGCCGTGGGCGGCCGGCGGCGGCACCGACGCGGTGGCGCGCCAGATCGCCCAATTGCTGGAACGCGATCTCAAGCAGCCGGTGAACGTCGTGAACCGCACCGGCGGGTCGGGCGTGGTCGGCCACCAGGCGATCGCGACCGCCGCACCCGATGGTTACACGTTCGGCCTCATCACGCTCGAGATCACGCTGATGCACTGGGCGGGGCTCACCGATCTCACCTTCGAGAAGTTCACGCCGCTCGGGCTGGTCAACCAGGATTTTGCCGCGATCCACGTCAAGGCGGACGCGCCCTACAAGAACGTCAAGGAGCTGTTCGCGCATATCAAGGCGAACCCGAACAAGGTGGTGGCCTCCGGCACCGGGCAGGGCGGCAGCTGGCATGTCGCGCTCGCCGGCCTGATGCAGGCCGACGGCGTTTCGCCCACGTCGATCCGCTGGGTGCCATCCACCGGTGCGGCGACCGCGCTGACCGATCTCGCCGCCGGTGGCGTCGACTTCGTCGCCTGCTCGATGCCGGAAGCCGAGGCGCTGATCAAGGCGGGGCGTATCCGCAGCCTGGTGTTCTTCTCGCCCAAGCGCGCGCCGAACTTCCCTGACGTGCCGACCACCGAGGAGGCGACGGGTCACAAGTTTCACAAGGGTGTGTGGCGCGGCTTTGCGGCGCCCAAGGGCCTGCCGCCGGAGATCGCCAGGACGTACGAGACCGCGATCAAGAAGGCCTGGGACAGCGACGAGTTCAAGGAGTTCATGACCCGGCGCGGCTTCGACATGATCTATCAGGATGCGGCGAAGTACGGCGAGTTCATGAAGGCGGACGACGAGGACAACGGCAAGGCGCTGAAGTCGCTCGGGCTGGCGAAGTGAATGAAGGAAGTGAGCAAGCTTAGCCGGGCTACGCGCTGAACGAAAGAAAGGGAATGCCATGGAACTGAAGCTCCATCACGTGAACTATTCGACCAAGGACGTTGGCGCGGTTGCGGAATTCTACCGATCCCTTTTCAATATGAAGCCGGTGCCAAGCTACGGAGATGCCCAGATCACGTCGCAGGGCTACGACCGCAAGGTCGAATTTCTGACCGACGGCACGACCGAGTTTCACATCGCACCGCAGGATCTCGGCGTCGCGTTCCGAACCAAACAGAGTCTCAATCCGCTGGACCGCGGTCACATTGCGTTTCGAACCGACGATATCGAGGCGTTCAAGGCCATGCTGAGGGAGAAAAATATTCAATTCGCCGACTACGGTGTTTGGGCCATCGGCGGTTGGTATCAGATCTTCCTGCAGGATCCCGACGGCACGATCGTGGAAGTACACCAGACCGATTACAAGCAGCCTGGTGTATAGTCGCAGCTCGGCCCCGTTTCACTGGAGCACACGATGCGTATCGGCTGCCTTGGCCTCGGCAACATGGGTCAACCAATGGCGGGCAAGTTGCTCGACGGCGGGCACGAACTCTGGGTTTATGATGTCCGCGAGGAAGCCATGCGCCCGCTTCTCGAGCGCCAGGCGCGGAAGGCGACCTCACCGAAGGAGCTGGCGGACACATGTGACACGATTATTGTCTCGCTGCCGACGCTCGAGATTTTTCGGCGTGCCCTTTCCGGTCCCGACGGCTTGCTGGCGGGGAATGCCATGAAGACCCTGGTCAACACCTGCACAGTCGGCGTGGCTTTCATCCGCGAGATCGAGTCGGAGTGTACAGCGACCGGCGTCACCGTCATCGATGCTCCCATTAGTGGCGGCGTCGCAGGCGCCAAGGCAGGCACGCTGGCGATGATGGTGTCTGGAAATCCGGCCAGGGTTTCCGACCTGATGCCGGTGTTGCAGCTTTGGGGCCAGACCATCGTCGTTGCCGGTGACAGGCCGGGGTCTGCGCAGATCATGAAGCTCACCAACAACTTGCTCTGCGCCGTCGCCCTCGTCGCCACGTCAGAGGCAATGACGATGTCGGGCAAGGCAGGCATTCCAGACGATGCCATGCTGCAAATTCTCAACAACGGAACCGGCCGTAATTTTGCGACGATGCATCTTTTCCCGGACGCCGTGCTGCCACGCACGTTCGACTTTGGCGCGACCATCGAGATCCTTATGAAGGACGTCGATCTCGCCATCGAGCAAGGTGAAGAACTCGGCGTCCCGATGTGGGTGAGCCAGACGGTAAGGCTGGTGCTGAAGCACGGCGTCTTTCAGGGGCGCGCACAGCAAGACATGTCGCGCATTGTCCAGATTATCGAGGACGGCACGCGCAAGTAGCAAGTGTAGCATGTAGCCCGGATGAGCCAACGGGTCGCGCGAATGCGCGCCCGATGACAGGCTCCGCGACATCCGGGACCACTCCAACACCGCCCCGGATGTCGCTGCGCTCATCCGGGCTACATGCTGCGCGTATCCGCCTATCGGCACGAATGCGTCTGGCCGTCGTAGCCCCGGTACGTCCCGGACGACGCATTGTAGGTGCGGAAGCGGGTGCAGAGCATGACCAGGGTCCGCTCGCGCGGCTTGTGGGCAATGCTGGCCGTTCGCACCGGTTTACTGGGCGCTGCCGCTTTGCTGCGGGCAGCGCTTTTCGATGGCCTGGCGACAGACTTCTGCTTCGCGGCGGGCTTCGCGGGCACAACCGCCGGCTTTTCCACGGCAGGCGCCGGCTTCTGTTCGGCAACCGCAGGCTTCGTATCCGGGACGGTCGACGTCTGCTCGACGACGGCGGGCTTGTCGATCGCGGCGGCCGGCTTCTCCTCGACGGCTGCCGGCTTGTCCTGTGCAACCGCTGGTTTCGCCTCGGCGGGGGGCGGCTTCTGCTCGACGATGGCAGGCTTGTCGTCCGTGGCAGCCGATTTTTCTTCCACCGCTGCGGGCTTGTCCTGCGCGATGGCCGGTTTCTCCTCCGCGGGCGCCGGCTTCTGCTCGGCAGTGGCGGGCTTGTCGTCCGCGGCCGGAGGTTTCTCTTCGGCAGCGGCCGCAGGCTTTTCCTCCGCGGCTACTGAAGGTTGTGCTGCGGCCGGGCTCGGATTGTCCGTGGCCGAATTCTGCGCCAGCGCTTGCGCGCTGATCACCATAAACAAGACACAGCAAAGCACGCCGGCGCGCTTGGCGGCGGCGGTCGATAGAACTGACAAACGCATGGATTGATACTCAGCTAATGGTCCCCACCAACCAATGCTCCACACGCATTTGCGGCAAGTCTGTGGACGGGGCGGCTCTTTCGTAAGCGGCAACGCGTTTAAGGTCGAGCGTGTGTGTTGGCTGCCACACCGCGCGTGAGGGCTTGCCGCCAAGGCAGCGACAGCGCTTTGGTAACTGCAACTGATAAGAGAAGATTTCCCGTATGCAATTAAACGAAGGCGAAGCGATCCATCGGGCCCGCAAGGGGGAGACATGGATTGCGTCGCGGAGCCTGTCATCACTGCGCGAGCGCAATTGCGCTCGTCGTCGGGCGCGCATTCGCGCGACCCGTTGGCTCGCAATGATTTGGGCATGCTTTCGCGATCTCGCGGCATCTTTCACCCGAGGTTTGAACGTTTCGTTGCCCTCCACTTGAAAGAGGGCGCAGGGAAGACCGGGTGCACGCCGCACCCGCGGTCTCGCGTGCCAATGCACTTGGCAAAAGCGCACACGAGCATACAGGTTCGGCAGGAGCATCCCGGCCTTCCCTGCGCAATGGCTTTACGGCTTACTTCGCGCTCTTCCCGGAGAACGGCTCTTTTGCCTCCGTCGCCTGCGCTTCTGATCGCAAGCTTAGCGCCAGCACCGCGGCGCCCGAACCACGCGACTTCACCGTACGCATCAGGCGCGTGCGTCTCGCGCGCCTTCTGCGTCCACCGCATCCC
>Ga0307500_10000557_pt1 | contig 12038 bp, 9 predicted proteins | sample 14_S_MG_FD_201362 | JGI IMG/M metagenome (GOLD analysis project Ga0307500, IMG submission 201362) | Soil microbial communities from Populus trichocarpa stands in riparian zone in the Pacific Northwest, United States - 14_S | ecosystem: Environmental > Terrestrial > Soil > Riparian zone > Trees... | reverse complement strand
GTCTGGGGCATGACCTTCGACTTGAACGCCGCGGGCACCGCGGTCAACTACGCCGGCCAGTTCGGCGCCGAGTTCGAGGGGCTCGAGCGCAGGCTCCACGCGCGCACGCTGAAGCGCCTGCACGGCGAGCGCGACCTGCGGCGGCGCTGCGCCATCTACAGCTTCCCGCAGCAGTTCAGCGCGCTGCGGCCGCTCCTCGCCGAATTCGTGGAGAAGGGCTTCGGCGGCTCGCGCTTCGGCGAGCAGCCGCTGGTGCGCGGCGTGTACTTCACGAGCGGCACCCAGGAGGGGAGCCCGATCGACCGCGTGCTCGGCACGCTCTCGCGCACCTTCAACCTGGAGCGCAAGATCCTGCCGCCCTCGGCCTCGAGCGGCAAGAGCTTCTTCATCAACCGCCTGCTGCACGACGTGATCTTCACGGAGGCCGGCCTGGTCGGCGGCAACGAGAAGAAGGAGCGGCAGCGCCGCTGGATCACGGTCGGCGCGCTGGCCGGCAGCGCGGCGCTCACGGTGGGGCTGCTCGCGGCCTGGACGCTCAGCTACTTCAACAACGGCAGGCTGATCGAGGACGCCACGCACAAGGTCGCCGCCGCGAAAGGCAGCGTCGAAGGCGTGCCGCCGGCGCAGGCGGGCGACATCGCGAAGGTCCTGCCGGTGCTGAACGCGCTGCGCGACCTGCCCTCGGGCTACGCGAGCCGCGACGCCTCGATCCCGGTCGCATACCGCTTCGGCCTGTACCAGGGCGACGGCATCGGCGAGCGCTCCATCGGCGCCTACCAGCGCGCGCTCGGCGACGTGCTGCTCACCCGGGTGTCGCTGCGCCTGGAGGAGATCCTCGCGCGGCCGCAGAACCAGGAGCAGCTCTACGTGGCGCTGCGCGGCTACCTCATGCTGCACCAGGACAAGTACCTCGACCCGGCCGACCTCTCGCGGCTGATGCTCTTCATATGGAGCCCGGCGCTGCCGCGCGATTCGCTCGAGCTGATGGTCGACCTCGAAGGCCATCTCAAGGCGGCGCTGGAGGCGCGCCCGGTGCAGACGCTCGCGCCGCGCAACGACGCGCTGGTGAACGAGGCGCGCCGCGGCCTCGCCTCCATGCCGGTCGCCGACCGCGTGTACGCGCGGCTCAAGAACGAGCTCGCGGCCGACGCGAGCGTGCCGCCGTTCCGCGTGAGCGAGGCGGCGGGACCGAACGCGGCGCAGGTTCTCACGCGCGCGAGCGGCCAGCCGCTCACCGCCGGGATCGAGGGTCTGTTCACCCGCGACGGCTACCTGAAGCTCTTCCGCGCCAAGGCCGAGAAGCTCGCGGCCGAGCTGTCGAAGGAGGAGTCCTGGGTGCTGGGCGACTCCGGCGCCCGCGCGCAGAAGGTCGATCCCGCCAAGGTATTCGCCGACGTGCGCGAGCGCTATGCGCAGGACTACGAGAAGCAGTGGTCGGCGCTCCTTTCCGACATCCGGGTTGGGCGCTCGAGCGGGTTGGCGCAGACCATCGAGCAGGCGAAGATCCTGTCCGCGCCCGACTCGCCGCTGAAGCGGCTGGTCGTCGCCGCGGCGAAGGAGCTCTCGCTCGCTACCACCGAGGACGCGGCGAAGCAGAAAGCAGGAAAGGAAGCGGAAGAGGCCGTGAAGTCCAACAGGTACGGAAGCCTTTTCACCCAAGGCGCAAAGGTCGCCGCCCCGCGTCCGGAGGACGCGGTGGACCTGCGCTTCGCGCCGCTCAGGAATCTCGTCGCGCAGCAGGGCCCGGCGGGCCCCGCGCCGATCGACGCCGTGATGCAGTCGATGAGCGAGTTCTACACGCAACTGCGCGCGGCGGAGGAGTCGCTCTCGCGCGGCCAGGTGAGCACCGCGCTCTCCGCGAGCGGCTCCAAGATGCGGGCCGACGCCGACCGCTACCCCGAGCCGGTGCGCACGGTGCTGAGGGACCTCGCCCAGACCAGCACCGGACAGGCCGCCGGGGCGGCTCAGGAGAACATCAAGCGCGCGGTCAGCGGCTCGGCTTCGTTCTGCGCCAAGGCGATCGACGGCAAGTATCCGTTCGCGAAATCATCGGGCGAGGTGCTGCTCGACGATTTCAACAAGGTGTTCTCGCCCGGCGGGCAGCTCGACGCGTTCTTCACCGGCAACCTCGCGCAGTTCGTCGACACGCCGACGGGGCGCGAATGGCGCCCGCGGCCGGGAATGGAGGCCTCGGCGCCATCGCCGACGACCATCCGCCAGTATCAGCGCGCCGCGGTGATCCGCGACAGCTTCTTCAGGCCCGGCGCGGCGCAGGCGCAAGTGACGGTCGACGTGAAGCTGGTGGCGGTGTCGGGCGCGAGCGAGATCACGCTCGAGCACGACGGCAAGGCGAACAAGATGTCGCCCGGAAGCGTGGTGAGGGTGCAGTGGCCGGCGCAGACGCCGGGCGCGGGCACGAAGCTCACCGTCGCGGGCGCGCCGGCGATCGCTTCCGATGGGCCGTGGGCGCTCTTCCGCGTGCTGGACAAGGGCACGGCGCAGTCCGGTACGCAGCCCGGCCTGGTGCGGCTCGCGTTTGCGGCCGACGCGAAGCGTAGCGCCACGCTCGAGCTGCAGCCGACGAGCGTGAACAATCCGTTCCAGAGCCGCGAGCTGTACCAGTTTCAGTGCCCGGGCCAGAAATAACGCAGTCGGGGGGCGCGGGCCTCTACGGGAAGCTGCCGGCGCGCGGCGATTTCCTGAGCCGCCGGCTCGACGCGGAGTTCATCGCCGGCTGGGACGAGTGGCTGCAGCGCGCGATGCGCGACAGCCGCGAGGCGCTCGGCGAGCGCTGGCTGGAATGCTTTCTCTCGGCGCCGGTGTGGCGCTTCGTGCTGCCGGCCGGCATGTACTCGAAGCCGGGCTGGGTCGGGCTGGTGGCCCCGAGCGTCGACCGCGTCGGACGCTATTTCCCGCTTACGCTCGCCGCGCCGCTGCACCACGAGAGCATCGACCTGCCCGCGTCGCTCGCGAAAGCGCTGCTCTGGCTCGACTCGCTCGAAGCGCTCGCGCTCGAAGCGCTGACGCCCGAGCTCGACTTCGATGCCTTCGATCAGCGGCTTGCCGCGCTCGCGCTGCCTGCCGGGCTGCCCGTCGCGGCGGGGCCGAGCGACGATACCGTGCCGCTCGGTGCCGCTCAGTCGGTTTTCCAGGCGTGGCAATTCGCGCCGGACGTCGGCGACGACACTGTCACCCGCGTGCTGATGGAGCCGTCGCGCGTGCTGCGCGCGGCCTCCGCGCTCTGGTTGACGCGCGGCGGAGAAACGCTGCAGCCGTGCCTCGCCGCGTGCGCCGGTGCCATCTCCGCAGAGCGCTTCTGCGCTTTGCTCGACGGGCGCTGGTCGGAGCATTCCTGGACCCTGGCGAGCGCTACCTCATTGATACCAAATAGCCAATCCGGCGCTACCGAGAGTGTGATGTATTGCAGCCCCCAAAACCCGGGCGTAGACTTAATTCACGGTCAGGGCAGGGGGCAGCAAGAAGCAGCGCCGCTGATCGCACCTCCAGGCAGCGCAAACGGGGCAGGCTCATGAACACCGGAAGGGAGAAATAGTCTCCGCGATGAGCGCCTACGCGTCATGGGAATGACCGATCTCGAAGCGCTGCTGCGTCCGGTCAGCGACGACGCCCGCTGCGGACCGGACCTCGATGCTGCGGGCGACCCGGCGTATGTCGAGCTCGGCGTGGCGGCCGAATGGAAAGAGGCCAAGTACGCTGGTGACAAGGAAGTCGCGCCCGCCCAGACTCCCGACTGGAGCAAGGTCAAGGAGACCGGCGCGGCGCTGCTCGCGGTTTCCAAGGACCTGCGCATCGCCAAGCACTATGTCGCCGCGCTCGCCCACACCGACGGCCTGGCGGGCTTCGCCGCGGGCGTGCGCCTGCTGCGCGACCTGCTCGACCGTTATTGGGATGCGCTGCATCCGATGCTCGAGGGCGCCGAGGACGACTGGCGCAGGAACCTCGTCACGGAGCTGAACGCCGAGCGCGGCGCGCTCGGCGGGCTGCGCGCCGCGTTCATCGCCGAATCGAGAAAGGTCGGGCGCTTCACCGTGCGCGACATCGAAGTGCTCGACGGCGCGCTGCCGCCCGCGGAGGGCGCAACCGCGCCCACGGCGGAGCTGCTGCGCGAAGCGATCCGCGACACCGAGCTCGCCACCGAGAACCTGAGGCTCGAATCCTGCCGCGAAGCCCTGGCCGGCCTGAAGGCGATCCAGGACACCTTCCGACAGCACCAGCCGAACCTGTATCCCGAGTTCCCGGCCGCCGAGAAGCTGCTGCGCCGGGCAGAGGCGCTGCTCGCTGACGCGCTCGGCTTCGAATCGGCCGCCGATGGCGCGCCGGGCGCCGGCGAGGCACAGGAAAGCGGCGATGGCGCGCCCGGGAAACTGAAGACCCGCGCCGACGCGCGGCGCGTGCTCGAGTCGGTGTGCGATTTTCTCGAGCGCACCGAGCCCGCCCATCCGGCGCCGATCCTGATCCGCCGGGCGGCACGGCTGCTGGATTTGAGCTTCGTCGACATCATCCGGGACCTGGCTCCGGAGGCTGCCGGCACGATCGAGAACCTCGGCGGCATACGACGCGAGTCGACGTAGACCGCCGAAACTTTTCTTAACAGGGGAGGACGACAGTGGGAACCACCAGTTCGCAGAAATTCATCTCGCGCAACCGCGCGCCGCGCGTGCAGATCGAGTACGACGTAGAGCTCTACGGCTCGAAGAAGAAGGTGCAGCTGCCCTTCGTCATGGGCGTGCTCTCCGACCTCTCCGGCAAGCCCGCGGAGCCGCTGGCGCCGATCGCGGATCGCAAGTTCACCGACGTGGACGTCGACAACTTCGACGCGTTCCTCAAGGCGCAGAAGCCGCGGGTCGCATTCCAGGTGCCGAACACGCTGACCGGCGAAGGCAACATCAACCTGGACATCACGTTCGAGAGCATCGAGGACTTCTCGCCCGCGGCGATCGCGCGCAAGGTCGACGCCCTCAACAAGCTGCTCGAGGCGCGCACCCAGCTGTCGAACCTGCTCACCTACATGGACGGCAAGACCGGCGCAGAGACCCTCCTGCAGAAGGTACTGCAGGACCCCGAGCTCCTGAAATCGCTGGGGCAGGCGCCGAAGCCGGCCCAGTAAGCCAACGAACCCCAGGAGAGAGATCACCATGGCAACCAACGAAAAACTGGCGGAACAGCAGGCCCCCGCCTTGGCGGAGCTCGACGAGTTCTCCGCCCTGCTGAAGAAGGAATTCAAGCCCAAGTCGGAAGAGGCGAACGAAGCGGTGCAGCTCGCGGTGCGCACTCTAGCGCAGCAGGCGCTGACCGACACCAGCGTCGTCAGCGACGACGTGGTGAAGACGATCGAGCGGATCATCGCCGAGATCGACAAGAAACTGACCGAGCAGATCAACAAGATCCTGCACCACGAGGACTTCCAGAAGCTCGAAGGCGCGTGGCGCGGCCTGCACTACCTCGTCAACAACACCGAAACCGACGAGATGCTGAAGATCCGCGTCATGAACGCGCCGAAGGCGGATCTCGCGAAATCGCTCAAGCGCTACAAGGGCACGGCGTGGGACCAGAGCCCGCTGTTCAAGAAGGTGTACGAGGCCGAGTACGGCCAGCTCGGCGGCGAGCCCTTCGGCTGCCTGGTGGGCGACTACCACTTCGACCAGAGCCCGCCCGACGTCGAGCTGCTCGGCGAGATGGCGAAGAACGCGGCCGCGGCGCACTGCCCGTTCATCAGCGGCGCGTCGCCGACGCTGCTGCAGATGGACTCGTGGCAGGAGCTGGCGAATCCGCGCGACCTCACCAAGATCTTCCAGACCCCGGAGTACGCGGCGTGGCGCTCGCTGCGCGAATCGGACGACGCCAAGTACGTGGGCCTCGCGATGCCGCGGTTTCTCGCCCGGCTGCCCTACGGCGCCAAGACCAGCCCGGTCGAGGAGTTCAACTTCGAGGAGGAGACCGAGAGCGGCTCGCACAACCGGTACAACTGGGCCAACGCGGCCTACGCGATGGGCGTCAACATCACCCGGGCGTTCAAGCTCTACGGTTGGTGCACCACCATCCGCGGCGTCGAGTCCGGCGGCGCGGTGCCGAATTTGCCGGTGCATGCATTTCCCACCGACGACGGCGGCGTGGACTCCAAGTGCCCCACCGAGATCGCGATCAGCGACCGGCGCGAGGCGGAGCTCGCCAAGAGCGGCATGATGCCGCTGGTGCACCGCAAGAACAGCGATTTCGCCGCCTTCATCGGCGCGCAGTCGCTCTACAAGCCGAGCGAGTACCAGGATGCCGACGCCACTGCGAACGAGAACCTCGGCGCGCGCCTGCCGTACATGTTCGCGGTATCCCGCTTCGCACACTTCCTGAAGTGCATGGTGCGCGACAAGATCGGCTCGTTCGCCGACGCCCACGCCATGCAGCAGGATCTGCAGCAGTGGATTCTCCAGTACGTCGACGGCGACCCCGCCAATTCCTCGGAATCGACCAAGGCGCGCAAGCCGCTGGCCGCGGCCGAAATCGTGGTCGAGGAGGTGGCCGGAAATCCCGGCTATTACACGTCGAAATTCTTCCTCAAGCCTCACTATCAGCTCGAGGGTCTTTCGATTTCCCTGAGGCTCACGTCCAAACTTCCGTCGGCGAAAGCCGCGTAAACCCGAAACCCACTTCACACCGGAGGCGCCATGGCAGTAGACATGTTTCTGAAGCTTGACGGCATCAAGGGCGAATCGCAGGACCACAAGCACGCAGGAGAAATCCACATCGAATCCTGGAGCTGGGGCATGAGCCAGACGGGAGCGCATGGGACGGGCGGCGGCGGCGGCGCCGGCAAAGTTTCCGTCCACGACATCAGCATTACGAAGTTCGTGGACAAGGCTTCGCCCGCACTGATGCTGCACTGCTGCAACGGCAAGCACATCCCGAACGGGCTGGTGACGGTGCGCAAAGCGGGGGACAAGCCGCTCGAGTATCTCAAGATGAAGCTGCAGGACATCATCATCAGCGGTGTGCAAAACGCCGGGCACGGTGGTGACCAACTCACGGAGAACGTCACTCTCAACTTCGCCAAGTTCCACGTCGAATACACGGAGCAGAAAGCCGATGGCAGCGGTTCGCCGGGCGGAGAAATGGGGTGGGACGTCAAGGCGAACGTGAAGTTCTGATCGGCGTCCTGGATTCGGTGAGAGGAGCACGATGAACGCAACCCTCAAGCTAGGGGAACTGGCGAAGGGCTCCACGCGGCTGGCGGACCTCCTGGCGGAGGGCCAGAGCTCGGTGCGCAGCGACCCGGCGAACGCCAAGCGCCGGGTGATGCTGTTCCAGCTCATGGTCCTCAGCGGGCAGTGGGACCGTGCGCTCACTCAGCTCTACGTCATCAAGGAGATGGACCCGGAGTCGGACGACCTCGTGCGCACCTACCGCGAAGTCGTCCGCTGCGAGCTGTTCCGCAAGGAGGTGTTTGCCGGCGGCAAGACGCCGCTCGTGCTGGGCGAGCCGCAGGAGTGGATCGCCAGGCTGAGCGAAGCCGCGAGGCTTCTCGGGCAGGGCAAGATCGCCGAGGCGGCCGGGCTGCGCGCCGCCGCGTTCGAGGCGGCGCCGGCGGTGTCCGGGACCATGAATGGCGCGCCGTTCGAATGGATCGCGGATGCCGACGTGCGTCTCGGGCCGGTCTGCGAGGCCATGCTCAACGGGAAGTACTACTGGATCCCGTTCGAGCGCCTGTCGCGCATCGACGTCGAGGCGCCGAGCGACCTGCGCGATCTCATCTGGGCCCCGGCGAAGCTCACCTTCCAGAACGGCGGCGAGCAGGTGGCGTTCCTGCCGGCGAGATACCCCGGCAGCGAGTCGGCGGAGGACGACGAGATCCGGCTCAGCCGCAAGACGGAGTGGCGCGACCTCGGGGCCGACACCCACGTCGGCCTGGGCCAGCGCATGTTCGCAACCGACGTCGGCGAGACCGCGCTCCTGGAGGCCCGTGTAATCGAGTTGAAGAGGTAATCCGCGGGCCATGGCGGAATCGAATCGCGACCGGATCAATCCCTCGCTTCTCGACCGCCTGACCGACGAGGGGCCCGGCGCGCCCGGCCGCGGCGCATCGACCACGTTGTCGGAGCTGCGCAGGAGCGTGCTGCGCGATCTCACCTGGCTCTTCAATACCACGCGGCCGTTCGGGCCGGAGGTGACCGAGGCGCGACCCCAGGTCAGGAACTCGGTGCTGAACTACGGCCTGCCGCCGCTCTCCGGGATGACCGCCTCGGGGCTGGATATCGTCCGGTTTGAGCGCGCGCTGCGCCAGGCGATCGTGGACTTCGAGCCGCGCATCCTGCCCGACAGCGTGTCGGTGAAGGCGCTGCTCGAGCGCGACACGGTCGACCATCACAACGTGATCGCGATTCAGATCGAGGGGCTGCTCTGGGCACAGCCCGTGCCGATCGAGCTCCTGCTGCGCACTCAGTTCGACCTGGAGTCCGGCCAGAGCCGCGTGGAAGAAACCGCCCCCGGGCGGCGCTGATGGATCCGCGGCTCCTCGACTATTACAACAGCGAGCTCCTGCACGTGCGCGAGACCGCGGCGGAATTCGCGCGCGAATTCCCCAAGATCGCCGGCCGCCTCGCGCTCGAGGGAACGGCCGAGTGCTCCGACCCCTACGTCGAGCGCCTGCTCGAGGGCTTCGCCTTCCTCGCGGCCCGGGTGCAGCTCAAGATCGACGCCGAATTCCCGACTTTCACGCAGCACCTGCTGGAGACGGTCTACCCGGGGTTCCTTTCACCGGTGCCGTCCATGGCGATGGCGCGCTTCGAGCCGGATCTGGCGGAAGCCGGATTGGCGCAGGGGCTCGAGGTTCCGCGCGGCAGCGTCATGAGGGCACGGCCTTCGACCATGCCCGGAGCGAGCACCGCCTGCGAGTTCCGCACCGCGCATGCCGTGAAGCTCTGGCCGATCGAGCTGGTGGAGGCGAAGTACCTCGCCTATCCGCCGGAGCTGCCGCGCGAGCTCAGGGTCAGCCAGAAAATCCAGGGCGCGATCCGCCTGCGCCTGCGCGCCACCGCGGGCCTCGCTTTCAACAGCATCGCGCTCGATCGGCTGGCGCTGCATTTCACCGGCAATCCGGGCGTGGCGGGGCGGCTGCACGAGGCCGTGCTTTCGTCGGCGCTCGGCGTCCTGGTCCTGCCGTCGACGCCGAAGGCGCGCTGGTTCCACTTCGCCGACAAGAGCGAGGTGCGGCGCCTGGGCTACTCGGACGAGGAGGCGCTGCTGCCGCCGCCGGCGCGCTCGTTCCGGGGCTATCGGCTGTTGCGGGAGTATTTCGCATTCCCCGCGCGCTACCTCTTCGCCGAGCTCGGCGGCCTGCGGGCCGGTGTCGCGAAGTGCCGGGAAGGCGAGCTCGATCTCCTGATCCTGCTCGGCCGCTCGGACACCACGCTCGAGAACGTGGTCGACGCCGCGAACTTCTCGCTGTTCTGCACCCCCGCGGTCAATCTGTTCCCCAAGCGCGCCGACCGCATCCACCTGACGCACCGCGCGCCGGAGCACCACGTCGTTCCGGACCGCACCCGGCCGATGGACTTCGAGATCTGCGGCGTGACCGAGGTCTCGGGCTTCGCCTCGGGCACCGAGGAGGAGCAGCGCTTCCAGCCGCTCTATGCGACGGTCGACCAGGCGGCGGCGGGCGGCGAAGGCTACTACACGCTGCGCCGCGCGCCGCGCATGCAGTCGGCCAAGCAGAAGCGCCTGGGCACGAGGACCAACTACGTAGGCACCGAAGTCTTCATGTCGCTGGTCGACCCGGCGTCCGCGCCCTACGGCGAGGGGCTGACGCAGGTCTCGGTGAACACCCTGTGCTCCAACCGCGACCTGCCGCTCGTCATGCCGACCGGCGGAAAAAGCGACTTCGCGCTCGACGCCGCGGCGCCGGTGCGCGCGGTGCGCTGCCTGGGCGTGCCCTCGCGGCCGCTCGAGCCGTTGCTCGACGGCTCGCTCGCCTGGCGCTGCATCAGCCACCTTTCGCTCAACTATCTTTCGCTGACCGACCTCAACGAGCAGGACGGCGCCCTCGCGCTGCGCGAGATGCTGCACCTCTATGCGCGCGACAACGAGTCGGTGCTGCGCCGGCACCTCGAGGGCATTCGTTCCGTGCGGGTCGCCCCGATCACGCGCCGCATGGCGGCGCGCGGCCCGGTCACGTTCGGCCGCGGCATGGAGGTGCGGGTGAGCTGCGACGAGCGCTCCTTCGAGGGCAGCGGCGCGTTCCTGCTCGGCTCGGTGCTCGAGGAATTCTTCGCCAGGCATGTGTCGCTCAACTCATTCACGGAAACGGTGCTCGACGTGCTCGGGCGCGGAGAGGTGATGCGGTGGCCAACCCGCTTCGGACAGCGGCCGGTTCTGTAGCGCTCGGGCGCCTCGAGCGCACGCCCTGGGAGTTCGATCTCTTCCAGGCGATGCGCGTGATCGAGGCGGCGCATCCCGAGCGCGCGCGCATCGGCGAGGCGCGCCGCCCGCTCGACGAGCCGGTGCGCTTCGCGCAAGAGCCGTCGCTCGCGTTCGCGCCCTCGGCGCTGGCCGCGTTCGAGCCGGCCACGGCGACGCGTCCAGCGCGCCTGGTGCAGCGGGTGCTCGGCCTGTTCGGGCCCAACGGCCCCCTGCCGATCCACCTCACCGACTGGGCGCGCGACCGCGCGCGCAACTCCGGCGACCCGGCGTTCGTGCGCTTCCTCGACGTGTTCCACCACCGCATGCTCGCGCTCTTCTACCGCGCGTGGGCGCAGGCGCAGCCGGCGGTGAGCCTCGACCGTCCCGCTCAGGATTATTTCGGGCGGCGTGTTGCCGCGCTCTGCGGGCTGGGCACGCCTTCGCTGCGCGGCCGGGACGGCGCCCCCGACCTCGCCAAGCTCGCGCACGCCGGGGTATTCGGCCGCCAGGTCCGCAGCGCCTCGGGTCTCGAAGTGGTGCTGGGGAGCTATTTCCGCGTGCCGGTGCGCATCGAGGAGTTCGTCGGCCACTGGCTGAGGATCGCGCCCGAGCAGCACTCCAGGCTCGGCCGCCGCGAGGGCTTCGCCCGGCTCGGGGAGGACGCGGTGATCGGCGAGCGCACCTGGCACACGCAAAGCCGCTTCCGCGTCGTGCTCGGCCCGCTCTCGTTCAGCGAGTACGAGCGCTTCCTTCCCAGGGGCCGCAGCGCGCGCGCGCTGCACGACCTGGTCAAGCTTTACGTGGGCATGGAGCATTCCTGGGAAGTGAAGCTGGTGCTGAAGAAGGACGAGGTCCCGCTCGCCTGGCTCGGCAACTCGGTCTGGGTGGGATGGTCCTCCTGGCTCGGGGCGCGGCTGACCGACCGGAACGCCGCGGACTATTCGAACACGCAGGACCGGCCGCTGCCGCACTGGGAGAAGCAGGCGCGGCCGCGGGCGCGCCTCGACGAGGCGGCGCCGGAACCGCAGCCGGAGCCGCACGCCTATGAGGGTGCAATGAGGGTGCAATAGGGTGCAATGAGGGTGGAATAGGGTGCAATAGACAAAGGACAAAGGGGAGGGAGGGAATCATGTCGGAGATCAGCAGGTCCGCTCTGTTCGGCAAGTTGAATTCGCTCGGCTACAAGGCCATCGAGGCCGCGACCGTGTTCTGCAAGCTGCGCGGCAACCCGCACGTAGAAATGGCGCACTGGCTGTTCCAGATCCTGCAGAGCCAGGACAGCGACTTCCACCGCATCGTGCGCCATTACGAGGTCGATCCGGCGCGCCTCGCCGCCGACCTGACGCGCTCGCTCGACGCGCTGCCGCGCGGCGCCACCTCGATCTCGGACTTCTCGCCGCACATCGACGAGGCCGTCGAGCGCGGCTGGGTGTATGGGACGCTGCTGTTCAAGGAAGGCGCGGTGCGCACCGGGCACCTCCTCGTCGGCATGCTGAAGACCAGCGGCCTCAGGAACATGCTCTACGCCATTTCGCCCGAGTTCAAGAAGCTGAAGAGCGAGGCCCTCGCCGAAGACTTTGCACGCATCACTTCCAAATCTCCGGAAGAAAACCTCGCAGCCAAGGACGGCT
>Ga0307500_10000556_pt1 | contig 12044 bp, 9 predicted proteins | sample 14_S_MG_FD_201362 | JGI IMG/M metagenome (GOLD analysis project Ga0307500, IMG submission 201362) | Soil microbial communities from Populus trichocarpa stands in riparian zone in the Pacific Northwest, United States - 14_S | ecosystem: Environmental > Terrestrial > Soil > Riparian zone > Trees... | reverse complement strand
AACAACTTCTTCAACCACCCCGGCGTGGCGATCACGGTCAGCTCCGGTGACGACGGCTTCGGCACCGAGTTCCCGGCCTCGTCCCGGTTCGTCACCGCGGTCGGCGGCACCTCACTGGTCCGCAACGCCAGCGCCCGCGGCTGGGGCGAGACGGTCTGGAACGGCGCCGGCAGCGGCTGCTCCGCGTTCGAGGCGAAGCAGGCCTGGCAGACCGACGCCAGTTGCGCCCGGCGCACCGTGGCCGACGTCTCCGCGGTGGCCGACCCGAACACCGGCGTCGCGGTCTACGACACCTTCGGCGAGAGCGGCTGGCTGGTCTTCGGCGGCACCAGCGCGTCCGCGCCGATCATCGCGTCGGTGTACGCGCTGGCCGGCACCCCGACCGGGGGCACCTACCCCGCCTCCTACCCGTACGCGCACACCGCCGCGCTGAACGACGTCACCAGCGGCTCGAACGGCAGCTGCAGCGGCACGTACCTGTGCACCGCCAAGGTCGGCTACGACGGCCCGACCGGGCTGGGCACGCCGAACGGCACCGGCGGGTTCGTCCCGGGCACCGGCGGCGGCGGTGGTGGCGGGTGCACGGCCGGACAGTTGCTGGGCAACCCCGGCTTCGAGTCCGGCACCGCCCCGTGGACGGCGACCGCCGGCGTGATCACCAACGCGGCCGGTGAGACCACCCACGCCGGCACGTTCAAGGCCTGGTTGGACGGCTACGGCAGCACCCACACCGACACGCTCACCCAGACGGTGACGCTGCCGGCCGGTTGCGCGTCGTACACGTTCAGCTTCTTCCTGCACATCGACTCGGCCGAGACGACCACCGCGACCCAGTTCGACAAACTGACGGTGACCGCCAACAGCACCACGCTGGCCACGTTCTCGAACCTGAACAAGGCCACCGGCTACACCCAGCGCAGCTTCTCGCTGTCCGGGTTCGCCGGGCAGACGGTCAGCCTGAAGTTCACCGGCACCGAGGATTCGTCCCTGCAGACCAGCTTCGTGGTCGACGACACCGCGCTGAACGTCGCCTGACCTGCCCGGATCCGAAATGGCGACCGGGTGCGCGGCGCCGATCCGCTCCGGCGGCGCGCACCCCGGGCCCGCCCTGATCACCCGGCCCGCGGGGAACCAGCCCGCGGGCCGGGTGCGTCGCAGCGGCATGCGTCGATTCACGGTGATGTGTGCGGCGGCGGCCGCGGCGGCCGTCCTGACCGGATGCGGTGCCCAGACCGGTGACCAGCCCGGCGGCGGCGCACCCCCGACGAGCAAGCCGGTGCCGTCGGCCTCGACCACCCCGTCCGGGGCGCCGACGGTGACCGAACCGGCCGGCACGCCCAGCGGGCCCACCCTCGAACTGGACGGCACGGCCGCGCCCGGCGTCGAGCCCGGCTGCGTGGTCTTCAGCACCGGGGGCCGGCGTTACCTGCTGGTCGGGGCGAAGGGTACGGTGCCGACCGAGGTGCCGATCAGGGTCCGCGGCGTCGTGCTGACCGGAGTTTTGAGCTACTGCCAGCAGGGCACGCCCCTCAAGGTCCTGGAGATCACCCGCCGCTGACGGAAGCCCGCGGCGGGCCGTACCTGGAGGTGCCGAATGAGCCTGGGGCCGGACGAGTACGAGGGCCTCGGGACGCCCGACCCGGACGAGCCGGTGCTGGACCCGGACGACGAGGCCGAGCGCGACTACACGCCCGAGGCGCTGGACACGATCGACCCGGGCGACCCGGCGTCCGCGGTGGAGAACCTGTACGACACCAGCTGGTCGCCGCCGGACCGGCCGCCCGGCCACAGCGACTTCGGCACCACGCTGGCCGAGGAGCGCGAGGGCGAGTCCCTGGACGAGAAGCTCGCCGAGGAGGAGCCGGACGTCTTCGCCGCTCTGGACCGGGCCGACCGGGCCGACGACGGCGTCAGCGAGCCGGACGGGCCGCGCGCCGCGACCGAGGCGGACACCGACGACCCGGAGATCCTCGCCAGCCTGCGCGCCGACGGTGGCGACACCGACTTCCCCGGCTACGCCGCCGCCGAGGCCGACCCGCGGTCCGGCCGGCTGGTGGCCGACGACGAGGGCGCCCATTCCGACGAGGAGGCCGACCTGGTTGCCCGCGACGTGGGCATCTCCGGCGCCGGCGCCTCGGCCGAGGAGGCCGCCGTGCACATCGTCGACGAGGATCGCATCTGACCGCTCCCACCGACCACCGGCCGCCGGCAAGCCGCTGACCTGGCGGTTCGCTGGCGGCCGAGGTTGTCTACGGGGGCTTTCCCTCAGTTGGGATCGGGGGTCTCCCGCACCCCCATTTCGGTGGCTTCCCCGATTGGCCAGCCGCCCGGGGTGGACGAGCCTGGTCGGTATGACCAAGCCGTCCGGTGTTCACCAGCTTGTCCACCTGGATCGGGGCACGCCGGCGGAGCCGGCACCGTCCACGGCGCCGCCCCGCGCCGAGCCGGCCGTCCCGGCGGAGCCGGCGGGTGCCGGTAGGCCGGCGGAGCTGGGGACGCCTGCCCGGGCGCGGGCGTCGGCCGAACGGTGGGGCCGGCCACCGGCACCGGGCGCGTGGGCGCACGCGGTCCAGCTGCGGACCCGGCGGGTGCGGGCGGCCCAACTGCGGGCCGCGGTGCTGCGCTGCGTGCCGGCCCCGGCCGACCTGCCCGGCCCGGCGGACTGAGCCCGCCGTGCTGTCCACGCTGACCGGCCTGGCCGGCTGGTCCTACCTGCTGATCGTCCTGCTGGTCGCCGGGGACGCGATTTTCCCGCTCATCCCGGGCGAGTTCGCGGTGATCTCCGGCGGGGTGCTCGCGTCCACCGGCCGGCTCTCGCTGGTGCTGCTGATCGTCGCCGCGGCGGTCGGTGCCATGCTCGGCGACACGCTGGCCTACCTGCTCGGCCGCGGCGCCGGGCGGCTCGGCATCGGCCGGCTGCTGCGCCAGCCGCGCAGCCGGCGCGCGCTGGTGTGGGCCACCGAGCGGCTGCACCGGCGGGCGGTGCCGGTGCTGGTCACCGCCCGCTTCATCCCGGGCGGCCGTACCGTGACCACGCTGGTCGCCGGGTTCCTGCGGGTGCCACCGCGCCGGTTCGGCCTGGCCATCGCCGGCGGCGGCCCGGTCTGGGCCGGCTACGCCGCCGCGCTCGGCTACGTCGCCGGCCGGGTCACCGCCGACCGGCCATGGGTCGGCATGCTCGCCGCGATCGCGGTCCTCACCCTCGCCGGCCTGCTGGCCGAAGCCACCCGCCGGCTCTGGAACCGTACCCGCCGCCGGGCCAGCCCGGCCGCGCCGCTGACCGCCGCCGGCGGCGCCGACTCGCCCGAACCGATCGGCGCCGCCGGACGGCCTGTCCGTTCCCAACCGCTGTCCGTCGCTCACCGCGCCACCCCGGCCACCCCGGCCGTCCCGGCCGTCCCGACCACCTCGGCCGTCCCGACCACCTCGGCCGTCCCGGCCGTCCCGGCCGGCTCGGCCGTCCCGACTGGGCTGGCCGGCTTGGCCGTCCCGGCTGGCTCAGCCGTTCCGGCCGGCTCGGCCGGGCCAAGCGGCTCGGCTGCGCCGATCGCCTTGGCTGCGCGGGCCGTCCCGGCCGCGGTGGCCGTTGCCGGCGGGGGGCGCCGGCGGTTCCGGCCGCGGCGAGGTCAGTCGTTGGGCTCGTCGCCGGCGGCCCGGCCCTCGGCGGGGTCGGCGGCGGGTGGGTCGCCGGTCTGGTTGGCCGCGGTTGTCGGTGCCGGCTTGCCGGTGCTGCCGCTGGCCCGGGTGTCGGACGACTCGCCCGTCGTGGGCGTGCCGCTGGGACGGCGGGACGCCGGCGTGGAGCGTTCGGTCGGCTGACCCGGGCCCGGTACGGGCCGGCCGGTGGCCTTCCGGCCCCGGCCAACCCGGCCGCCGGTGCCTGGCGCGGGGCCGGCACTGTCCGGAGTGGACGGTTGGGGCTGGTCGCCGGGCGCGGCCGGTTCGGCGTCCACCGGGTCGACCGGCCCGCCAGCCGGGCGCCGGCGCGGTGCCGGCGAGCCCTTCGCCGGCCGTGCCGGCGGTGGCGGCTCGGCCCGCGGCCGTGCCGACGATGGCGGTTCGGACCGCGGCGTCCGTCCGGCCGGCGCGTCGGGTCGCGCCGGAGTGCGCGGGGTGGGCGGCGCGGCCGGGGGCGGCTGCGGCACCGCCATCGGGCGGGCCAGCAGGCCCTGCACGGCGGCCTCGTACGCCTCGTCGGTCCAGTAGTCGGAGTGCATGCGGATGGGCGGCGGCACGGTGTCGTGCGGCGGGCAGCCGAAGCTGACCGGGTCGTTCAGCATGCGGTCGATGCGGGCGTGCCGGGCCGGGTCGGCGGGGAAGACCGGGCCGCCGATCGGGTCGGTGAGCCGGCTCAGGTTGGTCCAGCGCTGGCTGAGGTAGTCGTCCAGCCGGGTCAGCGTGGTCGTGTCGAAGTAGGCCGGGAAGTAGCGGGCGTACAGCCGGTGCAGCGGGCAGCCGTAGGTGAGCAGCCGGATCCGGGCCAGCGCCGGCTCGGGCATCTGCAGCAGCGCCGCCGCGCTCAGGATCGTGCCCTGGCTGTGCGCGGACAGCAGCACGTCGCCACGGCCGAGCCCGGGCGTGGCCAGCCAGTTCGCGCGGCGGATCAGGTCGGGCACGGCGCGCTCGGCGTAGCAGGGCGGGGCCAGCGGGTGCGCGCCGCGCGGCCAGAACGTGCCGACGTCCCAGAGGATGCCGACGATCCGGCGCAGCTTCGGCCCCCGGTACGCGGCCCGGCCGAGGATCAGCAGGGCCACCGCGAACCCGCTGACCAGCCAGGTGCCGAGGTTGGTGAGGAAGCTGACGGTCGGCGCCAGTGCCGACAGGTGGCGCTCGGCCAGCACCGCCGGCGGGGCCGAGGTGAGCACCACCGCCAGCGTCATCAGCAGCGCGATGACCGCGCCGGGCAGCACCAGCGTGGCGATCAACACCGGCGCGCTGTCGGTCAGCGCGGCGGCCAGCCGGGTGCGGGCCACCCGGCGCAGCCGGTTCCGGTCCTCCCGGTACGGATTCAGCCCCGGCTCGGCCCCGCGCAGCTCGCTGACGTAGTCGCGCTCGGCCCTGCTCAGCACCTTGCCGCGCATCCGGGCGGCCAGCACGCCGAGGACGAGCAGCAGCAGGCCGGCGAGCGCGATCAGGAAGCCGAGGCTGGCCCAGGAGTACTGGGGCGGCGGCGCCAGCGGGCTGACCGTGCTCATGCTGGGCTTGTTCTGGGTGCCGGCGCCGTCCAGGAAGTCGGCCACCCGGAACGCCAGCCCGGCGGAGAACGCGCAGGCCAGCAGCAGCCCGACGGAGGCCATCAAGGGGGCGGCGAAGCCGCGCAGCGCGGTGCCGGCCGGCACCGCCCGGCGTTGCGCCCAGACCAGCCCGGTGACCACCAGCAGCAGCACCGCCTGGGCGCAGAACAGCATGGTGACCAGGTTCGGGTAGCCGGGCAGCGCGGGGGTGCGGGGCCAGCGGGCCCGGGCCGGCAGTGCCACGTACAGCGCCGCGGCGGCGGCGACCGCCAGGCTCACCGGCGCCACCGCGCGGGCCAGTGTGGCCGACCGGTCGCGGCGCGGCGCCGGCGCGCGGTCGACCACCCCGCGCAGCCCGAGCAGCACGGTCACGGTGCCGGCGAGCAATGCGAGCACGGCGACCAGGGCCCAGCCGGCGGCGGCCAGCAGCGGCCGGTGGCTGAGCCGGTCAGCCCGCAGCGCGGGGCCGACGAGCAGCGCGGTGAGCGCGATCGTGCCGCCGGCCACGTGGATCGAGCGCAGCCGGCGGACCAGGTGCCGGCCGTACCAGAAGCTGGGGTCGGCCATCGGCAGGTCCGGCCGGTCGGCCCGCTGCGGCATCAGCACCGACTCGTAGCTGCTCCAGGTGCGCCGGCCGAGGTACCAGAGCAGCGCGATCACCGCGGCCGGGCCGAGCGCGCCGATCAGCACCCGCCGCCCCGGCTCGCTCCAGTACCCGTCCGACAGCCAGCGCAGCCAGGACCGGCTGGCCCCGCAGGTCTGGCCCGGCCCGGTGCACTGCCAGCCGATCAGGTTCATCGAGACGCCGGCCGCGGCCAGCACCATCGTCGCGGTCAGGCTCAGCGCGAGCAGCCGCAGCAACCAGCGGGTCAGCCGGTCGAGCTTGCCGGTGCGGCACGGCCGCATCCAGTACGCGACGTTGACCAGGGTGAACGGCAGCAGCAGCAACCAGAGCGCGCGGGCCGACGCGCCGGAGGTGAGGCTGCCCCAGCTGAACGCCTCCGGCACCACCGCGCCCGGCCGGGCCGGCGAGCTGGTCGCCTGGCCGCGCCGGTAGAAGCCGGACAGCTGATCGCCGGCGACCCGGACCGCCCACGGATCGGCCAGCAGCGCCTCCGGCGGAGTGCCGCTGACGCCGTGCACCCGCAGCTCGATGACCGCACCGAGCTGTGCCGCCTCGGGGCTGGTGCCCAGCCCTGGGCCAGCCCCCCCGACCTGGACCACGACCGACCCCTTTTCCTCACCGCGGCGAGCCCGCCGCGGTGAGGAAACTACGCCCTTCCACCGACACTTCGCGCCCGGACTCCGGGACCGCGGTCAGCGGTCCCGGAGTCCGTCGGGGGCGGCCAGCTGATCGGTGGATCAGGTGGCGGGTAGCCCGTCCGTGGGCCGGTTCGGCTCGGCGCCGGCCGGTTCGGCGGCCGGTTGTTCGGCCAGCCGATCGGCCCGGCGGTCCCGGGCGGATGATCCGGCGTCGTCCGCCTCCGGTTCCCGTCCCGGCGTCATCAGGTTGAAGCGCTGGATGAGGAACCTGAAGAGGAAGTAGTAGACGAACGCGTAGACGGCGCCGATGACGAGCACCAGCCCCGGGTTGTGGGTGTTCGACTTGCCGAAGTTCAGCAGGTAGTCGATCAACCCGGCGGAGAACCCGAAGCCGATCTTCACGTTCAGCGCCGCGGCCAGCGCCAGTGAGATGCCGGTGAGCACCGCGTGCACCGCGAACAGCATCGGCGCGACGAACAGGAACGCGAACTCGATCGGCTCGGTGACGCCGGTGACCAGGGAGGCGATCGCGGCGGAGATCATGATGCCGCCGATGACCTTGCGCCGCTCCGGCCGCGCCTCGTGGATCATCGCGAGCGCGGCGGCCGGCAGCCCGAACATCATCACCGGGAAGAACCCGGCCATGAACGTACCGGTGCCCTGCTTGCCGGCGAAGTAGCAGGTCAGGTCGCCGTGCTGGACCGCGCCGGCGGCGTTGGTGCAGTCGCCGATGGTGAACCAGACGATCGAGTTCACCACGTGGTGCAAGCCGAAGGGCAGCAGCGCGCGGTTGACCACGCCGTAAACGCCGGCGCCGATCGAGCCGTTGTCGGCGGTCCAGTTGCCGATCGGGGTGAGCACGTGGTCGCCGATCGGCGGCCAGATCAGCCGGAACAGCACGCCGATCAGCAGCCCGACGACCGCCATCACGATCGGTACGAACCGCCGGCCGCCGAAGAACGCCAGCCACGGCACCAGCTTGATCCGGTGGTACCGCTGCCAGAGGATCGCGGCGAGCAGGCCGATCGTGATGCCGCCGATCACGCCGGGCACCGCGGTGCTGGCGGTGTCCTTGGTGAGCGCGGTGTAGACGTTGTTGAAGACGAGGTAGCCGACCAGCGCGGACAGCGCGGTGGAGCCGTCCGACCGGCGGGCGAACCCGATCGCGACGCCGACCGCGAAGATCAGCGCGAGGTTGTCGAAGACCGCCCCGCCGGCCGCGCCGAGGGCGTTCGCGACGTTGATCGTCCAGTGGAAGCCGCCGTACTGGGCCAGCCCCTTGGGGCCGAGCATGTCGTCCTGGCCGAACCGGAGCAGCAGCGCCGCCGCCGGCAGCACCGCAATCGGCATCATCAGGCTGCGGCCGATCCGCTGCAGCACGGCCAGCGTGCGGTTGCTGGTGGGCGCGGCGGCCGGCAGCCCGTCCGCGGCCGTGGCGCTCACTGCCGGACCCCTTCGCTCCGGGCGCCGGGTTGGCCGCCGGGTCGGGCGGGCGGGGTTTTTCTTGCCGGTTCGGGGGATTGGCTCACTGGGGCCTCCTCGACGCAGGACATGAAGGACCGACCCGGGGCAGCGGTGTCCTCGGGGGTGTGGCCGATATTCAGTTCCCCGTTGTCGCGGGCCCGGGCGGACGGCCCGGGCGGGTAGTTCAGTGCACGCGCGGTGAGGGGCGCGGCACGTCCAGCGCGACGTGCAGCTGGTACCGGTCCGCGCGGTAGGTGGAGAGGGCCAGTTCCACCGGCGTCCCGGCGGCGAACGAGCGGCGTTGCAGCAGCAGGACGGCGCTGCCGGCGGGCAGTTCGAGCAGGGTGGCGTCGGCCGGGTCGACGATGCCGGCCTCGATGGTCTGCTCGCCGGAATCCAACAGGATGCCGAACCGCTGCGCCAGCACGTCGTACAGGGAGCGGTCGGCCAGCGACTCGTCGGCCAGCCCCGGCGCGACCGCCTCCGGGATGTGCGAGCGTTCCATCGCCATCGGGATGCCGTTGGCGGTGCGCAGCCGCTCGATCACGTGCACCGGGGCACCGGTCTCGATGCCGAGTGAGCGGGCCAGGTGCGCGGTGGCCGGGGCGGTGCGCCGGTCGATGTCGCGCGAGCCGGGGGAGAGCCCGCGGGCCTGCATGTCCTCGGTGAACGAGGCCAGCCGCAGCGGCATCTCGATCTTCGGCCGGGCCACGAACGTGCCCTTGCCCTGCACCCGGTAGAGCCGGCCCTCGGAGACCAGGTGGTCGACCGCCTGCCGGACCGTCATCCGGGACAGCCCGTACCGTTGGGAAAGCTCGCGCTCGGACGGGATCGCCTGGTCGACGCCGAGTTCGGTCTCCACCAGGTCGAGCAGGATCTCGCGCAACTGGAAGTACTTCGGGACGGGGCTGGCGTGGTCGATGCCGGACGGGTCGAGCCGGACGCCGGTGGGGGCGCCAGCCAGGTCGACACCCTGGGCACCGCGGTTCACCTCGGCCATTGCGCGCCCTCCTCTCCGCGTCCTACAGTCCACGCAACTGGTCTGTACTGGTCTAGTCGGGACTAGACCAGAGGTCAGCAGTTCTGTCAACGTTGGGGGTCAGTGTGCTCGTGATCTCGGCGCCGCGCGTGCTGGTGGATGGAGTCCTGGTCGGTCCGGCGGTGGTGGCCGTGGCGGACGGGGCCATCGCCGGGGTTGCCAGCGGCCTGACGTACCAGGGCCGGCCGGCCGACATCACGCTGCCTACCGGGGTGCTCGCCCCGGGCCTGGTCGACCTGCAGGTGAACGGCTACTACGGCGCCGACTTCGTGGACGCCACCGCGGAGCAGTGGGCGTCCATCCGGCGGCGGCTGCTGGAAACCGGCGTGACCGCGTTCATGCCCACCTTCATCACCGCGCCGGTGCCCCGGCTCGCGTCGGCGCTGAAGCGGACCGCCGAGGTGCTGCGCGGTCTGCCGGCCGGCGGGGCCCGGGTCCTCGGCGTGCACGTCGAGGGGCCGTTCATCTCGCCCCGGCGGCACGGCGCGCACAACACCGACTGGATGTGCGACCCGACCCCGGACGCGGTGGCCGAGCTGCTGGCCGCCGCGCCCGGGCTGCTGAAGCTGCACACGCTGGCGCCCGAGCTGCCCGGCGCGCTGGCCGCGATCCGCCAGCTGGCCGCGGCCGGTGTGCTGGTCAGCGTCGGGCACAGCAACGCCACCGCGGCCGAGGTGGCGGCCGCCGCGGACGCCGGCGCCCGGATGGTCACCCACCTGTTCAACGCGCAGCGGCCGCTGCACCACCGCGAGCCGGGTGTGGTCGGCCAGGCGCTGGTCGACCACCGGCTCACCAGCGGCCTGATCGCGGACCTGATCCACGTGGTGGGTCCGGTCTGCCGGCTGGCGTTCCAGACCGCGCCGGGCCGGATCGTGCTGGTGACCGACGCGGCCGCGGCCGCCGGGATGCCGCGTGGCCGGTACGAGCTGGGTGGCGAGGAGGTCACCGTGGATGGCAGCGGTCCACCGGTGCGGGCCGACGGCACGATCGCCGGCTCCGGCCTGCGGCTGGACGACGCGGTCGCCAACGTGGTGGCCGAGGGGGTCGACCTGACCACCGCGCTGAACGCCGCGACCCGGCTGCCGGCCGATCTGATCGGCCGCCCCGAGCTGGGCCGGATCAGCGCCGGTGCGCTGGCCGACCTGGTCTGGCTGTCGGACGACCTGCGCACCCGGGCCACCTGGGTGGCCGGCGAGCTCGGCTACGGCGAGATCCCCGGCGGAGTGCCTGATGGAGCCCGCGCAGGCGGGCCCGACGGGATGCCGGACCGGGTGCCGGACGGGGCTGGCGGCCCAGGGCCGGACGGGGTGGCCGGTGCGGTCCCGGACGGGGTGCCCGGCGGCGTCCCGGGCCAGGTGCGGGCGTGACCGCGGCTGGCGGCCGGCCGGAGCCCGCCGAGCTGGTGACCGGGCCGGCCGCGGCGGCGCCCGCCGGCGCCGGGACCCGGATGCTGGCCGAGATCGCCGAGCAGCCGGTCGCGCTGCGGCGCACCCTGGACGAGCTGCTGCCGCGGGTGCCCGAGATCGCCGCGCTGGCCGGCCGGACCAGGCAGGTGCTGTTCGTGGCCCGCGGCTCGTCCGACAACGCGGCGGTCTACGGCCGGTACCTGTGTGAGGTGCGGGCCGGCCGGCTGGCCACGCTCGCCTCGCCGTCGGTGGCCACCCTGTACCGGCGCCGGCTGCCGCTGGACGGGGTGCTGGCGGTCGGGCTGTCCCAGTCCGGGGCGACCGCGGAGATCGTGGAGACGCTCGGCTGGGCCCGGGACTGCGGTGCCGCGACCATCGCGGTCACCAACGAGGCGGCGTCCCCGCTGGCGTCGGTGGCGGACCTGGCGCTGGTGACCGCGGCCGGGCCGGAGCTCGCCCTGCCGGCGACCAAGACGTACACCACCCAGTTGGCCGCGCTGGCCGTGCTCGGCCTGGCGCTGTCCGAAACCGACGATGCCCTGTTCCGGGCCGCGCTGCGGCGGGCGCCGGACTCGGTCGAGGCGCTGCTCGGGGTGGCCGCCGCGGCCGACGAGCTGGCCGCTGAGCTGGTCGGCGTGCGCGGGGTGGTGGTGTCCGGCCGGGGTTACGCCTCGTCCACCGCGCTGGAGTTGGCGCTGAAGTTCAAGGAGACCTGTTACCTGAACGCGTCCGGGCTGTCCTACGCGGACCTGCTGCACGGCCCGATCGCGGTGGTCGGCCCGGATACGCCGGCGCTGCTGGTCGCGGCCAGCGACGGACCGGCGCTGCCCGGGGTGGTCGCGCTGGCCCGCCGGGTCACCGAGGCCGGCGCCCGCGCGTACGGCGTCGGCGGCGGGGTGGAGCTGGCGGCGGCCTGCGACCGGGCGCTGGCCGGCCCGGCGCTGCCCGAGGACGTGGCACCGCTCGCGCTCACGGTGCCCGGCCAGTTGGTCGTCGAGGCGCTGGCCCGGCGGCTGGGCATCGACCCGGACGCGCCGCGTGGCCTGCGCAAGATCACCCAGACCGACCCGGACGGCGGCGCGCGGTCCACAATCGACCCGGGCGCGGCGCGCCCGACCTGATCCCGCAGACGTGAGGGGCCTCGAGATGGCGGACAAGGCGGCGGCGATCATCGCCGGGCTGGGCGGCGCGGACAACATCCTCGACATGGAGCCGTGCGCGACCCGGCTCCGCACCGAGGTCCGCGATCCAGCCAAAGTTGACACCGCGGCGCTGAAGAAGGCCGGCGCGTACGGCGTGCTCACCGCCGGCACGGTGATCCAGGTGGTGGTCGGCCCGGAGGCCGACACGCTCGCCAGCGATATCGAGGATCTGCTCGAATGAGTGCCGCGGCCGGCCCGGCCGAGCCGGCGGTGACGACGCTGGACGTGCTGGCGCCGATGGCCGGCCGGGTGCTGCCGCTGGCCGAGGTACCGGACCCGGTGTTCTCGGCCGCGATGGTCGGGCCGGGGCTGGCGGTGGCGCCGGAACTGGCCCCGGGCACCGCGGTCGCCCCGGTGGCCGGGCGGATCGTGACGCTGCACCCGCACGCGTTCGTGCTCGAAGCCGGCCCGGGCCGGGGCGTGCTGGTGCACCTCG
>Ga0307500_10000553_pt1 | contig 12052 bp, 9 predicted proteins | sample 14_S_MG_FD_201362 | JGI IMG/M metagenome (GOLD analysis project Ga0307500, IMG submission 201362) | Soil microbial communities from Populus trichocarpa stands in riparian zone in the Pacific Northwest, United States - 14_S | ecosystem: Environmental > Terrestrial > Soil > Riparian zone > Trees... | reverse complement strand
ACGCGATGCTGATCGTCGGGGGCAGCGGCCCACTGGTCGACCTCGCGAACAACAGCCGGGTACACGATCTGATCCTGGCTTTCCGGCGGCTCGGCAAGCCCATCGCGGCCGAATGCTACGGGGTCGCCTGCCTGGCCTTCGCGCGCGACTGGGAGGACCGCGAAAGCATTATCTGGGGTAAGCATGTGACCGGCCACTGCAAGGAGTACGACTACAAGGACGGGACCGGTTTCCTGCACACCGACTTCAACATGGGGCCGCCGCCGTATCCGCTGGAGTACATCCTGCGGGACGCTACCGGGCCGGCCGGCCGATACCACGGAAATGTGGGCAAGGAGACGTCCGTGATCGTGGACTATCCGTTTGTGACGGGCCGTTCGACGCCCGATTCGTTCCTCACCGGGACGAAGCTCGTCGAGGTCCTGGAGAACGGCCTGCAACGGTACGGCTGGTGACCGATGGCTCCCCAGCGGCCCGGCCGGCAGGCGATTTTCGAGCAATTCGCCGCCGACGGCATTACGACGATGTTCGGGAATCCCGGGACGGTGGAGCAGGGATTCCTGGACGAGCTGACCGACGTCGAGGGGTTCCGTTACATCCTCGGGCTGCAGGAGACCGTGGCGATCGGGATGGCGGACGGCTACGCCCGGGCCAGCGAACGGGCGGCGCTGGTGCAACTCCACAGCGGTGTCGGCCTGGGCAACGGTGTCGGGATGCTGTACCAGGCGTTGCGCGGGCACTCACCGCTCGTGGTGATCGCGGGCGAGGCGGGCATCGCCTACGACGCGATGGACGCCCAGATGGCGGCCGACCTGGTCTCGATCGCCGCCCCGGTCACCAAGTACGCCACCCGGGTCGTCCATCCTGACTCGGTCCTGCGCACGCTGCGGCGCGCGGTCAAGATCGCCTTGACACCGCCGCGCGGGCCGGTGTTCGTGGCGCTGCCGATGGACGTGCTCGATCTCCCCACCGCGGAGCCCGCGGTCCCGGCCGCCGTCCCGCAGACCCGGACAGCTCCGGCGCCGGACCTGGTCGACCACGCGGTCAGGTTGCTCAGCAACGCCCGGCGGCCGGTGATCATCGCCGGCGATGGTGTGTCGACGGCGCATGCGCAGCCGGAATTGGTCCGCGTCGCCGAGACCCTCGGCGCGGACGTCTGGCTGGCCGACACATCTGAGGTGAACATCGACACCACGCATCCGCTGTACCGAGGTGCGCTGGGGCACATGTCCGGCTCCGTGAGCGCGGCGGCCATCCGTGGCGCCGACGCGGTCCTGATCGTCGGCACCTACGCGTTCCCCGAGGTGTTCCCGCTGCTGGAGTCGCCGTTCGAGGCCGGCGCGCCGGTGCTGCACGTCGACCTGAACGCGTACGAGATCGGGAAGAACCATCCGGTCGACCTCGGTCTGGTGGCCGACCCGAAACTGACGCTGGACGCTATCGGCACGGCGCTGCGCCAGCAGCAGACACCGGGAGAGCGGGACCGAACGGCCCGGCGGCTGCAGCGACGGCGCGAGGAGACCGCGGTCGCCGGGGCACCGGCGGACGATGGTCACCCGGACGCCTACGAGGCGGTGCTGCGCGAGCTGGCCCGCCGGCCGCTGGACGACGTCGTGATCTTCGACGAGGCACTCACCGCGAGCGCCAGGCTCACCGCGCACCTGCCGCCACGGCGGCCCGGCAACTATTTCCTCACCCGGGGCGGATCGCTCGGCGTCGGCATCCCGGGGGCCATCGGGGTCAAGCTCGCCCGGCCCAACCAGAGCGTGCTCGCCTTCGTCGGGGACGGCGGCAGCATGTACACGATCCAGGCGCTGTGGACCGCCCGCCGGTACAACGTGGACGCCAAGTTCATCATCTGCAACAACGGCAAATACGAGCTGCTCATCGACAACCTCAAGGAGTACCAACGCCAACGCGGCATCTCCCGGCGCGTGTTGCCGGAGTCGTTCGCGCTGACCCCGGACATCGGCTTCGTCGAGGTGGCCAGGGGCCTCGGTGTCGAGGGGCTGCGCGTGGACAAGCCGGATCTCGCCGGGCCGGCGGTCGAGCAGATGCTCGCCCACGACGGGCCGTTCCTGCTGGACGTCTTCGTGGACCGGGCAAGATAGACGCGGCGGACCGCATGCGCCGTTGCGCTAACAATGCGTCTGGCCTGATTCGTGCCCGTTAGTGCCAGAAAATGGGCTGTTGGACTCTTCCGTCCTGGAGTGTGGTTAACTAGAGTGGATGGCTCAGTTGAGCGGCCTGGGCTGGCGGGCAGGCGACGAGTTAGGCGGCGACGATGGGCAGCACTGACACGCGGCGCTCGGCGGGCGGTGGCATCGGCGCGGCCGCCGCCACCGCCCGGGAGCGGCCATGCCGGCCGGCCGGCTGAAAGCGATGCCGATGCCTATTCGGGTGCTGCTGTGTGATGAATGTCCAGTCTGGCGAGCGGGTTTCCGTACGGTTCTGGACGCGGAACCCGACATTGTCGTCGCCGGCGAGGTCGCGGACGGCTGTGCGGCGCTGATGGCGGCATCCGTGCTGCAGCCGGATGTGGTTCTGATCGACGCGGCGCTGCCTGATTTGAATGGCATCGAGGTGACCCGGCAATTAGCCGGGCCGCAGGTGGACAACCCACTGCGAATCCTCATGCTCACCGCCGCGGAATCGCAGGAGACGCTGGTCGAGGCGCTGCGCGCCGGCGCCCGCGGATACCTGCCTAAAGGCCTGGCCGGCGAGGCACTGGTCGCTGCCGTGCGCAGCGTGGCGGCCGGCGACGCGAGCATGACACCGCCGACATTGCGCCGGCTGCTCGACGGGATCGCCAGTTGGCTCCCGCCGACCCGGCCGAGCCGGAGCCCGGAAGTGCTCGACCGGCTGAGCCGGCGGGAGCGGGAAGTGCTCATGCTGGTCGCCCGCGGTCTGACGAACAAGGAGATCGCGGAGCACCTGGCCTTGAGTCTGACCACCGTGAAGTCGCACGTATCGCATATTCTGGCCAAGCTGCGGCTGCAGGAGCGCGCACAGGCCGTGGTCGCCGCCTATGAGGCGGGACTGGTGCAGCCCGGGCTCGAGACGCCGGACTGCACCCTCGATCGGAGCCGGGCGACCCCCGTGCTCTCCTGCCAGTCCTAGCAGCGCCAATTCGCCCGCAGGCTGGCATCGGCGGCAATATCCGGGCCAGCCGGTCGGGCCCCGAGTATGCTGCGGACTCGCGCCGACGAACGCACCCGGTGGCATGGGGCAGTTGTCGGGCGGACGCTGCGGCGAACTGCGGTCTCACCCGGACGGGCTAGTACCAGAGGTTGATACGAATCGACGATGGTCGTTCCCGAGACGGTGCCGAGAACTGTCGCACAGGCGATAGACATAGGCTGTACACCCTCATAGGGTTGCTTTACATACGGCGCCTAGACCCGCGCTGCCCAGCCGGAAAGCTTGCTATCGGTACGTGGCGGACGCTGTCGTAATGCAGCACTGACCTTGCGTCGAGGTGACTTCACGTCCGCCCCGGGCCACCATTGTTCCAGCATTTCCGGCGCGTGTCATCAGGTTACCGGCCCAAGCTGCGCTGGGCCCCGTACGAAAGTGACGCTGCCATGTATTCAATGTCTTCCCCAAACCTGCGCCGCGGTACGACCCTGACCGCGGTGCCAACCGATCTCACCGGTCTCAGCCAAGGTTTCCTGCCCAGATTCTCGTCCGGCCGGCACGATGATGCCAGGCACTCCCCGCGCGGTGGGTGGCGGGGGGTGGACGAAGTTATGGACGATCTGGAACCCTTTGTCAAGCAAGTGCTCGGAACCATTCCGCGCAGCGATCAGCGGCGCTGGGCGGACTTTTACGTCCGTGGCTTACTGATGACGCCCGGCCGCAAGACCGTGACCCGGATAGTGCAGACGCTCGCGGCCCCGCCGGCCGATCAGAGCCTCCAGCAGTTCATCAACCAATCGCCGTGGGACTGGCAGCCGGTGCGCCGCGACCTGGCTGGCACGATGCATCAGCTGATCGGCCCCGAGGCGTGGGTCGTCCAGCCGGCGTTCTTTCTCAAGAGTGGTGACCGGTCGGTGGCCGTGACGCGACAGTTCGTACCGCCGCTGGCGAAGCTGGTGAACTGCCAGGCGGCGATGTCGCTGTGGCTGGCCGGTCATGAGTGGGGCGTGCCGGTGGACTGGCGGCTCGTCCTGCCCGCCAGCTGGGCCAACGACGCCGAGCGGCGGGCCGAGGTCGGAATCCCGGAGAACGCGTCGGCCGAGGAGCAGTGGGAGTGCGCGGTTGAACTGGTGACCGGTGCCGCCCAGCGGTTGGACATCCCGGCCCGGCCGGTGGTCCTGGACCTGCGGAGCGCGCGACCCGGCGGTGCGCTGCGACGGTTGCAGGAGCGCGGGATCCGGTTTCTCGCCCGGGTGGACGCGACCTCGCTGACCTGGCCTGGTCCTCGGCTCGACCCCGGAACGCGGGGTGGCAGCTCCGCCGCCCTGCTGCCGCTGACGATGGCCGCGGTACGGCCCGACGGCCTGCTGGAGGCGACCCACTGGGGCCCGCCGTACCCGGTGCCGCCGCCGGGCCGGCGAGCGGTCGTGCCGGACGGACCGCAGCACCGGCGACCAGTCCGGCCGCTGCTGGTGATGGTCGAGCGATCGGACAGCGACGCGCCGGCGGCCGCGCTCTGGGTGACGAACCTGACCGAGACGCCGGCGGCGGACCTGGTCCGGTTGATGGCGTTGGGACGGCGCACCCAGGTGGACTCCGAGCGGCTCGGCCAGCTTGGCCTGACCGACTTCGAGGGCCGTTCGTACCGGGGTTGGCACCACCATGTGACGCTGGTTTCGACCGCCGACGCCTACGGGGTCGCACGTTCGGCGGCGTTGCGGCGGGCCGGATGAGCGGGCCCGCGGTCGTCGAGCGGCTGCGCCGGCACGAGCTCTTCAACCAGGTCGACGAGGAACAGTTGAGCTGGCTGGTCGAGCGGGGGCAGCTGCGTACGCTCGCCCCGGGCGAGTTGCTGTTCGGTGACGGGCAGCCGGCGACGATGTTCGTCGTGCTGCTCGAGGGCGAGCTGCTGATCAGCAAGGTGATCGACGGCCGGCGGGAGGTGCTCACCCGGCACGTCGCCCGCCCGGACCGCGGCGGCGCGGCCCCGGCGGAAGCCGGCCGGGTGGCCGACAACCGGCTCGACGGGAAGCCGGTCGCCGCGCACGGCTTCACCGGCGAGATGCCGCTGCTGGCGGGGGAGAGCTACGTCGCGGACGCGACCGCCGTCGGTCCGACCACGGTCATCACCTATGACCAGGAGGCGTTCCTGACGATCCTGGCCCGGATGCCCCAGGTCAACCGGGTGCTGCTGCCGGTACTGGCGTGGCGGATCCAGTCCTCCGAGGCGCTCGCCCGGCAGCGCAACACCCTGCAGGCGCTGGGCACGCTGGCCGCCGGCCTGGCGCACGAGCTGAACAACCCGGCGGCCGCGGTGGTCCGGAACTCCCGGACGCTGCGGCAGACGCTGCGGCGGGTGGCGGAGACCGAGTGGCCGGCGGATGCCGGCGTAGCGGCCGCGGTGGGCGGATGGCTGGCCTCGGTCCCGGCCGGCGTCCGGCTACCGGGTTCGCTCGATCGCGAGGCAGCTGAGGATGCGCTCGCCGCCTGGCTGGCCGAACACGGTCTGCCATCGGCAGCCAGGCGGGCCGGGGAGCTGGCCGATCTGGCGGTCGGGCCGGAGGCGCTCGACCGGTTGGCCGACCTGGTCGGCCCGGATCAGCTGCGGCCCGCCGTCGACTACGCGACGAGCATGCTGACCGCCTACAGCCTGGTGCAGGAGATCGCGGATGCCGGCGAGCGGGTCGCCTCGATCATCCGGTCGGTGCGCGACTACGCGAACCTGGATCGCGCGCCGCTGCAGGACGTCGATCTCGTGCGCGGCATCGACGCCACGCTGGCGATGCTCAAGGCGAAGATGGACGGCATCCGGGTGATCCGCGACTACCCGCCGCAGCTCCCGGTGCTGCACGGCTACCCGGGTGAGCTGAACCAGGTGTGGACGAACCTCATCGACAACGCCCTCGACGCCATGCGGGGCGATGGCGAGCTGCGGCTGTCGGTGTGGCCGGACCGGGACTGGGTGGTCGTGGAGATCGGCGACACCGGAGCGGGTGTGCCGGCGCAGGACCAGGACCGCATCTTCGAGCCGTTCTTCACCACGAAGGACGTCGGCAAGGGCACCGGGCTGGGGCTGCACCTCAGCCACCGGATCGTGACCCAGCGGCACGGCGGCACCCTGCAGGTCACCTCCAGGCCGGGCGACACCCGGTTCACCGTCCGGCTGCCGGTCGCCAGACAGGACGCCGGACCGCCGCGACCCTGACCGTTGCTGCCTGGCCGGCGTCCTACGCCGGCCAGGCAACCGCGGCCGACCGGACCGCCAGCGTCTCCAGCACGGCGGCGCTGGCCACCTCCATGCCCTCGGGCAGGTGGCGGTCGGCTGGGATCGCCAGCCTCGGGTAGACGGAGACCTGGTGGATCCGCGCGCCGGGCATGACGGTCGCGCCGTCGCCGATCACGCTGTAGCCGCTGATGGTGGTCGGTGCGTCGGCGCTGGACCTGACCTCGACGCCGGCGCCCAGGTAGCAGTCCTGCAGGCGCGCGAACGGCCCGATCACGCTGCCCGGCCCGCACGCGACCTGCTCCAGCACGCATTCCGCGTCGATCAGGGCTCCGTCGCCGACGTCGGCATCGGTGATCCGGACGCCGGACCGGATCGTGACGTCCCGACCGATGTGCACGCCGTGTCCGAGCCGGACCGACCCGTCCGCCAGGCGCTGCCGCAGGCTGCGCAGCAGGGCGTCCTCGCGCAGCAGGCTCGATTCGTGGATCCAGCGTTGGCCGGGCAGCTCGACGTAGCCCTCGGCGTCGCGGTGCAGCGCGCCGAACCCGCCGCGGAGCGCGGTGTGCAGGGTCTCCAGGTAGTCCCGTGGCGTGTCCACGCCGCCCATCTCACCGATCAACCGCACCTGGACGGAGTAGCCGTTGCGCACCAGCCAGGGCAGCAGGACGGTGCCCAGGTCCCGGGCCGCGTACGCCGGCTCGGCGAGGTCGCGCTGGCTGAGGAACCGCTGTATCGCGACTGGGTCGATCAGGTAGATGCCCGTGTTCACCGGCCGGCGGGCGGCCGCCGGTGACCCTTCGGCGCGCAGGTCGGCGAGGCTGGGCCGGCTGACGACGCCGGTGAGCCGGGACGTCGGGCCGACCTGCAGCACGTCGTGCCGGCCGGCGATGTCGGTGATGTCGCGCTGCACCGCGCCGACGGTCAGCGCCGCGCCGCTCGCCACGTGCTCGCGGGCCATGCTGCGCAGGTCGAGCCGGAACAGCGAGTCGGTCGGGATGACCAGCACGGGGCCGGTCCGCTGCCAGCCGTCGGTGGCGGCCAGGAACGCCGCGGTCCAGCCCGGCCTGGCCGCGGTGGCGAACCGCAGTCCGGCGCCGGACCCCGCGGCCCGGCCGAGTGCCGCCTCGGCCTGCAACCGGTGCTCGTCCTCGTGCGCGAGGACGCAGATGTCCCGCACGCCCTGCCGGTTGAGGTCCTCGACCAGCCACTCGATGATCGGGCGGCCGGCCAGCGGGAGTACCGCGGTGCTGCGCAGGTAGTCCCCGGAACCGGGATCCGGGCGGCAGCCGCGCACGGTCCGGCCGTCGACGATGCCCAGCGCGACGAGGTCGACGGTTCCGGCGTCCGGCGCCGGGCCGCGCCGCGCGGCGGGCGCCTGGGTTGGCGAAGACGGCATCGCCGCTACCCTTCCTTTCCGGCCTGGCTCGGCCCCGGCCGCTCCGCGCCGGCCATGAGTTCGCCGACGATCCGGCGGAACTGGCCGACCAGCTGGTCCTGCGGGAAGTCGCAGGCGAACACCCGCTCGCTGTTCAACCCGCCGAGCTCGTTGCTGAACGGGATGACCGCCACCGGGTCGACGCCCACGTCGGCGCGGAGCTGGTCGCGCAGCGCGGCCTCGTCGCCGCCGGACGGCAGCATGTTCACCACCACCAGGCGGCGCGGCCACTGGTACGTCGAGACGGCGGGGTCGGGGGGCGGGATCGCCGACACCCCGTCCGGGCGGACCACCAGCACCGCGATATCGGCGAGCGCGATCGACAGGCTGGACTCGTTGCTCAGGCCCGGGTGCGTATCGAGCAGCAACAGGTCGAGGTCGTGCCGCTCGATGAGTTGCGAACACGCGTCCGCGAGCAGCCCGAGGTCGTACCCCCGGTTGAGCAGGTCCGCGGTGTCGCGCGGGTTCGCCGATGACGGGACGAGCAGCAGCCGGCCGCCGCTGGCCGCCGCGTCGACGACCGACGAGACGTCGTAGAGGGCGTCCTCGATCTCGCAGCCGCCACCGAGGTAGGTGGCCAGGGTGGGGGAGCCGCCGGTCAGCGTCAACCCGAAGAGCTGATGCAGGCCGGCCGACTGCAACGCGGTGTCCAGCAGCCCCACCCGCGCACCCGAACACGCGATCAGCGACGCGAGGTTGGCGGCGAGGTGCGACTTGCCGGTGCCGCCCCGGTTGGAGTGCACCGTGACGATCCTGGCCATCACCGCTCCTCGGTCGAGCGCTGGGCCGGCGCCGCGGGCGTCCGGTCCGGGTCGGGGCCGGGCTGGTCGGCCGGCAGGTGCCGAACGGCGAGCATCGTGACGTCGTCGAACTGCTCGGCCGGTCCGGCGAACTCGCGGATCGCCCGGTCGACCCGATCCAGCAGCTCGCCGACCGACGAGACGGGATGCCGCAGGAGGTCGAACAGGCGCGCCTCGGAGAAGAACTCGCCGCGCTCGTTCTTGGCCTCGGTCACGCCGTCGGTGAAGGCGAAGAGGGTCTCGCCGGCGTGCACGCTGGCGTACTCGATCTTGAACACCGACTCCGGCATCAGGCCGACGGCCGGCCCGGTCGGCACCAGCGGCTCCAGCGAGCCGTCCGCGTGCAGCAGCACCGGCGGGGTGTGCCCGCCGTTGATGTAGATCAGCCCGCCGGTGCGCGGGTCGAGCATGGCGAAGAACAGCGTGGCGAAATAGCCCTGCGCCAGGTGGTTGCGCGTCATGTACTCGTTCGTGCCGCGCACCGCGCCGATCAGCGGGCCGGCCCCCACCGTCGGCATCGCCCGCGACCGGAGCGGGTCCTGGCCGCCCGCGTCCTCGGCGCGGAACGCGGTCTCGACGTCCGAGACCAGGTTCGGGCCGGCACCGCTGTGCTGCGCGGTGTGCCGCAGCAGCGTGCGGATCAGGGCCATGAACAGCGCCGCGCCCACGCCCTTGTCGCAGACGTCAGCGACGATGAACGCGATCCGGCGGCCGTCGATCAGCTCGAAGGCGTCGTAGAAGTCACCGGCCACGACCCGGGCCGGGCGGAAGTGGGCGGCCAGCTCCCACCCGTCCGGCGACGGCAGCAGGCCGGGCAGGAAGCCCTGCTGGATCTCCCGACCGATCTGCAGCTCGCGCTCGTACCGCAGCAGCTGGTGGATCTCGGAGATGTCGGTGAGCTCGCCGGCGGCGCGCCGGCCGGCGTGCAGCCGGCTGCGGAGCAGCCAGGGCGGGTACGGCGGCAGCAGGTAGTCGTACCGCGAGCCGAGGTGCTGCTGGAGCAGGGACTGGTCGCGGCCGGAGAAGACCACGATCGTCGGCGGCCGGTCGGCGTCCTCGAACGCCGCCGCCAGCTGGGCGACCTCCGCCCCGGTGAGCCGGGCGTGCACGAACAGGATCTCGGGCGGCCGGTCGGCGTGCTCCCGACCGATGATCTGCGCGGCGGTCGCCCACCGCACCTCCGCGTCCTCGGCCTGCAGCACCGCGCACAGTTCGGCCGCGCTGGCGTCGGCCGCCTCAGGATCCGGGACGATCAACGCCACCGGCGCCATCAGGGGTCCCTTCGTTGGGGAAATCGGCAGCGGCCGATCCGGCCCGCACGACGAGGGTGGTGTGGTTCTCGTCGCCGATCCGCCGGTAGGTCAGCTGATCTGTGATCTGGTGGAGGAGGACGAGACCCAGCCCGCCGAGCTGCTCGCCGGAGGGGCGACAGCCGGATCGCGGCCGGTCCCGCCGGCCCTGGACCGGGTCGAACGGCCGGCACCGGTCGGTGATCTCGAGCTCGACCCGGCCCTCGTCGGCACTGCCGACCATCTCGATCTCGAGGTCGCCGGCTTCGGCCCGGCCACCGCCGTGCATGGCGATGTTGGTGAACAGCTCGTCCAGCGCGAGACGCAGCCGGTACGCGTCCGCCGTGGCCAGGCCCGCGACGGACGCCAACTGGGCCGCGTACTCGGCCACGCAGCTGAGCGACGACAGCGTCGCCGTGACCCGCAGCCGTCGGCGCGTCGCGGTCAAGCGAGGTACCGCTCACTCATGACGACGCTCTGGTCGAAGCCGGTGAGGCGGATCGTCTGCGCCACCGACTTGTTCGCTCCGGCCACCACGATCTCGACGCCCTCGCCCATCTTCTGCCGGGCGAACACCAGCCCGCGCAGACCGGCCGAGGACATGTAGGCCAGCTCGTCCATGATCAGCACGAGCCGGCTCGGCCCGCCGGCCGCGGCCTCGCTGACCTGCGCGAAGAACGTCGCCGCCGTGGTGGCGTCCAGCTCGCCCTGCAGCGTCAGCAGGGCGGTGGAGCCGTCGATCGTGAGAGTCGCGCTGAAGCTCATCCTGTTCCCCCAGTGTCGTGGGCCGCGCCAACCAGCACGGCGACGGTCCTCGGGCCGAGCAGGAACACGCCCGGGTCCCGACCCTCGCGGGCGAGATCGGCCAGCCGCGGCTCGGTACCCGGCTGGTAGCTGTCGAACCCGCTGCCGGCCGCCGTGTCGACGGCGAGATGCCAGGCCTGCCCGGTCGGTGGTTCGGGCAGCCGCACCTCGGCCGCCTCCCAGTGCGCGTTCGCCAGCACCAGCACCGCGTCCGGCGCCGGGTCGGCGGTCGCCTGCATGACCACCAGCAGCCTGGACTCCCAGGACCAGTCCGGCTGGTCCGGCCACCTGCCGTGCCAGCTGACCTCCGGCACGTCGAGGCCCTCGACCCGGTCGCCGGTGGGGTGCCGGGTGCGCCGCAGCGCCGGGTGCCGGCGGCGCAGCGCGATCAGGTTCCGGGTGAACCGGAGCAGGTCGGCGTTCCGCTCGACCAGCCGCCAGTCCAGCCAGACCTGCTCGTTGTCGTGGCAGTAGGCGTTGTTGTTGCCGTCCTGGCTGCGCCCGAGCTCGTCGCCGCCCAGCAGCATCGGCACGCCGTGGCTGGCGAACAGCAGGGCGAGGAAGTTGCGCACCTGGCGGCGGCGCAGCTCCAGCACCGCCCGGTCGTCGGTCGGGCCTTCCGCGCCGCAGTTCCAGCTGAGGTTGTCGTTCGTGCCGTCCTGGCTGTCCTCGCCGTTGGCGTCGTTGTGCTTCTCGTTGTACGAGACCAGATCGGCCAGCGTGAAGCCGTCGTGCGCGGTGACGAAGTTGACCGACGCCAGCGGCCCGCGGCCGGCGTACAGGTCCGGCGAGCCGACCAGCCGGCTGGCCATCTCGCCGACCACGCCCGGGTCGCCCTTCACGAACCGGCGCACCGCGTCCCGGTAGCAGCCGTTCCACTCCGACCAGCGGCCGTACGCCGGGAAGCGGCCGACCTCGTTGAGGCCACCGGCGTCCCACGCCTCGGCGATCAGCTTGCAGTGCCGCAGCACCGGGTCGTACGCGATGGACTCCAGCAGCGGCGGGTTCGGCAGCGGGGCGCCGTGCACATCCCGGGACAGGATCGACGCGAGGTCGAACCGGAAGCCGTCGATGTGGAACTCGGCCGCCCAGTAGCGCAGGCACTCCAGGACGAAGCCGCGTACCACCGGGTGGTTGCAGTTGACGGTGTTCCCGGTACCGCTGAAGTTGTAGTAGTTGCCGTCCGGCGTCAGCATGTACCAGGTCGCGTTGTCCAGGCCGCGGAACGAGATGATCGGGCCGGCCTCGTTCCCCTCCGACGTGTGGTTGAAGACGACGTCGAGGATCACCTCGATGCCGGCCCGGTGCAGCGCCTTGACCGTGTTCTTCAGCTCGTCGGCCTGCAGGCCGAACCGTCCGC
>Ga0307500_10000552_pt1 | contig 12060 bp, 10 predicted proteins | sample 14_S_MG_FD_201362 | JGI IMG/M metagenome (GOLD analysis project Ga0307500, IMG submission 201362) | Soil microbial communities from Populus trichocarpa stands in riparian zone in the Pacific Northwest, United States - 14_S | ecosystem: Environmental > Terrestrial > Soil > Riparian zone > Trees... | reverse complement strand
ATCGGCGGGTGCTGGTGTCGCTGCCCTCGCGTGCTTTCGCGCACTGGGACAGCACCGGCCAGCGCTGGCTAGTCAACCCCGGCAACTACCCGGTGTCGGTCGGCACGTCATCGCGGGACCTGCCGCTGACCGCGGCGATCCACCGGAGCGGCGGCACCGTGTCCTGACGGGCGCCGCGCCGGGCAGCTGAGCCGGCGGACCTTGCCCCCGGCGGTACGGCCGGGGCGGCGGTGCCTGTCGCCGCCGCTCCGGCCGACCTGCTGGTGGTGGCCCCCCTCCGGAGCTGTGCCTAGCCGGATGGGTTCGAGCCGGCCTGGTTCATACGGTCGTTTCGTACGGAGTCCGGTCGGGATTCCGCGAGGGAGGACCGTATGAACGAATCACTTGACGGCCGCCGGATGCGGCGTGGCTGGCGCGCACCGGTCGCGGTGACGGCGGTGCTGGCGGCGGTGTGCGCCGCGGGCGGTGGAGCGGTCTCGGCTGCCGCCGACCCGGGGCCGCGGGACCGGGCCGGCTACGGCCAGAGCGACCTGCAGCGCGATCTTGACGCGATCACCGCGACCGGGGTGACCGGGGCGCTGGCCGAGGTCGACCTGGGCCGGCGGCGGCTGACCGGTCATGCCGGCGTGGCCGACGTGACGACCGGCCGGCCGGTGGCCGAGGACGGCTATTTCCGGATCGGCAGCCAGACGAAGACCTTCGTCGCGGTGGCGCTGCTGCAGCTGGTGGGTGAGCGGCGGTTGGCGCTCGACGACACCGTGGACCGGTGGCTGCCCGGTGTGGTGGCCGGAAACGGCAACGACGGCCGGGCCATCACGATCAGGCAACTGCTGCAGCACACCAGCGGCCTCTACGACTACACCAACGACCTGGCCGACGTCATCGGCTCGGCGGACGCCTTCCGGCAGCGGCACCTGGACCACGTGAGCCCGCAGGATCTGGTGGCCATCGCCATGCGGCACCAGCCCGAGTTCGCCCCGGGCACCGCCTGGAACTACTCCAACACCAACTACATCGTGGCCGGCATGGTGATCGAGAAGGTGACCGGCCGGACCTGGTCCCAGCAGGTCAGCGCGCGCATCCTGGGACCGCTGGGGATGACCCACACCTCCGCGCCGGGTGACCGGCCGTACCTGCCCCGGCCGCACGCCCAGGGATACAACGAGTTCCCGGAGGGCGGGCCGCTGGTGGACACCACGATCTTCAACACCACCTGGGGCGACGCGGCCGGCGGGATGGTCAGCACCACCGCCGACCTCACCCGGTTCTGGCGGGCCCTGCAGGGCGGCGCACTGCTGCGCCCGGCCGAGCAGGCGCAACTGCACCGGACCGTGCTGGCCACCACGTTCCAGGACATAGTGCCCGGTGGCCGGTACGGGCTGGGCATCATGTGGCTGCCGCTGAGCTGTGGCGGCGGGTACTGGGCGCACGACGGCGACGTCCCCGGGTTCGCCACCTTCGACGGCGCGAGCGACAACGGGCGGCGCAGCGTCGTGCTCTCGCTGTCGACCCGGCTGGCCTCCGCCGATCCGTTCCGGAAGTCCCTCGACCTGCTCGACCACGCCCTCTGCGCCACGGGCTGAGTACCGACCCGGCGGCCCGCGGCAACCCGCGGGCCGCCGTGTCGCCGTGTCGCCAGGTTCCGGCCGTACGGTGAGCACACCGGGTCAGCCTGGTCCGGAACGGGTGGACCCTGCGAGTATGTCCCGATCGGAAAGGACGGTTGCTGAGATGGTCCTACCTCGAGCGGTCGCCCGGGTGAACCGCCGCGTCACCAACCGTCTCCTCGGTCCGCTGGCCGCCCGGGCGCCCGGGTTCGGTGTGGTCACGCACACCGGCCGAAGGTCCAGACGCCGTTACCGGACGCCGGTCAGCGTCTTCGCCACCTCCGGCGGCTACGTGATCGCGCTGACATATGGCAAGGACACCGACTGGGTGCGCAACGTCGTGGCCGCCGGCGGCTGCGAGTTGGAGATCCGCGGGCGGCAGGTGCAGGTGACCGCGCCCCGGCTCGTCCACGACGAGACCCGCGGTCAGGTGCCAGCGCCGGTCCGGCCGATCCTGCGCCTGATCGGCGTCACCGACTTCCTGCACCTGTCGGCCGTCCCGCCGGCCGCCGGCGCCGCTTCCTAGCCCGCGCGCGGGGCGGGCCCTGGGCTATCGATCGTCCTCGGGCTTCGGCGCCGGCTGGTCGAGGGTGGCGAGTTTGGCCCGGACGGCGTCGGCGTCGGGGTGGTCGAGGTCGGTGAGGATGTCCAGCGCGGCGGTCCAGGCGGCGCGGGCCTGGTCGGGCTGGCCGGCGGCGTGCTGGGAGTCCCCGAGGTGGGTCAGGGCGGTGGCTTCTAGGTAGCGGTCGCCGAGGCCGCGGACCAGGGTGAGGGCGTGCCGGTAGCAGTCGACCGCCTGGGTGTGGTGACCGAGGTGGTGGTTGGCGTAGCCGAGGCTGTCCCACGCGCCGGCCTCCCCGTCGCGGTCGCCGACTTGCTGGAACAGGGTGAGGGCTTGCTGGCAGTAGGTGCGGGCCCGGGTGTGGTCACCCAGCAGGCCGTGGTCCCAGCCGACCGCGTTGAGCCCGTGCGCCTGGCCGAGGCGGTGGCCGGTGGCTTGGTAGAGGGTGAGGGCCTGCTGGGCGTGGTCGAGGGCCCGGTCAGGTCGGCCCCGCCGCTCCCACAGGTAGCCGAGGGCGCGATGGGTGTAGGCCTGGCCGACCGGGTCGGCGGCCCTGGTGTCAAGGTGCAGGGCGTGGCGGAGGTGGGTGTGGGCCTGCCCGTCGTCGCCCAGCCTGGCCATCGCCTGGCCGAGGCGGCGGTGGACGGTCGCGGCGGCGGAGTGGGGCAGCCGGCCGGCGGCGGGCAGGGTGGTCTGCCAGGCGCCGGCCGCCTCGTGCCAATGCCCCCGCCGGTGCAGGACGGTGTCGAGAGCCCAGGCCAGCTGCCAGGCGTGGGCGTCCCGCCCGGCGGCGGCGGCTCGCTGTTGGGCGGCCAACAGCACCGGGCGTTCGGCATCAAGCCATACGATCGCCGCCTGCTCGTCGATGGGCTGTTCGGGAGTGACGCCGGGGGTAGGTGGGGCGAGGGGGACCTGGATGGGGTCGCGGGCCGGGCTCAGCTGCCGGTCGGCGGAGTGGGCAGTGTGGACGTAGTGGTCCAGCAGCCGGACCGTGGCCGCCTCCCGCTCCCGGTCGGTGTCCACGGTGTCGGTGAGGTGGGTGGCGTAGGCGGCCAGCAGGTCGTGGAAGCCATATCGGCCCGGCACATGCTCGGCCAGCAGCCCGGCACGGGTCAGCTCGGCCAGCAGCGGTCGTGCATGCGCCAGGGACACGCCGGCGAGGCTGGCCGCCGCTGCGGCGGTGGTGTCGGGGCCGGGGTGTAGGCCCAGCAACCGGAACAGCCGGGCCGCGGGCGGGGTCAGGGTGGTGTAGGACCAGGAAAAGACCGCCCGCACCCGTCCGATCACGTCGCCGGCGTCGGCCAGTGCGGGTGCCTGGCCGGCGGCGTCGGCGAGCTCGGTGGCCACCGCTTCCAGCCGGAAGCCGGGGTGGGTGGCCGCGCGGGCCGCGACCAGCGCCAACGCCAGCGGCAACCCCGCGCACACCGCGACGATCCGCGCGACGGCGTCCGGCTCGGCCGCGACCCGGCCCGGGCCGAGCCGGCGTTCCAGCAACTCCCACGACTCCGCCTCAGTCAGCAGGTCCAGGGCCAGCGGGTGCGCGCCGTCGGCGGCGACCAGATCGGCGAGGGAGTCGCGGCTGGTCACCACAGCCAGCGCGGTCGGGCTGCCCGGTAGCAGCGGCCGGGCGTGCCCGGCGTCACGGGCGTTGTCGATCACCACCAGCACCCGCTTGCCGGCCAGCAGGCTGCGGTACAGCCCCACCTGCGCGTCGAACTGAGCCGGCACCCGGTCCGGTGGCACCCCGAGCGCGTCCAGGAACCCCCGCACCGCGGCCGCCGGCTCGACCACCTGCCCACCCGGGTCGAACCCGCGCAGGTTCACGTGCAGCTGCCCGTCCGGGTACCGGTCGGCGACCCGGTGCGCCCAGTGCACCGCGAGCGCGGTCTTGCCTACCCCGGCGGTGCCGGACACCGCGGTGATCACCACCGCCATCGGCGCTTCGGCCGCCGCGGCGGTCAGGGTGGCGTCCAGCCGGGCGAGCTCGTCGCTGCGGCCGGCGAAGCCGTACACGTCCGCCGGCAGCATGGCCGGTGTCGCCCGGGCCGGGGCGGTCGGCGGGTCGGCGGGCACCGGGTCGAGTTCGCCGCGCAGGACGCCCTGGTGCACCGCCAGCAGTTGCGGCCCTGGGTCGGTGCCGAGCTCCTCGGCGAGGCGTCGGCGGATCCGGGTGAACTGGTCGAGGGCGTCGGCGCGGCGGCCGGCGGCGTGCAGGGCGCGCATCAGTACCGCCGCCAGCGGCTCAGCCAGCGGGTGCGCACCGGCGAGGTCGGTCCCGGTGGCGATCACCGCGGCCGGGTTGCCGACGCGCAGTTCGGCCTCCGCCCACGCCACCACCACCTGCAGGTGTTCCTGCTGCCAGGCCTCCCTGGTCCGCGCGGCCCAGTCGCCGGCCACCCCGACCAGGGCCTCGCCGCCGCTGAGCGCCAGGGACTCGCGCAGCGCCAACACCCGCTGCGCGCCGGCCGAGCCCGGGTCGCGGGCCTGGTCGACCAGCCGGCGGACGCGGTGCAGGTCGACCCGGTCGGGGTCGATGTCCAGCAGGTACCCGCCGGTGCTGCGCACCAGCGGGGCCGGCTGGTTGCCCCGGCAGCTCGCCTCGCTCAGGACCCGCCGGATCCGGGTGATGTTCGGATACAGCGCGTCGCGGGCCCGCGCCGGCGGCGCCGCGCCCCACACCCGGTCGATCAGCGTCTCCGTCGTCACCAGCCGGCCGGCGTCGATCAGCAGCGCGGCCAGCACCCCGCGCTGCCGCGGCTGGCCGGCGTCGACCGGCTGCCCGGCCGCCCACACCTGCACCGGACCGAGCACCCGGAACTCGGTCACCCGCCGCTCCGGGCGACCACACCGGCTGCGGCATCGACCACAAGACGGTCACAAGGTCGCGTCCGGGGTCGCTTGTCCAGACTCACACCGGATATCCGAACACACCGATCGCCGGCGACGCAGTCACCTGTCTCCGAATCGAAGGAGAACCCAGATGCATTTCGCGCACCGCGCGCTGACGGGCGGACGCCAGGCCGTGGCCGGCATCCGGACCGCCATCGCCGGCCAGGGCGGCCGTCCGGTCCCGCTGCCAACCTCGAACGGCGGATCCGTGTCGCGATCCGCGAGACGCGTACGGCACCTGGTGGTGCTGTTGCTCTCCGCCGCCGCGTTCATCGGCGTCCAGAGCGCGCCGGCCAGCGCCGCCGGCGGCCCGAACTGTCCGGCCGGCTACGTAAAGGTCTCCGTCGAGGACTTCAGCGACGGCGGATTCGGCTCCTGGCGGGTGAACATCTTCCGGTCGCCGGACAACATCCGGGTGGCCGCCAAGATCGAGAACACCGGCGCGATCGACCTGGTGAACGAGGTGTGGCACGGCAAGTCCGGTCTCGGCCGGCAGCTCATCAAGCCGGGCCATGGCTGGTGCTCGAACACCGCGCCACAGCCGATTACGGTCTGGACGAACCCGGTCGGCAGGCACGTCTGGTACTGGAGCAGCACCTATCCCAGCAACGGCTACCTGTCGCCGGACCCGCTCGAACTGCGCGGCCCGGCGCTCTGAACCGGTCCGGGCTCCGGCGGCCACTCCCGCCGGAGCCCGGATCCGGGCGGCGCTCCGGCACGCCGCCCGCTCCAACCGCGCCGCCCGGAGCCACCTCGCGGCGGCGCGGCCGGGGCGGCCGGGTCGCTTCGGCGCAGCCGCGGCACAGCTGACAGTGGATCAGGCGCGGATCGCGTCGATCGCCTTCTTCAGCGCGGCGGGTTCGGTGGGCCGGCGCGGCGCGGTCTTCTTCATCTCGATCATCGTCGCGCCGAGCTCCTGCAGCTGCTTGCGGCCCAAACCGTCACGCACCTTGGGGAACCACGCCTGTTCCTCCTCCTCGATGTGGTGCTCCACGCTCTCGATGAGGACGGTGGTCTTCGCCTCGTAGTGCTCGTCGTCCGGGGACATCGTCGCCAGCTCCATGCAGAGCACATCGGCGACGTGGTGCTCCTCGTACGACTCGAGCACGTCGTCGTCCAGGTCGGGCAGCAGTTGGCGGACCGCCGGGTACAGGCACTCGTTCTCGATGTACGTGTGCACGGTCAGCTCTTCGAGGATCCGGCCGACCAGTTTCCCGCGCTCGGTCGGGCCGCCGGCCTTCTCGACGGCCCGGAACAGCCGCTTGACCTCCTTGTGATCCTCTTTGAGTAGCACGATCGCATCGGTCGACATCAGCGGTCCCTTCAGTGCAGAGCGACTCAGCCCGGTGGAACGACGTGCCGCAGGTACCCCGGCACCCCGCCGCCAAACCCCGACCGCCCGGGGCCGATGCCCAGGGAGAAACACGTTTGGCGGCGGGGACGCTGGGCACGATCGGAGCCCTGCCCCGGCCGCGCGGTCGGCACTGGCACAATCGGTTCGGTCCGAGGCGCGGCCATCGCGCCGCGCAGCGGGCCGTCCGACCGCGGGTAGCGACCGTCGCCGATCGCACCGGCACCCGTGCCTCAGCGGGTACTACCAGGAGCCGACGAATGTGCCGATGGTCTGGCGCATGAACGTCGCCGAGTCGCGGGCGCGATCCTCCCAGGCGAACACGCAGGAGGTCATGATGTTGTCGGCGCCGCCGGCGAAGCCGAGCCGGTTGAGCGTCGAGAAGAACGTGTCCCAGTCGACCTCACCCTGGCCGATGTCCAGGTGCTGGTGGATCCGGGCGGTCGAGCCGGGTGGGTTGACGATGTAGCGCAGGCCCGAGGACGCGGTGTGGTTGAACGAGTCGGCGAGGTGCAGGTGGGTCATCGTCGGCCCGGCGTACTCCATGATCTCGACCATGTTGCCGCCCATGTGGAACGTGTGTGGCGCGCAGTAGAGGAAGGACACGTTGGGGCTGTTGATCCCGCGTACCAGATCGACGGCGGTCAGGCCGTCCTCGACGAAGTCGTCGGGGTGCGGTTCGAGCCGGAGCTGCATGCCCTCCCGCTCGAACACGGGCAGCAGCTCCTCCATCGACTTCCAGAACATCGCCTCGCTGCGGCTGGCCAGCTCCGGGCGCCCGTTGAACTCGGAGTTCATCACGGCGCAGTCCAGCTGGACGGTGATCTCGACGGCCCGCTTCCAGTAGCGCACGGCGGCCTGGCGTTCATCCTCGTCCGGGCCGGACCAGCGGTAGAGCGGCAGGTGCGAGGCGACCCGCACGCCGGCGCCGTCCAGCGCCTTCTTGAACGCCCTCACCTTGTCGTCGTCGGCCCGGGGGTGCAGGAAGAACGGGGTGAAGTCGGCGCGCGGCGACAGCTCGATGTACTCGTAGCCGAGGTCGGCGACAAGCCCCGGAAGCTCCAGCAGCGGCGTGCCGCGGAACATGTACGGATCGAGCGCGATCTTCATGCTGGCCAGCCTTTCGAGTGGAAGGTCACGGCTCGACCAGAACCTCGGCGCCACCGGATCGGGCGGACTGGACGACGGCGTTCATGACCCGCAGGTTGTGCAGGCCGTGCCGGAATCCCGGGACGGGGTCGAGCCCGGCCAGGCCGGCGACCTGATCGAGGAAGGCGCGGGCCTGGAACACGAACAGATCGTTCTGTCCATATGCGACTCCCGGAAAGTCCATCGGCAGCCCGCCCGCGATGAACGGGTGCTCAGGACCGATGAGTACCTGGCGGTACCCGGACGTCGGCGAGTGCGCGCCCGCGTCGAAGAACCTGAACTCCCCCGCCCGGGCCAGGTCGAACATCGCGGCGCCGCCTTCCGCGAAGAGTTCGAAGCCGAGCGAGTTCGGCAGACCCGGTGCGATCCGGGACGCCGACAGCGAGCCGGCAGCGCCGTCGGCGAAGCGCACCGTGAAGATGGCCAGGTCCTCGTTCCCGACCGGCTCGACGACGTCGCTGAGGTCCGCGGTCGCGTGCCCGACCGCGTTCCCAGCGGGAAGGGCCCGCTCGGTGACGGACGTGTGCAGGACGGCCCCACGCACCGAGGCGATCGGGCCGCAGAGAAATTCCGCGGCGTCGATCAGATGGCTGCCCACGTCGGCCAGCGCACCCGAGCCGGGGCCGCCCCGGTAGCGCCAGCTCATGGGCGCCTTCGGGTCGGCCCCGTAGTCGCACCGGTAGTGGCCGTCGAAATGAACCGGCCGGCCGATGGCTCCGCTCCGGACCTGTTCGCGGACCGCGCTGATCGCGGGTGAGTGGCGGAAGCTGAAGCCGACGCCGGCCTGCCGGTCGGCGGCGTCGGCCGCGGCGACCATGGCCTGCGCGTCAGCGATCGTCGGCGCGAACGGCTTCTCGCACAGCACGTGCTTGCCCGCGGCGAGCAGACCTTCGACGACTTCGCGGTGCAGGTGGTTGGCGACAACCACGCTGACCACGTCGACATCGTCGGCCTCGGCCACCGCCTGCCAATCCGCTTCGGCTCGCCGGTAGCCGAACCGGCGAGCGGTCTGGCTGGCGAAGTCCTTGTTGAGGTCGGCGATGGCGACCAGGTCGACGTCGGGCAGGCCGGGGCCGTACAGGGTCGGGGCGGATCGGTAGGCGGCGGCGTGGGCGCGGCCGGCCATGCCAGCGCCGATGACCGCGACGCCGAGCCGGTCAGGTGTCATGTATCGGGTCGCCTTCCGGGAGGATCAGTGGATGGCTTCGCGGCCGCGTCAGCGCAACTGCGGCGGGTGCCCGTCATGCGCGTCCTGGTAGGTCGCGAGTTCCGCCTCCAGTTCGGCCATCGCCTCGCCACCGGCCATCAGATCGGTGATCTCCTCCCGGGACCGCTCCCCCTTGCGGAAGTCGGCGGCGAGCGCGCCGCGGATCAGGACCGCGAAGTGGTCGCCGACCGTCATGGCGTGGGTGACGTTGTGGGTCACGAAGATGACCGCGACGCCCCGCTGCCGGGCCTGCATGATCAGGCGCAGCACGTGGGCGGCCTCCTTGACACCCAGCGCCGCCGTCGGCTCGTCGAGGATCAGCACGGTCGCTCCGAAGTAGACCGCCCGCGCGATGGCCAGGGCCTGCCGCTCGCCGCCGGAGAGGCTGCCGACGAGGCGGTCCCCGTCGGTCACCCGGGTGATGCCGAGCCCGCGCAACTCGCGGACGGCGATCTCGCCGGCGAGCTTCCGGTCGAAGCGGCGGAGCGGACCCCGGCCCTTCGTCGGCTCGGCCCCGACGAAGAAGGACCGGCCGATGCCCATCAGCGGGAACGTCCCGCCGAACTGGTGAACCGTCGCGATGCCGTGGCCGCTCGCGTCCCGGGGACTGCCGAACGACACCGGCTCGCCGCTGATCTCCAGCGTGCCGGAGGTCGGCGGGTGGAACCCGGAGAGGATCTTGATGAGGGTGGACTTGCCCGCCCCGTTGTCACCGAGCAGGCAGAGCACCTCGCCCGGCCGCACCTCCAGCGACACGTCGCTGACCACGTCGGTGCCGGCGAAGGACTTGCAGACATCCGTCAGCGTCAGCAGCGGTGCCGTCACAGCTTCCGCCCGCGGGGTGCGTACGACAACGCGAGCTTGCGGAAGGTGTTGTTCATGAGCACGGCCACCAGCAGCAGGATGCCGAGGATCAGGCTCGCCCAGTCCGAGTTCCAGTCGGTGTAGTAGATGCCCTGGTTGACGATCGCGAAGGTCAGGGTGCCGAGTACGACACCGACCACCGAGCCGTAGCCACCGGTGAGCAGCACGCCGCCGATGACGACCGAGATGATCGAGTTGAAGACGAACGACTGTCCATTCGCGACCTGCGCCCCGTTGTAGAGGCTCGTCTGGATGACACCCACCAGGGCCGCGCCGAGCCCGCTGCCCATGAACAGAGCGATCTTGACCTGCTGTGTCGGGATGCCGCTGGCGCGTGCGCTCTCCTTGTCGCCGCCCACCGCGAAGATCCAGTTCCCGTAGCGGGTCACGTGCAGCATCCACCCGACACCGAGCACCACGGCGAGCCACCAGAAGATCGCCACTTCGAACTTGTTCCCGATCAACATGCCGAAGACGTGCTTGGTGAGCGGGTCTGGGTGCAGCGGGACGCTGGTGGTGCCGGTGATGACGCGGGACAGACCGAGCGTGAAGCCGGACAGCGCGAAGAGGGTGGCGAGCGTGACGACGAACGAGGGGACGTTGGTCCGCGTCACGATGATGCCGTTGACGAGGCCGACGACCAGGCCGAGCCCGAGGGCCAGCAGGACGCCCACGATCAGCGGCGCGTTCCAGTGCCCCGACACGATTGCCAGCGTCATCGAACTCGCCGCCAGCACCGACCCGACCGACAGGTCCAGCTCCCCGGCGATCATCAACAGGCCGACCGGAATCGCGATGATGCCGAGCTCCGCGGCCACGTTGAGCCAGCTGGCGGCGCCGCCGGAGGACCCGAACTTCGAGCCGCCGAAGATGACGAAGAAGACGAAGACGGTCAACGTCCCGATGAGTGCGCCGGCCTCGGGCCGGTGCGTCAGGCTGCGCAGCGAACGTGCGGCCGACGACGGTTTCGCTGGCGCGGCAGCCGTGGGTTGCACGCCGGAAACGTGGACTGTCATGAGCGGACCACCTTTGAGGTCGGACGGCCTGGGTGCGCCGGTATCGGCCGGGTGCGTCGGGTCCTGAGTGGACGCAGGACCCGACCCACCCGATCGGTCAGCGGACGCCGGCCTTAGCTCCCGCGATCGCCTGGTCGATGTTGCTGGCCGTGATCAGGTTCGGGCCGGTGAGGATCGGGTTCTGCGGCAACAGGAGCCCGAAGGCCACGTACTGGTAGGCCATCGACACCCCCAGGTAGCCCTGCAGGTAGGGCTGCTGGTCGATGGCGAGCAGTTGCTTGCCGGCCTTGATGCGGTCGAGTTGGGTCTGGTCAAGGTCGAAGGTGGCGAGCTTGACCTTGCTGCCGGCGTTGGCCTGCTGGATCGCGTTCGCCGCGCTGTCGGCGTCCGCGGTGCTGATCGTGATGACGCCGTCGACGCTGCTGTCCTTCAGCAGCGCCGCCTTGATGGCCTGGGCGACGGCCGTCGGGTTGCCGAAGTTCGACGACGGGAGCGGGAGCTGCTTGGACTTGCCGCCCGCGCCACTCTCGCCGTCGGCGATGCCCTTGCACCGGTCCTCGGTGTTCGAGGCGCCGGGGAGCGTGTTGACACACAGCACGTTCTTGACGCCCTGGGTTCCCATGTACTTGCCCGCCACCTGACCGGCGGTGAACTCCTGCGACCCGATGTAGCTGACGGCACCCACCCGCGCCGCCGCTTCGGGGCCGCCGGCGTTGTAGAGGAACACGGGCGTTCCGCTGGCGGTGATCTGCTTCCAGGCGGCGTCCTGCGCGTCCGGCACCCAGTCCGGCCCCACGACGGCCGACGGGTGGTTGCTGAGCGCGGTGAGCGTGAGCTTCGCCGCGTCCGGACCGAGGTTGTCGTAGTTCTGCGGGCCGAGGAAGGTCACCGAGCCGCCGGCCGCCTTGACCACCTGGGCCGCGTCGTCCACCCCGCGTTTGACCTTCGACCAGAACGGGTCGTCGGACTTCCCGCCGATGACGTAGATCGAGATGGCACCCGTGCCCGCCTTGATCGGGGCGCTCCCGGTCGCGCTGTTGTTCGTGGTCGAGCTGGGCGAGTCGTTCGCGCCGCCGCCGGAGCAGGCCGCGAGAACGAGTGCCGCAGCGACCACCGGCACGGCGTACAAGCCCTTGCGGGCGCGCACCCGGAGCCCGACCGGGCTGCGTGCGCAAAGCTGCGTGGACCGCATACCACGACGTCCTTTCGTGAGGCCGAGCCGTCGTCCGCTTCGTTCGCCGCGGCCGCCGTGAGGTGCGTGCAGGCGGGCCGCGGCCGCTGTGGCCGTGACCCGGTTCGAACGGATCTGCGTGCGCCGGGGCCGGATCCGCGGTGCGTCCGGGCCGGCGCGGTGGGGTGCCACGGCTCAGTTCGCCGCGGCTTCGGCGGCCGCCTTGAGCAGGGTTTCGGCGGCC
>Ga0307500_10000550_pt1 | contig 12111 bp, 7 predicted proteins | sample 14_S_MG_FD_201362 | JGI IMG/M metagenome (GOLD analysis project Ga0307500, IMG submission 201362) | Soil microbial communities from Populus trichocarpa stands in riparian zone in the Pacific Northwest, United States - 14_S | ecosystem: Environmental > Terrestrial > Soil > Riparian zone > Trees... | reverse complement strand
GTGCAGGCGCAGTTGCGCCGCAGCCAGCACTTCGTTGCCCTTGCCGCGGGCCACTGGCAGCGCACCGCGCAGCCGGTCGAGCGCGGCCGCGTCGCCGCGGCGATATGAGCGCAACAGGTCTTTGGCCTGCTTGCGCAGGTGGTCGATATTCGACCGCTCAGAGAGGGTATTCACAAACAAAACCTCCATGCATTGACGCCGGATGGTCCGCAGCACCGGCTGCATAAAGGTTTGTTGTTCGACAGAAGCTCAAGTGGGTTAAACCCTGCCCGCGGACCCGGGTGCGGCTTGTTCCGCCGCGGGACTATAGCCGATTCAGCGCGGTAATCGCTTCATCGGCGGCGCGGACTCCGCTGTCGTGCGCGCCGTGCGCCGTGGAGAAGTCGTTCGAATTCGTCGCCTCGCCGGCGAAAAACACACGACCGTCGAAGGGTTGGGCAAGATTCTTGCGCGCGCCCACATGACCTGGGAGCGCATAGCTATAGGCTCCGCCCACGCGGCTGGTCCCGCTCCAGGCGGAGGCGGCGAGCGGCCGCAGCCTGGAACGAATATCCGGGCCAAACAGACGGCAGAGCTGTTCGATGGCGTAGTCGAAACCCGCCGCCAGTCCCTGTTCGCGCAGCAGCCGGGCACGTTCCCCGCCAAAGAAGCATTCGATCACCGGCCAGCCAAACGGCCGGATGTAATACGACGCGGTGAGGGCATCGCGCGGACTGCCGGTCACATGGGTTTCTGATTCGAAGGGCGCGTCGCCCTCGATCTCGAGGAAGAGCTTTTCGTTGAGGCCCAGGGGCAGCTTTGCGGCCGCTTCCCGCCACGGTTCCAGTTCCCGCGGTAGTTTGATCGTATCCCCCGCGAGAACGGTGGTCGAAACGGTGAGGATCACGGCGCGCGCGCGTATCGCGCCGGTCGGTGTCGCAACCGACACGCCGTTGGCGGTGAACGCGATCGATTCCACCGGGGCGGCAAGGCTGAGCGCGATCCGGCGGGGAAAGCTGCGCGCGACCAGGGCTCCGTAGCCGTTGCGAACGCGCCAATTGCACTCACTCGAGGATTCGTCGTAAGCGGCATAGTCCGCGGCGGACAGAAGCTCGAGACTGGCGCCGCTGATGAAGCTCACGATGGCACGGATGTGCGCGGTCCACTCGCTGTTCGGGTCGAGCGCGTCGGCGGCGCTATCACTGGCCGGCGGTGTGTGCGACAGCCGACGCGTAAAGGACTCGAACGCCTCCCACGCCGCGGCCTGTTCCGCCGCGGTGAATCCCAGGTTGCGGTACTGGACACCCCAGGCCGCACGAGTTTGGTCGAGAGGAACTCCAGCCGCCTTGGCGATGGCGGCCCAGGAGTTGCGATCGGCGGAATGCAGCCAGCCGCAGCCCAGGTCGAGATTGAGACCGCGAAATTCCTGCGTGCAGGCGCGGCCGCCGAGATGCGAGCTCGCCTCCAGCAACAGGGTTGACAGGCCGCTGCTCGCCAGCCGCCGTGCGGCGCCTACACCGGCAGCTCCGCCCCCAACAATGACGATGTCGAACTGGGCGCTCAAAAGAGCTTGACGCCAGTCAGCTCGGCAAGCGTTGCGACAAGCTCGTCCTGGAAGCGCAGATCGAGCGATTGCGCCGCGGGTTTTTGTTTTTCGCGATGAAACCAGAGAGCACCGCTGGTTTTCGCGGCCGGCTCCTCGCTGGTGGCGAGCCAGGTCTGTGTCAGGTGTCCCGCTTCCAGATCGTCGGGCGCGCCGCGGCCGCCCATCCTGGTCGGCACCCAGCCGGGATCGACGGCATTGCTCGAGACCTTGGGCCAGTGCCGCGCCACAGCGAACGCCAGCGTCGTGACGTACAGCTTGCTTTCCGAATACGCACGGTACGTGTCCCAGGATCGCTTCGACCAGTCGATGTCGTCGAGCGGACCCTCGCCACCGCGGTGCATGCTGCTGCTCAGGTAGACGAGGCGGTCCGGGGGCTCGATCAGCTGGGTCAACATGTAGGGAGCGAGCACATTCACCGCCAGGACTTTCGCGTGCCCTTCAGGCGTTGATCCCCGCCCCGGTTCGCGAAAAATTCCGGCGTTATGGATGACGGCGTCCATGCGGCCAATCTTGTTGACCTGCTCCGCGAGACTGCGCGTTTGCGCGGCGCTCGAAAGATCGCCGATGACCACGCCCGCGGCACGCGGCGAAAGGTCCGCCAGCGCGGACGCGCGTTCCTTCGAGCGCGCGTGCAGGACCACCTGGTGGCCTTCTTTGATGAGGGTCTCCGCCGCGCCGCGGCCGAGCCCGTCCGTGGAACCGGTGATGAAAACGCGACGCATGGAACGGTCCTTTGCCAAGGTGACGAATGGCAGCGAGGCGGCCGCCATCGCGATGCAATTGAGCGATTGGCGGCGCGTCAAGAGTCTGGCCATGTGGAGCCCTCGCAGGCGTCGGCGCGATGCGCGCCTGCCCATTCAGTCTGTCTACGACGGGTGCGAGTTCCCTCGTCTCCAGGCCCCGCAAACAAGAAGATGCCCGAAGAATTGCTTCTTCGGGCATTTCTCTGAACCACCGGGCAATTTCTTACCCGGCTCGTTGGCGGTTCTTCGCTACAGCCTGCCCGCCCCCGCGCCATTCATCACGATGGACGGAATATTCGCGGCGCCGTCGGGACTCCACGAATAATAGGTGCCCGGATTGAAGGCGCCGTTATTGAATACCAGGCAATCCGGCGCCCGGCATTCGCCGGCGATGACGTTGGTGCTCGTCCAGGTGGCGTTCGTGCCGTCGAACGGCGTGAAGATGCGCTTGATGCTGTCGACGTAGTTGCCGTCGGCGTAGATGCTGCACTCGACGCCCTTGCCCATGAAGTAGTCGGTGATGCCGTTGGCGTAATTGTTGTACACATGCGCCTGTCCGAAGCGCACGCGCGGATGCCGCGTGTTGCTGTGATCGAACCAGTTGTGGTGGTAGGTCACGTGCAGGCGGCCTCGATCCAGCGTGCCGGTGTTGTCGCTGTGCCCGAGCAGCATGGTCTTGTCCGTACCAACGAAGCGGTTCCAGGACACCGTGGCCCAATCCGAACCGCGCTTGATGTCGACCGAACCATCGAAGCCGGGATAGAACGTGTTGTGATCGACCCAGACGTGGTGCGCCCAGCATTGGACGTTGACCGAATCGTCGCTCGCATTCCGGAAAGTGATGTTGCGAATGATGACGTTCTGGATGGGCTGCGCGACGCTGCGCTCGGCCGTGTCGCAGGTATCGCCAAACTGATCGATGAATGGCTGTGTCCAGCTGTTCACGTCGAGGCCGAAGCCCGTGATGGTCGCGTTGGCGCCGATGCCGATGATGGTCTTGTTGGATCCGACCTTGACCATGCCGGAGCCGGAAATGGTGCCGTGGATCTGAACGATGCGCGGCGTGTTGTCGACCACCGCACTGGCCAGCGCGGCAAAGGTGCTGACGTCGGCAATGGATCCGCCAGCGCCGCCGCTGGTGCCGTTGCGACCGTCACGGTTCAACGACGCAAAACCACTCACTCCGGCCGCATTTCCCGGCTGACCGGGTGTTGGTGACGGGGTGGGGGTGGGCGTGGGCGTAGGTGTTGGCGTTGGAGTGGGGGTCGGCGTAGGCGTAGGCGTTGGAGACGGCGTCGGCGTGCCGGGACTCGCGGGTCCGTACGAGCAGTAGCGCGGGGTTGCCACGTTGATGGCCGGGAACAGTGCACCGGAACAGGTCAACGGACCGGTCAGGGTCGCGTAGACAAAGGTGCCCGCCTTGCCATAGGCAACCGAGCGAGTGCCGGTGAAGCTGCAGACGGCGCCCTCTTTGGCGCACTTCGTATAACCGGTCGGGTAGTCGGTGGCCGCATGCGCACCGGTCGCAAGCGCAATCAAAGCTGCGCCAGATAAAGCCTCGCGAATCATGGATATCCCCCTGAGTGACTGAAAATTTCCCGCGACAGCGGTCCGATTGACACCGGTGTCAAGCTGGAAAGTAGCACGTTGGACCTGGTTGCCCGTTTCGCTTTACGAGAGTGGACCCGGACGTACCCGGTCACGTCGGTCGCCGTCCGGCGGCATCGCCCCTTCCCACGCTTTCCCGCCTCGTGCCACAGTTGCCGGGTCGCGGTGTCAAAGGGATCACGTCTCCGCATGCGTTCGCGTTACGGGACACTGGCTATCTACTCGACGCTGCTCGCCTCCGTGGCGGCCGGCTGGCTCCTGTGGGCATTGCTGCTCGGCGTGGACTTTCCGGCCTGGTGGGTCGTGCTCCTGGGCATCGGCGCTTCCCTGTTCGTCTGGCAATTCGGGCTGCGAGCGCCGCGACTCGGCCTGATCTCGATGGAGCGACTGCCGCAGATTGGCCTGCTGCTGGTTTTCGACCCAACGGTCGCCGCGAGTATCTGTGGCGCCGCGTCGCTGATCTGGCCGCTGGTCAGCCGCCGTTATAGTCAGGGCTCGCTCGAGGTGGCCGCGCTGCGCGCTGTCCACAATGGCTCGATGACCGCACTGATGCTGTTGCTTGCCGGGCAGGCATACCTGGCCTGCGGCGGCCGGCACCCGCTCGACGGGCTTCTCGTCAGTGACCTGTGGCCGCTGGTGGCGATGGCCATGACCGCACAGCTGGTCAATGTCGGGTTGATGACGTTGTTCTTCCACTTCGACGGCCGCGAAGTGCGCAGCATCGTCACGCCCAGCTACGCGCTGTCGGACCTCATCTTCGTCCCGGCCGGCGTTCTGGCGGCCGTGCTCTATAACACCGGCAGCATGGCGGTCTTCGGCATGTTCGGCGCCCTGATGCTGCTGTTCGTGCTGAGCTTGAACAGTCTCGGCGCGCAACGCGATTCGGCGCTGTCGGTGCACCCGCCACTCACGCGCCTGTTCGAGGCAGGCCTGGCGTTGCAACGCGCGCGCCGGGTGGACGACCTCGCCGAGCGCATTCGGGCCGAGACGCGCACGCTGTTCCGCTTCGACGAGTTGTATCTGGTACTCGTCGATCGCGAGCGGCGCATGCTGGATATCAGGGTGCACGAACGCCACCAGGCCCTGTTGCCCGCGCGGCTCAAGCCCTTCGACGCCGGTCTGTTCGGCTGGCTGGTTTCACGCGCGGAACCGCTGCTCGTCAAGGACTGGCGGGACGCGCCGCCGGAGTTGTTGAAGCGAGCCGACGCCAACGAGAAGGTGACGGGCTCGTTGCTCGCCGTGCCGCTGGTCAAAGACGGCATCGTGCTGGGCTTGTTGTGCGTGCAGCACATGCAGTCAGGCACCTACGCTGCGGCGGATCTGCACCTGATGCGTCAACTGGGTGAACACCTCGCCGGTGCGCTGGCGGACGCACGCGCATTCGATGACCTCGAGAACTATCGCCGGCACCTCGAGGAGCGCGTGGCGGAGCGCACGGTTGAGCTCGAGAAGGCGAATAGCGAGAAGGAACGACTGATCTCCATGCTGCGCGAACGCAGCCTGCGGCTGGAGCGCGAGTCGCAGGAAGATCCGCTGACCGGCGTCGCCAACCGGCGCTGCTTCATGCAACGCCTGGCTTCAGAGATTGAAGTCGCGCTCGCCGTCGGGCAGCCGCTGAGCATTGCGATCGCCGATCTCGACCATTTCAAAGTGGTGAACGATGAGCTCGGCCACCCGGTGGGGGATCAGGCCCTGCGGCAGGCGGCGGCATTGATGCGAAGAAATTGCCGCCAAAGCGACCTGGTGGCGCGCATCGGTGGCGAAGAGTTCGCGCTCATCCTGCCCGGCATGACGCGCGCCGATGCCACCGTGTTCTGCGAGACGCTGCGTGCCACCGTCGCGGCGCATGAATGGCGCGAGATACACGCGGAACTCAACGTGACGATCAGCATCGGCCTGGCGCAATGGGACGGGTCCGCCGAGCTCGACGAGCTGGTGCACACGGCCGATGCGCAGTTGTACCGCGCCAAGCGGGCGGGAAGGAACCAGGTGGCGTAAGCGTTATGTTCTTTGGTAGCTAGGTAAGCCGATGACCGCGTGTTATAAGCGGTTCGCCATTGCGCCACGGAGGGCCCCTGATGACCACAGGCGTTTCGATTACCGAACAGAATCGATTCATCGACGTGATGATCTATTCGTGCGCTGATGCAGCCAGGGCGAACAATCTACCGCTTGCCGCGATGATCGCCTGTGCGGTGGTCGAATCCGGCTACGGCACCAGCAAGATCTACAACGCCACGGGGGTTCCCTTCAATCTTCAGAAGCCCTCCTCGTACTCGCACGTCCATTGCGACACGGTAACGTTCAGGACCTGCGTCAAGACTGATGCCGCCGGCAAATGCATTGGCTGGGCTTATGCGTCGTTCTGCTACGCCGCAGGCGAACATGAATTCGCCTGGTTGCGCGATGCCGCGCGTATCTGGTGTGAGTGGGTCCTGGGCTGGCCGAACGTGACGAATCGGAACAACGTACTCAGCTGGCGCAATCGGCCTACGGATTTCGCACGCTATCTGCCGTTCCTGGGCTTTGGCGAATTCAGCAAGCGGACGCAGAACGGTGAAAGCTTCGTGCAAGCCCTGCGCAAGCACGCCCTGTTCGAGCGTTGCATGTTCGAGTAGAGGCGCGCTGTAGGGACTCACTTCTCCTGACCGGCACGGATCAGCGAATCAACGAGTTGGGCGCGCGAAATGAGACACGATGGTTGTCGTCTCATTCACGCTGTCACTGCTATTGAGTTTTCTTGCCGAACTCAAGCGCGGATTCGAGTCCTTCCATCATTTCACTCATCGGGAAATTGCAGCCCGCGCCCTTGTTCCCGGCAAGATACTGGTCCGCGAGCTCCGCGGCGGGAACACATTTCTCGTCATACTTGGCCTGCATCTCGGCGAACTTGCTCCAGTCGCCCGCTTCTTCCCGCAACCTGACCATCGCCTCCGCGCTCTGCGCGTTCCACCACTTGAATGGCTTCTTCTCCGAGACAGCGCACGCGTATTCCTGGATTCGGTAACCGCGGCGCTTTGCGACACTCTCGGGAGTCTTCACTTCGTTGCCCGGATGTGTCCGCGCGACGTCCAGGAAGGAGTTGTAGGCCATGCAGGTCAGCAGGTCGTCCAATGTCGGCTGCGGGGCAGCCCTAGTCACGGCAGCTGCGAGTACCACGATCGCCAGACCACGCTTCCACATGCTCCCACCTCACAGAAGGGCGAACGGTTGCTCTCGAGTATGCCAGTGGAGTCATCCGTCCGCGACGGCCGGACTTGGAGCGATCAGGCGGTTTGGCCGCCACCCTGGAGACTGAGCTGATTCAGCATCTCCGTTGGGCATGTGCGGCGCATCCCGGGCAAGTCGGCAGCCCGGATTGAGCTGCTGTCGCTTCCGCGGGAAATGCTAAATCGCAAGGTGGTACGAGGCACGTATGCCTCGGCGGGACGGCACTACAAATGTCTCAATTGAGGTGGCGCTGCCCTACTCACTTCGAGCAATCGGACGTCTGCCTCAATTCCAGCGCCACATTCTGAGACGCAGTGACACGCGAACTGAGACCCTACACCGGCCTCATACGTCGAGGTTGGCCACCGCCAGCGCGTTCTTCTCGATGAACTCGCGGCGCGGCTCGACCTGGTCACCCATCAACGTGGTGAAGATTTCATCCGACGCCACGATGTCCTCGATGCGCACCTGCATGAGCCGGCGCGTTTCGGGGTTGATGGTGGTATCCCAAAGCTGCTCGGGATTCATCTCGCCGAGACCCTTGTAGCGCTGGATCGTCTGACCCTTGCGAGCCTGGTCGATGAGCCAGGTCATGGCTTGCTTGAACGAACCGATTTCTTCGCGCGCTTCGCCGCGGGTGATGAAGGCGCCCTCGCCGATCAGGCCGGACAGGGTCTTGCCGAGTTCGACGATGCGGCGGTATTCGGCCGACTCGAAGAACTCCTTCGGTAATGCCTTTTCTGTGACAGAGCCATGCTCAGTCTTGCTGACTGTTACACGGGCGGGATGACCGGCTGTCTGGCGGTACTCGACGCGATAGCTGCGCGGACTGTCGGAAAGGCCATTCAGCTGCTGCGCCAGATTGCGCGTCCAGTCGCGCATCCAGTCGGCACGATCGAACTCGGCCGCGGTGACTTCCTGCATGTAGATGAGTTGGTCGAGCAGACGCTCGTCGTAGCGGCGTGCCCAGCGCTTGATGATGGCCTGCACTTCCATGTACTGCCGCGCCAGGGTCTCGAGGCCCGGTCCGGAAACCGCCGGCGCTGCGCTGTTGACGTGCAGCCCGGCGCCATCGAGCGCGGAGGCTAACAACATGGTGTTGAGTTCGAGGTCATCCTTGACGTAGACCTCCTGCTTGCCGCGCTTCACCTTGTACAGCGGCGGCTGGGCGATGTAGATGTGGCCACGCTCGATGAGCAGTGGAATCTGCCGGTAGAAGAACGTGAGCAGCAGCGTGCGGATGTGCGAGCCGTCGACATCCGCGTCCGTGTTGTGGCAGCAGATGCCGCCCATGCCGGCAACGAAGTTTTCATCGCCTTCCACGGAGAAGTCGTAGACGTTGCTGTTGGTGGGGGTCACTTCTTCGATGGCGGTGATCGGCAATGCCATGAGGTCGCCATCGAGCATCTCGGCAGTGCGGGACTTTTCGGATGCGCGCGTCAGCGACTGGCGCAATTGTGCAGCCCCGTGGTGATCGGTCCAGGCTGGCTCGAGCTTTCGAAGCTCCTCCGGATCGTTGACCGAGATCAACCAACGCTGCTCGTTCTGCTCCATTGCGGCAACGATGCCGAGCGAGCTCAACAGATACATCAGGCCACTGGCGAAGTCGTACGTATCCGTCGGCAGCGAGATGCCGTTGGCATCGACGGTTGCGCAGTTCAGCAGATAGCCGCGCAGGAACGCCAGCCGCAGCGATTCATCGACGTTGAACACGAGGTCGGGGATTCGAGCGGTGTCGAAGCAGGCACGCCAGGCGCGCGCGGCAAGCGGGTGTGCCAGGTCGATGGTGAGCCGACCGCTGGTGGTCGAAATCACGGGCTCGACACCGAATATCGACGCAAGCCGTTCGCGGAATTCCGCCGCCAGATGCTGAGCTGTGCTGCTGATTTCGACTCGCAGCCCGGCAACGGCGCGGTTTGCGCTGCTGACCAACCCGAGGGTGGTGAGCAGATTTTCGTTGACCGAGATCGCACTGGCGATGCCATTGCTCGCAGGTTCGAATGCGACGCGCACATCATCACGCGCCGCAATGAATTCGAGACCAGCAAGGTCGAGGTCGGAAAGCCGAATCGTGTCGTTTTGCTCGCGCGCGCTCGAGGAGTTTTTGCTGGCGCGACGATTTTCGAAGAACGGCACGGGTTCCGGGAGTCTGCCTACGTCGCCGACTGCCCGGCGTTCACTGTGACCTTGGTGGTTCAGTGTGGCAACCAACGGTGTAATTGAAGCACCAGTATTGCTAATGCCGGAGGTCCAGCTTCGGACCGCCGGACCGCGCAACCAGATTTGCTGCGCGGTGTTTGGATCCGCATGCAGTGGGCGAAGCAGATCCATGCGCGTCGATGCAGTCGCAGGAAGGCGAAGAACCTTCGGCGCGACCAGGCGATCGCCGAGTTTCAGTTCGACGCCGCGTTTGAGTTTGATGGCGCCACTCTCGTGGACGAAGACGCTGTGGCTGGAGGTGACGCGCACCGAGCGGCCGTACTTCGTCGTCACGCGGAACAGCTTCTCTTCGAGCGGATGACGGATCACGCTGTTGATGGGACGGAAGCGGATCTCGCGATTGTCGACACCGAAGCACAGCACGTCGCCGAGCTCGGCGCCGGTGATCTTGTCCACGCCGCCGGTAGGCGACTGCTTCGCGAGCGCGTCATCGATGAACTGTCCGATGCGGACCATGCGTGTGCCGCGCCCGTCATCGCGCACGAACACGTGATCGTCGCCATCGACGCTCATGATGATGATGCGGTGATAACGAAGTTTGTTGATGTCGAAATCGTCGCGGCCGATGCCGCAGCCGAGCGCGGTGATCAGCGTGCCGACTTCAACCGACTGCAGCATCTTGTCGAAGCGTGCCTTCTCGACGTTGAGGATCTTGCCCTTCAACGGCAGGATGGCTTGCGTGCGACGATCGCGGCCCTGCTTGGCGGAGCCGCCGGCCGAGTCACCCTCGACGATGAAGATTTCGCACAGCGCCGGATCCTTCTCCTGGCAATCGGCGAGTTTTCCGGGCAGGCCCGCGATATCGAGCGCGCCCTTGCGTCGCGTGAGCTCGCGCGCCTTGCGTGCCGCCTCGCGCGCGCGCGCGGCCTCGATGATCTTGCCGACGATGGCCTTGGCCTCGGCCGGGTGTTCGAGCAGGAACTCGGAAAGTTTTCCGGCGACGGCCGACTCGACCACGCCCTTCACTTCCGACGAGACGAGTTTCTCCTTGGTCTGCGAGGAGAACTTCGGGTCGGGTAGTTTGACGGAGAGAATGGCCGTCAGACCTTCGCGCGAATCGTCGCCCGTGGTCGGGACCTTCTCCTTCTTCGCCGCCATTTCTTTTTCGATGTAGTCGTTCAGTGTGCGCGTGAGCGCAGCGCGGAAGCCGGCGAGATGTGTGCCGCCATCTTTCTGCGGGATGTTGTTCGTGTAGCAGAACATCGATTCGGTATACGAATCGTTCCACTGCATGGCGACTTCAACGCCGATGGGACCGTCCTGCGTGCGGAACCAGAACACCGACGGATGAATTCCGGTCCGTGAGCGATTCAGGTGTTTGACGAACTCCTGCAGTCCACCCGAATGCTGGAACACATCGGACTTGGCTTCGCGCTCGTCGATGAGCTCGATGCGAACGCCGGAATTCAGAAAGGACAGCTCGCGCAGGCGTTTCGCCAGGATGTCGTACACGAACGTGATGTTCGTGAAGACGGTCGGACTGGCCTTGAAGCGCACGACGGTTCCGCGCTCCGTGGTATCGCCGGCAACCGCCAGGGGCGCTACCGGGTCCCCGAGACGAAACTCCATCTTGTGGGCCTTGCCGTCGCGATTGATGGTCAGCCAGAGGTTGTCGGAGAGCGCATTGACGACGGACACGCCGACGCCGTGCAGGCCACCAGAGACCTTGTACGAGCTGTCATCGAACTTACCGCCGGCGTGCAGCACGGTCATGATGACCTCGGCTGCTGAGCGCCCTTCCTCGGGGTGAATGTCGGTCGGAATGCCGCGGCCGTTGTCTGTGACGGTTACGGACTCATCGGCGTGAATGGTGACAACGATGCGGTCGCAATGACCCGCCAACGCTTCGTCGATGGCGTTATCCACAACCTCGAAAACCATGTGGTGGAGGCCCGTTCCGTCATCGGTGTCACCGATGTACATGCCGGGTCTTTTGCGCACTGCGTCAAGACCCTTTAAGACCTTGATTTTGCTTGAGTCGTAGACGTCGTCGTTGGCCATGACTGACTCGTAAAAACGGGCCGGAATTATAGCCGGATAACCCGTCCTTGTTCCACGTGAAACGTCGCTTTAGGTGCTTGAAAAAGCGCGGTTTCCGGCGTCAATGACGTGGCGATCATTTGGCATCTGAGCGACGACAATTCTGCGAACAATCGCTGCAGATTTTTCTCGTCCAGCTCGGCTGCGGGATCGTCCAGGAGCAACACGGCTTGCAGGCCAAGTTCATCCTGCAGGAGCTGTAACTGCGAGAGGACCATGGCCACCGCGGTGAGCTTCTGTTGACCCCGCGAGAGCGTCTCGCGGGCCGCGCGGTGATGCTGGCGTAGCGTGACATCGGCTCGATGGGGACCTGCGGTAGTCGTGCCTCGCAGTCGATCCCTATCGAGGTGCGCCTGAAGGGCGTCGCGGAAGGAACCACCGGCCCACCCTGCCGCAAACCCGGCCTGCACGTCGAGTTCACCGAAGCGTTCGAAGGTTGCCAACAGTCGCGGCATGAGCTTGCTAATGGTGCGTTGCCGCGCCTCGGTGAGCGCGGTTCCATGAACCACCAACTCTTCGTCCCAGACCTGGATGGCGGTGGCTCCCGCTTTCAGTGCGGCATTCCGCTGCTTGAGCGCCCGGGTGTACCGGGCCCACTCCAGGCCGAAGCTTGGTTCCACGTGGAACACCAGCCAGTCCAGCCAGCGGCGGCGGCGCTCTGGTCCCTGATCGACGAGCTTGTGGATCTCCGGGTCGATGGCCTGA
>Ga0307500_10000549_pt1 | contig 12112 bp, 6 predicted proteins | sample 14_S_MG_FD_201362 | JGI IMG/M metagenome (GOLD analysis project Ga0307500, IMG submission 201362) | Soil microbial communities from Populus trichocarpa stands in riparian zone in the Pacific Northwest, United States - 14_S | ecosystem: Environmental > Terrestrial > Soil > Riparian zone > Trees... | reverse complement strand
CTTCACCCAGTCCTACACGTACTTCACCTGGCGCACCGCGAAGTGGGAACTGGAGGAGTACGGCCGCGAACTGGTCGCCGCGGCCGACTACATGCGGCCCAACTTCTTCGTCAACACCCCGGACATCCTGCACGCCAGCCTGCAGTCTGGTGGGCCGCCCATGTTCAAGATCCGCGCGGTGCTCGCGGCGCTGATGTCGTCGAACTGGGGGGTGTACTCGGGGTACGAGCTGTCCGAGCACGTCGCGGTGCGCGAGGGCAGCGAGGAGTACCTGGACTCGGAGAAGTACCAACTCCGGCCGCGGGACTACGAAGGCGCGCTGCGGGAGGGCCGCAGCCTGGCCCCGTACCTGGCCCGGCTGAACGCGATCCGCCGCCGGCACCCGGCGCTGCAACAACTTCGCAACCTCCGCTTTCACCAGGTCGACAATGACGCGATCATGTCCTTCTCGAAACGCGACGAAGCGACCGGGGATACCGTGCTGGTCGTCGTCTCGCTCGACCCGCACACCGCCCAGGAAGGCACCACCTCCCTCGATATGCCCGCGCTCGGCCTCGACTGGCAGGACCGGTTCGGGGTGGACGACGAGTTGACCGGAGCCAGCTACGACTGGGGCCAGTTCAACTACGTCCGGCTCGACCCGCACACCGAGCCAGCGCACATATTCCGGGTGCGGCATGGCTGATCGGGCGGAATTCGGTCGATGACGACTGCGAGCGGACCGGACGATAGCGACCCCGCCTCGGGATTGACGGCGGGTGATGACCCGGAGTGGTACAAGCGGGCGGTCTTCTACGAGGTGCTGGTACGCGGCTTCGCCGACTCCAACGGTGATGGGATGGGGGATCTCACCGGGCTGGCCAGCCGGTTGGACTATCTGCAGTGGCTGGGTGTGGATTGTCTGTGGTTGCCGCCGTTCTATCCGTCGCCGTTGCGTGATGGCGGGTATGACGTCTCGGATTTCACCGGGGTGTTGCCGGAGTACGGCACGATCGAGGACTTCCGCCGGTTCCTGGACGCGGCGCATACCAAGGGTATGCGGGTGATCATCGACTTCGTCATGAACCACACGTCCGACCAGCACCCGTGGTTCCAGGCCTCGCGGACCGACCCGGACGGCCCGTACGGCGACTTCTACGTCTGGTCCGACACCGACGAGCGGTACCCGGGTGTGCGGATCATCTTCGTGGACACCGAGACGTCGAACTGGACGTTCGACCCGATCCGGAAGCAGTACTACTGGCACCGGTTCTTCGGACACCAGCCCGACCTGAACTTCGACAACCCGGCCGTCCAGGACGCCATCACCGACGCGCTGCGGTTCTGGCTCGACCTCGGCATCGACGGCTTCCGCCTCGACGCCGTCCCGTACCTGTACGAACGCGAAGGCACCAACTGCGAGAACCTGCCCGAGACCCACGACTTCCTCCGCCGGATCCGGGCCGACATCGAGAAGGACTACCCCGACCGGCTACTACTGTGCGAAGCCAACCAGTGGCCCGCCGACGTCGTCGCCTACTTCGGCGACCCGGTCAAAGGCGACGAATGCCACATGGCATTCCACTTCCCGGTCATGCCCCGCATCTTCATGGCCGTCCGCCGCGAACAGCGCTACCCCATCTCCGAAGTCATGGCCCAAACCCCGGCAATCCCCCCCAACTGCCAATGGGGCATCTTCCTCCGCAACCACGACGAACTCACCCTCGAAATGGTCACCGACGAAGAACGCGACTACATGTGGGCCGAATACGCCAGCGACCCCCGCATGAAAGCCAACATCGGCATCCGCCGCCGACTCGCCCCACTCCTGGAAAACGACCTCGACCAGATCGAACTCTTCACCGCCCTCCTCCTCTCACTCCCCGGATCACCCGTCCTCTACTACGGTGACGAGATCGGCATGGGCGACAACATCTGGCTCGGCGACCGGGACGGCGTACGCACCCCCATGCAGTGGACACCGGACCGCAACGCCGGCTTCTCCGGCGCCGACCCCGGCCGGCTCTATCTGCCGATCAACATGGACTCGATCTATGGCTACCAGGTGACGAACGTCGAGGCGCAGACCCGCAACACGTCGTCGCTGCTGCACTGGACCCGACGGATGATCCAGGTACGCAAGGCGAACCCGGCGTTCGGGTTGGGGACGTTCACCGATCTGGGGGGTAGTAACCCGAGCGTGCTGTCCTACGTGCGGGAGTTCGGAGACGACATCGTGCTGTGCGTGAACAACCTCTCCCGCTTCCCGCAACCGGTCGAACTCGACCTACGCCGCTGGGAAGGGGTCGAACCCATCGAACTACTCGGCGGCAGCCGGTTCCCGCGGGTCGGCGAACTGCCCTACCTGCTCACCCTGGCCGGCCACGGCTTCTACTGGTTCCGGCTGCCCCGGCTGGTCGCCTGATGCCGCCACCCACCCCGCCGCCCGCCGGCCCGCCCGGCCGGCCCGACCCGGCCAAACCGACCCAATCAACCGAACCCACCCAAGTCACACCCAGGCAGCCAGCCGGCTCCGCCGAGCCAGGCCACCCCGCCCAGCCGGCCAACCCCGCCCGGCCGCCCGGCCCGGACCAGCCGGGCAGCCCGGCCCAGCCGGGCAGCCGCGCCCAGCCGGGCAGCCGCGCCCAGCCGGGCGAGCCGGCCCAGTCAGGCGAGCCGGCCCAGCCGGCCAGCCCGGCCCAGCCGGGCAGCCGCACCCAGCCGGGTGAGGCGGCCCGGCCGGGCGAGCCGGGCGAGCCCGTCCCGCTGGTGGTTGAGCCCGAGCCGCCGCCCGCGCCGCTGGCCGAGCCGACGGTCGCGCCAGCGGCGCTGCCGGGCCTGCTGCTGCCCTGGCTGCCGGCGCAGCGCTGGTTCGCCGGCAAGGGTCGCCGCTTCGCGGTGTCCGAGGTGCGCCGGCTCGGGCCGCTGACCGGGCCGCCGTACCCGAGCGCGGTCTGGCTGGTCCGGCTGCGGTTCGCCGACGGCGGCACGGACAGCTACCAGGTGCCGCTGGTCTGCCGGCCCAAGCCGGTGGACACACTGACCCACGTGCTGGTCGGCCAGATCCCGGAGCCGGGTACCGGCCGGCCGGTCTGGTGGTACGACGCGCTGCACGACAAGGAAGTCACCGACGCCTGGCTGCGCAAGCTGGAGACCAACGAGAGCGGCAGCGGGCTGGCCTTCCACCTCGGCCCCGGCGAGCGGCAGTTGCCGGTGGACAAGCCCAGCCTGGTGCTGACCGTCGAGCAGAGCAACACGTCGCTGGTGTTCGGCGACGAGGCGATCCTGAAGGTGTTCCGCCGGATCGGGCCCGGGGTGAACCCGGACATCGAGGTACACGAGGCGCTGGCCCGCTCCGGCGCCGACCGGCACGTGGCCCGGCTGCTCGGCCACGTCTCGGCCCAGTGGCGGGAGACCACCGGCGGCGCCCCGGCCACCGGCTCGCTTGCCATGCTGCAGGAGTTCTTCCGGACCGCGAGCGACGGCTGGGAGCTGGCCAAGACCAGTGTCCGCGACCTGTACGCCGAGGCCGACCTGCATCCTGACGAAGTCGGCGGCGATTTCGCCGGCGAGGCGCACCGGCTCGGCGTGGCCGCCGCGGAGATCCACGCCGACCTGGCCCGGGTGCTGCCCACCGGCATCCTCGGCCGCTCTGACCTGGCCGAACTGGCCGCCGGCATGCGCGACCGGCTGGCCCGCGCCGCGAAGGTCGTCCCGGAACTGGCCGACTACACGCCCGGCCTGCAACTGGCCTTCGACGCCCTGGAGGGGCACGAGCCCGGCGTCCCGGTGCAGCGCATCCACGGCGACTTCCACCTCGGCCAGGTGTTACGCACCGTGCACCGCTGGGTGGTGCTCGACTTCGAAGGTGAGCCGGCCAAGCCGCTCGCCGAGCGGGTCGCGCTGGAATCTCCGCTACGCGATGTAGCCGGCATGCTGCGCTCGTTCGACTACGCCGCCCGGCACCTGCTCGCCGACCACCCGAACCGGCCACAGCTGGTCTACCGGGCCGAGGAGTGGGCAGACCGCAACCGCACGGCATTCTGCGAGGGATACGCCGAAGGCGGCGGTACCGACCCGCGGGAGGATACTGTCCTGCTTCGGGCGTACGAGGCGGACAAGGCGGTGTACGAAGCGGTGTACGAGGCGCGGAACCGGCCGGCGTGGCTATCCATCCCGCTGTCCTCCATGGCCCGACTCACCGAGGGCGTGGCCGGATGAGCGAGCTTGCTGGCGGGCCGGAGACGGCGGCCGACCCGGCCGGGCTGTCCCGGGAGGAACTGGACCGGCTGGTCGCCGGCGTGCACCACGACCCGCACTCGATCCTCGGCGCACACCCGGTGCACGGCGAGCCGGTCGACCCGGCCGGCGCGCTGGGCGAGAACGCCGAGCGGCTGGTGATCCGGACACTGCGGCCGGAGGCGACCGGAGCGGTCGCGCTGCTCGGCGACCAGCGGGCCGAGCTGACCCGGGTGCACCCGGCCGGCGTGTTCGCCGGGCTGGCCACCGGCAAGGTGGACGACTACCGGATCGAGGTCAGCTACGGCACCGAGACGCACGTCGTGGACGACCCGTACCGCTGGCTGCCCACGCTCGGCGAGGTCGATCTGCACCTGATCGGCGAGGGCCGGCACGAGCGGCTCTGGCAGGTACTCGGCGCGCACGAGCGCTCGTACCCGACCCCGGGCGGCACGGTCACCGGGGTGTCGTTCGCCGTCTGGGCACCCAGCGCCCGCGGCGTGCAGGTGACCGGCGACTTCGACTACTGGCAGCGGCGCGGCTACCCGATGCGCTCGCTCGGCTCGTCCGGCGTCTGGGAACTGTTCGTGCCGGGCATCGGCGCCGGCGCCAAGTACAAGTTCGCGGTGCTCGGCGCCGACGGCCAGTGGCGGGACAAGGCCGACCCGATGGCGTTCGCCACCGAGGCCCCGCCGGCCACCGCGTCGGTGGTGTTCGGCAGCAAGCACCAGTGGGGCGACGCGGACTGGCTGGCCAGGCGCGCGCAGACGCAGTGGCACCGCGCCCCGATGAGCGTCTACGAGGTGCACCTGGGCTCCTGGCGGGCCGGCCTGGGCTACCGCGAGCTGGCCGACCAGCTGGCCGAATACGTCACCGAGACCGGCTTCACCCACGTCGAGCTGCTGCCGGTGGCCGAGCACCCGTTCGGCGGCTCCTGGGGCTACCAGGTCTCGTCGTACTACGCGCCGACCGCGCGGTTCGGCAACCCGGACGACTTCCGCTACTTCGTCGACCGGCTGCACCGGGCCGGCATCGGGGTGATCGTCGACTGGGTGCCGGCGCACTTCCCCAAGGACGAGTGGGCGCTGGCCCGCTTCGACGGCACCGCGCTGTACGAGCACGCCGACCCGCGCCGCGGCGAGCAGCCGGACTGGGGCACCCTGGTCTTCGACTTCGGCCGCCGCGAGGTGCGCAACTTCCTGGTCGCGAACGCACTGTTCTGGCTGGAGGAGTACCACATCGACGGGCTGCGGGTGGACGCCGTCGCCTCGATGCTCTACCTGGACTACTCCCGCCCGGCCGGCCAGTGGCTGCCCAACCAGTACGGCGGCCGGGAGAACCTGGACGCGGTCGCCTTCCTGCAGGAGGTGAACGCGACCGTCTACCGCCGGGTGCCGGGTGCGGTCACCATCGCCGAGGAGTCGACCGCCTGGCCCGGGGTGACCCGGCCGACCCACCTGGGCGGCCTGGGCTTCGGCTTCAAGTGGAACATGGGCTGGATGCACGACACGCTCGACTACGTCGGCCGGCCCCCCATCTTCCGCTCGTACCACCACCACCAGCTCACCTTCTCGATGATGTACGCCTACTCCGAGAACTACGTGCTGCCGATATCGCACGACGAGGTGGTGCACGGCAAGGGCTCGCTGCTCGGCAAGATCCCGGGCGACCGCTGGCAGCAACTGGCCACGATGCGCGCGCTGCTGGCGTACATGTGGGCGCACCCCGGCAAGCAACTGCTGTTCATGGGCAGCGAGTTCGCCCAGGGCGCCGAGTGGGGGGAGGCCCGCTCGCTGGACTGGTGGCTGCTGGACGACGCCGGGCACCGCGGCATGCAGCGGCTGGTCGGCGACCTGAACCGGACCTACCGCGACCTGCCCGCGCTCTGGACCCAGGACACCGTCCCGGCCGGGTTCGCCTGGATCGACGCCAACGACGCGGCCAACAACGTGTTCTCGTTCCTGCGCTGGGGCGACGACGGCTCGGTGCTGGCCTGCGTCGCGAACTTCGCCGGCCAGCCGCACGAGGGCTACCGGCTCGGGCTGCCCCGGCCGGGCAGGTGGGAAGAGGCGATCAACACCGACGCGGACACCTACACCGGCTCCGGGGTGGGCAACCTCGGCGCGGTGCTGGCCACCGACGCGCCCTGGCACGGCCAGCCGTACTCGACCGTGCTGCGGGTGCCGCCGCTGGGCACGCTCTGGTTGCGATACCCCGGCCCGACGACCGAAGGCCCGTCGACCGAAGGCCCGTCGACCGCGGGCGCCTGAACCGGACGCCGGCCGGGTGCGTACAAGGCATGAGTCCCACCGGAGCGTCCCGGTCAGCGGTAGTGACAGTGAGTTACCGCAAAAGCTGACCGATCGGGCATCGCGGGCGGGGCTCACGCCGGCAGAACGCTAGGTCTGGCACGCTCTGGGGGGTCGAGCCGACCGGCCCTCCGGGGAGAATGCCTCCGGGCAGGAATGTCGGGACCGACCACGAAGCCGAGGGTGAGTGAAGCCGATGTCCGGGAAGAGCTGGCGGATCCAGATCGCCGCGCTGGCTGCCCTGAGTGTGCTGGCCAGCGGCTGCGCGCAGGTGGTCGACGGGCGGGGCACGTACTCCAGCGGCCTGTCCGACGTGCCGGACGCCAAGGTCCAGATCGAGGGCAGCGACAACAGCAAGGTCGACAAGATCGCGGGCAACGCCATCGCCGACATCCAGGCGTTCTGGACCCAGCAGATGCCCGCCGCGTTCGGCAAGCCGTACAAGCCGGTAAGCAAGTTCTTCTCCATCGACCCGGGCGGCAGCAAGTCCGCACCGTGCACCACCAGCCCGTCCGACATCCGCGGCAACGCGTTCTACTGCCCGACTCAGGACATCGTCGCCTGGGACCGGGTGAAGCTCTTCCCCGAACTGGAGAAGCAGTTCGGCCCGTTCCTGATCGCCATGGTGCTCGCGCACGAGTGGGGGCACGCGATCCAGCGCCGCACCGAGATGCCGAGCAACCGGACGATCGTGGTCGAGGCGCAGGCCGACTGCTACGCCGGCTCCTGGACCAAGACCGCGCTGACCGCCGGCGCCCCGCACTTCCAGATCAACCGGGAAGACCTGGACCAGGCCCTCTCCGGCTACCTGCTGTTCCGCGACCCGGTCGGCGCCTCCGCCGACGACCGGCAGGCGCACGGCAGCGGCTTCGACCGGATCAGCGCCTTCCAGGAGGGCTACGAGCAGGGCGTCAAGCACTGCAGCACGTACAGCGACAAGCGGGTGTTCACCGAAATCCCGTTCACCAGCACCGAAGACCAGCAGCGCAACGGCAACCTGCCGTTCGACCAGACACTGACCGACGGCCCGAAGGACCTCGCCGACTTCTGGGCCCAGAGCTTCGAGGCGACGTTCGGCAAGAAGTTCAACCCGGTCGCGCACGTCACCGGCTACGACCCGGACGGCGACCGGCCGTCCTGCGACGGCACCCAGGTGGCCGCGCTGCAGTACTGCCCGGCCGACGACACGATCTACTTCGACAAGAAGAACGCGATGCAGAAGGTCTACGACAAGACCGGTGACTTCGGCCCGATGAGCCTGTTCGGCGTCGCGTACGGGGAGGCGATCCGGCGGCGGCTGGGCAAGACGGTCAACGGCGAGGACGCCCTGCTCGGCTCGATCTGCCTCTCCGGGGCCTACGCCGGCGCCGTCTTCAAGCGGCGCCCCGGCGACAAGGGCATCGTGCTCTCCCCCGGTGACCTGGACGAGGCCATCCAGGCGCTGCTGAACTTCGCCGGCTCGTCCGGCCTGTTCGACGCCAACGGCACGGTCGGCTTCGACCGGGTCGCCGCCTACCGCAAGGGCTTCAACAGCGTCAAGAACTGCGCCTGAGTCCGGACGCTCATCGGCCCCGGGGCTCCGATTTCGGAGCCCCGGGGCCGATTGCTGTCCGCGGTCAGCCCCGCAACGCGGAGCCGGTCAGCGGCGGGGTCTGCTCAGAAGAGGGCGCTGGCCAGCTCGCGGCGGGCGGTCGCCACCCGCGGGTCGTCGGTGCCGACCACGGCGAACAGCTCGACCAGCCGGGCCCGGGCCCGGTCCCGGTCGGTGCCGGCGGCGGTCCGTACGGCGGCCAGCAGCCGGCGGAACGCCGGATCCACCAGGCCTCCGGCGATCTCCTGGTCGGCGGCGGCCAGCTGCGCGTCGATGTCGTCCGGCGCGGCGTCGGCCCGGGCCACCGCGTCCTGCGGGCCGGACTCGATCCGCTGCAGCAACTCCACCTCGCGCAGCGCGTCCGCGGCCCGCGGGTGCGCCGGCTCGGCAGCCAGGATCTCCCGGTAGCGGCGGGCCGCGTCGGCGAGGTCGCCGGCGGCCACCGCGTCCTCCGCGGCGGTGACCCGCGGGTCGTCCGGCTCCTCCGGCAGCTCGCCGGGCTGACCGTCCGGCCTGGCCGGTGCCTGCCCGCCGACCGCCTCGATCAGCGCCGAGACGAACTGGCGCACCTGCGACTCGGGTAGCGCGCCGGTGAACTCGGCGATCAACTGGCCCTGGAAGACCGCCTTGACCGCCGGGATGCCCTGCACCCGCAGCGCCTGCGCGATCGTCGGATTATGGTCGACGTCGATCTTGGCCAGGATCCAGGAGCCGCCGCCCTCGATCGCGAGCTTCTCCAGCACCGGCGAGAGCTGCTTGCACGGGCCGCACCACTCGGCCCAGAGATCGAGGACGACCGGCACCTCGAACGAGCGGTCGATCACCTCGGCCTGGAACGTGGCCTCGGTGACGTCCACCACCGCGGTGACCGCGGCATCGCCGCCCTGCCCGTTCGCCGCCTTCTCGCTGGCGCGCTGGGCGGCATCGCTGCGCGCCTTCAACGCGGACAGATCGACCGCACGGGCCAGCGCGCCGGACAACGCAGGATTCGGAACGCCGCTGGGACCGCCACCACGAGGCTGCATAGCATCCAGTGTTCCACCCCGTACCGGCCGGCGGCTCCCCGGCCCGCCCGCCGGCAAGCCCGCGCCAGCGCCGTCTCAGCGCCACCTCAACGGCAGGTGCGATGGTTCCCGCGTTCGCGGTCGCCGCCGACCAATGCGGCGGCGTCAGGCGTGCGGTGCCGAAAACGGGGTGCGGTCCGCCGCGCCGGCCGGGCAGGATCGGCGCAGCCCGTCCGGAGCCCGACCGGAGCCCGACCGGAGCCGGAGCGGTGATCGGGCGGCCGGCCGGGGACGCGGGAGGTGCGGTGCTGGAACCACCTGACCTGCCGGCCGAGCTGATCGCCGCCGGCCTGCGCGGCGGCTGGGGGCTGGCCGCGGCCGCGGTCACCTTCCTGCCGCTCGGGGCCGACCCGGACTCGGCGGTCTACCGGGTCGAGGCCGGCGGCGGATACTTCCTGAAACTGCGTCGCGGCGAGGTGGCCGCCGCCGCGCTGGCCGTTCCCCGGTTCCTGGCCGACCGCGGCGTCGGGCATCTCATCCCCGCGCTGCCGACCCGGCCCGGCCAGCTGTCGGTACCGCTGGCCGGCTACGCGGCGACGCTGTACCCGTTCATCGAGGGCCGGAACGCGTTCCAGCGCCCGCTGTCGGAGCCGCAGTGGTCCCGGTTCGGTGCCACCCTCCGGGCCGTCCACACCGCCGAACTGCCGGCCGAGCTCGCCGCCCTGCTCCCCCGCGAGAGCTACCCACCCACCGGGCGGGACGCGGTGACCGGCTACCTCGCCGCCGGTCCGGCCGGCCCTGGGGCGGGCGACCCGATCGTCGCCCGGCTGGTGGAGCTGCTCGACGCGCGGGCCGGGCGGATCCGGCACCTGGTCGAGCGGGCCGGGCTGCTGGCGGCGGTGCTGCGCGAGCGCGACCTGCCGCTGGTGCTCTGCCACTCGGACATCCACGCCGGCAACCTGCTGGTCACCGCGGACGATGAGATCTACCTGGTCGACTGGGACACGCCGGTGCTGGCGCCGAAGGAGCGCGACCTGATGTTCGTCGGCGCCGGCATCGGCGGTGTCTGGCACACCGCGCGCGAGCAGCAGCTGTTCTACCGTGGCTACGGCGACGTACCGGTCGACCCGGTCGCGGTCGCCTACTACCGGTACGAGCGGATCATCGCGGACATCGCCGCGTTCTGCGCCGAGATCCGATCCACCGACCGGGCCCGAGCCGACCGCGAACAGTCCCTGGCGTACCTGTCCGGCCAGTTCGAGCCGGCCGCCGAGATCGACATCGCCTGCCGGGCCGGGGACGCGCTGCTGGCCGGCGCGCCGGCCGCGCCCACCGCCACCCACCCCGGGCCAGCCTGACGAGCGACCCGGCGAGCACCCCGGCGAGCATGGACCGCCGGAGCTCGCCCCGGATCAGAACCTCGGTGGTTCGAGGTAGGAGCCCCACTCGGCCCGCAACGCGGCGCAGATCTCGCCCAGGGTGGCCTCGACCCGGGCCGCGATCAGCATCGGCGGGACCAGGTTGGCGCCGTCGGTGCGGGCGGCGGTGACCAGATCGGCCAGCGCCGCGTCGACCGCGGCCTGGTCGCGGGTGGCCCGCCGGTCGGCCAGCACCCGGCGCTGCTCCCGCTCCACCTCGTGGCTGATCCGCAGGATCTCCAGCTCCGCCTCGCCGGGCGCCGGGTAGACGTTCACCCCGACCACCCGCTTCTCACCCTTCTCCAACTGCCGCTGGTAGACGAACGCCGCCTCGGCGATCTCGGCGGAGAACCAGCCGTCCTCGATGCCGCGCAGGATGCCGCTGGTCATCGGGAACCGGTCGGAGCCGTCGCCCATCCCGCGGACCGTGGCGAAGATCTCCTCGGCCTGCCGTTCCAGCTCGTCGGTGAGCGCCTCCACGTACCAGGAGCCGCCGAGCGGGTCGGCCACGTTCAGCACGCCGGTCTCCTCCGCGATCACCTGCTGGGTGCGCAGCGCGATCTGGGCGGCCCGCTCGGACGGCAGCGCGAGCACCTCGTCCAGCGCGTTGGTGTGCAGCGAGTTGGTGCCGCCGAGGGCGGCTGCCAGCGCCTCCACCGCGGTGCGGACGATGTTGTTGTCCGGCTGCTGCGCGGTCAGCGAGACGCCGGCGGTCTGGGTGTGGAATCGCAGCCACTGCGCCTTCTCCGAGGTCGCGCCGTAGACGTCGCGCAGCCAGCGGGCCCAGATCCGGCGGGCGGCCCGGAACTTGGCGATCTCCTCGAAGAAGTCGATGTGCGCGTCGAAGAAGAACGAGAGCCCGGGGGCGAACACGTTCACGTCCAGCCCGCGGGACAGCCCCAGCTCCACGTAGCCGAACCCGTCGGCCAGGGTGAACGCGAGCTCCTGGGCGGCGGTCGAGCCGGCCTCCCGGATGTGGTAGCCGGACACCGACAGCGGCTTGTACGCCGGGATCTCGGCCGCGCAGTACTCCATCAGGTCGCCGATGAGGCGCAGGTGCGGCTCCGGCGGGAACAGCCACTCCTTCTGCGCGATGTACTCCTTGAAGATGTCGGTCTGCAGCGTGCCGTTCAGGCTGCCGGTCGGGACGCCCTGACGCTCGGCGGCGACCAGGTACATGCAGAAGATCGGCACCGCCGGCCCGCTGATCGTCATCGAGGTGGTGACGTCGCCGAGCGGGATCCCGGCGAACAGCAGGTCCATGTCGGCGGCCGAGTCGATCGCCACCCCGCAGTGGCCGACCTCGCCCAGGCCGCGCGGGTCGTCCGAGTCGCGGCCCATCAGCGTGGGCATGTCGAACGCCACCGAGAGCCCGCCACCGCCCTCGGCCAGGATCATCTTGTACCGCTCGTTGGTCTGCTCGGCGTTGCCGAAGCCGGCGAACTGCCGGATGGTCCACGGCCGGCCGCGGTAGCCCGTCGGATACAACCCACGGGTGAACGGGAACTCACCCGGCCAGCCGATCCGCTCGAAGCCCGGGTGGCTGGCGGTGTCGACCGGCCCGTAGACCGG
>Ga0307500_10000548_pt1 | contig 12138 bp, 10 predicted proteins | sample 14_S_MG_FD_201362 | JGI IMG/M metagenome (GOLD analysis project Ga0307500, IMG submission 201362) | Soil microbial communities from Populus trichocarpa stands in riparian zone in the Pacific Northwest, United States - 14_S | ecosystem: Environmental > Terrestrial > Soil > Riparian zone > Trees... | reverse complement strand
CGCTCAACGCCGCCGCCGACCGCATCGAAAAGACCACACAGATCCTCAACCGCACCATCGGCAGCGGCGTCGCGATCGGGTAGCGCGGAGGCGCCGCGCGTCTTGCTTTCACCCACCCCTGGAGGGATCGAGACGAGCGAAGCTCGCTCTTGGGTCGCCGCGCAGCGGCGGGGCGGGGTGACAGTCTATCGTCGTCGGTGGTGCTTGAGTGGATTAGGCTCCGCTTCACGAGCCCCATACATCTCGACGTAAATCTTCTCCATCACCGCATCGAGATCCCTGGCAACATCCGAATTCCAGAAGCGCACAACGCGGTATCCTTCCTGCTCTAGCCACGCCTGTCTTTCACTGTCGCGCGCGGCTGTCGCGTCCTCGTTATGATGTCCGCCATCAAGCTCGATGATCAGACGTTTCGCCGGACAAAAGAAGTCCACGACATATGGACCGATCGGCGCCTGACGCCGGAAGTGTGTGCCTTCGACGGGAAGTTCTTTCAGTGCGCGCCACAGGATGCGCTCGTGCGGCGTTGTATTAGCCCGCAGTTTCTTTGCCGCCGCGCGGCGGATAGCCGTTGAAATCATACCGATTCTCGCTCGTTGAGAGATCACCCCACCCCGCATGAAGTCGGCAAAGCCGACTTCATGCGCCCCTCCCCCTCCAGGGGAGGGTTAAGTGGAGCGCAATCTAAACGGGAGTATAAGCGTTACCGCTGGCGGATTGGGTCTGTAACGCTTACATTGGTCTGGCGAAGCTGCGTCGTGCGTCAGGAGCCATATATCCCCGGGGCCTTATCGATCCTTTAGGGAACTGTCCCTGGCCGGGTCCGTGGACCCGGACATATGGTGCCCACCTACTTTCGTAGGGAACTCCGGGATCGAGTGCTTCAACGGCGTTCGCGGCTTCGCACTTTTGTTTTGGCTGCTTGCGACTTTGTTCTACCCGCGCGTTCCGTCATGCCCCGCGGAGGCGGGGTATCCAGTACGCCGTGGCGTCTCGGTTGAATCACTGAAGTCTCTGGAATACTGGATCACCCGCATTCGCGGATGATGACAGCGGAAAGATACTGCATGACGACAACCCTGTCGAAAGCCGACCTCCGCGCCGCAGCGCTGGCGAAACGCGATGCGTTGAGCGACGAACAGCGCGCGGCCGCAGCGCAGGCCATGGCCAAGCGTGGCGTGCCGTTCGGGATCGAGCCTGGCATGGTCGTGTCGGGATACTCGGCGATCCGCAGTGAGATCGATCCCGCGCCCTTGATGCGCAAGCTCGCCGAGCAGGGCGCAAAGTTGGCGTTGCCGGCGGTGATGGCGCGCGGAAAATCGCTGGCGTTTCGCGCATGGTCGCCCGACGACCGCCTGATGATGGGCCCGCTCGGTATCCTCGAGCCGTCGCCGGCCGCGCAAGAGCTTATTCCCGATATCATGCTGGTGCCGCTGGCGGCATTCGACCGCGAGGGCCACCGCATCGGCTATGGCGCGGGCCATTACGACTTCACGCTCGCTCATTTGCGCAAAGTGAAGACCATCACGGCCGTCGGCACCGCCTTTTCCGTGCAGGAAATAAAAGCCGTTCCCGCGCTGCCGCACGACGTGGCGCTGGATTATGTGCTAACGGAAAAGAAAGTATTCGATTTCCGGAGCTGAACTTTGCGCATTCTCTTCGTTGGCGACGTGGTCGGCCGGGCAGGCCGCACCGCGATCGCGGAATATCTGCCCGGTATGATCAGGGACTGGGCGCTCGATCTCGTCGTCGTCAACGGCGAGAATTCCGCCGGCGGTTTCGGCATTACCGAGGCGATCTATCAGGAATTCCTCGATGCCGGCGCCGATGCCATAACACTCGGCAATCATGCCTGGGATCAGCGCGAGGCGCTGGTGTTCATCGAGCGCGCGCCGAAGCTGGTCCGCCCCGCGAATTTTCCGAAGGGCACGCCGGGCCGCGGCGCCGCGCTGGTCGATACCAAGAACGGCAAGCGCGCGCTGATCGTCAACGCCATCGGCCGCGTCTTCATGACGCCGTTCGATGATCCCTTCGCGGTGCTCAACCGCGAACTCGATGCCTGCCCGCTGCGCGAGGCGGCGGACGCGGTCGTGGTCGATTTCCACGGCGAAGCGTCGAGCGAGAAGCAGGGCATCGGTTACTTCTGCGATGGCCGCGCCAGTCTCGTCGTCGGCACCCACACCCACGTGCCGACCGCCGATCACCAGATCCTGGCCGGTGGCACCGCCTATATGACCGACGCCGGCATGACCGGCGATTATGATTCCATCATCGGCATGCAGAAGGAAGAGCCGCTGCGGCGCTTCACGACCGGCATTCCCTCGGGGCGTTTCGAACCCGCGGCCGGCGTTGCGACGCTCAGCGGCGTTGCGGTCGAGACCGATGATTCCACCGGCCTCGCGCGGCGTGTTGCGCCGGTGCGGGCTGGCGGCAGGCTCGAGCCGGCGGTGCCCGGGTTCTGGGTCTGACAAATACCAATGTGGAGCGAAGGTCGATGCGCAGGCTGCTGATCATTGCGTTGGCTGTTTTCGTTGCCACCACGGCCAATGCGCAGACGCTGACCCGGCGGCCGGTCTCGCAAGGCGCGGTGACGCCTGCCGACATGACGGAGCGGCTCGAGAAGGCCGCCATGCGAACAAAAGAGCAGGCGCCGAAAGGCGCGGCGCGCGGATCGTCGATCGATTTCTGCTGGCCGTCGAGCGCCGAGGAATATCAGGCGATCGGCAAGTATGTGCTGGTGCTGGTCAGCGTCGTCACCCAGGACGCAGCCGAATTGCCGTTGCGGCGGGTTTACGTGACCGTCAACGGCGAACAGACCGAACTGGCCAAGCTCTCGAGCCAGCGCCGCGACGTCAAAAAAGGATCGACCACGCATCCGATTCTCGGCCCGTTTCGCGAGGATGGATTCTATGTCGCGCCCGCCGGCCTGATGATGCGCGACGGCTATCTGCAGGCCGACTTCGCGACCCGTCGCAGCAATTTCAATCTCTACAAGCTGCCGGGCACGCCGCCCGACTTCGTCAAGGCGGACAATGACCCGATGCCGGCCAGGGATGCGCCGCCGAACATGCCGGCGCTGAAGGCGTTGCTGACGCGCGAGTACCAGGGCTTCGAACTGCCGGCGAGCCTGCGGTAGCGCAAGCCCGATGGCTTTCATTCGAACTGAATCACCTTGTCCAGCGTGATTGGCAGATCGCGCACGCGCTTTCCCGTGGCGTGACAGACCGCATTGGCGATGGCCGCCGCGACGCCGACAATGCCGATTTCGCCGAGGCCCTTGATGCCGAGCGGATTGATGGTCTCGTCGGGCTCGTCGACAAAGATGACCTTGATGTCGTGCACGTCGGCGTTAACCGGCACGTGATACTCGGCGATATTGGCGTTCATGACGCGGCCAAACTGATGGTCGAACAGCGCTTCCTCGTGCAGCGCCATGCCGATGCCCCACACCACGCCGCCCATCACCTGACTATGGGCGGTCTTCGGGTTGAGGATGCGTCCGGCCGCGACCGCGTCGACGACGCGGGTGACGCGGATGACGCCAAGCTCTTCGTCCACCTTGACCTCGGCAAAGACGGCCGAGTGCGTGTTGTGCGCATGCGGTTTGTCTTCCTCGAAATGGTTGGTCTCCTCGCGGGTGATGCGCTCCGCATTGTCGGACTGCATCGCGCTCGCGATCGAAACCGCGCGGTTCGCGTCCTGCTTGCTGACGATCTTGCCGTCCATCAGTGCGACTTCGTCCACGCTGGCGCCTGCCAGCGGCGAATCCTTCATCCGGTTGGCAAGCTTCAGCAAGTCGCCGCGAACCTCGCGCGCCGTATTTGCAATCGCATGGCACACTGACGCTGCGATCCATGATCCGCCCTCGACCGGACATTGCGGCAGCGTCGAATCGCCGAGCTTGACGCTGATGTTGTCGATCGGCAGGCCGAGCATGTCGGCCGCGACCTGCGCCATGATGGTATAGGTGCCGGTGCCGATATCGGAAGCCGCCGTCGCCACCTCCGCATGCCCGTTGGCGGTCAGCACGATGCGGACACTGGCCGGCATCTGCAGGGCTTCCCATACGCCGGTCGCCATACCCCAGCCGACCAGATCGCTGCCGTCGCGCATCGAGCGCGGTTCAGGTTTGCGCTTGTCCCAGCCGAACGCCGCGGCGCCCTGCCGGTAGCATTCGCGCAACTGCTTGCTGGAATAGGGCAAGTCCGTGTTCTGGTCGCGGTCGGAATAGCATTGCAGGCGCAACTGCAGCGGATCGATCTTGAGCGCGACAGCGAGCTCGTCCATCGCGCATTCCAGCGCATAGACGCCTGTCGCTGCGCCCGGCGCGCGCATGTCGGAAGAGGTCGGCACGTCCAGCCGCGCCAGCCGGTGCACGAATTTCGTGTTGGGGGTTTTGTAGAGCAGGTCTGCCCAACCGGTATCGTTGCGGGAGAATTCTTCGAACTGCGAGGTCACGGCGATCGCCTCGTGCATGATGGCGTCGAGCGTGCCGCCGGCTTTGGCGCCGAGCGCGAGGCGTTCGATGGTCGCCGGTCGATAACCGAGCCCGTACATCTGTGCGCGGTCCAGTACGACGCGGACCGGCCGCTTCAGCGCACGTGCCCCCAGCACCGCCAGCACGACCTGATATTGCGGGCGCAAGCCCGCGCCAAAGCCGCCGCCCATATAGGGCGACATGACGCTGACCTCGTCCGGCTGCAGCTCGAACACACCGCAAAGATATTGCTGCACGTTCTGCACGCCTTGCGTCTTGTCATAGACCGTGAGCTTGCCGCCGTCCCAGATCGCCGTCGAGGCGAACAGTTCCATCGGATTATGGTATTCGGTCGGGATGAAATACTCCGCCTCGTGACGTGTTTCGGCCGCCGCAAACGCCTTCTCGGCATTGCCGCGCGGCTTCTCGGGCTTTTCGACCGTGAATGCCTTGTCGCGTTGCGCGTGCAGATCCGTAGCGTGGGGTTCGCTCTGCTGCTCGACCCGGACCAGCGACGCCGCAAAACGCGCCGTCTCCCAATCCTCGGCCAGCACCAAGGCTACCGGCTGACCGTTGAACAGGATCCTGTCGTCGTAAAGCGGGCGATAGGGCGAGCCCTTCTCCGGTGCGACGCCATCCTTGTAGGCGGCGTCGTTGTCGGGCATCGGCGGCCGGTGCCGATGGGTGAGCACATCGATGACACCGGGAACGCGTAATGCTTCGGCGGTATCAATGCGGCCGACGCGTCCCTTCGCAACGGTCGATCCGACGACATGGCCATGCACGAGGCCGGGGACGTTGAATTCCCCGGCATATCTGGCTTCGCCGGTGACCTTGGCCCTGCCGTCGACGCGCGATGTTGCTGCCCCGATATAGGATGCCATGGCAGTCACCGGATTTTCTTGACGGATTGCGATTGCGGCGTGCCGCGCGCGGCCTGGCTGAGCGTCCGCACGATGGCGCGCCGCGCCAGCCCGATCTTGAAGTTGTTGTGCCCGTAGCCTTTGGCGCCGCGCAGCACGAGGTCGGCGGCTTGCGCAAATGCGCCTGCGTCGGCGCGCTGGCCGCGCAGGGCGGCTTCGGCTGCGGTGACGCGCCACGGCTTGTGCGCGACGCCTCCGAGCGCCAGGCGCGCCTCCTTGATCGTGTCGCCGTCGAGTTCGAGCGCTGCCGCGACCGATACAAGTGCGAATGCATAAGACAGCCGATCGCGGATCTTCAGGTAAGAGTAGTTCGCGCGAAAACCCTTTGGCGGAAGCTCGATGGCCGTGATGATTTCGTTGGGCTCCAGATTGGTGTCGCGCTGCGGCGTGTCGCCCGGCAGCCGATGGAAATCCGAAAACGCGATTGCGCGCGCCCCTGCCGGGCCGACGACATGTACGATGGCCTCCAGCGCAGCCAGCGCCACGCACAGGTCGGAAGGATGCGTGGCAATGCAGGCTTCGCTGGTTCCGAGAATGGCATTGATGCGGTTGATGCCTGATATGGCCGAGCAGCCGCTGCCGGGCTGGCGCTTGTTGCAGGGCGTCACCGCGTCATAGAAGTAGAAGCATCGCGTGCGCTGCACGAGGTTGCCGCCGGTCGAGGCCATGTTGCGCAGTTGCTGCGAAGCGCCCGACAGGATCGCGCTGGCGATCAGCGGATAGCGCTGCTCGATCAGCGGGTGGTAGGCAAGATCGGAGTTCGGCACCAGTGCGCCGATGCGAAGGCCGCCGCCTGACGTTTCCTCGACGCTCCTGAGCGGCAGATGCGAGATGTCGACCAGCCGGGCCGGATGCTCGACATCGTACTTCATCAGGTCGATCAGGTTGGTGCCGCCCGCGATGAATTTTGCGGCCGGATCGGCGGCGATCTGGCGGATGGCGTCGGAGACGTCGCTGGCGCGTGTGTAGTGGAACGGGTTCATGATCGCTCCATTGCCTGCTGGATCGCCGCCACGATGTTCGGATAGGCGCCGCAGCGGCAGATATTGCCGCTCATCAGTTCGCGGATTTCGTCCGCCGTCTTTGCCTTGCCCTCGGCGATAAGCCCGGCGGCCGAGCAGATTTGTCCCGAGGTGCAGTAGCCGCATTGAAACGCGTCGTGATCGATAAAGGCCTGCTGCAGCGGATGCAGCGTTCCGTCGGTCGCAAGGCCCTCGACGGTGGTGACCTCTGCGCCTTCTTTCATCACCGCCAGCGTCAGGCAGGAGTTGATCCGCCGGCCATCGACGAGCACCGTGCAGGCGCCGCATTGGCCGTGATCGCAGCCCTTCTTGGTGCCGGTCAGGTCGAGCCGGTCACGCAATGCATCCAGCAGGGTGGTCCACGGGGCAATCGCGAGTTCTACGCGGGCACCGTTGACGGTCAGTGTTACCGGGATCTTCTGTGGTGCCGTTACGGTCGTCCTTATCGCCTCTGCTGTGTCCGATTGCGCCATTTGCGTCTCCGTCTGTCCAGCCGATGCTCGTTATCGAAACGATATGACAACGCGCCTACGTCAACCAGATAGCCTATTGACGCAGCGCGGCCGCAGTTTCCAAATCAATCCGCTCAACGAACTCGGACGATGAAAGTTCAAAGGCGAGGGAAGCGATAGGCGCACCCGCCTCTGGGTGAGGCGATCGACGCGGTTATCGGTATCTCCTGCCCTGAAACGACGCAGCCTCCGTGTTATTGTGCCGTCTGTTTGCGCAGCTCCGCCACATCGTTCGCCGTCAGCTTCGATCCCTTGGTTCCGAACCGCGCGGTGACGTAATTGGCGACCGCCGCGATTTCGTCGTCGGTGTAGGCATTGCCAAAGGCCGGCATCGAGAGCGCACCATCCGGCGTATGGCGTTTGGTGCCTGAGATCACGATCTGCGCGACGTTGGTCGCTGCGGGATCGTTTACCGCCCAGGCGCCGGTCAGCGTCGCCATCGGCGAGATGGCGCTTTCGCCGCTCCAGCCATGGCAGCTCACGCAAGCGCCTTCGAACACCATCTTGCCGCGTGCATCGGCCGTGATGCCTTGCTTGTGCGAGGCGGGCGCAGCCGGCGCCGTGGTTGCGGGCAGATCGGGCGAGGGCGTTGGCGGCACGCTGCGCAGATAGGCGACGATGGAGCGAATGTCTTCCGGTGCCAGCCGGCTGAGACTGTGGTCGACGGCTTCGCCCATCGGTCCCGATGCCGCGCCGTGGCCCGGCGCATGCCCGTTCGAAAGATAGGCGGCGAGATCCTCATCCTTCCAGCCGCCGACGCCGCTGCCCTTGTCGGAACTGATATTGAACGCGCGCCAGCCGGCCGTCACGGCGCCTGCGAATTTCTTGCGGTTGTCGAGCGCAAAGGCAAGATTGCGCGGCGTATGACATTCTCCGCAATGCGCCAATGCTTCCACGAGATACGCGCCTCGATTCCACTCCGGACTTCTCGAAGTGTCCGGCGTAAAGCGCGTGTCCGGGTTGAACACCGCGGACCAGAACAGCATCGCCCAGCGCTGGTTGAAGGGGAACGAAAGCGTATTCTCAGCCACAGCCGCGCGTACCGGTGGCAGGCTGAACAGATAGGCCTTCACCGCCAGAAGGTCTTCATCGCTCATGTAGGTGTAGGACGTGTACGGCATCGCTGGATACAGCATGGCGCCGTCGCGGCGCTTGCCGCGCTGGACCGCGTTCAGGAAATCCTGATCGCTGTAATTGCCGATGCCGGTTTCCTTGTCGGCCGTGATGTTGGTTGAATACAGCGTGCCGAACGGCAATTTGAAGCCGAGACCGCCGGCAAATTCACGCGCACCGGGCTTGGTGTGGCAGACCATGCAGTCCGCCGCCCTGGCCAGATATTCGCCGCGTTCGATCAGGCTGGCTTTCTCGAGCGCCGCCGGCACGCCGGAAGGTTTGGTGCCGCGATAATCCGCCAGCGCGACCTTGGTGCCGCCGGAAAAGTCGAGCGGGCCGGGCCCGCGGATGATCCAGGTGCCAATCGCGATCGCCACAATGGCGATGGCGGCCAGCGGCACCAGAATGCGTATAGCCCGTCTCATGCCTTCTTCCCCGCGGCAATCAGCGAACGGTCGATCGGCATGCGCCGCAGCGCCACGCCGGTTGCGGCATAGATCGCGTTGCGCAGCGCCGGCGGACCGCCATTGACGCCGGTCTCGCCGATGCCGCCGGGCGGCTCGCCGCTTTTCACGACATGCACCTCGATCTTCGGCGTCTGGTTGATGCGCAGCATCCGGTAGTCGTGGAAGTTCGACTGCTGCACGCGCCCCTTGTCGATGGTGATTTCGCCCCAGAGCGCCGCGGTCAGTCCGAAGATCAATCCGCCTTCAAGCTGCGCCTTCACGGTATCGGGGTTGACGGCGATGCCGGTGTCGACCACGGAGGTGACGCGGCGCAGCGCCACTTCGCCCCTTTCGTCGACCTCGGCTTCCACGATGGTTGCGATGAATGTCTCGAACGACGGCTGCAGCGAGACGCCGCGGCCGACGCGCGGCGGCAGTTTCTCGCCCCAATTGGCTTTTTCCGCCGCGAGGTTCAGCACCGCCAGCGCCCGCGGCTTGCTGCCAAGCATCGCTCGACGAAATTCGATCGGGTCCTTGCCGGCCTTGCGCGCCAGTTCATCCATCGCGCATTCGACCGCGAACACGTTGTTGTTCGGGCCGACGCCGCGCCAGAAGCCGGTCGGCACTGCCGGCGGCTCGGCGCGGACATATTCGACGTGGAAGTTCGGGATGTCGTAGGGCGCATCGACCGCCGCATCGACGGCGTCGATGTCGATGCCCTTCTGGAAAGCGGGCGGCAGCCAGCGCGCCAGGATGGCCGAGCCCGTGACCTTGTGTTTCCAGGCGGCGACCTTGCCGTCGGCCAGCACTGCCGTGATGTTGTTGCGATAGACCGGGCGGTAGACGTCGTGCTGGGTGTCTTCCTCGCGCGTCCACACCACCTTCACCGGGTAGTCCACCTGCCTGGCCACGCGCACCGCTGCAATCACCATGTCCGGCTCGAGCTTGCGGCCGAAGCCGCCGCCGAGCAGGTGGTTGTTGACGATCACCTTCTCGACCGGCAATCCCGCCGCCTTGGCCGCTTCCGACTGCACCCGGCTTACGATCTGCGTGCCGGTCCAGATCTCGCAGGCGTCCGGCCTGACATGAACGGTGGCGTTCAGCGGCTCCATCGCCGCGTGCGCGAGAAACGGCAATTCGTAGGCCGCCTCGAACTTTTCGCCCGTCGAGAGCCCCTTGGCGATGTCGCCAACCGACTTGGCAACCGCGCCGTCCTTTTCGCTGGCCGTGCGCAAATGCTGCCAGATGTCCTTCGAACTGATGTTGGCGTTCGGCCCTTCGTCCCAGTCGATCCTGAGTGCGTCCAGGCCTTTCTTGGCCGCCCACATGTGATCGCCGATCACGGCGACCATGTCGTCGAGCACCACGATCTTGCGCACGCCGGGAATCTTCTTTGCCGCGCTGTCGTCGACCTTGCCGACCTTGCCGCCGAACACGGGACAAGCAGCAACCGTTGCGAACTTCATGTCCGGCAGGATCGCATCGATGCCGTAGACGGCCTTGCCGTTGACCTTGTCCGGCGTATCGAGCCGCTTCAGCGGCTGCCCGATATAGACGAAGTCGTTCGGATCTTTCAGCGGCACATCCTTCGGCGGGGACTCGCTGCTCGCCGCCATCGCCAGCGCGCCATAGGAGAGCTTTCGGCCGCTTTCGGTGTGCGTCACCTCGTTCTTCGATGCCGTGCAGCTTGCCGCGTCGACCTGCCATTGTTTGGCGGCGGCCTGCACCAGCATGGCGCGCGCGCTGGCGCCAGCGTTCCGCAGCGGCTTCCAGAAGGCGCGGATCGAGTTCGAGTTACCGGTCACCTGCAGGCCGAAGGTCGGATTGCCGTAAAGCTTGTCGTTCGGCGGCGCGTGCAACAGCGCGACTTGCGCGATATCGGCGTCGAGTTCTTCCGCAAGGATCATCGGGATCGCCGTGTAAACGCCTTGGCCCATCTCGACCTGCGGCATCACCAGCGTGACCTTGCCGGTTTCGTCGATGCGGATGAAGGCGTTGGGCGCGAACCTGCCGTCGGTCACGTCGAGCGGCTGCACCGGCTCGTTGACCGCGGCGCGAAGCGGCAGATGGAAGGCCAGCACGAAGCCGGCCGCGAGACCGCCGGTCAGCAGCGAGCGGCGTGAAAGTTCGTGGCCTGAAAGTTTGTCTTGGCGCTTGTTTGCGGAGATCATGGCGCGCTCCTAGGACGAGCGTCCGGACGCGGCCAGCTTGATGGCCTCGCGGATCCGCACATAGGTGCCGCAGCGGCAGATATTTCCGGACATTGCGGCGTTGATGTCGGAATCATCGGGATTGGGCGTCGACGCCAGCAGCGCTGCAGCCGACATGATCTGGCCGGACTGGCAATAGCCGCACTGGATCACTTCAAGATCGAGCCATGCCTTTTGCACCTTGGCGCCGGCGGCAGAAGCCGCGACGCCTTCGATGGTCGTGATGGTGCGGCCATTCAATGCGCCAACCGGGAGAACGCACGACCGCACCGGCTTGCCGTCGACGTGCACGGTGCACGCGCCGCACTGCGCGATGCCGCAGCCGTATTTGGTGCCGGTAAGTCCGATGATGTCGCGGAGCACCCAGAGCAGCGGCATGTCCGCCGGCGCGTCAAAGGATTTCTGTTCGCCATTGATCGTGAGCATCGTTGCCATAAGCACTCCTGAACTCTGCGGCCGCGGGCAGCGGACGGGACGGCGAAGCCTTCAAAATATCGCGCCGCGACGAGCCGGGAGGCGAGGATATTTTTCGCAATGCTGATCTGCATCGGCGACGCGGCACATCACAAAATTGTGCGACACGACTGCAATAGTTTTAAGCGAATTGATATGACAATCATCATTCAGCGCCGCGCCTTGTTGAGACGTTTCAACTAAAACGGCAACGACGACAGGCATATGAAGCGGGTGCTCGCGGCGATCTTTTTCAGCGCGCGGCTGTTGAACAGGCGGTTGCGGCAATCGGCGTCGTTACCGACCAGGTCGGCCATCGACGCCGCGGGACATGGCCACACTTGCACTTGTGTGATTTCGGTCAGAGCCTGTACGCCGTGCGGAAGCCACCCCAATGGCGGCCCTTGACGCGGATCGGCACGTCGATCTCGCGCATCATCACGGTGTTGCCGTTGCCCATGTCGCGGGCGTAGCTCTGGACCAGGTAGGCGCGCTGGTTGCGCCCGGCGGCAAGGCCTGCCGCATCGTTGAAGATGCGACGGTTGCGGCTATTGGCGGTGTTCCAGGTGACGTCGCCCGGCCGCTGCGGGTGCGAATAGATCTTGTTATGCACCGGCAGATAGCCGTTGGTGTCGATCACGGCGCAGAACGCCATCCGCTTGTCTCTGGCCAGGAAGGCTTCCTGGAACGGCGGCAGGGTGCGGTCGGCCCAGTCGAGGATTTTGGTGCGGTATTGCACCGGGTTGGTGCCTGCGATCTCGACATAGTTGGTGTCGAACATGTCCTCGATCGAGATGGCGCCGCTGTCGAGGCCATTCTCAAAAATCTTCTTCAGCGCCGCGCCGGCTTCCATCGCGCGGGTGACGGCCTCGGTGTTGTCGTCCTGGACCGACCATATTTTGTCTTCGATCTTCTCGATCAGCGCCGTATCCGGCCTTTCGAACTGCGCGTGCGCACCGGCCTTCGACCGCTGGACGATGCG
>Ga0307500_10000547_pt1 | contig 12180 bp, 9 predicted proteins | sample 14_S_MG_FD_201362 | JGI IMG/M metagenome (GOLD analysis project Ga0307500, IMG submission 201362) | Soil microbial communities from Populus trichocarpa stands in riparian zone in the Pacific Northwest, United States - 14_S | ecosystem: Environmental > Terrestrial > Soil > Riparian zone > Trees... | reverse complement strand
CTTGAGACCAAACGCCCACTGTTCCGCCGCACGACACGGAGCGTCGCACTGACCGACGATGGCGAAATGCTGCTCGGCGACGCTCGCCGCCTGCTGCAACTCGAGGAAGCGGCGCGCCATCGCCTTGCGGCACCGCGCCTGTCCGGCACGGTGCGTCTCGGCGTGGTCGAGGAGGTCGCCGGCGGTTCGCTGCCTTCGGCGCTCAGCCGTTTTGCGGCGCTCCATCCCGGCGTGAAGCTTGAGGTGCAGATCGACGTCAGCGCGCCATTGATCGAACAGCTCAATGCGGGACGGCTCGACGTCGTGTTTGCCAAGCGTCCGCTCGGCACGTCGAAAGGGCGCCTGGTGTGGCGCGAAGCTCTGGTCTGGGTCGTGGCTGACACGTTCGATTTCGTTCCCGGGGTGATGCTGCCGCTGGCGCTCTATCGCGAGCGGTCCGTATCGCGCGAGGCGGCGCTGGCCGCGCTTCGGGACGGCGACCTCACCTGGGAGATCGTCTACACCAGCCCTAGCCTCACCGGCTTGCGAGCAGCAGCCCTTGCCGGCTTTGCCATTACGCCGCTTCCCGCGAGCGCAGTCGTCGCGGGTTTGCGCATTCTCGGTGCCGCGGAGGGCCTGCCGCGGCTTCCAGACCTCGAGTTCGCGATCTACGAAAAAACCCGACCGGACAAAGCCGCTGCGGCACTCGCTGCGGTTCTGCTGACGCTCGCGCAAGGGCCATCGCGTCCGACAATATGAATGAGCGGTCGGACAAGCCGCTCGCGCTGTTCAAGCATCCACCGCGACCTTCAACGCCTCGGCACGGATTTCCTCGACAAGCCGTTCCTTCAAGCTGACGAATTCAGGCGCGGTCTTGATCTTGTAGGATCGCGGGTGGGGCAGATCGATCGCGATCTCGGCCTTGATGCGGCCGGGTCGGGCGCTCATGACGATGACCCGGCTGCCGAGGAAAATCGCCTCCTCGATATCATGGGTAACGAACAGCACGGTTTTCTGCTCGCGCTCCCAGATGCCGAGCAGCATTTCCTGCATCAGCACGCGGGTTTGATTATCCAGCGCCCCGAACGGTTCGTCGAGCAACAGGATTTTTGGATCGTTGGCAAGCGCGCGGGCGATCGCCGTGCGTTGCTGCATGCCGCCGGAGAGTTGCTTTGGCCAGTGGTGTTCGAAGCCGGACAGGCCGACCCGTTGGATGAATCCATCGGCGATCTTGCCGCGCTCCGCCTCGGAAACCCCGCGCTCGCGCAGGCCGAACGCGATGTTTTCGCGCACGGTGAGCCATGGGAACAGTGTGTACGACTGAAACACCATGCCGCGATCCGCGCCGGGTCCCGTGACTTCGTGTCCGTCCAGGATGACTCGGCCGCTGGTCGGACGGTCGAGCCCGGCGATGATCCGCAGCAGCGTGGATTTTCCGCAGCCCGACGGGCCGAGGATGGTGACGAAGTCGTTGTTGCCGACGCTGAGAGTGGTCGGCTCCAGCGCCCGCGTCGGCGCATTGCCCTGGCGCGCGGGGAAGGTGCGGGAGACCTGATCGATCTTCAGCTCGGTCATGCCAGCTTCCACGGAAAAAGCCAGGCGTTGAAGGCCTTGAACAGGAAGTCCGAGACGAGGCCGATCAGCCCGATGACAATGATCCCGAAGATGATCTGGCCGGTATTGAGCAGCGCCTGGCTGTCGGTGATCATGTGGCCGATGCCCGACGATGAACCGATCAGTTCGGCGACGATGACATAGGTCCACGCCCAACCCAGCACGAGCCGGAGGATTTCCGCGATCTCGGGGGCGGAAGAGGGCAGCAGCACGCGGCGGATGATGCCGCTGTCGCCGGCGCCTAGCGTGTAGGCGGCTTCCACGAGGTCGCGCCTCGTATTGCCGACGTTCACCGCGATCATCAGGATGATCTGGAATACCGAGCCGATGAAAATGACCAGCAGCTTCTGCAGCTCGCCGATGCCAGCCCAGAGGATCAACAGCGGGATGAAGGCCGAGGCGGGCAGATAACGGGCGAACGAGACGAACGGCTCGAGAAAAGCCTCGACCGGTTTGTAGGCCCCCATCAACACGCCGAGCGGCACCGCGATGATGGCCGCCAGCACGAAGCCGCCGATGACCCGCCAGATCGTCATGCCGATGTCGAACAGGAAGCCGTGCTTGGTCAGGAGTTCAAAGCCCTCCTGCAGCATGGTCAGCGGGTTGGCGAGAAACGTTTTGGACACATAGCCGCCAAAAGTCGCCCATGCCCAGAGGACGACGAACAGGACGAAGAACGCGAAGCCATAGGCGGCGCGTTGCTTCGACGTCACGGGATCCAGGGGGCGCATCACGGGCGTGTTCCTCAAAGCGGTGCGCTGATCGCGGCCGGCCCCGCATCCACAGGTGTGGAAGCGGGGCCGGTGCGGCGTCGAACGAACCTAGTTGATGAAGCTCGTATCAACGAGGTCCTCGGTCTTCGGGATTGACTTGATGATGCCGATCTCGAGCAACAGGTCCGCGGCTTCCTTGGTAAAGGCCTGGAATTCGCCCGCGAAGAATTTCTGGTTCGCGGCCTTGTCCTGCCAGCGCAGATATTTTGCCGAGTTGCCGAACTGCTCGCCGGACTGTTTCACGTCGGAGCCCATGATCTCGTAGGATTTGGCCTGGTCTTTTTCGATCAGGGCGACCGCCTCGAAATAGCTGTCGGCCAGCGCCTTCGCGGCTTTCGGATTTTCGGTCAGGAATTTCGGCGTGCAGCCGAACGTGTCCATGATCATCGGGTAGTCGAGCGTGGTCGCGATGATCTTGCCCTTGTCCGGCGCGGCACGCACGGTCGAGAGGTAGGGCTCATAGGTCATGGCCGCATCGTTCTGCCCGGCGACGAATGCCTGCGCCGCCGCAGCCGGCTCCAGGTTCACCACGGTCACGTCCTTGACCGTGAGGCCGTTCTTCTTGAGCATCCAGGCAAGCGTGAAATACGGCGCGGTGCCGGGCGCGGATGCGGCGACCGTCTTGCCCTTCAGATCCTTGATCGACGCGACGTCGGAGCGCGTGGCCATGCCATCGGCGCCATAGCTCTTGTCGAGCTGGAAGATCTGCTTGGTCGCAACACCATTGGCATTCCAGGAAATCCAGGTTTCGACCGTGGTCGCCGCACACTGGATGTCGCCCGATGCAACGGCCAGATGGCGGTCCTTCTGCGGGATCTTCTTGATCGTCACGTCGAGGCCGTTCTTCTTGAAGATGCCGGCCTGATTGGCGAGCGTGAGCGGCGCAAAGCCGGTCCATCCCGAGATACCGATGGCGACCTTGACGTCTTGTGCGACGGCTGGTGCGGACACCAGGAGAGCGGCGGTTGCGGCGAATACTCTATAACTAAGCATGATTGTCTTCCCTCTGTCGTTTTATGGATTGCGTCCTGTTCGTCTTACTGCTGCATGAACTCCTGCATGAACTGCTGCATAAATTGTGCCGGACTCCATTTGCGTTGACATCCCTCTCAACCTCCCTTGAAACGAGCGACCAGTTTGTGGGATTCGCCGGGATAGACGAGGCGCACGGCGGTGAGTGTCCGGGTGCTGCGCCAGGTATGCCGGTCGATCACGAGGCAGGGCGCACCGGTCGCAATGTCCAGTGCTGCCGCAGTCTGATCGTCAGCCACGATCGCGCTGATCGCATGTTCGGCCTCCGTCCAGGGGACATGGTGGAGCAGCCACGTGCCCGGCGGCTCGATCACAAAATCCGCCGTGGCGGCTTCGGGCACCGCGTCGAGATCGATCAGCCGGTCCTCGATCGCGAAGGGCACGTCGTCGGCGCTGTGGCGGCATGAGATTGCGATCACCTTGCCGGTTTTGCGTACGCCAAGGCGCTCACGGTCGGCGGCGTTGGCCATCCGGCGCGAGCTTCGGATCAACTGATAGCCATAGCTGCGGCCGAGCGCGCTGATCTCCGCGCGGATGTCTGGGATTGTCAGGACCGCTGACAGGAATTTGGGACGGCGCACAAAGGTGCCGGCCCGCCGCCGCCGCTCGATGAGATCGGCTTGCGCCAGCTCCGACAGCGCCTTGCTCACGGTCATTCGCGAGCAGCCATAGCGCGTCATCAACTGGTGCTCGAACGGGATGCGGTGACCCGGCGGCCATTCGCCGGTCAGGATGCGGCGCTCGATGTCGAGCCGGATCTGCTTGTACAGCGTCGGGGTGTCGGCCGCCTGGAGTTTGTCGCGATCCGTGACGAGGCTCATGCAACAAGCCTCCGCACGGCGGCGTTGAATTTGTCGCGCGCGCTTTGACGGAGCCGGTGATGTCCCCCCTCGACGACCTTGTTTCCGCCCGCCCACACACAATCGACGGCACTTGAGCCCGCCGCAAAAATCCAGCCGTCGAGCACGGAATCCCTGCTGCGCCCGGCGAGCGAGGGATGCATGGTGTCGAGGGTGACGATGTCGGCGCGCGCACCCGGCTGCAGGCCGACGACCGGCTGCGCGAGCGCCTGAGCGCCGCCGGCCAGCGCAGCGTCGAATAGCGCGCGGCCGGTCGAGATGCCGGGACCGCCGGACAATACATTGCGCTCCCGGTGCTTCAATCGCTGGCCATATTCCAGCTGACGCAGTTCGTCGGCGACGCCGACCAGCACATTGGAGTCCGTGCCGACGCCGAACCGGCCGCCGGCGTCGAGGAATTCACGGGTCGGGAAGATGCCGTCGCCGAGGCTCGCTTCGGTGATCGGGCAGAGGCCCGCGACGGCGCCGCTGGCGGCAAGCGCTGATATCTCCGTCGCGGTGGTGTGGGTCGCATGGATCAGGCACCAGCGCCGATCGACGGGCGCATGTTCGAGCAACCACTCAACCGGCCGCCGGTCCGACCATGCGATGCATTCCTCGACTTCCCTGATCTGTTCGGCGGCGTGGATATGAACCGGGCCGCCCTCGGCGAGCGACGCGATGGACGACAATTCTTCCGGTGTCACGGCGCGCAGGCTGTGCGGGGCGACACCGATATTGGCCCCGGGCAAATCGCGGATAGCCAGTTTTGTTGCGGCCATCAGCCTCGCGAACTGGTCGACCGAGCAGATGAACCGGCGCTGGCCGGCATGCGGTGCGGCTCCGCCGAACGAGCCGTGCGCGTAGAAGCTCGGCAGCAGGGTGAGGCCGATACCGGTGATTTCGGCGGCGCGCGCAATTTGCGTCGCCATCTCGGCAGGATTGGCATAAAGCGTGCCGTCGTGGTCGTGATGGAGATAGTGGAATTCCCCGACGCGCGTAAAACCTTGCTCGAGCATCTCGGCATAGAGCAGCGTCGCGACCGCTTCCGTGTCTTCGGGAGTCATTTCCAGCGCGAAGCGATACATCGTCTCGCGCCATGTCCAGAACGTATCCGCGGTATCGCCGCGTATTTCGGCGAGACCGGCCATGCCGCGCTGGAAGGCATGACTATGCAGGCTCGCTATTCCCGGAATGGCCACTTGGTGGCGTTCATCGCCGGCCTCCGGCGCCGCGCCGGCCGTCACCTCCGTGATGATTCCATCGGTCACAACCACCCGCACATCGTCAGCCCACCCGGACGGGAGCAGCGCTGAAGCGAAATGCAGCGTGGACATGTTTTGCAAACCGGCTGGACAGAACACCGGCACGATAATATGTATAGACATATACCCCCGTCAAGCTTCCGCCCTTGAGGGAAATGCTGCATGGCCGAGCGCTTCGATCGAATCTGGCATAACGCCCGGCTCGCCACCGTGCGGGGGGATCTGCCGGACCTCGGCGTGATCGAGGGTGGCGTGATCGCCGCGCGGGATGGCCGCATCGCCTTTGCAGGCAGCTCTTCCGACTTTCCATCCGACGCCGATGCGACCGAACGGATCGATTGCGGCGGGCGGTGGATCACCCCCGGACTGATCGATTGTCATACCCATCTGGTGTTCGGCGGAAACCGTGCCCACGAGTTCGAACTGCGGCTGAAGGGAGCAAGCTACGAAGAGATCGCGCGGGCGGGTGGCGGCATCGTCTCGACGGTGGCGGCGACGCGGCGCTCCAGCGAGGCTGAACTCGTTGCCGGCGCGCTGCCGCGGCTCGATGCCCTGATCGGCGAAGGCGTGACGACGGTCGAGATCAAATCCGGCTATGGGCTCAATACGGAAACCGAGATGCGGCAGTTGTCAGCCGCACGCGCGCTGGGCCGCAACCGGCCGGTCAGCATCCGGACGTCGTTTCTTGGCGCGCATGCGCTGCCGCCCGAAGCCGATGGCGACAAGGATCGATACATCGATCTTGTTTGCCGCGAGATGCTGCCGGCGGTGGCGCAGGCCGGCCTCGCGGATGCCGTTGACGCCTTCATGGAAGGCATCGCTTTCTCGGGCGATCAAACCGCGCGGGTGTTTCGTGCGGCGCAGGCGCTCGGATTGCCGGTCAAATTGCACGCGGATCAACTGTCGAACCTCGGCGGAGCGGCGCTCGCTTCGGAATTCTCTGCTCTGTCCGCAGATCATCTCGAGCATACGGATGAAACCGGCGTCGTGGCCATGGCACGCGCCAGCACGGTCGCGGTGCTTCTGCCGGGCGCGTTCTATTTCATTCGCGAGACGACAAAACCGCCGGTCGAGCTGTTCCGTACGCACGGCGTGAACATGGCGCTGGCCACCGATTGCAAGCCCGGCAGCTCGCCGCTGACGTCGCTGCTGCTGGCCATGAACATGGGGGCGACGCTGTTTCGGATGACCGTCGCCGAGTGCCTCGCCGGCGTAACGCGGGAAGGCGCGCGTGCGCTGGGCATTCTCGATGAGACCGGCACGCTTGAAGTTGGCAAATATTGCGATCTCGCGATCTGGGACATCGAGCGGCCGGCCGAACTGATTTACCGAATGGGCTTCAACCCGCTGCAACGCCGGGTGTGGAGGGGACAATGAGCGACCGGGACGCATCCATTGTCGTTTCGCCGGGAGCGGTCAGCCTCGACGAATTTGCGCGCGTCCTTGCAGGCGAAGCCGTCGTGCTCAATCCCGTGTTCTGGCCGCGCGTCGAGGCGGCATCGGTCATTGTTGCGCAGGCAGCGGGCGCGCAAGCGCCGGTTTACGGCATCAATACCGGGTTCGGAAAACTGGCGTCGAAACGCATTCCGCCGGATCAGACCGCGCTGCTGCAGCGGAATCTCATCGTATCGCATTGCTGCGGGGTAGGGGCGCCGACGCCCGAACCGATCGTGCGTCTGATGATGGCGCTGAAGATCGTCTCGTTGGGACGCGGTGCCTCGGGCGTTCGTCGCGAAATTATCGAGCAACTCCAGGCGATGCTGGCGCGGGGGATTTGTCCGCTGGTGCCGCAGCAGGGATCGGTCGGCGCGTCCGGCGACCTGGCGCCGCTGGCGCATATGACGGCCGTCATGATCGGCGAGGGGCAGGCGCTCGTCGGCGGAAAAATTGTGCCGGGCCGCGATGCACTGGCGGCGGCGAATCTTTCGCCGATCACGCTGGGGCCGAAGGAAGGCCTCGCCTTGATCAACGGTACGCAGTTTTCGACGGCTTATGCCATTTCCGGGGTGTTGCGCGCCCATGGCCTGCTCTGCACGACGCTGGTGACAGGCGCTTTGTCGGTCGACGCGGCGATGGCCTCGACGGCGCCGTTCCGCCCGGAGATCCAGCAATTGCGGGGGCATGCCGGGCAGATCGCGGCCGGTGTCGCCCTGACAGCGTTGCTGGAAGGCAGCGACATCCGCATGTCGCATCTCGAAGGCGACGAGCGCGTGCAGGATCCCTATTGCCTGCGCTGTCAGCCGCAGGTGGCCGGTGCGGCGCTTGATCTGCTGATGCAAGCTGCCCGCACCCTGACGATCGAGGCCAACGCCGTCACGGATAACCCGCTGGTGCTGGTCGAGAGCGGCGAGATTGTCTCGGGTGGAAACTTTCACGCCGAGCCGGTCGCATTCGCAGCCGACCAGATAGCATTGGCGTTGTCCGAGATCGGCGCGATCAGCGAGCGGCGCATCGCCACGCTGGTCGATCCCGCGCTGAACTTCGGCCTGCCGCCGTTCCTGACGCCCGACCCCGGCCTCAACTCCGGCTTCATGATTGCGGAGGTGACGGCGGCAGCCCTCTATGCCGAGAACAAGCAGCGCGCCGCGGCCTGCTCGATCGATTCGACGCCGACCAGCGCCAACCAGGAAGATCATGTGTCGATGGCGGCGCATGCCGCGCGCCGTTTGTCTGACATGGCGGACAACCTTGCCGCCATTCTCGGCATCGAACTGCTGGTCGCGGCGCAAGGCATCGGGCTGCGCGCGCCGCATACGACCAGCCCTGCGCTCGCGGCGGTCATAGCCGTGTTGCGCGAGCAGGTGCCGGCGCTCGGCGGCGATCGTTACATGGCGGACGATCTCGCAAAGGCGACGGCGCTGGTCGCAGCCGGCGCACTACCAGCCGCCGTAATGACAGTGCTCAAGAACAATCCGTTTCCAAACCTTGCCGAGAGAGGTCACTTGTCATGAACCGCCGACTGGATAACGACCGTACGATCCGGTCGCCGCACGGGCCGGAGATCACCGCCAAAAGCTGGTTGACGGAAGCACCCTTGCGGATGCTGATGAACAACCTCGATCCGGATGTCGCCGAACGGCCGAGCGAACTCGTCGTCTATGGTGGCATTGGCCGTGCCGCCCGCGACTGGGACAGTTTTGACCGGATCGTTAGCTCACTGCGCAAGCTGGAAGCAGACCAGACGCTGGTGGTGCAGTCGGGCAAGCCGGTCGGAATTTTTCGCACCCATCCCGATGCGCCGCGCGTGCTGATCGCGAATTCGAACCTGGTGCCGCATTGGGCGACGCTCGATCACTTCAACGAACTGGACAGGCAGGGATTGATGATGTTCGGCCAGATGACGGCCGGATCATGGATCTACATCGGCAGCCAGGGCATCGTGCAGGGGACCTATGAAACGTTTGTCGAGGTCGGGCGGCGCCATTACGGCGGCAGCCTCGCGGGCAAGTGGATATTGACGGCAGGGCTTGGCGGCATGGGTGGCGCCCAGCCGCTGGCCGCGACGATGGCCGGCGCATCGATGCTTGCGATCGAGTGCCAGCCGAGCCGCATCGAGATGCGGTTGCGCACCGGCTATCTCGACCGGCAGGCCAGCACACTGGACGAGGCGCTCGTGATCATGGCGCAGGCGGCGGAGAGCAAGAAGCCGGTGTCGGTCGGCTTGCTTGGCAATGCCGCCGATATTTTTCCCGAACTGGTGCGTCGTGGCGTAAGGCCTGACATCGTCACCGACCAGACCAGTGCGCACGATCCGATCAACGGCTACCTGCCCAAGGGGTGGACGCTCGCGGAATGGGAGCAAAAACGCGGCGCCGATCCGAAAGCGGTGGAAGCCGCGGCCAAGACCTCGATGGTCGGCCACGTGCAGGCGATGCTGGATTTCCACGCCCAGGGCATTCCCACGCTCGACTATGGCAACAACATCCGCCAGATGGCGAAGGACATGGGATTGAAGAATGCGTTCGATTTTCCCGGCTTCGTTCCGGCCTACATCCGTCCGCTGTTCTGCCGCGGCGTCGGTCCGTTCCGCTGGGCGGCGCTCTCAGGCGATCCCGAAGACATTTTCCGCACCGACGCCAAGGTCAAGGAGCTGATGCCCCACGACAAGCATCTTCACAACTGGCTCGACATGGCGAAGGCACGGATCAAGTTCCAGGGGCTGCCGGCGCGAATCTGCTGGGTCGGTCTTGGCGATCGGCATCGGCTGGGCCTCGCATTCAATGAAATGGTGGCGCGTGGCGAACTGAAGGCGCCGATCGTGATCGGCCGCGATCATCTCGACAGCGGCTCGGTGGCGAGCCCGAACCGCGAAACCGAAGCGATGCGCGACGGCTCCGATGCGGTGTCGGACTGGCCGCTGATCAATGCGTTGCTGAACTGTGCGAGCGGGGCGACGTGGGTCTCGCTGCATCACGGCGGCGGCGTCGGGATCGGCTATTCGCAGCACGCTGGCATGGTGATTGTAGCCGACGGAACGCCGGAGGCGGCGCGCCGTATCGAGCGGGTGCTTTGGAACGACCCGGCGACTGGGGTCATGCGTCATGCCGATGCGGGCTATGAAAGTGCGATCGAGTGCGCCCGGGCCAACGGGCTCGATCTGCCCAGTCTGACGCTGTAGCGCCAGAACTTGGTTGTTGCGACAACCTTGGCAAACGCTTGTCTTGCGCTACAGTTTGGGCGATCAAGACAAACACAGGTCCAGAATGCAGATCCGACCATGCAACGATGATTTGCTGCTGATAATCGACGTGCAGAACGATTTCTGCCTCGGCGGCGCGCTTGCGGTTGCCGATGGCGATGCCGTGGTGCCGGTTATCAATCGTCTCGCCGAACGCTTCGATCATGTGGTGCTGACCCAGGACTGGCATCCGTCAGGTCACAGCTCCTTCGTCACATCGCATCCGGGTGCGAACCCCTTCGAAAGCGTCGCCATGCCCTATGGCCAGCAAACCCTTTGGCCTGATCATTGCCTCCAGGGCACCGCCGGGGCGGCGTTTCATCCGGACCTCGTGATTGACCGGGCCCAGCTGACAATCCGGAAAGGTTTCCGTCCCGAAATCGATTCTTACTCTGCGTTTTTTGAAAACGACCGCCGTACACCTACCGGTCTGGCGGGCTATTTGCGCGACCGCGGCTTGCGGCGAATCTTCCTGGTCGGGCTCGCCACCGATTTTTGCGTCCACTATTCCGCTGTGGACGCACGCCGGCTCGGCTTCGACACCGTGCTTGTTGAGGCCGGATGCAGGGCCATCGACCTGGCGGGCTCGCTGGACGCCGCCTGGGCCGGGATGGCTGCCGTCGGCGTGCAGCGTGTCAACGATCTTTAGCGCGGCCGTCGCTTAAGCCACCTCCCGGCTGGCCTCTGTTGATAGCCTTGGGCTGAGCGATTTCCCACGCCGCGGCAGTGGCCTCACCGCGCGAGAGATCGCGGCAGTCCGGCTACGGGCAGATGCGCAGCATTTTTGAACAATCGCCGCTCAAAATTCGCGCAATCGAACGCAAAGCAGCTAGTCGCTGTGACATGTGCTGCGCACCCACTACGGCATGGACATTGCTTGAAGAAGTGACAGATCGCGAGGCGCAATTGCCCGTTTCAAAATCTTCCTAGCCTCTGCTCACGAACCTGAAAAGGCACCCATGCCCAAATTGAATGCTTTCATGTCAGCGATGTTTTCGCTCGCGCTCGCCGCGGCTCCGGCGGTTACGCCGGCCTATGCCGGCGGCAATCTTGTCGCGGTGCTGGAGGCGGAAATCGCCACGCTCGATCCGCATTTTACGCCGGCCTATATCTCCCGGACGTTCGGATTCATGGTGTTCGACACCCTGTTTGCAAAAGACGCCAAGGGAGAGATCAAGCCGCAGATGGTGCAGGACTGGAAGGTCTCGCCGGATGGTCTGATCTACACATTCACACTGCGCGACGGCCTGAAATGGCACGATGGTCAACCGGTCACATCCGCCGACTGCGTCGCATCGCTGCGACGCTGGGGGCAGCGCAACGCGCTCGGCCGGCGAATCTTCGCCGTCACCGCTTCGCTCGAACCCAGTGACGCCAAGACTTTCGTGCTGACGCTGAAGGAGCCCTCGGGCCTGGTGATCGACGCACTCGGCAATCCCGTCAGTCCCGTCGCATTCATGATGCCCGAGCGTGTCGCCAAGACGCCCGCCGATCAACGTATCACCGAAATCACAGGCTCCGGACCGTTTGTCTACAGCAAGGAAGATCATCGCACCGGCGATCGCATGACCCTGAAAAAATTCTCCGATTATCTGCCGCGTTCCGAACCCGCCGACTTCCTGGCCGGGGGCAAGCGCGTCAACATCGACACGCTGGAAATTCGCGTCATTCCCGATGGTTCTACCGCTGCGTCTGCGCTGCAGGCCGGCGAAGTGGATTTCATGCAATACGCGCCGTTCGATCTGCTGCCGGTTCTGGAAAAGAACGCAAAGGTGAAGATCGTCAACTTCACCGGAGGCAACATGTTTGCCGGCGCCTACCGCCTCAACGCCGCGCAGAAGCCGTTCGACGATCCGGCGATCCGGCGCGTGCTGTGGAAGCTGGTCGATCAGCGCGAGGTGATGGACGGGCTGGGCCTCGATGCCAAATACGCCACACCTTGCGCAACATTCTTCACCTGCGGCACCACCTATGACAGCAAGGCCGGAACCGAGGCTGCA
>Ga0307500_10000546_pt1 | contig 12180 bp, 9 predicted proteins | sample 14_S_MG_FD_201362 | JGI IMG/M metagenome (GOLD analysis project Ga0307500, IMG submission 201362) | Soil microbial communities from Populus trichocarpa stands in riparian zone in the Pacific Northwest, United States - 14_S | ecosystem: Environmental > Terrestrial > Soil > Riparian zone > Trees... | reverse complement strand
TTTGTGACATTCCGAGCGGGATCAGCAACGGCTCGAGCAGCGCCGAAACGGTCGGCTCGCCGACCCAGCCGAGGCCGAGCGAGGCCATGGTGATGCCGAGTTGGCAGCATGCCAGATAGGCTTCGATATTGCCCATCATGCTGTGCAGCAGGCGCGCGCCGAACCGATCCTGCTCGACCATCGCCTTGATGCGGAACCCGCGGCTCTTCACCAGCGCGAATTCGGCCGCGACGTAGAACGCGTTGGCGGCGAGCAGCAAGAACGCAAGTAGCAGATTGAATGCAGTCGAACTCATGCCTGCCTCGCGACGACCCCGGCCCTGCGCGACAACTCACTTATGCGAGGCGATCTCGTTTTCATCCCGACAGCTTCTGTTGCAGAAAGCCGCGAACCAAAGCCGGCTCGACGTCGTTTGCGACCACCGCGCGGCCGATCGCCTGCAGCAGAATGAAGGTGAGCTTGCCGCGCTTGACCTTCTTGTCCTGCGCCATCAGCGTCATCAGGGCGTCGGCATCCGCCAACCCCTCCTGAGAAAAGCCTGCGATGTCCTGCAGATGGGTCGGCAGGCCGACGGAAGCAAGGTGGCGTTCGACGCGGGCCGCATCGGCCGCGGAGATCATGCCGAGCTGCGCGGAAAATTCCGCCGCCAGCACCATGCCGACAGAGACGCCTTCGCCGTGGAACAGGCGATCGGAAAAGCCGGTCGCGGCCTCCAGCGCATGGCCGAAGGTGTGGCCGAGATTGAGCAGCGCGCGCTCGCCGTTCTCGCGCTCGTCGCGGGAGACGATCGCGGCCTTGGCGCGGCAGGAGGTCGCAATCGCGTGCTCGCGCGCGGCGCCGCCGGAGAAGATGTCGGCGTGGTTGGCCTCGAGCCAGCTGAAAAAGGCCTCGTCGCCAAGCACGCCATATTTGGCGACTTCAGCATAGCCGGCGCGGAACTGGCGCGGCGACAGCGTATCAAGCACAGACGTATCGGCGATGACCAGCACCGGCTGATGGAACGCGCCGAGCAGGTTCTTGCCCTGCGGCGAGTTGATGCCGGTCTTGCCGCCGACCGAGGAATCGACCTGCGCCAGCAGCGAGGTCGGCACCTGCACGAAATCGACCCCACGCCTCAGGGTCGCCGCCGCGAAGCCGGCGAGATCGCCGACCACGCCGCCGCCGAGCGCAATCACCAGATCGTTGCGCTCGATCCTGGCCGCGATCAGCGCTTCGGAGACCTTTTCGAGACCGGCATAGGTCTTCGACACCTCGCCTTCCTCGACGATGATTCGTGAGGTCGGAATGCCGGCCTCGGTAAGCGACCGCTCGGCGGGCTCCAGCCAGTGCTTGGCCACGGTCCGGTCGGTGACGATGGCGGTGCGCACGCCGGGGCGCAACGCGGCAACGCGCGCGCCGAGCGAGGCCAGCACGCCACGGCCGATGACGATGTCATAGGCGCGGTCGCCGAGCGCGACGTCGACCGTGATATCGGCGGAATGTTTCAGTGGCGCAGTCATGGCGTAACGCTGATCCCGTCGGTTGTCGGCTGGGCGGAGGGCGAGGCGGGACACAGCCGGGCGCGCAGGGCATCGATACATTCGTCGACCACACGGTCGTGCGGCACGTCGCGCGAGCCGATCGTCAGGTCGGCGGTCGCGTAGACCGGCTCGCGCGCTTCGAGCAGGCGGCTGACGGTCGCAACCGGATCCTCGGTCTGCAACAGCGGCCGGTCGGCGCGGCGCTTGACCCGCTTCATGATGATGTCGACATCCGCCTTGAGCCAGATCGAGACCGCCTTGTCGCGGATGCGGTTGCGGGTCTCCTCGCGCATGAAGGCGCCGCCGCCGGTGGCGATCACGGCCGGGCCGCTGTCGAGCAGCCGCGCGATCACCCGCGCCTCGCCGTCCCGGAAATGCGGCTCGCCATGGGTTTCGAAAATGTCCGGGATCGACATCCCGGCCGCCGCTTCGATCTCGATATCGGCATCGAGAAACGGCAGGCGCAGCCGGGCGGCCAGTCGCCGGCCGATCGTGGACTTACCGGCGCCCATCATGCCGACCAGCACGACCGAACGCCGTCCCAGGGCCGACGTGATGTCGGCCTCCTGGGTGGGGCTCGTTTGTGCCGGTGCGGCGGTCTCGGACATCAAAAACTCTGCGGTTTTGCGGGTCTTGCCCGCGGCTGCGACACCTATACTACCCCCATTGACGCCCCCGCCAGAGACTCTTGCCACGGGGATGGGAACATGTTGGATGATTTCATTGGTTAATTCGCCGCCCTGAGCCCCCTATGCCCAGTTTGTTCCGCTTTCTGACGGTCGTCGGCATCATCGCCGGGGTGATCTATGGCGTGATTTTTTCGCTGGCGAATTTCGTCACCCCAAAGCCCCGGGAAATGACGGTCACCATCCCCGCAGACAAGTTCCTCAAGAAATAGCCGCTATCGTCTGATTTGTGAGAGGCGAATTCGGGGAGCGGCATCCCGTGACGGGGCGCCGGGGACAATGCGTTCCAGCAAGACGGCCACAGACGCGAAACTGACCAACCTGTTCCTCGACATGCTCGCGGCGGAACAGGGGGCGGGCGCCAACACGCTCGACGCCTATCGCCGCGACCTGACGGATTTTTCCGAATTTCTTGGTCGCAAGGGGCAAAGCTTTGCCGGCGCCGGAACGGATGTTCTGCGCGACTATCTCGCCGATCTCGACACCCGCGGCTTCAAATCCTCCAGCGTGGCGCGCCGGCTGTCGGCGATGCGGCATCTGTTCCGCTTTCTCCTGAACGAGCGCATCCGCAGCGACGACCCGGCGGCGATCCTGTCCGGCCCGAAACGCGGACGCGGCTTGCCAAAAGTGCTGTCGATTGCGGACGTCGACCGCATGCTGACCCGGGCCAAGGAATCGGCCGAGGCCGAGAACGCCTCGCCGCAGGCGCGGCTGCGCGCGATGCGGCTTTATTGCCTGCTGGAAGTGCTCTACGCCACCGGCCTGCGCGTCTCGGAACTGGTGGCGCTGCCGCTGTCGGCCTCGCGGCGCGACGCCCGCATGATCGTGGTGCGCGGCAAGGGCAACAAGGAACGGCTGGTGCCGCTCAACGATGCGTCGCGGCAGGCAATGGCCGACTATCTCGCCGCGATGGAAGCGCTCAAGCCTGAGAACAAGAAGAACGCCGTCGCGTCAAAGTGGCTGTTTCCCTCCTTCGGCGAGAGCGGCCATCTGACGCGGCAGCATTTTGCCCGCGACCTGAAGGAGCTGGCGGCGGCATCGGGCCTCGCGCCGCGGCTGGTCTCGCCGCACGTGCTGCGCCACGCCTTTGCCAGCCACCTGCTGCATAACGGCGCCGACCTGCGCATCGTGCAGACGCTGCTCGGCCATACCGACATCTCGACCACGCAGATCTACACCCATGTGGTCGAGGAGCGGCTGAAAAGCCTGGTGCGCGACCTGCATCCGCTGGCGGAGAAATAGGCTTCGCCGCAACGCCCGCCTTGACTTCCGGGCCATCTCCCCCGAAACAGCCGTCTCCCGCCTCGCGGCCTTGTTTGGCGCGCTTTCGGCAACCGGGGTCATCCGGACCGAGATGCACGCTAAATCATTGAAGATGCGTGCTTTCCTTAAGCGAATCGAAACCGCTTCGCCTCAAAGCACGTTGTTCCTTATATTATCTTGATGCCGGATCAGATGCGCAGCTATCTCGACTTTGAAAAACCCGTCGCCGAACTAGAGGCCAAGGTCGATGAACTGCGCGCGCTGGCGGCAACCGGCAGCGACATCGGCGACGAGATCGCGCGCATAGAAGACAAGGCGCAGCAGGCGCTGGCCGACCTCTACGCCAATTTGACGCCGTGGCAGAAAACCCTGGTGGCGCGCCATCCGCAGCGCCCGCATTTCACCGATTTCGTCAGCGCGCTGATGACGGAATTCACACCGATGGCCGGCGATCGAAAATTCGCCGAGGACGAGGCGCTGGTCGGCGGCTTCGGCCGCTTCCGCGGCGAGCCGATCTGCGTGATCGGCCAGGAGAAGGGCGCCACCACCGACGGCCGTATCAAGCATAATTTTGGCATGGCGCGGCCGGAAGGCTATCGCAAGGCCGTGCGGCTGATGGAGATGGCCGATCGTTTCGGCATTCCGGTGCTGTCGCTCGTTGATTCCGCCGGCGCCTATCCCGGCATCGGCGCCGAGGAACGCGGCGTGGCGGAAGCGATCGCACGTTCGACCGACACATGCCTCTCGCTCGGCGTTCCCAATGTCGCGATCATCACCGGCGAGGGCATGTCGGGCGGCGCCATCGCCATCACCACCGCCAACAAAGTGCTGATGTTTGAACACGCGATCTACAGCGTGATCTCGCCGGAAGCCGCCTCCTCGATCCTGTGGCGCGACGGCACCAAGGCGCAGGAAGTCGCCAACGGCATGAAGATCACCGCCCAGGACATGCTGCGATTCGGCGTGATCGATCAGATTCTGAAAGAGCCCTCCGGCGGCGCCCACCGCGATTCCGCGGCCATGATCTCGGCGACGGGCGATGCGATCGCCGAGGCCTTCAACGATTTCCGCAATCTGGATGCCGACGGTGTCCGCCGACAGCGGCGGCAGAAATTCCTCGATATCGGCCGCAAGCTCGGCTGATTGGCGGCTCTTTTTTCTCGGTGATTTCTTCGGGTCGGCAACCCACTAGCTCTGCCCCCACATACCTGAGGCGGATTCGCCAAGCGAATGAGACTGGACTAGGGTTCTACCATCACCGCATCGCCCAGGGCATCTATCGGTGACTGAGAGCGCATGCTCCCGCCTGAAGTTTAGGGCGCGAGCGCATGGCAAGATCAACAATTCATCCCGTTTGCGTGGGCCTCCAGTGGCCAAAAACACTGGAATTGCCGCCAGGAGGGAACCGCTCCCGCGCCTTCCCCTGCGGCACTGGAGCTTGCCGCGATCCGGTGCGGATTCTTTGTTCAGTTGAGCAATCGCGGCAACGGGCCGAACTTGCCGTCCGGCGTGGACTGAATGGATAGCATATTTCAGTCAGACATCGATGCGGTTCAACGGATCGATGCCGTGCCGAGAATCCTCAATGTGATTTGCCAGACAACAGGCATGGGATTCGCAGCGGTCGCACGTGTCACCGAGCAGCGCTGGATATGCTGCGCCGTTCGCGACGAGATAGAATTTGGCTTGAAACCGGGCGGAGAACTAAAAGTCGAAACGACAATCTGCCATGAGATCCGTCAAAGCCACAAAGCCGTAATTATCGATCATGTCGCGGACGACCAGATGTTCTGCGGCCACCACACCCCCGCAATGTACGGCTTTCAAAGCTACATTTCTGTTCCAATCATTCTGGCGGACGGAACTTTCTTCGGCACACTTTGCGCTATCGATCCACGGCCGGCTCGGCTCAACAATCCTCAGACGATTGATACCTTCTACTTGTTTGCTGAGCTTATCGGGAGCCATCTAAACACCGTCGAAAGGTTGGCAGAGAGCGAAGCTATTCTGTTGAGTGAACGTCGTTCGTCTGAACTGCGCGAACAGTTCATCGCCGTGCTCGGTCATGACTTACGGAATCCGCTTGCGTCCATTGGAGCAGGCGCAAGAATGATCGCCAAGGCGAAAACAATAGAAACGGCGAGCGAAATTGCAGGTTTGATGCAAGCAAGCGTCAACCGCATGTCCCGTCTAATCGATAATATTCTGGACTTTGCGCGAGGCCGCTTGGGAGGCGGTCTGAGCGTGGAGCGGTCCAATCAAGAACCGATTCGGCCGATGCTGGAGCAAGTCATTGCGGAGCTTGAATCAAGTAATTCGACCAGGTCCATTGAGGCTACGTTCGATATTCGAGAGCCGGTCAATTGTGACGTCCAGCGTGTAGGACAGTTATTTTCGAACCTGCTTGGCAACGCTATTGCGCATGGTTCGGCAGAGATGCCGATTCGCGTTCGAGCTGCTACCTACGGCAGTTCGTTTGAACTTTCCGTCGCCAATGGCGGCGACCCAATTACGCCAACAGCGATGGAACGATTGTTCCAGCCGTTCTATCGCGGCGAAGTCCGTGCATCGCTGCAAGGGCTGGGGCTCGGGCTTTTTATCGCGTCCGAAATAGCCAAAGCGCATGGCGGCACGCTTGAAGTCGATTCGTCGGCCGAAGAAACCCGCTTCACGTTTCAGATGCCAATAAAATAGAATCTTATCGGCCACGGGCGACGCGACCGCCAAGGCCTTCAACGGGTTCCACAAATCCGGATGCGGGCGGTATCCGCCGGCAGCGGCGGCGAAAATTCCTCGATACGCCCGTGAGCTTGGCTGATTGGCCCTGTCCTCCCCGGATCGGTCGGCCGGCTCGGTTTCGCATCCGTCAACGCCGCCTTAATGGTGCTTTATTTGGCTGGATCGCTTGATTCGGCCCTAATTAGGCCCAGACCCGGTCTTTAAACTCTATTGACCATGCCTGCCGGGGAAGCCGCCGGCCCATCGTGTTCGGGTTGCGGCGCAGAAGGTCAAAGGGTACAATTTTATGCATTGGCTTCAGGGCATGTTCGCTGTGATTTGGGGTGCGAAAATGCCCGGTGGGTGTGGAGCTTAGCCTTTGATTAACCGTTCGCTGGTTCGCGCGCTCGTCACGTCGGCTGCCCTCGCGGGCGCAGGCGCGCTGTTGGCCGGTTGTAACGGCGAAGACATGTCGCTGGCCAATAACGCCAAGGCCAACCAGCCCGTCCCGCCAAAACTGGTCGCCGACATGACGGCGAAAGACATGGATCTGCAGTCGCCGATCCTGGTCCGCCTTTACAAGCAGGAAGCCGAACTGGAGATCTGGAAGCAGGACCGCTCCGGCCGCTTCGCGCTGTTGAAGACCTATCCGATCTGCCGCTGGTCCGGCGATCTCGGACCCAAGGTCCGCGAGGGTGACCGCCAGGCGCCGGAAGGCTTCTACACAATCTCGCCGGCGCAGATGAATCCGCAGTCGGCCTATTATCTCTCCTTCAACACCGGCTATCCGAACGCGTTCGACAAGGCGCTCGGCCGCACCGGCTCGCAGCTGATGGTGCATGGCGACTGCTCTTCGCGCGGCTGCTACGCGATGACCGACGAGCAGATCGCTGAAATCTATTCGCTCGGCCGCGAATCCTTCTTCGGCGGCCAGAAATCGTTCCAGCTGCAGGCCTATCCGTTCAAGATGACGCCGGCCAACATGGCCAAGCACCGCAACAACCCGAACATGCCGTTCTGGAAGATGATCAAGGAAGGCAATGATCATTTCGAGGTGACGCGGCAGGAGCCGAAGGTCGATTTCTGCGAAAAGAAATACGTGTTCGATGCGATCAAGAAGCCGGGCGCCACGCGTGATCTTGTGTTCGACGCTTCGGCCAAATGCCCGGACTACGGGGTTTCCGACGAGATCGCCAACGCCGTGCGCGAGAAGCAGGCCACCGACATCGCCGAGACTGCGCGGCTGATCGCCAAGGGAACGCCGGTCGCGCGGATCAACACCGGGATCGACGGCGGAATGCATCGCGTGTTCGCCGCGCGCGTGCCTGAGGGCAACACGGGCCTTTCAGAACCGGGCGATGGCTCCTTGTCGCTGATGGCTCGCGCTCCCGGCACCATTCCTTCCCACGTCAATCCCCCCAAGGCGCCCTCCGACAATCTGCTGATGGGTACGCCGGAACCGCCGAAGCTTGCCGCAGCCCCGGCTCCGACCCCTGCCGCGGCGCCGACCCGCGTCGCCAATGCAGCGCCGGCAGCCGAAAATAATGACGGATGGTTCTCCAGCCTCGCCCGCAAGGTCGGTATCGGCGGCGCCGCTGACGCTACCGCGAGCACGCCGCCTGCGAAGCCGAAGGTGATCGAGGCCAAACGCCCGGAAGCGGCCGCCCCGAAGGCCGCGGCGCCAGCGCCGAAGCCCGACGCCAAGCATGCCGCCGCCAACCGTCCGCCGCTGAAGCCGTCGGTCGATAGCTCGGCCACCGCCGCCAAGGACAATCAGGTCTCCGGCTCCGCACCGATCGTGCCGCCGAACTCGTTCGACAGCCGCTTTGGCGCGGTGAAGTAAGACGCGCGACGCGTCTTACGCAGACTCCAGAACAACAAGTGCCGTCATGTACCGCGAAAGCGGCATCCGCGATTGGCGACGGTGAATTTAGCGAGACAGCGCTGTCTGGTTCATCTGCTTTCGCGGATGATGACGTCTGATCCGTTACGCTGCCCGACGACGCGTCTTCATTGTCCCGCTGTGCTTCGCGGCGCCTGAAACTTTTGAGTGTGTCAGGCCTGCTGGTATCAGAGTGTTTCACCGTTGAGGCATGATTTCTTCCGCATGGTGCGAAGTTGATGTAGCCTGAAGACAGGCCGCCAGCGGGCAGTGCCGAAGGCCCGTCGGAGTATCAGCGGCCTCCTGCCCACGGCGAGGCTGAAGTCCTTTATCTCCAACTTTTGGGCCGGCTCGTTTTTCATTTGAGCCGGAAGCGAGGCTAACGCCTCATCGATCAAACACGCCCCAACAGGAGGACATGATGCATTTTTGTATGACCGGACAATACACACCAAAAGCTCTCAACGGCATTATGGAAAATCCCACCGTCAGTCGCTACGAAGCAGCAAAAAAGCTGATCGAAGCGGCCGGCGGCAAATTGATCTCGATGTATAGCACTGCCACCAACGGGCCCGGCGTCCTCGTTATCTTCGATGTGCCCGATCCCAGCTCAGCACCGGCGATATCAGGCACTGTCGTCGCAGCCGGCGCGATCCACAATGTAAACCTCACGCGGCTGTGGACGCAGGACGAAATCACGAAAGTCCGGCAAAAGGCGGCCGAGCTTCGTGGCTCGTACAGGCCGCCCGGTGGCTAAATGATCGGTGACGGCTCCGGCAATGGCGCTGACAGCCGTCGACATTCTCAGCAAAACATTGGTGGCGGTCGATGGCCTGCCACCAATGTTGTTGAGGGGAATACGACAAGGCTTATTGAATTAGCGCCTAGCCGTACTTCCCGTGGCAGTGCTTGTACTTCTTGCCGCTGCCGCACGGGCAATCCTCGTTGCGGCCGACCTTGCCCCAGCTTGCGGGGTTTTTCGGATCGCGATCGGCGGCAAGGGTCTCAGGCACCAGCGAGGCGTTGGCAAAGGCCATCTCGTCTTCGCCGGTATTGGGATCGAGCTTGTGCGCTTCCATCGGCGGCAGCACCGGCTGCTGCTCTTCAGGCGGCACGATCTCGACGCGCATCAATTGCGCCGTCACCGCCTCGCGCAGATGCGCCGTCATCGCCTCATACAGGCCGAAGGCTTCCGACTTGTATTCCTGCAACGGATCGCGCTGGCCATAGCCGCGCAGGCCGATCACCTGACGCAGATGATCGAGCATGATCAGGTGCTCGCGCCATAGGTGATCCAGCGTCTGGAGCAGGATGGTCTTCTCGACGTAACGCATCACGTCGGGGCCCCATTGCGCCACCTTGGCCGCCATGTGCTCGTCGACGCGCTGCTCGATCCGCGTCAGCAATTCCTCGTCGGCAATACCCTCTTCCTTGGCCCATTCCTCGACCGGCAGGTCGACGTCGAGCACGCGCTTCAGTTCTTCCTTGAGGCCCGCGACGTCCCACTGCTCGGCATAGGCATGTTCGGGCACATGCTTGACGACGATGTCGTCGATGAAATCGTGACGCATGTCCGCGACCATTTCGGCCACGCTGTCGCTCTTCATCAATTCGACGCGCTGGTCGAAGATCACCTTGCGCTGGTCGTTCTGCACGTTGTCGAACTTGAGCAGGTTCTTGCGGATGTCGAAGTTGCGGGCTTCGACCTTCTGCTGCGCCTTCTCCAACGCCTTGTTGATCCAGGGATGGATGATCGCCTCGCCCTCTTGCAGGCCGAGCCGCTGCAGCATGCTGTCGAGCCGGTCGGACCCGAAGATCCGCATCAGATCGTCTTCCAGCGACAGGAAGAATTTCGAACGGCCGGGGTCGCCCTGGCGGCCGGAACGGCCACGCAACTGGTTGTCGATGCGGCGGGATTCATGCCGCTCCGAGCCCATGATGTAGAGCCCGCCCGGCTTGGTGATGGTCTTGGCCGGCTTGCTGCCCTTGGCAGGTTCGACCTCGACCACGTCCTCGGCCTTCAGCACGATCTCGCGGAAGCGTTCGATGTCGGCCTTGATCTGCTCGATCTTTTTGGCCTTCTCGGCCTCGTCGGTGATGCCAACAGTCTCCTGCTGGATCCGCATCTCGAGCGAGCCGCCGAGCTTGATGTCGGTACCGCGGCCGGCCATGTTGGTGGCGATCGTGATCGCGCCGGGGACGCCGGCTTCGGCGACGATATAGGCTTCCTGTTCGTGGAAGCGCGCGTTCAAGACCGCAAACAGCTTTGCCGGCTTGCCCGCCCGCGCCGCGGCGTAGAGCTTCTCCATCCCGTGTTCCGCACCGAAATCGATCTGCTTGTAGCCGTGCTTCTTCAGGTACTCGGCCAGCACCTCCGACTTCTCGATCGAGGCGGTGCCGACCAGCACCGGCTGCAGCCGCTTGTTGGCGCGTTCGATCTCAGCCAGGATCGCGGCATATTTCTCGTTCTGCGTGCGGTAGACCTCATCGTCCTCATCGAGACGCGCGACCTGAACGTTGGTCGGGATTTCCACGACTTCCAGCTTGTAGATGTCGAACAATTCGTCGGCTTCGGTCAGCGCCGTGCCGGTCATGCCGGCGAGCTTTTCGTACATCCGGAAATAATTCTGGAACGTGATCGAGGCCAGCGTCTGGTTTTCCGGCTGGACCTGGACGTGCTCCTTGGCTTCCAGCGCCTGGTGCAGGCCTTCGGAATAGCGGCGGCCCTGCATCATGCGGCCCGTGAACTCGTCGATGATGATGACTTCGTCGTCGCGGACAATGTAGTCCTTGTCGCGGGTGAACAGCGAGTGCGCCCGCAGCGCCTGGTTGATGTGGTGAACGACCGAGACGTTCTCGACGTCGTAGAGCGAATCGCCCTTGAGCTGGCCGGCATCGCGCAGCAGCGTCTCGATCTTCTCCATGCCGGCTTCGGTCAGCGTCACCGTGCGCTGCTTCTCATCGACGTCGTAGTCAGTCTTGTCGAGCTTGGGCAGGAAGGTGTCGATGGTGTTGTAGAATTCCGAGCGGTCGTCGAGCGGGCCGGAGATGATCAGCGGCGTGCGCGCCTCGTCGATCAGGATCGAGTCGACTTCGTCGACGATGGCGTAGAAATGACCGCGCTGGACCATGTCCTCCAGACGATACTTCATGTTGTCGCGCAGATAATCGAAGCCGTATTCGTTGTTGGTGCCGTAGGTGATGTCGCGCGAATAGGCTTCCTTGCGCTCGGAATCGTCGAGGCCGTGCACAATGACGCCGACGGAAAGCCCGAGGAAATTATAGATCTGGCCCATCCATTCGGAGTCGCGGCGGGCGAGATAGTCGTTGACGGTGACGACATGGACGCCCTTGCTGGCCAGCGCGTTGAGATAGACCGCGAGCGTGGCCACCAGCGTCTTGCCTTCGCCGGTCTTCATCTCGGCGATGTCGCCCTCATGCAGCACCATGCCGCCGATCAGCTGGACGTCGAAATGGCGCTGGCCGAGGGTGCGCTTGGCGGCTTCGCGCACGGTGGCGAAGGCCGGAACCAGGAGGTCGTCGAGCGTCTTGCCTTCGGCGAGCTGCTGGCGGAATTCGGCGGTGCGGGCTTTCAGTGCCTCGTCGGAAAGCGCGGCGAGCTCGGGCTCAAGCGCGTTGATGGCGTTGACGCGGGTCTGATATCCCTTCACCCGCCGGTCGTTGGCGGAGCCGAAAAACTTGCGGGCGAGCGCGCCGATCATGCCAATTCCTGCCTTTGCCGTTACTTGCGTTGCGAGCCGTGCCGTGGACCACCAATTTGCCTATCAACTCACCGTGACGCATCGCGGCAAATACCCGTTTTGGGGCATCATCCGCCTAATGAGTGGGAATTAAGCAATCCAAGGTTCAACGGCAAAAAGCGCAGCAAAATAAGCGCTATCGCCGCTGGAGGTTCCGGCACAGATATGGCTGGGTCGGGGCCTTGTCAACGTGGGTCCATCCGTCAACGAATTCATCATTTTGACAGACTTTTCGCGTTGCCAAGGCCGTATGATTGGGCGAGTGTCCCGCCGCCTTTGCCGCCCCCTTCTTCAAGACAAGGATTTTCCATGACCACCTCGTTCCCGGAAACGAAAACCGGCCTGCGCTT
>Ga0307500_10000544_pt1 | contig 12198 bp, 12 predicted proteins | sample 14_S_MG_FD_201362 | JGI IMG/M metagenome (GOLD analysis project Ga0307500, IMG submission 201362) | Soil microbial communities from Populus trichocarpa stands in riparian zone in the Pacific Northwest, United States - 14_S | ecosystem: Environmental > Terrestrial > Soil > Riparian zone > Trees... | reverse complement strand
TGCGCTGCGGCCATACAGGATCGTGTCGATCAGCGCGATGCCGATGGCGCCGCCGAGATTCCGCATCAGGTTGAACAACCCGCTGGCGTCGGCGACTTCAATTTCGGGCAGCGCGCCCAGGGCGATGCGCGTCGGCGGCAACAGGCAGAACATGATGGCGACGCCGCGGACGATTTGCGGCCAGAACATCTCGTCGAAATCGGCCGTGCGCGGTTGAATGGCACTCAAGCCGAGCCCCAGCGCGAACAGGGCGAAACCGGCGCCGGTAAGCACGCGCGCGCCGAGGCGGTTTTCCAGGATCGCGGCGATGGGGGCGGCAATGAGCTGCGCGATCCCGGTCACCAGCATGATGGTGCCGATCTCGAAGGCATCGTGACGGCGCACGAAGGCGAGAAACACCGGCATCAGATAGACCGAGCCGAACAGACCAACGCCAAGGCAAAAGCTCAGGGCGCAGCCGACCGCAAACGAACGCCGCTGCAGTGTAACAAGCCGCACCACCGGATGCCTGGCGCCCAGGCTGCGATGGACAAATAGACCCAAGCCGACCGCGCTTCCCGCCAACAAGACCATGCAGGTGGGAGACAACCAGCCGTGATGAGGTGCTTGCTTCAAGCCGATCTCAAGCGCCGCGAGGGCCGCGGCCAGCAGCACGAGAGAGCCAAAGTCCAGTTTCGCAAGCTCGGCGAAATTCGTGTCCTGGCGCGGTAGCAGGAACGGCGTCACCAAAGTCACGATCAGCCCGGGGATGACGTTGATCAGGAACAGCCACGGCCACGACCAGGTCTCCGTGATCCAGCCGCCGACCACCGGACCGACCGTCGGCGCCAGCACCGCGACCACCCCGCCGATCGTGGTGGCGACGGCGTGAAGCCTGTGCGGAAACAGCAGGAATACCGCGGTAAAGACCGCAGGGATCAGCACGCCGCCGGCAAATCCCTGCACCACGCGGAATACAAGCAGCACGGCAAGGCCGCCGCTGTAGGCGCAGCCAATCGAGGCAAGCGTGAAGAGCGCCACTGCTGCAGCGACCAGCCACCGCAACGTCAGCACGCGCGTGAACAGGCCGGTCAGGGGAATCGCCACCACTTCCGCGATCAGGTAGGCGGTCTGGACCCAGCTCATCGCATCGGGGGAAATCGCAAGCGCCTGCTGGATCGCCGGCAACGACGTCGCCACCACCTGGATGTCGAGGATTGCCATGAACATGCCAAGGCACATCAGGAGGAACGCGGCCCAGGTTTTGATGGAAGGCACGACGACCGCGACGCCTGACAGGGGCTGCTGCCGGTTACTCATTGGGCTCGGCGTGCAAGCCGTCCGCCGGTCGCGGAGATCGCGTGGGTTTCGACACGAATCCGGATTGCGAGCACCACGGCGTTGAGCGCGGTAAAGATCAGCGCCAGCAGCGGCAGATGCAGGGCGAGCGGAAGCAGCGCGATCTCTCCGGCGACGACCGCATAGTTGGGATGCGCAAGATATCTGTAGGGCCCCGACGCGACCAGCGGCTCATCTCGCAACACAATGATGCGCGTGGTCCATCGCGGACCCAGGGTGGCAAGGATCCACAGCCGCAAGCCTTGCAACACGATGAAGCCCGCAAGTGCGGGGAGAATGACGTCCTGATCGCGGCCCCAGACCCACAAGGCGATCAGCCACGCCGCATGAACCGACACGACCAGCGGATAGTGACTGGCGCCGACCTCGATCGCGCCGCGCGCCAGGAGCCGACGGGTGTTGTAGTTGGAGAGAACGAGTTCGCCCAATCGCTGCAGCGTGACCAGCAGGAGAATGGTTGACGCGAAGCTCACGCGGCGTGCCGCAATGCGACGCAGCTTGCGGTGAACCCGGGCCCGAGCGCGGTCAGCAGCGAGCGCGCCGGCAGCCCCCGCTCAATGGCGCGTTCGAGCACGAACAGAACGGTCGGCGCCGACATGTTGCCGTAGTCGGCGATGACCTCGCGCTCGTGATCGAGCGTGCCCTGATCCAGCGACAGCGCACGCTCAAGCGCGGCAATCACTTTCGTGCCACCGGGATGACAGATGAAGCGATCGATATCCTCGGCAGAAAGTTTCATCCGGGAGAGCATTTCGATCACCGCAGGACCGAAATGTTCGGCAACGAAATCGGGGATCGTCCGCTGAAAGATGACGCCGAATCCTTCGGGATCGACGCTCCAGCCCATGATGTCGAGCGTGTCGGGCCACAGCTTTTCGCCTGACGCCTCGATCCTGGTCGCGCCTCCGTCGCCGGCGCGCAGAATAATGGCCGCCGCACCATCACCGAACAGGCTGGCGGCGACGATATTGGCCTTGGTCAATTCATCGTGGCGCACCGCAAGCGTGCAGAGTTCGAGCGCGACCAGGAGCACGTTTGTACCGGGCCGCGCCTGCGCAAGGCGCGACGCGATCGACAGCCCCGACACGCCGCCCGCGCACCCCAAACCGAAAACCGGCACGCGCGACACGTCGCTGCGCAAGCCGAGCTTGCCGGCGACGCGCGCCTCCAGCGTCGGCGTCGCGATGCCGGTCGAACATACCGTGACGACGGTGTCGATATCACCGGCCGCGAGATCGGCACGCGCGATGGCTTTGCGCGCGACGTCGACGAACAGGGATTCCGCGCCTTCCAGGAAAGCCTGTGTCCGCTCCGGCCAGCCGCGCCGTTCGAGATACCATTCGATGGGTTTGACCCCATAGCGATGGCGGATGCCGGTATTGGCAAACAGGCTCGAAAGCGTCTCGAACTGCGGGTAGCGATCCGCGAGGAGGTCGTGCGCGGCCTGAAGGATTTGCTTCTGATGGAATTGATATGGCGGAATCGATGTCGCCAGCGAAACCAGCGCGGCCGTGTGGTTCATATCGCTGTCCCCGCCTTCGGTACTCCAACACATGAGACCGCGCGATCATGCGAATATTTCATCGACTGCCGCCATCGAACGGCTTTCGGTATTCAATATAATTTGAATGCAGCCCTTTGATGTCGCAAAGGTGTCGCGGCAGATCGATCGCTCACACTGTCTTTTCCGGCCAGCGGCAGAGATCGTTGATCAGACACACCTCGCAGCGCGGCTTGCGCGCCAGACACGTGTAGCGCCCGTGCAAGATCAGCCAGTGATGGGCGTGCAGCATGAATTCCGACGGGATCACCTCCTCCAGCCCCAACTCGACTTCCAGCGGCGTATTGCCCGGCGCCAATCCTGTTCGGTTGCCGACACGAAAGACATGCGTATCCACCGCCATGGTGTGCTCGCCATAGGCCATGTTGAGCACGACATTGGCGGTCTTGCGCCCGGCGCCCGGCAGCGTCTCGATCTCGGCCCGGGTGCGCGGCACCTCGCCGCCGAACTCGGCGATCAGCTTTTCCGACAGCGCGATGACGTTCTTGGCCTTGTTGCGATACAGCCCGATGGTCTTGATGTACTCGCGCACTTTCTCCTCGCCGAGCTCAAGCATTTTCGCGGGCGTATCGGCCACCGCGAAGAGCGCGCGCGTCGCCTTGTTGACGCCGGCGTCCGTTGCTTGCGCCGACAGCACCACGGCGACCAGTAGCGTGTAGGGGTTGAGATGTTCGAGCTCCCCTTTCGGCTCCGGATTGGCTTTGCGAAACCGGCTGAAGGCCTCGTAGACCTCGGCCGATGTCCAAGGTCTCAGCTTCGGCGACTTCTTCCCGGCCGGCTTGGGCACCGTCTTGACGGCCTTCTTTGCCATTTTCTTTGGCACGGACGGGACGCTGGATTTTTTTGCGCGGATAGAGCGGGTGATTTTGGCCATGATCGGGATATACTGATACGCGATGACCGCAGGCAACGATTTTGATCCGCCGCTTGACCAGCCGACGCTGTTTTCGGCGCGGGTGACGCCGCATCGCTCGCTCAATCGCACCGGTTTCACGGTGCTGATGGCGTTCATCGGCGGCGTCAGCTTCGTCGCCGGCGTCGCGTTCTGCCTGATGGGCGCCTGGCCGGTACTCGGCTTTTTCGGGCTCGACGTGCTGGTGATCTACTGGGCCTTCCGCGTCAATTTCCGCAGCGCTGGTGCTACCGAGGACATCGTGATGACGCCATCGGAAATACGCGTGCGCCGGGTCAGCCATCGCGGGCATGTCATGGAATGGACGCTCAACCCGCTCTGGGTGCATCTTGAGCAGACCGGCGACCCCGAATTCGGCATCGAGAGGCTTTACCTGGTCTCCCGCGGGCGCCGCGTCCCGATCGGCTATTTTCTGGGGCCCGACGAAAAAGCAAGTTTTTCCAGGGCTTTACTGGCTGCGTTGCAGACCGCCAAGCGCGGTATCACCTATAATCCCGTAAACTGATGGCTTGTCTGAAATCGGGTGGTTTGAGTCGCGCATGAGTCCTAAACCAGACCCCATGATGACCCTTGCGATACATGACCAGCGCCTGACCAAGCCGGGCCCCCAGAACGCCGCGCTGCGCGACTACGACTCGGTGCGCCGCGCCATCGCTTTCATCTCCGAGCACTGGCGCGCGCAGCCGACCATCGAGGCGATGGCGGACGCCGCCGCCGTGACGCCGGATGAACTGCACCATCTGTTCCGCCGCTGGGCTTCGCTCACGCCAAAGGCTTTTATGCAGGCGCTCACCCTCGACCATGCCAAGGGCTTGCTGCGCGATTCCGCCAGCGTGCTCGATGCCGCGCTCGACTCCGGGCTGTCGGGCCCGGGCCGGCTGCACGATCTGTTCGTCACCCACGAAGCGATGTCGCCGGGCGAATGGAAGAACGGCGGCGCCGGCATGACGCTGCGCTACGGATTCCATGCCTGCCCGTTCGGCACCGCGATCGTGATCGCGAGCGAGCGCGGGCTGGCGGGGCTCGCCTTCGCCGATCCCGGCGAGGAGCCGACGGCGTTTACCGACATGAAACGGCGCTGGCCGAACGCGACCTACGTCGAGGACCACGACGGCACCATCGGCCTTGCGCAGCGCATCTTCGATACGCGGCTGTGGCGGCCCGACCAGCCGCTCCGCGTGGTCCTGATCGGCACCGATTTCGAGGTGCGGGTGTGGGAGACGCTGTTGAAGATCCCGATGGGCCGCGCGGTCTGCTATTCCGACATCGCCAACAAGATCAAGAACCCAAAGGCCTCGCGCGCCGTCGGCGCCGCAGTCGGCCGCAACCCGGTATCATTCGTGGTGCCCTGCCATCGCGCGCTCGGCAAGGGCGGCACGCTCACCGGTTACCACTGGGGCATCACGCGCAAACAAGCGATGCTCGGCTGGGAAGCGGGGCAGGTGGGACTGCATTAGTGCTCGAATGTCGTTCCGGGGCGATGCGAAGCATCGAACCCGGAACCTCGAGATTCCGGGTTCGCCCTTCGGGCGCCCCGGAATGACAGTCTACCCTACCTGGCCAGATCCACCTTCTCTGCCACCGTCGAATCCGCATTCAACCGGTAGATCACTGGCACACCGGTTGCCAGTTCACGCTTCAAGATCTGCTCGGGCGTCAGCTTCTCCAGCACCATGATCAGCGCGCGCAGCGAATTGCCGTGGGCGGCGACCAGCGTGCGCTGGCCGCGCAGCACGCCGGGCTGAATCTCCTGCACGTAATACGGCAGCGTGCGAGCCAGCGTGTCCTTCAGGCTCTCGCCGCCGGGCGGCGGCACGTCGTAGGAGCGGCGCCAGACCAGCACCTGGTCCTCGCCCCATTTCTTGCGGGCGTCATCCTTGTTGAGGCCGGAGAGATCGCCGTAGTCGCGTTCGTTGAGCGCGAGGTTCTTCGTCGTCGGCAGCCCGGTCTGCCCGATCTCGGCGAGCATCAGCTTCAGCGTATGCTGGGCGCGCGTGAGATCCGAGGTGAAAGCGACATCGAACGTCAGGCCTTGTGCCTTCAGCTTGCGGCCGGCGTCCTTTGCTTCGGCAATGCCCTGCTCGGTGAGATCAGGATCCTTCCAGCCGGTGAACAGGTTCTTCAAATTCCATTCGCTCTGCCCGTGACGCACGAGCACAAGAAGACGGTCGCTCATTTAACAAATTCCGTTTTCATTTCGAGAAATCGTAGTCAGCTTTCGGTCAGCCCCAGCACGTCGGCCATGGAGTAGAGGCCGGGCTTCTTGCCATGCGCCCACAGCGCCGCCTTCAGCGCGCCATGTGCGAAGATCATGCGATCCTCGGCGTGGTGCGAAAGCGTGATGCGCTCATAGGGACCCGCAAAGATAACGCTGTGATCGCCGGCGGCGGTGCCACCGCGCAGCGACGCAAAGCCGATATCGCCGGGACGCCGCGCGCCGGTAACGCCGTCGCGGCCGCGTACGGAGCGGGCGTGCAGGTCGACGTCACGGCCTGCGGCGGCGGCTTCGCCCAGCAGGAACGCGGTGCCCGACGGCGCATCGATCTTGGCCTTGTGATGCATCTCCAGAATTTCGATATCGAAGTTTTCGTCCAGCGACTGCGCCACGCGCTTGACCAGCGCAGCAAGCAGGTTGACGCCAAGGCTCATATTGCCGGACTGGACCACGATCGCACGGGAAGTCACACTCTTGATCACGGCCATGTCGGACTCGGACAGCCCGGTGGTGCCGACGACATGGACCAGCCCGCGTTCGGCGGCGATCGCGACATTGGCGATGGTGGCGGCGGGAACGGTAAAATCGAGAATACCGTCCGCGTTCGCCGACAGCGCCCACAGGTCGGCCGAGAGTTTGATGTCATTGGCCGGCAGGCCCGCGAGCACACCGGCATCCTTGCCCAGTAGTTCCGAGCCCGGCGCTTCCAATGCGCCGGCCAAAACCGCGCCCGGCGTTTCCGAGATGACGCGCACCAGCGCGCGGCCCATCCGGCCGCCGGCCCCCGCAACGATCAATCGCATATCGGCCATGGCAATACCTCTTCAAGCCCTATAGCGGGATAGGACCATTCCGGCAACCAATCAGGTCCGGGTCTCAGCCGGGTTGCGGGCCGTCATAGCCTTCGATGATGACGAGATCGCCCTGAGAATGCGGGCTGCGGAGCGCAACGAGGCGGGTGTACTCGGGCGAATTGTAGCAGGCCAGCGCGGTCTCGTAGTCCTTGAATTCGAGCACCACGTTGCGCGAGCGCGAGGTGCCCTCCTTGACCTCATGCGGGCCGCCGCGCACGAGGAACCTGGCCCCATATTTTGCGAATACCGGGCCGTTCTGCGCGATGTAGTCCTTGTACCCATCCATGTTGTGAATATCGATGCGTGCGATCCAATAGCCTTTTGCCATCTTCGTTCCCTCGTTGCTCGTCCGATTTTTCTGCCTTGCCGTCAGGCCAACGCCTGCTTGATTTCCGCCTGAATGGCATCTGCCGCCGCTTTGGGATCGGCGGCTTCCGTAATGGGCCGTCCGACCACCAGATAGTCTGCGCCGGCGGCAATCGCGCGTGCCGGTGTCATGATGCGTTTCTGGTCGCCGGTCGCGGCGCCCGCCGGGCGGATGCCTGGCGTCACCAGGTTCATCTGGTGACCGACGATCTTGCGCAGCGCTGCCGCCTCTTCCGGCGAACTCACGAGGCCGTCGACGCCGAGCACCTGCGCCTGCTGCGCGCGCGCTTCCACCAGGTCGGAGACGTTGAGGCGGTAGCCCGCAGCATGCAGATCGCCGTCGTCATACGAGGTCAGCACGGTGACCGCGAGAATCTTCAAACCAGATCCCGCGCGGGCCTCGACCGCAGCCTTCATGGTCTGCGGATAGGCGTGCACGGTGAGGAAGGTTGCGCCGAGTTTGGCGACACTCTCGACGCCGCGCGCCACGGTGTTGCCGATGTCGTGCAGCTTGAGATCGAGGAAAACCTTCTTGCCGGATTTCGCCACTTGCTGCGCCAGTGGCAATCCGCCGGCGTAAGCCAGTTGATAGCCGATCTTGTAGAAGCTCACGCTGTCGCCGAGCCGCGCGATCATCGCTTCCGCCTCGGCTACCCCGGGCAGGTCGAGCGCTACGATCAGGCGGTCTTTCGGCGCGATATCGGCTGGCTGCATGTCACCTCACATCATGCGTTGGGAAATATCGATCAACTGCCGCGCCAGCGCTTTCAGCGCGTCGCTGTCGGCGGCATGCTTCAGGCGGTCCATCTCGTCATAGGCAGCGTCGGCGAACGGCAGCGCGAGCTGGTTCGGTATCACGGTCGCATGACAGGCCGACAGGATCAGCCGCAACGCGGCCAGCGCACGCGAGCCGCCGAGCCGCCCGCCGGAAGCGGAGGCGATCGCAAACACCCTTTCGCGAAACACCTGCCCCCTGGTCTCGTGCACGTCCTGCACCCGGCTTACCCAGTCGATGGTATTTTTCACCAGCGCCGGCACCGAGGAATTGTACTCCGGCGTCACGATCAGCACGCCATGATGGGCCGCCATCATGCGCTTCAGATTGACCGCGTGCTTTGGCACGCCGGACTTGGCCTGCAGGTCGCCGTCATAGATCGGCAGCGGAAAATCCGACAGCGAGATCCGGGTGATTTCGGCGCCTTCCCGCGCCAGTGCATGCGCGGCAACCGCCGCCAGCTTCGCGTTGAGCGAGCCTGATCGTAGCGATCCCGGGATCACGAGGATTTTCAGTGCGGCCATATTTGAATTCGTATTCGGGCAAACGTGCCACGCGAATACGTGGCGTATCAGCCCTTGCGATACACCCAGACCCGCGCGGGCGGAAGGTTCATCCAGATCCGCTCGGAGGCTTCTGTGGACACGCCCGGCAACGATTTCGGGATCGGCGGCGCGACCGAATAGGTGAACTGCACGAAGGGGGCGCCGGGCGCGAGCGCCACGAAGGCGTCGCGGATCAGTTTCAGGCGCGTCAGCATCGGTTTGGTCACGAGCGGTAGGCCGGAGACCACCGCGGAGGCCGGCGCATCCAGCACCGCGTCGAGCGAGGCACGCAGCGCATAGGCGTCGCCCTGCACTACCTTGGCCTGCGGATAGCGGTCGCGCAGCAGCGCGCAGAAGCCAGGATTGTACTCGACCAGCACCAGCCGCTTCTGGTCGACGCCATGTTCGATCAGTGCATTGGTGATCGCGCCGGTGCCGGGTCCGAGTTCGATCACCGGGCCTTTGGAATCGACGTCGACATATTGCGCCATGGTCCGGGCGAGCAATTTGCTCGACGGCATCACCGCGCCCATGTGCAGCGGCTTTTCGATCCATGAACGGAGGAAGCGAACCTCGTCGTCGAGACGGAGAGGCTTCTTCAACGCACGCACGGACGATTGCAAAGGCATGTCGCTACCAGGCGGGACCGCTAACAAAAGCGGGGAATGTCAGAAAACAGTCATAAACACGTATAGGTCGACGGCGATATGGTCAAGCCAAACGGTAACGCGCCGGTCGCGCCAAAGTGCCCGCGACGCAGCAATAAGACGCTGTGCAAGCTGAATGAATCATGACTGGTGGGCGCGAACTGCGCTGCGCGCCGTTCGCGTGCGCGCCGGTCAGGAGCCGGCGCGGTTACCGAAGAAGTCCTTGACCTTGGTGAAGAAGCCCGCCGCTTCCGGCTGGGTAGCGCCGGACGACAATTTTTCGAACTCGGCGAGCAATTCCTGCTGCTTCTTGGTCAGATTCTGCGGCGTTTCAACCATGACCTGCACATACATGTCGCCGGTCTGGCGCGAGCGAAGCACCGGCATGCCTTTTGATGCAATGCGGAATCGGCGACCCGACTGCGTCCCGGCCGGCACTTTCACCTTGGTCTTGCCCTTCTCGATGGTCGGGACCTCGAATTCGCCGCCGAGGGCAGCCGCCACCATCGAGATCGGAACCCGGCAATGCAGATCGGCGCCGTCGCGCTGAAAGAATTCGTGGGTGGCCAGCGACAGGAAAATATAGAGATCGCCGGGCGGTCCGCCGCGGACACCAGCCTCGCCCTCGCCGGCCAGACGAATGCGGGTGCCGTCCTCGACGCCCTGCGGAATGTTGACCGACAAAGTCCGGTCGCGCGTCACGCGCCCTGACCCTGCGCAGTTCGGGCAGGCGTCCTCGATCATCTGACCGCGGCCCTGACAGCCGTGGCAAGTCCGCTCCAGCGTGAAGAAGCCCTGGGCCTGCCGCACGCGGCCGGCGCCGCCGCAGGTTGCGCAGGTCTTCGGCTTGGTGCCGGCCTTGGCGCCGGTGCCCGAACAGGGCTCGCAGGTGACCGAGACCGGAATCTCGATCTGTGCGGTCTTGCTCTGAAAGGCTTCCTCCAGCGTGATTTCCATGTTGTAGCGCAAATCGGCGCCGCGCTCGCGTCCGCCACCGCGGCCGCGCTGCCCGGCCATGCCGAACAGGTCTTCGAAAATATCGGAGAATGACGAGGCGAAGCCGGCGCCGAAACCCGGGCCGCCGCCGCCCATGCCCTGCTCGAACGCGGCATGGCCGTAGCGGTCATAGGCGGCGCGCTTATCGCCGTCCTTCAGGACCTCGTAGGCTTCGTTGATTTCCTTGAAGCGGACTTCGCTGGAGGCATCGCCCGGATTCTTGTCCGGATGCCATTTCATCGCCAGCTTGCGGAACGCCGCCTTGAGCTTGCCGTCGTCCGCGTTCCGTTCGACTTCCAGGGTTTCGTAATAGCAGCGCTTGGTGGACATCAGTCAAACCCGCCCGAAATTCGTCTTCATGCCGCAGGCACGCTCAATAGAAAGATGCAGCCTTCGGCTTAAAGAAAAATGACCCCCACCCATCGAACGCTGCCTGCGCGCTCTTTTGGATGAGGGTCATGATCGAAAGCCCGCTTACGCCGACTTCTTGTTGTTCTTGTCGTCGTCGACCTCGGTGAACTCCGCGTCGACCACGTCATCCTTGGCAGCGTCGCGCTTGGCGTCCGCCTCGGCCTGCTGCTTGTACATGGCCTCGCCGAGCTTCATCGAAGCCTGCGCCACGGTGTTGGTCTTGGCCTTGATCGCCTCCGCATCGTCGCCCTTCAGCGCTTCCTTCAGGTCGCTGACGGCGTCCTCGATGGCGCGGCGCTCGGACTCTTCGACCTTCGAACCGTGTTCGGCCAGCGCCTTCTCGGTGGAATGCACCAGCGCGTCGGCATGGTTCTTGGCGTCGACTGCCTCGCGGCGCTTCTTGTCCTCGGCCGCATTGGCCTCAGCGTCCTTGACCATCTTCTGGATGTCGGCTTCCGACAGGCCGCCGGAGGCCTGGATCCGGATCTGCTGCTCCTTGCCGGTCGCCTTGTCCTTGGCGGAGACGTTGACGATGCCGTTGGCGTCGATGTCGAACGTCACCTCGATCTGCGGCATGCCGCGCGGCGACGGCGGGATGCCCATCAGGTCGAACTGCCCGAGCACCTTGTTGTCGGCCGCCATTTCGCGCTCACCCTGGAAGACGCGGATGGTAACGGCGTTCTGGTTATCCTCGGCGGTCGAGAACACCTGGCTCTTTTTCGTCGGGATCGTGGTGTTGCGGTCGATGATGCGGGTGAACACACCGCCCAGCGTCTCGATGCCCAGCGACAGCGGGGTGACGTCGAGCAGCAGCACGTCCTTGACGTCGCCCTGCAGCACGCCGGCCTGGATCGCAGCGCCGATGGCAACGACTTCGTCCGGATTGACGCCCTTGTGCGGCTCCTTGCCGAACAACTGCTTCACGATTTCCTGGACCTTCGGCATGCGCGACATGCCGCCGACCAGCACTACTTCGCCGATCTCGGCCGCGGTCAGGCCCGCATCCTTCAGCGCCTTGCGGCACGGCTCGACGGTCTTCTGCACGAGGTCGTCGACCAGCGCTTCGAACTTGGCGCGGGTCAGCTTCATCGTCAGATGCTTCGGACCGGTCTGGTCGGCCGTGATGAAGGGCAGGTTGATTTCGGTCTGCGTCGTCGACGACAGCTCGATCTTGGCCTTTTCAGCCGCCTCTTTCAGGCGCTGCAGGGCGAGCTTGTCGTTGCGCAGGTTGATGCCCTGCTCCTTCTGGAACTCATCGGCCAGATAGCTGACGAGGCGCATGTCGAAGTCTTCACCGCCCAAAAAAGTGTCGCCGTTGGTGGACTTCACCTCGAACACGCCGTCGCCGATTTCAAGAATCGAGACGTCGAAGGTACCGCCGCCGAGGTCGTACACCGCAATGGTGCCGGTTTTCGTCTTGTCGAGGCCGTAGGCGAGCGCTGCCGCCGTCGGCTCGTTGATGATGCGCAGCACCTCGAGACCGGCGATCTTGCCGGCGTCCTTGGTGGCCTGACGCTGCGCGTCGTTGAAATAGGCGGGAACGGTGATGACGGCCTGGTCGACCTTCTGGCCGAGAT
>Ga0307500_10000542_pt1 | contig 12231 bp, 13 predicted proteins | sample 14_S_MG_FD_201362 | JGI IMG/M metagenome (GOLD analysis project Ga0307500, IMG submission 201362) | Soil microbial communities from Populus trichocarpa stands in riparian zone in the Pacific Northwest, United States - 14_S | ecosystem: Environmental > Terrestrial > Soil > Riparian zone > Trees... | reverse complement strand
AACCCTGGACGAGCATCCCGACTGGGTGCGCGAGCGCGTGCGAAGGCACCACAGGGGCTGAGGGTCAGCCGCTCGCCCCCACCCCGCCGGCGGGCGGGCCGCCGCCCGCCGGCGGCGCGGGGGCAGGGGTCGGCGCCGCTTCGGGGGCCGGGGCCGCTTCACCTTCGCCCCCAGCGTCGCCGCCTACCCCGCCTTCAGCTTCCTGCTTGCCTTCGTTTTCTTCGCCTTCTTCTTCGACGTATTCTTCGAGTTCTTCGTATTCGCCTTCGCCCGAGTAGCCGGACGAGCCGCTGGTGTGGCCGCCGCTCAGGCCCGAGAGCTCAGGCAGGCTCGAGGGTTCGATGAATTCGCCGCATTCGCCGTTGTTCGCGGCTTCCATGAAGGAGCGCCAGATCGGCCCGGCGGTGGGACCCCCGAAGCCGGTCTCTTCGCGCGACTGAGGGTGGCCGACCCAGACGGCGGTCGAGTACTTGGGCGTGTAGCCGACGAACCAGGCGTCGGCGAGGTCCTCCGAGGTGCCGGTCTTGCCGGCCTCGGCCGAGCAGCCGATCGAGGTGTAGCCGGCGCCCGTGCCTTCGGTGATCACGCCCTCGAGGATCTTGGTCACGTCGTACGCATCACCCTCTGAGAGCACGCGTTCGCCGGAGTCGGCTTCCGGTTCGTCGACCTTGCCGCTGGGGAACTCGACCCGGGCGATCGCGGTCGGGTCGTGGTGGATGCCGCCGTTCGCCAAAGTCGCGTAGGCGTCGGCCATTTCCAGCGGCGTGACGCCGATGCTGAGACCGCCGATCGCCTCCGCGGGCACCGATTCGAGCGGCGCTTCGATCCCCATCTGGTGCGCCGTGTGGGTGACGTTGTCGGGCCCGACGTCGAGATCCAGCTGGGCGAAGACGACGTTGACCGAGTCGACCGTCGCCTGGTCGAGCGACATCGTGCCGCCGCCCTCCTCGGCGTTGTTGACGGTCCAGGTGCCGCCGCCCGGTATCTCGAGCGTCTTCGGCGAGGTGCCGTCGTAGTAGGTGCTGTAGGGGTCGATGCCCTGTTTGATCGCCGTCGTCAGCACGAAGGCCTTGAACGAGGAGCCGGGCTGGCGATGCGCCTGCCAGGCGTAGTTGAATTCGCTTTCGCTTTCCGACCCCTCGGTCGAGGCGAGGGCGACGATCTCGCCGTTGTCCGGGTCGACCGAGGCGAGGCCCGCTGCCGGCCCGCCGCCCGAGTAGCACACCCCACAGGAGTCGACCGCTTCCTGCGCGCGTTCCTGCAGCTCGGGGTCGATCGTCGTGTAGGCCTTGAGGCCGCCGTAGCGGACCGTGTTGAGGCCATACTTGTCGATCAGCTCCTGCTGGACGAGGTCGAAGAGGAAGGGGTCGCGGATCACCCGGTACTTGTGTCCCGGGTGGAGGTTCAGGCCTGCATCCCGCGCCTCGCGGTATTCGCGCTGGGTGGCGTAGCCCTGGTCCCGCATCGCTTCCAGCACCTCGTTGCGCCGCTTCAGCGCCGCCTGCGGGTCGAGGAAGGGGTTGTATTCCGAGGGCGCCTGCGGAAGGCCGGCGATCATCGCCGCTTCGGCCAGCTTCAGCTCCTTGGCCGGCTTGCCGTAGTAGGTCTGCGCCGCCGCCTCAGCGCCGACCGCGGTCTCGCCTTCGACCGTGCCGTAGGGCGCGGTGTTGAGGTATTCCTTGAGGATCCACTCCTTCGAGTGCGCTTCCTCCATTTCGAAGGCGAGGTGGGCTTCGCGAAGCTTGCGCTTCAGCGTGTCTTCGGGATCGCGGATGTAGAGGTTGCGGACGAGCTGCTGGGTGATCGTCGAGGCCCCCTGCACCGGCTTGCCGCCGGCCAGCAGGTCCTTCCAGGCGGCGCGGGCGATTCCCGCCGGGTCGATCGCCCCGTGGTTGAAGAAGTTCCGGTCCTCGATCGCCACCGTGGCGTATTTGAGGTTCTGGGGCAGTGCCTTCGAGGAGACCGGCTGGCGGATGCTGCTGGCGCGGATGAAGCCGATCAGGCTGCCGTCGGCGGCGTAGATCGCCGAGGAGCGGCCCTTCTGGACGGGTTGCAGGCTGGAGAGCGGCGGCGCCGAGTTGTAGACGTCGACCGCCCAGCTCACGCCGACGCCGATCGCCACCGCGCCTATGACGAAGAGGGAGCCGAAGATGACCATCAGCTTCGACCTCCAGCCGCCGTGGCGCGACCTGCGCCGCTGCCGTCGCTCCCGGTTACTCATCGTGAAAATTCTATTGAGGCGGTCGAGTCGGGCATTTCCGCTCTGGCAAGCGCAATTTCACGTGCGCCCGGAATGACGGTAGCCTTGCCCGGCGCGTGCCCAGCTTCATCCACACCTGCTATCGGATCGGCGAGATCGATCGCTCGGTCGCCTTCTACGAGAAGCTCGGCTTCAGCGAGATGGGCCGGATACCGATCGGCGACGAGGCGATCAACGTCTTCATGGGCCTGGCGGGCGAAGAGATGCCGCGCCTGGAGCTGACCTACAACCACGGCGTCGACTCCTACGAGCTCGGCACCGGCTACAACCACATGGCGCTCGCGGTCGACGACCTCGACGGCACCCTGGAGCAGCTCGCCGCCGCCGGCATCGAGCCGGAGAAGCCCCCATACCGCCCCGGCGGCCGCACCGAGGGCCACCGCATCGCCTTCGTCCGCGACCCCGACGGCTACCGCATCGAGCTGATCGGCGAGTAGTCGCTCAGCCGCGGTAGAGCTCGAGGCTGTCGAGCGCAGGCACGATCCGCTCGAAATCGCGATCGAGGCTCCAGAGGGCGTGCCCGGCGCGCGCGGCAGCGACCGCGATCGCGAGGTCGGTAAGCGGCAGGGTCCCGCCGCTCCGACGCAATCGGTTAGCGACGGCGCCGACCTCCTCCCAGCCACCACGGTCCAGCCCCGCGAGGGGCAGGCCGCCAACCGTGCCGACTATCGCTTCGCGCTGACCATCCCCCGCGCCCGCCAACAGCTCGGCAAGCACCGGGCCGCAGACGGCGACTTCGTCCGCTTCGATCAGCTCTTCCAGCCGGTCCCCCTCTGTCCCGCTCAAGCTGCGGAAGTATGGGATCCAAACCGACGTATCGGGCAGGACCATTAGATGTGCCGATCGATCGTGCGCATCTCCCTGGAGACGTCTTCGATCTCGATCTTGCCGCGCATCTTCAGCAGCAAGTCGACGGCGCCTCGCCTGACGTGATCCTCGATCGCCGTCTCCACCGCTCTCGTCTTGCTCATCTCGGGATAGCGGGCCATCAGCGCCTCCATGAGGGCGTCGTCCAAGTCGAGCGTCGTTCGCATGGCATAAATATGGCATACAGCAATGATGTAGTCATTGGACGTCAAGTTCCTGGCGCGGAATTCCTCCCCCTTTCTCCCCGGATACGCTGCCTTGATGGCGCAAGTTGCGGTGGTCACCGGCGCGTCGAGCGGTATCGGAGCAGCGACCGCGCGGGCGCTGGCGGGGGACGGCTTCCACGTCGTGCTCGGCGCCCGGCGGGTCGAGCGGCTCGAGGGACTCGCCGGCGAGCTTGGCGGCGAGGCGCTCGGGCTTGACGTCACCGACCCCGGCTCGGTGAAGGCGTTCTGCTCCCGGCTGGAGGGCTGCGAGGTGCTGGTCAACAACGCCGGCGGGGCGCTCGGGCTCGACCCGCTCGCGGAGGCGGACGAAGAGCAGTGGCGCCGGATGTACGAGACGAACGTCCTCGGCACGATGCGGATGACGCGGGCGCTGCTGCCGCGATTGTTCGAGTCAGGGGATGGTCACATCATCGTGGTGACCAGCATCGCCGGCTTCGAGTCCTACCGCGGTGGCGCCGGCTACATCGCCGCCAAGCACGCCCAGCGCTCGCTGGCGCGCAACCTGCGCCTGGAGCTGCTTGGGCAGCCGGTGCGGGTGACCGAGGTCGCCCCCGGCATGGTCGAGACCGAGTTCTCGCTCGTCCGCTTCGGCGGCGACGAGGAGGCGGCGCAGCGCGTCTACCAGGGGATGACGCCGCTGAGCGCGGACGACGTCGCCGAGTGCATCCGCTGGGCCGTCGCCCAGCCCGCGCACGTCAACGTCGACGAGATCGTCGTCCGCCCGCGCGACCAGGCGACCGCTACCGAGGTTTATAGGCAAGGCGGTTCCCCCGGCCAGTAGTCGAGGTCTTCCGACCGAAAAGCCACTCGCGGCGATAGGCTCTCACCGCTCTAGTTGGGGAACGGGAGGAGACTGTCTTGAAACTCGTGATCGGCATCGTGCGGCCGGAGAAGGCCAATGACGTGCTGGAGGCCCTCTATCGGGCCGAGGTGCGCGGCGTCTCGATGAGCCGCGTGCAGGGCCACGGCGGTGAGCTCGACCGGGTCGAGACCTACCGCGGCACGACGGTCAAAGTCGGCCTCGAGGACAAGACGCGCTTCGAGATCGCCGTCTCCGACGAGTTCGTCCAGGCGACGATCGACGCGCTCTGCGACGGCGGCCGCACCGGTGAGGTGGGCGACGGCAAGATCTTCGTCGTGCCGCTGGAGCAGGCGGTTCGCATCCGCACGGGCGAGTCCGACCAGGCGGCGGTTACGCCGGTGGCGAAGTGAGCGCCCTGCCGATCGCGGCGGCGGCCGCGGAAATCGACACCGGCGACACCGCCTGGATGCTCGCCGCCACCGCGCTGGTGCTGATGATGACCCCGGCGCTCGGCCTCTTCTACGCCGGCCTGGTGCGCTCGAAGAACACCCTCAACACCTTCATGATGTGCATCGGCGCGATCGCCGTCGCGGGCGTCGTCTGGGCGCTCGTCGGCTACTCGCTCGCCTTCGACGGCAGCGGCTCGATCCTCGGCGGGCTCAACTACGTCGGCCTGCACGACGTCACCTTCCTGCCGCGCGAAGGGACGACGATCCCACACCTGCTCTTCATGGCCTTCCAGGCGACCTTCTGCATCATCACCGCCGCCCTGGTCTCCGGTGCAGTGGTCGAGCGGATGCGCTTCGGGCCCTTCTTGATCTTCGTCGCCCTCTGGTCGATCCTCGTCTATTCCGTCCTCGCCCACTGGTCCTTCGGCGGCGGCTGGCTCTCCTCGGGCGGCACGCTCGACTTCGCCGGCGGCATCCCGGTCGAGATGGGCTCCGGCTTCTCGGCCCTCGCCGCGGCGGTGGTCGTCGGCGCGCGCAAGGACTACGGCCGCCAGGCGCTGCTGCCGCACAACGCGATGTACGTGCTGCTCGGCGCCGGGCTGCTCTGGTTCGGCTGGTTCGGCTTCAACGGCGGCAGCGGCTTCTCCACCGGCAACCCCAGCGTGCTTGCCTTCGTCAACACGCTGCTGACCCCGGCCTGCTCGCTCGTCGTCTGGTTCCTGCTCGACCTGATCCGCGGCCGCAAGGTGACGGCGATCGGCGCCGCCACCGCGATCATCGTCGGCTGCGTGCTGATCACCCCGGCGGGCGCCTTCGTCAGCCCCGGCTGGGCGATGGTGCTCGGCGCCGTCGGCGCCCTGCCTTGCTACGCGATGATCGTCTGGCGTCCGCGCACGCGGGTCGACGAGACGCTCGACGTGCTCGCCGCGCACGGGGTCGCCGGCTTCACCGGGATCCTCTTCATCGGCTTCTTCGCCTCGGCCGCCTGGAACGGCATCTCCGACGGCCTCTTCTTCGGCAATGCCTCACAGCTCGGCGACCAGGCGCTGGCCGCCCTGGTCACGCCGCTCTACGCCTTCGGCATGACCTACGCGCTGCTGCGGGCGATGGGCCTCTTCACCTCGCTGCGCGCCAGCAAGCACGACGAGGCGGTCGGCATGGACGTCGTCCAGCACGGCGAGGAGGCCTACGCCTCGGGCGAGGGGGCGATCCTCGTCCTGCCCGACGACGAGGGCGAAGTGCTGGTCGCCAACCCGAGCTGAGCCCGTCTAGATTGGGCACGTGCCCGAGTACCTGCAGGTCCTGACCACGGCCGGCTCCCAGGTGGAGGCCGAGCGGATCTCCGCCGCGCTTGTCGAGCGCCGCCTGGCCGCCTGCGTCCAGGTGGTCGGACCGATCTCGAGCCGCTACCGCTGGCAGGGCGAGGTCGAGCAGGCCGAAGAGTGGCTATGCCTGGCAAAGACGACCGGTGATCGCTATGCCGAGCTCGAGGCCGCGATCCGCGAGCTGCACTCCTACGAGGAGCCGGAGATCGTCGCCACCCCGATCGTCGCAGGCAGCCCCGGCTATCTGGCCTGGCTCAGCGCGAGCCTTTGACCACCTCGAACTGGCTCATCAGGCCATGGTCCTCGTGGTCGAGCATGTGGCAGTGGACGACGAACTTGCCGGTGTAGTCGGCGAAGTGACCAGCGACGAGGATCCGTTCGCCGGGATAGAGGAAGAAGGTCTCCTTGAGGCAGTCTTCCCAGGGCGGCGGCGGCTTGCCGTCGCGCGCCAGCAGGTACCAGTCGGTGTGGTGGAGGTGCATCAGGTGGGCGACGCCGGTGTGGTTGACGAGCTCCCAGGTGGCAGTCGAGTCGAGCTTGGGGAAGGCGTCGGCGTAAGCGGGGTTGTAGGTGCGGCCGTTGATCAGCCAGGTCGGCTTGAAGAGGCCACCGATCGTGATCGTCCAGGTGTGGTTGGGCTTGCGCGATACGTGGCTGGTCCAGGCCGGCAGCGGGCGCAGGCGGCGCGGCACACGGGTGCGGTCGGTCAGCCGTCGTGAGCCGACCCGGAACTGCATCAGGGCACCGACATAAGGGTGTGAGCCAGGACCATCGTGGCCGTTGCGGAGCGGGCCGCTGCGCAGCTCGACAGTCTCCCCCCGCGCGCCGGCGAAGTCGACGATCGCCTCGACCCGCTCGCCCGGCCCGAGCAGGACGTGACCACGCCGGACCGGCTTCGGCATCAGGCCGCTGTCGGTGCCGATCTGGATCAGCGGCGAGCCGTTGGAGAGGTGGACGTTGTAGGCGCGGAAGCCGGAGGCGTTGAGCAAGCGCAGCCGGTAGCGCCGCGGGGTGACGTGATGGTGAGGCATGTAGGCGCCGTTGACGAGAACGCGGTGGCCGACGACGCCGTCGGCCGGTGGGCGGAGGCCGGTGAAGGGGTCGGTCAGCTGGTTGTGTCGATCGAAGCTGCGGTCGGCGATCACCAGCGGCAGGTCGCGCTCGCCGCTCGGCAGGGGCAGCGAGGCGTCGAGCTCGTCGTCGACGATGAACAGGCCGGCCAGCCCATGCCAGACGTTGCGGCCGGTGTGGTCGAGGCGGTGGTCGTGGTACCACTGCGTCGCCGCGCGTTCTGGCCGGCCGTCCTCCATCAGGTCCCAGACGTAGCGCCGCCTTCCGCCCGGCTCGATCAGCACGTCGTTGCCCGACTCGCGCGGCGTGAGCCCGCTGGGGATGTGGCAGTAGAAGGACCACGGCTGGGAGCGGGTCAGGCCACCGGGGCGGCCGTCGAACTGGGTGCGGTTGTGGCCGCCGTGCAGGTGGACGCTCAGCTCGCCGACCGCGGCCGGCAGCCGGTGGTGGAAGGTCGCCTCGGTGCGCTGGCCGGCCGGGCGCCGGATCGTCGGCCCCGGGAAGCTGCCGTCGTAGGTCCACATCCTGGTCGGGCGCCCGGGGAGGATCTGGACGTCGGCCTCACGGATCGGGATGTCGAGCTTCGCCCCTCGCAGCTCTTCGGGAATCGGCAGGGGATCGCGGAATGGCCGCGGCGCGGCAAGCCGCTCGAGCCGCGCCGCGGCCGAGGTCGGGCCCGGGCGCAGCCCGGATGGCAACAGCGTCGCGAGTGCGCCGCCGCCCAGGGCGCCGAGGAATGCCCGGCGCCCCAGGCGGGGCGAGGAATGTGGCGGTCCAGCCGTCTCTAGCTGCCCGGCAGGACGTTGATCGAGCCGTGCATCCAGGGGTGGATGGCGCACATGAAGTAGATCCGCGTCGGCCCTTCGGAGGTGTCGACGTCGACCTTCTCTTTGATCGAGGTGTTCGGCTTTTCACCGGTGAACCACGAGTCGCCCTTCTTGGTCAGGCTGCCCATCGTGCTCCAGCCTTCCGGGCCGGCGTCGACCGGGTTGACCTTCACCGGACCGTTGCCCTTGACCCCGTGCCAACCGGCGATCGCTTTGCAGATGTGATTCGGGGTGAAGCAGAGCTGACGGCCTTTCGGCGTCGTCGGGATCGAGCCCTTGGTCACCAACGAAAAGGTGTGCGGGCCGACTTTGTGCGGGTTGGTCGTGTTGACCACGGCGAGTTCTTCACCATCGGCGACGGTCTTCGGCGCTTCGAAGAACAACTTGCCTTTGCTTTCTTTCATGAAGACCGTGGGCACGGTTCCGGCGGAGGCGACTGAGGCGAAAGCCCCCAGGGCGACCAATGCGACGGCGACCGCCGCAGCGAGCGCGCCACCGCGAACGAGACTCTGACGAGATTCCTTCAAGGCAATTCCTTTCTGCGCCCTCTCCCGCGCTGAGAGCGAACACGAACGATTTGACCGGGGAACCGTAGAGGTTCAGGCGGCGACGATCAAGCAGGCCTATCCAATAAGCCCGGGGATGCACAGTGTGCAGGCGTCAGGCGCGCAACCGGTAGCCGCGGCCGAAGAGCCGCAGGTTGACCAGGAACAGCGCCGCGGTCGCTGCGGTCAGGGCAAGCAGCGAGAGCGCCACGCTCACTTCCGTGAAGCCGACGAACCCGTAGCGCACCAGGTTGATCATGTAGAAGATCGGGTTGAAGTGAGTGAGGGTCTGGAACGGCTCGGGCAGCAGCGTCGCCGAGTAGAAGACCCCACCCAGGAAGATCAGCGGCTGCAGGATGAAGGTCTGCGCGAAGGCGACGTCGTCGAACTGTTCGGCGCGTACGCCGATAAGCACCCCGAGCTGGGCGAAGAAGAAGCCGACCAAGAAGAGCGCCGGAATCAGCACGAGCACATGGTCCACCGGCAGGTCGACCAGCAGCGAGGCGGCGATGAAGGTCAGCATCGCGACCAAAAGGCCGCGGACGAAGCCGCCGAGCGAGAAGGCGAGCAGCAGCTCCAGCGGCGAGGCCGGCGAGGAGAGCTGATCCTGGATCGCCCCCTGGAATTTCTGCTGCAGGATCGAGGAGGAGTTGTTGGCGAAGGAGTTGATCGAGAACGACATCATGATCAACCCCGGGATCACGAAGACGACGTAGTCGATCCCGTGCAGCTTGTCGATCCGCGAGCCGAGCGCGGCGCCGAAGACGCTGATGTAGAGGAAGGTTTCGAGCAGCGGTGCGCCGATCGTCTGTTTCTTGATCTTCATGAAGCGGTTGACCTCGCGGCGCCAGAGCGTCGCGAAGCGGATCTGCGCGGTATTCACGAGACGGGCTCCGCCTCGACCTCGATGTGGGAGCGCGAGAGCTCTTTACGACCGACCAGGGCCAGGTAGGCATCCTCGAGGTTGCCGACCCCGTAGCGGGCGGATAGCTGGGCGCTCGTCCCCTCGCCGACGATCCGGCCTTCGTTGATGAAGGCGATCCGGTCACAGAGCTGCTCGGCCTCCTCCAGGTAGTGGGTGGTGAGCAGGATCGTCGTCCCCTCCTGGTTGATCCGCTGCATGTAGTGCCAGAGCTCGAGCCGCAGCTCGACGTCGACCCCGGCGGTCGGCTCGTCGAGGATCAAGAGGCGCGGCCGGTGCATCATCGCCCGGGCCAGAATCAGCCGCCGTTTCATCCCGCCCGAGAGGGTGCGCGTCCGTTCGTCGGCCTTCTCGGTAAGCGAGAACGTCTCCAGCAGCTCCTTCGTGCGCTCGCGCCGCTCGCGCTTCGGCATCCCGAAGTAGCCGGCGTGGTAGTCGAGCGTCTCTGCGACGGTGAGGAACCAGTCGAGGTTCGGCTCCTGGGGGGCGAGGCCGACCGCCTGGCGCGCATCGGCGTAGTTGGCGATCGCGTCGTGGCCGAAGACCTGGATCTCCCCGCCGGTCGGCTGCGCGAGCCCGGTCGTGCAGTGGATCAGCGTCGACTTGCCGGCGCCGTTGGGCCCGAGCAGGCCGAACAGCTCCCCCGGCTTGATCTCCAGCGAGACCCCACGCAGGGCCTCCACCCCGGTCGGGTACCGCTTCTCCAGCTTGTCGACGGCGAGCGCCTTCACTCCCCGCAATCTATGCAACCGCCCTCCTCGGCCCCGACGGCAGCTCTCAGCTTGCGAGGTGACGGAGCGCGGTCTGGGCGGCGTTGTAGCCGTTGATGCCGGCCGCCCCGGCGCCGGGCGGGGTGGCGGCGGAGCAGATGTAGACGCCGGGGATGCCGGTCGCGTAGGGGTCGAGGGCGAGGCGCGGGCGGATCAGCACCTGGCGCCCGGTGGCGATCCCGGTGGCGATGTCGCCGCCGACGTAGTTGGGGTTGTAGGCCTCGAGCTCCGCCGGGGTGCGCACGTGGCGGGCGAGGATGCGCTCGCGCAGGCCCGGCGCGAAGCGTTCGATCTGCTCCAGCACGGCCTCCGTGGCGTCGCCGTCGTAGCCGTGTGGCACATGGGCGTAGGACCAGACGGGGTGCACGTCCCCTTGCGATCGCGAGGGGTCGGCGAGGTACTGCTGGCCGACGAGGACGAAGGGCCGCTCCGGCATGCGGCCGCGGTTGACGTCGCGCTCGGCCGCCGCGATCTCCTCGAAGGATCCGGCCACATGCACGGTCCCTGCCCGCCTCGATTCCGCATCTGCCCAGGGGACGCCGCCCTCGACCGCGAGGTCGAGCTTGAACGCCGCCGGCCCGTGCCGGTAGCGGCGGTAGGCGCGGGCGACGCGCGGCGGCAGGCGCTCGCCGGCCAGCTCGGCCGCGGCGCCCGGCGCGAGGTCGAGCAGGACCGCGTCGGCGACCGGCAGCTCGGCGAGCGAGCGCACCGCGCGGCCGGTCTCGATCCTGCCGCCGTGCTCGCGCACGACCGCGGCGAGGGCGTCGGCGATCGCCTGCGAGCCACCGCGGGCGACCGGCCAGCCACGGTTGTGGCAGGCGGCGATCAGGACGACGCCGGGGGCGGCGCTGAAGGGTCGGGAGAAGGGGCTGAAGGCGTGCGCCGCGACGCCGCCGAACAGCGCCTTGGCCTCCTCGCTCGGCAGCCCACGGGCGAGCAGCGCCGTCGGGCTCAGGGCCAGGGGGCCGAAGCGCGCCAGCGCCACGGGGTGGCGAGGCAGGTGCTGCACTGGGCGAAAGAGGTCCTCCGCGAGCGCCTCGAAGCGCCGCGCCGGGAAGCCGAAGATCCGCTTCCACGCGTTGCCGGCGGGCCCCAGTCCCGCCGCGGTCGCCTCGATCGAGCGCTCCATCGTCGCCACCCGGCCGCCGTCGAGCGGATGGGCCAGATCGACCTCCGCCCAGGCCCACTCGAGTCCGTGGCGCTCGAGTCCGAGCGGCGCGAGCGCCGGCGATCCCGGGCCGAACGGGTGAGAGGCCGAGCAGTCGTCGTGCAACAGGCCGGGCAGGGTCAGCTCGCTGGTCCGCGCCCCGCCGCCGACGGTCGCCGCCGCCTCGACCACCGTCACCTTCACTCCGCGCGCCGCAAGAGTCGCGGCGGCGGCGAGCCCGTTCGGGCCCGCCCCGACGACGATCGCCTCGCTCATGCCGGCTGGGCCGGTCCCGGCGCCGCCGCCGGCTCGAGCGATTCGACCGGGAAGGGCCGCTCGTCGAGCCAGGGCTGGCGCTCGGCCATGTCGGCTACGTTCACCCAGCCCTCCTCGAGCAGGCCGGTCGCGGCGTCGAAGATCCGGTAGCGCTGCCGTTGCACATGCGCCGGCTGTGACTCGAGCACGACCACCCGCACCTCTCCCGGCTCGAAGCGGCAGTGCTCCTGGACCGCCGCCAACAGACGCTCGTCGTGGAAGTGGCCGTCGCCGAAGTTGTAGCCGAGCACGACGCCGGCGATCAGCTCGCCCTCGCGCACGTCGTACTCCTCGACGTCGTCGACGGCGCGCTGCACGAGCCCGTTGAGCGCTCGCCCATGCGAGTGCATCGAGCGGAAGGCGAGGCCTTTGTGGACCAGCACGTCGATCAGCTCCGGGTCGTAGAACTTGGCGAGCTGCTCGGTGACGATCGCCGCCGGCTTGACCAGCTCCGCGTCGAGCTTCGCCTCGGCCCCGCCCTCGCGGCGGAAGAGCCACTGGCTGGTCGCCCAGTTGCCGGCGTAGTAGCGCATCGAGGGCAGGAAGGAGACGAGGTCGGGACGGAAGTTGCCGAGCAGCGGGAGGCCGATGCAGGGGACGGCCAGGACCAGGAGGAGCAGCGGGTCTTCAATCGTCGACCAGGGCGTCGAGCCGTAGTGGCCGAAGAGGAAGAGCAGGCCGAAGATCATGAAGATGTTCCACTC
>Ga0307500_10000540_pt1 | contig 12245 bp, 9 predicted proteins | sample 14_S_MG_FD_201362 | JGI IMG/M metagenome (GOLD analysis project Ga0307500, IMG submission 201362) | Soil microbial communities from Populus trichocarpa stands in riparian zone in the Pacific Northwest, United States - 14_S | ecosystem: Environmental > Terrestrial > Soil > Riparian zone > Trees... | reverse complement strand
GCCGCCAGCCGGCTCGCCAGCCCGGCCGGCCAACCCGCCAGCGCCGGCACCCGGCTGGCCGGCCGGCTTGCCGGCACCGTTACCCGGCTGCCCGGCGGCGCCGCCGGGGCGGCCAGCCGCCGCACGCTGGCTCACTCGCGGCCCAGATCGCGGTGCACGACCGAGGTCTGGACGCCGTCGCCGGCCAGCCGCTTGGCCAGCTCCTCGGCGATCGCGACCGATCGGTGCTTGCCGCCGGTGCAGCCCACGGCCAGGGTCAGGTACCGCTTGCCCTCCCGCCGGTAGCCGGCGCCGACCAGGCGCAGCAACGAGGTGTAGGTGTCCAGGAACTCCCCGGCACCGGACTGGCTGAGCACGTAGTCGCGTACCTCCGGTTCCTGGCCGGTGTGCTCGCGCAGCTCCGGGATCCAGTGCGGGTTGGGCAGGAAGCGGACGTCGACCACCAGGTCGGCGTCCAGCGGGAGACCGTACTTGTAGCCGAAGGAGAGCACGGTGGCGCGTAGCGCCGGCGGGGCGTCCCCGCCGAACTCGTGCTCGATCTCCCGGCGCAGGTCGTGCACGGTCAGCCGGCTGGTGTCCACGACCAGGTCGGCCTCGCCGCGCAACCCGTCCAGCAGGGCCCGCTCGGCGGCGATGCCGTCGACCAGCCGGCGGCCGCCCTGCAGCGGGTGCTCCCGCCGGACCCCCTCGAACCGGCGCACCAGCACCTCGTCGGACGCCTCCAGGAACAGCACCCGGGGCCGGTAGCCGCGCCGGTCCAGGTCGACGATCACCTCGCGCAGGTCGGCCGAGAACGCCCGGCTGCGGACATCCATCACCACGGCGACCCGGGCCACCGCGCCGGCCGACCGGCTGCCCAGGTCGACCATCGTCGCGATCAGCTCCGGCGGCAGGTTGTCGACCACGAAGTAGCCCAGATCCTCCAGGCACTTCGCGGCGGTGCTGCGCCCCGCGCCGGACAGCCCGGAGACGACCACCACATCCAGGCCGGCCCTCGGGTTAGCCATCTCGCTGCTCATCGGTACTCCCCCGTGTGATCACGCGTCCCCCTCGAGGACTTCGCCAGTGGTCGGGTCGACCGCCGGGCCCGGCTCGGCGTCCGGCTGCGCCAGCGCGGCGACGACCGCCTCGGCGGTGCGCCGCCCGATGCCCGGCACGGTCATGATGTCGTCAGCGCTGGCCCCCCGGAGCCGCTTGAGTGAACCGAACGTACGCAGCAGCGCCTTCCGCCGGGTCTCGCCGAGCCCGGCCACCCCGTCCAGCGCGGACGTGGTCATCGCCCGGGACCGCTTCTGCCGGTGGTACGTGATCGCGAACCGGTGCGCCTCGTCTCGCACCCGCTGCAGCAGGTAGAGCCCCTCGGAGGTGCGCGGCAGGATCACCGGCTCGTCGTCGCCGGGCAGCCAGACCTCCTCCAGCCGCTTGGCCAGCCCGCACAGCGCGATGTCGTCGATCTCCAGGTCGGCCAGCGCCTGCGCGGCCGCGGCGACCTGCGGCTGGCCGCCGTCGACCACCAGCAGGTTCGGCGGGTAGGCGAACTTGCGCGGGCGGCCGGTCTCCGGGTCGAGCGGGGTCGCCGCGGCGGGCACCCGGCCTTCGTCGTCGTCCACCCCGTCGCCCTCCTCGCCGGTGGACAGCCGCTCGTCCAGGTACCGGCTCATCCGCCGGCGGACCGCCTCGTAGATCCACGCGGTGTCGTCCCCGCCCGGCTCCGCGGGCGCCAGCGGCGCCGCGTCGGCCCGGCGGCCGGTGCCGCGGATGGCGAACCGGCGGTACTCCGACTTGCGGGCCAGCCCGTCCTCGAAGACGACCATGCTGGCCACTACGTTGGTGCCCTGCACGTGCGAGACGTCGAAGCACTCGATCCGCAGCGGCGCGCTGTCCAACCCGAGCGCCTGCTGCAGTTCGGCCAGCGCCAGCGACCGGGCGGTCAGGTCGCTGGCCCGCTTCAGCTTGTGCTGGGTGAACGCCTGCTGCGCGTTGCGCTCGACGGTCTCCATCAGCGCCCGCTTGTCGCCGCGCTGCGGCACCCGCAGCGACACCCGGCCGCCGCGCCGCTGTTCCAGCCACTGGGTCAGCGCCTCGACGTCCGGCGGCGGTTCGGGGACGAGGATCTCGCGCGGCACGTCCTCGGCGACCATGCCGGCTTCCTGGGACCAGCCGTACACCTGGGTGACGAACTGCTCGACCAGGTCGCCGGTGGTGACGTCCTCGACCTTGTCCACCACCCAGCCGCGCTGGCCGCGCACCCGGCCGCCGCGGACGTGGAACACCTGGACCGCCGCCTCCAGCGCGTCCTGCGCGAACGCGACCACGTCCGCGTCGGTGCCGTCGCCGAACACCACGGCCTGCTTCTCCATCGCCCGGCGCAGCGCCCCGATGTCGTCCCGCAGCCGGGCCGCCCGCTCGAACTCCAACTCGGTCGCGGCGGCCGCCATCTCCCGCTCCAGCCGGCGGATCATCAGGTCGGTCTTGCCGGCCATGAAGTCGCAGAAGTCCTCGACGATCCGCCGGTGCTCGTCGGCGGAGACCCGGTCGACGCACGGCGCGGAGCACTTGCCGATGTAACCGAGCAGGCAGGGCCGGCCGACCTGGTGGGCCCGCTTGAACACGCCGGCCGAGCAGGTGCGCGCCGGGAACACCCGCAGCAGCAGGTCGAGCGTCTCCCGGATGGCCCAGGCGTGCGAATACGGCCCGAAGTAGCGGACCCCCTTCTTCTTCGCGCCGCGCATCACCTGCAGCCGCGGGTACTCCTCGTACAGCGTGACGGCCAGGCTCGGGTAGCTCTTGTCGTCCCGGTACCGGACGTTGAACCGCGGGTCGTACTCCTTGATCCAGCTGTACTCCAGCTGCAGCGCCTCGACCTCGGTGGAAACGACCGTCCACTCCACCGAACCGGCGCTGGTGACCATCTGCCGGGTGCGCGGGTGCAGGTCGGCGACGCTGCCGAAGTAGCTGTTCAGCCGCTGCCGCAGGCTCTTCGCCTTGCCGACGTAGATGACCCGACCGCGCTCGTCGCGGAACCGGTAGACGCCCGGCTGCTCCGGAATCGTGCCCGGGGCGGGGCGGTACGTGGACGGGTCGGGCACGTTTGAAGAGGGTACGCGGGGGGTCTGACCGATTCGCCGGGCCAGCGGCTGGCCAGCGGCCGGTTCGCCGGGCCGGCGGCCGGGACCGGTCCGGGACGGCGCCGGTTTGCCGGTCCGAGTGGCGGGGGCGGCCGGGGGGTGCCACCCTGGGCTCGCCGCGCAAATGGTTGCGTGGCGGAGGCCCCAATGACGCAGACGGTGACCCGCGAGATAGCACTCGGTGACGTCGGCCGCAGCGGACGTGGCCCCGACACGGTCCTGCGGCTGCACTGGTCCGAGGCGGACCCGCTGGCCGTGGTGCTGGTCGTCGCGGCCAAGCCCAGCCACCCGTCGCTGCTGCGCGGCCGCTGGGTGGTGCTGCGCGACCGGATGATCGAGGTGCTGGCGGGTGCCGGCGGCGCCGGCGCCGACCTGCCGGTGGCGGCCGGGCACGTGCAGATCAGCGTGCACGGCGAGCAGGTGACGCTCACCCTGCGCGGCGCCACGCTGCCCTGCGTGGTGACCACCGCGGCCGGGCCGCTGCGCACCTTCCTGGCCGAGACCGCGGAGATCCTGCCGCCCGGCGGTGAAGGCTGCGCCGCCGCCCTGGACGCCGAACTGGCCCGGATGCTGAACGGCTGACCGCGGCGGCCCGGCCGGCAGATGTCGGGCGCGTTTCGACCCCGCCGTACCGGTTACAGCGGGCGAACAACACGCCGGCCGGATCGTGTCCTGGCTGGTGGGAGCCGTGCCGATCGCTATGCTGCGGGACAACAGCCTTGGTTGGCCCGCCCCCCGCACGGCAGCGCACCCCCGCACGGCAACGCCATTTCCGGCGTCCCCCCAGACGGCAGCGCCACCCCGAGACGGCAGCGACACCGACCGCAGGTACCAGGTGCACGACCGCGATCAAGCCCGGATCGACGCGACCCTCCGACCGCACGCGATCCCGCCCGGCCCGGCTACCCCGCACGGCGGCGTCTTACCGGTACGCCTTCCAATGCGGCCCGCCTCCCCCCGGCGGCAGCGCGATAGGACGGCGGAGCCGTGCCCGGCCGGCGCTTGGTCGAGCGGCGCGCGCCCGGTTCATACGACCCAACCCTGATCGCCGGTGACCGACGCCGGTGATCGGGGGACGGCCCCCGGCTTGGTGGCGCGGCCGTGCCACCAAGCCGGGGGCCGTCGGCTGCGCGGGGTCAGACGGCGGCCTTGGCACGGGCCCGGCGGCGGACCGGGGCGGCCGTCGGCGTGGGGGCGAGCAGGTCGCGGAGGAAGCGACCGGTGTGGCTGCCGTCCAGCGCGGCGATCTCCTCCGGGGTGCCGGTGCCGACCACGGTGCCGCCGCCGCTGCCGCCCTCGGGGCCCATGTCGATCAGCCAGTCGGCGGTCTTGATCACGTCCAGGTTGTGCTCGATGACGATGACCGTGTTGCCGGCGTCGACCAGCCGGCCGAGCACGCCGAGCAGCTTGCGGACGTCCTCGAAGTGCAGCCCGGTGGTCGGCTCGTCCAGCACGTAGACGGTGCGGCCGGTGGACCGCTTCTGCAGCTCGGAGGCCAGCTTCACGCGCTGCGCCTCGCCGCCGGACAGGGTCGGCGCGGGCTGGCCCAGCCGGACGTAGCCGAGGCCGACGTCGACCAGCGTGGTCAGGTGCCGGGCGATCGCCGGGACCGCGGCGAAGAACTCCGCGCCCTCCTCGATCGGCATGTCCAGCACCTCGGCGATGGTCTTGCCCTTGAAGTGCACCTCGAGCGTCTCCCGGTTGTACCGGGCGCCCTTGCAGACCTCGCACGGGACGTAGACGTCCGGCAGGAAGTTCATCTCGATCTTGATGGTGCCGTCGCCGGCGCACGCCTCACACCGGCCGCCCTTGACGTTGAACGAGAACCGGCCGGGCTGGTATCCGCGGATCTTCGCCTCGGTGGTCTCCGCGAACAGCCGCCGGATGTGGTCGAAGACGCCGGTGTAGGTGGCCGGGTTGGACCGCGGGGTGCGGCCGATCGGCGACTGGTCGACGCCGACCACCTTGTCCACGTCGTCCAGCCCGCGCACCCGGCGGTGCCGCCCGGGGACCAGCCGGGCGCCGTTCACCCGGTTCGCCAACACCGCGTACAGGATGTCGTTGACCAGGGTCGACTTGCCCGAGCCGGACACCCCGGTGACCGCCACCATGCAGCCCAGCGGGAAGGTCACATCCACGTTGCGCAGGTTGTGCTCGCGGGCGCCCTCCACCACCAGCTGCCGGCCCGGCGTGCGCGGCCGGCGCTGGGCCGGGATCTCGATCTTCCGGCGGCCCGACAGGTACCCGCCGGTCACCGAGTCTTCGCTGGCCAGCAGGTCTTCGACGGTGCCGGAGACGACCACCTGGCCGCCGTGCTCGCCCGCGCCGGGGCCGATGTCGACCACCCAGTCGGCGGTGCGGATGGTGTCCTCGTCGTGCTCGACCACGATCAGCGTGTTGCCCAGGTCGCGCAGCCGGACCAGCGTGTCGATCAGCCGGCGATTATCCCGCTGGTGCAGCCCGATGGACGGCTCGTCCAGCACGTACAGCACGCCGACCAGGCCGGAGCCGATCTGGGTGGCCAGCCGGATCCGCTGCGCCTCGCCACCGGCCAGGGTCGCGGCCGGCCGGTCGAGGGAGAGGTAGTCGAGCCCGACGTCGACCAGGAAGCCGAGCCGGGCGTGCACCTCCTTGAGCACCCGCTCGGCGATCATCCGCTCCCGGTGCGAGAGCTCCAGCGTGCGCAGGAACTCGCCGCACTCGCCGATCGACAGCCCGGACGCCTCGGCGATCGACTTGCCGCCCAGCGTCACCGCCAGCACCTCGGGCTTCAGCCGGGCCCCGCCGCAGGCCGGGCAGGGCACCTCCCGCATGTAGTCCTCGTACTTCTCCCGGCTGTACTCGCTGTCGGTCTCCGAGTGCCGCCGCTCCAGGAACGGGATCGCGCCCTCGTACGCCGCGTAGTAGGCCCGCTCCCGGCCGTACCGGTTCTTGTAGCGGACGTGCACCTGCGTGTCGTGCCCGTACAGGACCGCCTTCTGCGCCCGGGCCGGCAGCCGCTCCCAGGGCTGGTCGGTCTTGAAGCCGACCGCGTCACCCAGCGCGGTCAGCAGGCGCAGGAAGTATTCGCTGGTCTGGGCCGACGACCACGGGGCGATCGCGCCCTCCTGCAGGCTGCGCTCCGGGTCGGGCACGACCAGCTCCGGGTCGACCTCCTTGCGGGTGCCCAGCCCGGTGCAGTCGGGGCACGCCCCATAGGGTGAGTTGAACGAGAACGAGCGCGGCTCCATCGCCTCGAACGACAGGTCGTCGTACAGGCAGGCCAGGTGCTCGGAGAAGGTGCGCTCGCGATGTGGATCGTCGTCGGGCAGGTCGACCAGGTCGAGCACGATCAGGCCGCCGGCCAGGCCCAGCGCGGTCTCCACCGAGTCGGTCAGCCGGCGCTTCGAGGACGCCTTGGCGGTCAACCGGTCGACCACCACCTCGATCGTGTGCTTCTCCTGCTTCTTCAGCTTCGGCGGCTCGGTCAGCGAGTGCACCACGCCGTCTACCCGGACCCGGGAGTAGCCCTTGGTCTGCAGGTCGGCGAACAGGTCGACGTACTCACCCTTGCGGCCGCGGATCACCGGCGCGAGCACCTGGAACCGGGTGCCGTCCTCCATCTCCAGCACCCGGTCGACGATCTGCTGCGGGGTCTGCCGGGTGATCGGCCGGCCACACTTCGGGCAGTGTGGTCGCCCGGCGCGCGCGTACAGCAACCGCAGGTAGTCGTACACCTCCGTGATCGTCCCCACGGTCGACCGCGGGTTCCTGGAGGTGGACTTCTGGTCGATCGACACGGCCGGGGAAAGACCCTCGATGAAGTCCACATCCGGCTTGTCCATCTGGCCGAGGAACTGCCGTGCGTACGCCGAGAGCGACTCGACGTAACGACGCTGGCCCTCGGCGAAGATCGTGTCGAAGGCCAAGCTGGACTTGCCCGACCCGGACAGCCCGGTGAACACGATCAGGCTGTCTCGGGGCAGGTCAAGGTGGACGTCCTTGAGGTTGTGCTCGCGCGCGCCACGGACGATCAATCGGTCTGCCACAGGGTGTCTTCCGCCGTAGAGGAGAGGTCGTCCCGACTCTAGCGACGGGTACCGACAGAATCTTCCCGACCGCGGATGGGGCAGGATGCGGGCAGGGATCCAGTGATGAGGAGCGAGCGATGAGCTACACCGGTGAGGTCAAGATCGGCGGCCCGGCGGACCGGCGGGAGCTACCGGCGCTGACCATCGACAAGCTCGCGGTCGGCCCCATGCACAACAACGCCTACCTGCTGCGCTGCACCGCCACCGGGGCCGGGCTGCTGATCGACGCGGCCAACGAGGAGGACCGGCTGCTGGAGCTGATCGGCCCGGCCGGGGTGCGGACCATCGTCACCACCCACCGGCACGGCGACCACTGGCAGGCCCTGGAGGATGTGGTCGAGGCCACCGGCGCCCGCACCGTCGCGCACCCGCTGGACGCCGCCGAGCTGCCGCTGCCGCCGGACGAGCAGGTCGAGCACGGCGGCACGGTCGCCGTCGGCGAGGTCACGCTGGAGGTCATCCACCTGCGCGGGCACACCCCGGGCAGCATCGCGCTGCTCTACCGCGACCCGGCCGGCACCCCGCACCTGTTCACCGGCGACTCGCTGTTCCCCGGCGGCGTCGGCAAGACCACCAGCCCGGCCGACTTCACCTCGCTGCTGGATGACGTGGAGGCGCGCGTCTTCGGCACCCTCCCGGACGAGACCTGGTTCTACCCGGGCCACGGCAACGACTCCACCCTCGGCGCCGAGCGCGCCGCCGTCCCAGACTGGCGCGCCCGCGGCTGGTAGCGCCGCGCCACCCGCTGGCAGCCTGCGACGGCTGTCGGCCGTGACGCGCGCCGGGCTCCGAACGGCCGGCGTGGCTTGCTCGTCCTCACCTGGCCGGTTCGGCGGCTGTTCGGGCGGCGCGGGTGCCTGAACAGGCAGATATCCCATCGGGTGCGTCTGAACGGGTGTTGAGTGCACTCCTGGAGAGCATCGGCTGCATCGCGTCCTGAACCGCGCTTGTCGGCCGCTGTCGGGTGATCTACACACCGGGAGCCGCTGTGGTCGCGTACGCCCTGGACTACTCCGCGGGTCGGCCGCGCGGTGCCACCGTGCGGGCCGCCGGCTACTCGGGGGTGCTGCGCTACATCGGGTTCGACCCGGTGACCCGGCCCAAGTGCATCACCAGAGCCGAGTACACCGACCTGATCCGGCACGGCGTCGGGGTCGCGCTGGTCTACGAGAACGTGGCCGGCGACGCGCTGTCCGGCCGCGCGGCCGGGGTGACCGCGGCGCAGCGGGCCCGGCACTGGGCCGACGTGATCGGCTTCCCCCAGGATCGGCCGATCTACCTGGCCTGCGACACCGACGTGGTCAGCCAGGCCCAGTTCGGGGCGGTACTGGAGTACCTGCGCGGCGCCGGTTCGGTCCTCGGCGGGCCCGCCCGGGTCGGCATCTACGGCGAGTACGACGTGATGCAGCGGGCCGCGGCGGCCGGCGTCGCGAAGTGGTTCTGGCAGACCAAGGCGTGGTCCCGGGGCAAGGTGTCGGCGCACGCGCACCTGCTCCAGCTCATCGGCACCGTTCGCGTCGACGGCATCGACTGTGACCGCAACGAGATCCACCGCCCCGACTGGGGCCAGACCGGCCAGCCCGGTCTCAACGACCCGGAGGACGACATGCCCAGCGCCGATGAGCTGTGGAACACGCGCCGCCCGTGGCCGCCGCACGTGAAGGACGTGCCACACGTCGCGACCGCCTACGACATGGCCGACTGGGTGGTCGGTAGCAACATCGCGGCGTCCCGGGCACTGCACCTGCTGCACACCCAGCAGACCCAGCTGGCCACGCTGACCGCCCAGGTCGCCGCGCTGGCCGCGCTGATCAAGCACCCGGCCGGGCTGGACACCGACGCGGCCCGGGCCATCGCGCTGGACGCCGCCCGGCAGGCGGTCGACGGCATCACGGTCACCGCCGAGCCGGCCGACCCGGCCTGACGCCCACTCCGGGCCGTCGCGCAGCACCGGACCGGCAGAACCTGCCCCGCGGGCTCCTCCCCGGCCCGGGCCGATCCCGGTCCGGACGGGCTGAACCTGCCCCGCGGGCTCCTCCCCGGGCCGGGCCGATCCCCGGTCCGGACGGGCTGAACCTGCGCCGCGGACTCGTCCCCGGCCCCATCCCCGGTCCGGACCGGCTGGACAGGCCCGGGGTGGCCTAGGCCGTGTTTCAAAAGGTAGGGCCTGCGTGTCGTTGATCATGATGTGGCGAGGTCTCCGGTAGATGGGTCAACGACCAAGCTGACCATCTGCACGGAGACCTCGTGGGTAGCGTATCTGCGGGGGCGCGGCGGGATTTGACGGATCGGCAGTGGCGGGTGTTGGAGCCGTTGCTGCCGGTGCCGGGCAGGCCTGGGCGTCCTGTGAAGTGGACTCGTCGGCAGTTGATCGATGGGATCCGGTGGCGGGTTCGTACCGGTGCGCCGTGGCGGGATGTGCCGGGCCGGTACGGGTCCTGGCAGCGGGTGTACGGGTTGTTCCGGGCTTGGCAGCGGGATGGGACCTGGGCACGGATCGTGGCGCGGTTGCAGGCGATCGCCGATGCGGCCGGTCTGATCACCTGGGACGTGTCGGTGGACTCCACCATCATGCGGGCGCATCAGCACGCCGCCGGGGCGCGGACCGACCCGGGCCGGCAGAGGCAGCCGCCCGGTGACGAGCCGGGCGACCACGCGCTGGGCCGGTCGCGCGGCGGCTGGACGACGAAGGTCCATCTGGCCTGCGAGCAGGGCCGCAAGGCGCTGTCGCTGGTCCTGACCGCAGGCCAGCGCGGCGACAGTCCACAGTTCACCGCCGTGCTCGACCGGATCCGGGTGGCCAGGACCGGGCCGGGGCGCCCACGCACCCGCCCCGACCACGTCCTGGCCGACAAGGCCTACGCCAGCCGCGCCAACCGCGCCCACTGCCGCCGCCGCGGCATCCGGGCCACCATCCCGGTCAAGGCCGACCAGCAAGCCAACCGCACCCGCAAAGGCTCCGCCGGCGGCCGCCCGCCCGGCTTCGACCCGATCGCCTACCGAGCCCGGCACGCCGTCGAATGCGGCATCAACCTGCTCAAGCAAGCCCGCGCCGTCGCCACCCGATACGACAAACTCGCCCTGCGCTACCAGGCCACCATCCACATCGCCGCCATCAACACCTGGCTCCGCGACTTATGAAACCCGGCCGGCCAGCCAGCCGGGTTCACCGCGGGCCAGGGCCGTGCACTGGCCCGGCCCGTCGTCTGCTCAAGACCCCCGTGGCGATGACCCAGCGTCAACAGGGACGGCTGGCGACACCAGCCGCTGCGCTGGTCCGATCCTGGGCAAACCCGGGCATCCGGACATCGAGGTACGTGGCGACCCAGAAGGCTGCGCGATCGGCACTGGCCGCGACCACCAGGTCACCGGGAGATTGACCCGGCGCCGATGCCGCACCTTGGGGGGATCACGAGATGGAACCGAAGCAGCCGTTACCGTCCGGCCCGTTCCTGCTGGACGGGAAGCGGGCGGACAGGTTGACGCCGACGCAGCTGGCCGAGGTCGCCGCCCGGTCGGCGCTGCCCGTGGCGACGGTCGGGAAGATAGTGGATCACCTCGCCGACATCGAGGCCGAGCTGCCGCTGACCATGGAGCGCCTGGTCGAGGCGGTCCGGCAGGTCGACGCCACACATGCGGTCGTCCGGTCGATGTACCCGTTCCCCAGCCTCGACGACCTGCGGATCGGTTGGGAGCTGGCCGGCACCGACATCGCCGCCGAGCTGGAGCACCGGTTGGGTGGCGCCAGCGGGGCCGGCAACGTCCCGGGCGCGCAGGCGGTCGCGTTGAACGCCTTCCTGGCCGGGTGGCCCGGCTTCGGCCGGGCGCTGACCGGCACCGGGCCGGGGCAGTACGGGGTGAACGTCGAGTTCCAGCGCACCGTGAACCGGGTACAGGGTGCCGTGTACCAGGACCGGCTCCTCCGCGTCGGGGCGTTTCCCGGCGAGACAACGCTCACGTTCGTACGAACGTTCGTGCACGAGGCGGGGCACGCGACATTCCAGCGCTACCTGATCGGTGACCGGCTGCCGATGTTGGTGGACCAGCCGGACGACACCGGGACGGTCACCGGCGACGCCCGGACAGAGGCGGCGCAGTTCTGGTCGCAGCGGTCGCCCGCGGCGCGCGAGTTCTACGAGGCATGGATGGTCCTGCGCCGTAAGCCCGCGTGCCTGCTCGGGCTCGATCTCGGGTTCGTCGGATCGCCGGAGAAACGGGTGGCCCGCCAGGTCGAGAGCTTCGCCGAGTTCTGCGCGGAGGTGTTCATGCAGATGGCGACCAACGTGCTGCCCGACCACGTCCTCACGGTGCTGGACCGGGACGCGTCGCAGGACGTGCTGAAGGCATGGATCACGGTCGTTCGCGGGCTGCGGGCGTTCGCCCGGACCGTCGAGAAGTGAACCTGCGTCGCCCGGCCGAGGCGGACGCGTGGGGCCGGGTGGTCAAAGTCCTGCCGCCGTACCGGCAGCGGGTCCCCGGTGCGCCCGCGGCTAGTGCTTGTTTCAAAAGTGCCTGGACCTACGGTCGGCACACCGGTCAGGACGGGGCCGACCGGCGGTGAGCCGAACCGTGGATCGGGTGCTGGCGCTGCTGGCCGACCCTTTTGAAACAGGCGCTAGGGCACGCGGCAGTAGACGAAGACCTGCCGCTCCGGCGGCACGTCCGGGGTGGCCGGCTCGAACTCCTCGACGTCCACCTCGCGGATCTCCAGGCCGTCCGCGACCAGCAGCGACTCCAGCTCCGGGCGTGGGTAGCCGGTGGCCCGGACCTCGGCGCCGAGGAAGCTGATCGGCACGTAGTCCAGGTCGGCCTCGACCATGCCGACGGCGAAGTAGCCGCCGGGGCGGACCAGGCCGCGGATCCGCCGGACCGCGGCCGGGATGTCGGCGCGGCGCAGCATGATCAGCGAGAAGAACGCCACCGCGGCATCGAAGTCGCCGAGGCTGGAGTCGATCTCCTGCAGGTCCATCGCGACGAAGCGGGCGCTCGGCACGTTGAACCGGGCGATCCGCAGCATCTCCGCGGACACGTCGATGCCGACCACGTC
>Ga0307500_10000538_pt1 | contig 12284 bp, 12 predicted proteins | sample 14_S_MG_FD_201362 | JGI IMG/M metagenome (GOLD analysis project Ga0307500, IMG submission 201362) | Soil microbial communities from Populus trichocarpa stands in riparian zone in the Pacific Northwest, United States - 14_S | ecosystem: Environmental > Terrestrial > Soil > Riparian zone > Trees... | reverse complement strand
GGACTGGAGGTCGCTGCACGAGGTGTACGCCATCGCCGAAAAGCTCGGCGTGGCGGAGGACGCGGTCAAGGACTACCTGAACCGCGACATCCACGATTCATCGCCCCGGATCGCCTACGCGCGCGCGTTGCTGATGGGGTTCGCCAATCCGCATGAGCTCGGCCAGCGCCAGCTCACCTTCGTCGCGTTTCTGCTCGAGCGCTGGGCGTCGAAGCTCGAGATCGCCCGCAAGCCGGTGGCGGAGGCCGACGGCGTACCGCCGCTGCTGGTCGACCTCGCCGGCGATCGCCTTCCCGAGCGCGTTGCGGCCAACACGCCGCTGCCGTCGGAGGCGCGTTACCTCGATACCCGCAAGCTGGCAAAGAGCCTGCGCAACCGTGTGGCCTTGCTGCGCAAGGGTGAGTCGCCCGCCAAGCTTGCGCTCGGCGAGGACTGCGTCCAGCCCTCGTGCGAGCAGACCCTGGTGTTCCTGTTCCGGCAATGGTGCCAGGCAAGGTCCGAGCGCCCGATCGCAGCGCGCGCGGCGACCCTCACCGCGCAGGTGACGAACGACATGGAAGCGATCCACCACTACATGTCCGCCGGCTCGCAGCGCCGCCAGATCGAGGCGCGGGAGCTTACCCAGCAGCAGCGCCAGGAGCTCGAGACGCTCGGACACATCCGCAGCGTCCACAACGAGCAGTACACGAGCGAGCGGGGCTATGCCCTGGAGGACTGGAGGATCCTGGACGACAGCGCCACGGAGCTCCAGATCGTGCGGGCCCCGGGTGGCGGCGCCAAGCGCTACGCGCACGGCCAGCTCGTCGCGGTGCGTCCGCCGGACGCCTCGGGATTCATTCTCGGCCAGGTCCGCTGGCTGATCGGCGCGGTGAGCGGCGACCTGCGCGCCGGAGTCAAGCTCATGCCGGGCATTGCCGCCGCGACTTCGGTGCGCGGCACCGGGTTGAACGACAAGGGCGAGCGTCCCACGTCGGCGCTTGCGCTCGGCGCCGTCCCGGCCGTCAAGTCGCCCCCGACGCTCGTGCTGCCCGCGGGCTGGTTCAAGCCGAAGCGCGTGCTCGAGGTGGTGGGCGAAAAGCCCTACAAGGTGCGGCTCACCGACGTCATCGAGCGCGGCAGCGACTACGAGCGCGTTGCCTACGAAACGGCCTGATCAGGCGGCTTCCTTTTTCTCGCCCGGCGGAAGGATCCGGCCCGGCGGGAACACCGCGCTGAAAGTCGACCCGCGGCCAGGCTCGCTGACTACGTCGAGCGCCGCCTGGTGGCGCGTCAGCGCGTGTTTCACGATGGCGAGGCCGAGGCCGGTACCGCCGGTCTCGCGCGAGCGCCCGCTGTCCACGCGGTAAAAGCGCTCAGTGAGGCGAGGGATATGGCGCGCCTCGATGCCGATCCCCGAGTCGCTCACCGAAAACACGCCGTTGCCGTCGACGACTCGCCAGGCGAGACGCACGCTGCCGCCGTCGGGCGTATAGCGCACGGCGTTCGATACCAGGTTCGACAGGGCGCTGTGCAGCTCGGCGGCGCTGCCGAGGAGCCGGCCATCGCTTTCGACCTCGCTCTCGACGCGATGCCGCCCGCCGGATAACGCGCGCGCTTCGTCCGCGAGGCGCTCGACAAAGGGAAGCAGCTCGATCGGCCGCTCCTCCGCGGGCGCTGCGCTCGACTCCAGCGCCGACAGCGTGAGCAGATCCTCCACCAGGCGCTGCATGCGCTTTGCCTGCTCGGCCATCATCGCGAGGTAGCGGCCGCGCTGCGCCGGGCTCATCGGGAACGACTCGTCGGAGAGGGTCTCGACGAAGCCCGAGAGCACCGTCACCGGGGTCTTGAGCTCATGCGAGACGTTGGCCACGAAATCGCGCCGCATGGTATCGATGCGCTCCTCGGCTGTGACGTCGCGCGAATTGAGCAGCTTCTGCTCCTCGCCGAACTCGATCACCCGCACGGAGAGCATGGTGTCGCGCGCGCGCAGCGCGAGCGGCTGGCTGAAATCGCCGGCCCCGAGAAAGGTCACGAAATCCGGCTGGCGGATGAGGTTGACCACCGGCTGCCCCAGATCGCGCCGCGCGTCGATGCCGAAGTGGTGCGCGGCGGTCGGGTTGGCCCATTCGATGCGGTGCTCGCGGTCGAGGATCACGACGCCGTCGGGCAGGGCGCGCACCGCGGCGCGGAAGCGCGCAAGCGACTGGTCGAGGCTTTCCTGCTCGGCGTCGCGCCGCTTGAGGAAACGGTGCAGCTCGGCGAGCGCCTCCTCCCAGACCCCGCGGCCGTGCGGCAGCGTCTCGAGCTGCGGCCGGCGCAGCCAGCCGCGTAGGGCGGTCAGGTGGAGCTGGTGATACGCGACGCGGACGACGAGCACGACCGCGATCGCGGCCAAAACGATGACCGCTGCGCTCACGCCGGGTTGGCGGAGAAGCGGTACCCCGACCCCCGCACTGTCTCGATCAGCCGGTCGTGGCCGGAGGGTTCGAGCGCCTTCCTGAGGCGCCGGATGTGCACGTCCACCGTGCGTTCCTCGACGAACACGTGGTCGCCCCAGACCTGATCGAGGAGCTGGGTGCGGGAATGGACACGCTCGGCGTGCGTCATGAGGAAGTGCAGCAGCCGGAATTCGCTCGGGCCGAGCGCGAGCGGCCGCGGGCCACCGAACACCCGGCGCGTGCCCGGATCGAGGCGCAGCCCGGACACCTCGACTGGATCGTCCGTCATCTGCGGCGCGCGCCTTCTCAGGACCGCCTTGATGCGCGCGAGGAGCTCGCGCACCGAGAACGGCTTGGTGACATAGTCGTCGGCGCCTGCCTCCAGCCCGGCGATCTTGTCGGCTTCGCCGCCGCGTGCGGTCAGCATGATGATGGGGATCTGCCGCGTGCGCTCCTCCTGGCGCAGCTGGCGCGCGAGCGACACGCCCGACATTCCAGGGAGCATCCAGTCGATCAGCAGCAGGTCGGGGAGGGCGTTACGCACGATGCCGAGAGCGCCCTCGGCATCGCCCGCGCGCATGACGTGGTGCCCGGCGTGCTGCAGGTTGACCGCGATCAGCTCCTGGATCGCCGGTTCGTCTTCCACCACAAGGATGTTCGCGGCCATGAGCAGGCGGCCGCCATTGTATGAACGGTTTATGACCGATTTGTTTCAAGTCGCGCGGCGGTATCATCGCCCACCCGCATGCCGCCCGAGCGCAACCCCACCCAGATCACCCTGCACCAGAAATCCAGGCTGCTCGAGATCGCGTTCTCCGATGGTCGGGGATTTAGCCTGCCGTATGAGTACCTTAGGGTATATTCGCCGTCGGCCGAGGTGCGCGGACACGGCCCAGGCCAGGAAGTGCTCCAGACGGGCAAGCGCAACGTCGAGATCCGTGCGCTCGAAGCGGTCGGCTCGTACGCGGTCCAGCCGGTCTTTTCCGACGGGCATAGCACCGGTATCTATTCGTGGGATTACCTCTATGAGCTCGGCGAGGAGCAGGACCGACTCTGGGCAGAGTATTTGGCGAAACTTGAGTCCAAAGGCGGCTCGCGAGATAAGTAGACGCTCACTTTGAAAGACCAGACCGACTTCGGATACGAGCGGGTTCCCGAGGCTGACAAGGCGCGGCGGGTGGGGGCGGTTTTCGACCGCGTCGCCGAGCGCTATGACCTCATGAACGACCTGATGTCGCTCGGACTGCACCGCCTCTGGAAGGCGTTCGCCATATCGATCGCGCGCCCGCGTCCCGGGGATCGCATTCTCGACGTCGCGAGCGGCAGTGCGGACCTCGCCCGCTCCTTCGGGCGCCGCGTGATGCCGGGCGGCCAGGTTTGGCTCGCCGACATCAATCGCAGGATGCTCGAGCGCGGCCGCGACCGGATGCTCGACGGCGGCCTGCTTGCGCCGGCGGTGCAATGCGATGCCGAGCGCCTGCCGTTTGCGCCGGGATATTTCGATTGCGTCACCGTCGCGTTCGGCCTGCGCAACATGACTCACAAGGATCTGGCGCTGGCGGAGATGACGCGCGTGCTCAAGCCCGGCGGCAGGCTCGTGGTCCTCGAGTTCTCGAAGGTATGGAAGCCCCTCGAGCGCGCGTACGACTTCTATTCGTTCCGAGTCCTGCCTTGGCTGGGAAAGCAGGTGGCCGGCGACGCGGCGGCGTATCGGTACCTCGCCGAATCGATCCGCCTGCATCCCGACCAGCCGACCCTCGCCGGGATGCTCGAAAGCGCGGGCTTGTCGCGGGTCGAAGTGTTTAATCTCGCCGCGGGGGTGGTGGCCGTCCATCGCGGGTATCGAATTTGATAGCATCGAAGGTCTAGCGAAGCAGGAGGTCTTGATATGCGAAAAGGGTTAATCGGCCTGGCCGCTCTCGTCCTATGCGGCATGCTCGCCACGGAGGTTGCGGATGCCGCACGCCTGGGCGGCGCGCGCAGCAGCGGCGTGCAGAGAAGCGTTCCCAAGACACCTCCGGCAGCCACGCCTGCCAAGCCTGCGCAGCAGCAGGCCGCGCCGAACCAGGCCGCCCCGGCGGCGCAGCCGCAGGCGCAACCCTCGGGCCTCGCGCGCTGGATGCCGATGCTCGGCGGCCTCGCGCTCGGCGGGCTGCTGGGTTATCTCTTCGCCGGCAATGGCCTGGGGGGTATCCTGCTCCTCGTGCTGCTCGCCGTCGGCGCCGTGCTTCTGTTCCGCATGTTCGCGCGCCGCGGCGCGCAATCGCCGCAGCCCATCCAGTACGCGGGCATGAATCAGAGGACGACCGTGGCGCCGCCGCCTGCGGAAGCTCCCGGCGCGGTGATGTCCTCGGCAGCGCGGTTCCCCGGCGGCTTCGACGCGGCCTCATTCCTGCGCGGAGCGAAGATGAACTTCGTGAAGCTGCAGCTCGCGAACGACCAGGGCAAGCTCGACGACATCCGCGAATTCACGACCGACGAGATGTTCGAAGCCTTGGAGCGCGATGTCATCGAGCGCCGCGGCGCCGGCCAGCAGACCGACATCGAGTCGCTCGACGCTCAGGTGGTGGATTTCGCCACCGAGGGCGCGCAGCACTGGGTGAGCGTGCGGTTCTCGGGGCGCGTGCGCGAGGCCGCGGAAGCGGACCCGGTGGACTTCGCCGAGGTGTGGAACCTGGTGAAGCCGGCCGACGGCTCGAGCGGCTGGCTGCTCGCCGGCATCCAGCAAATGCACTGAGCGGCGGAGTCCGCGTGCGCATTTGACCGACGCGCCGTCGCCACGCAAGAAGGCCACCCTTGGGTGGCCTTTTTCATTCGCCCTCAACCATCTGCTCGCCGCCGAGCCGTGGGCGCGTGAGCGGCTTGCGCCGTTTGCGGGCGAGACCATCGAGCTGCGCGGCCCGCCTTTTCCCGCGCTGCGCTTCGTCATCCTTCCCGGCGGCACGCTGGAGGCGGGCGGCGCCGATCCCGCGCTCACGATCACCCTGACCCCCGAGGCGCTCTTGAGCCTCGCCCGGGGCCCGGAGCACTTCGCCCGCTCGCTCCAGGTCAACGGGGATCCCAGGCTCGCCGCCGAGGTGAGCGCGCTCGCCCGCCACCTGCGCTGGGATGTGGAGGAGGACCTCTCCAGGCTCTTCGGCGACGTGGCGGCACACCGTATCGCCGGCGCGGGCCGAGCCCTCGCCAGGTGGCACGCCGACGCGGCGCGGCGGCTCGTCGAGTCGGCTGCCGACTACGCGGTGGACGAGAAGCGCATCCTCATGGCGCGCCGCGAGGTGGACGAGTTCGCCGGCGCGGTCGCGCGCCTGCGCGACGCGGTCGAGCGCCTCGAGAAGCGGATCGAGCGGCTTGCGTAGGCTCGCGCGGCTGCTGCGCATCTTCTGGATCGGCCTGCGCTTCGGGCTGCACGAGTTCGTGCCGCGCTATTCGAAGCGGCCGCTGTTTCGCGTGTTCGCCAGGCGCCGGGGCGATCCGCGGGGCCGGCGGCTGCGCGAGGCGCTCGAGACGCTCGGCCCGATCTACGTGAAGTTCGGTCAGGTGCTCTCGACGCGCCGCGACCTTGTTCCGCTGGATATCGCCGACGAGCTGGCGCGCCTGCAGGACCGGGTGCCGCCGTTCGCGCCCGAGCTCGCCGTCGCCGAGATCGAGCGCGCCTTGCGCTGTCGAATTCAGGATGTATTTGTCAAGTTTGAAAGCGAGGCCGTGGCGAGCGCCTCGATCGCCCAGGTGCATCTCGCGACCCTGCACGACGGACGCGAGGTCGCGGTCAAGGTCCTGAGGCCCGGCGTCGAGTCCGCGGTGGCCAAGGATCTCGCGCTTCTCGAGACGGCGGCCGGCCTCGTCGAGCGGCTGTGGGCCGACGGCCGGCGGCTGCGGCCGCGCGAGGTGGTGGCCGAATTCGCGCGCCATCTCGACGAGGAGCTCGACCTGATGGTCGAGGCGGCCAACGCGAGCCAGCTGCGCCGCAACTTCGAGGGCTCGGCGCTGCTCCTGGTTCCCGAGGTGCATTGGGATCTGTGCTCGCAGCGCGTGATGGTGATGGAGCGCATGCGTGGCACGCCAATCTCGCAGGTCCAGGCGATCCGCGAAAAGGGGGTCGACATCCCGGCGCTCGCCCGCGCCGGAGTCGAGATCTTCTTCACGCAGGTGTTCCGGGACGGTTTCTTCCACGCCGACATGCATCCCGGGAACATCCTGGTCGCCACCGAAGGCGAAGCGCGCGGCCGCTACATCGCGCTCGATTTCGGCATCATGGGAACGCTGACCGAGACCGACAAGAACTACCTGGCGCAGAACTTTCTCGCGTTCTTCAACCGCGACTACCGCCGGGTCGCGCAGGCGCACCTCGATGCGGGCTGGGTGCCCGCGGAGACGCGCGTCGACGCCTTCGAGGCGGCCATCCGCGCGGTGTGCGAGCCGGTGTTCTCGCGGCCATTGAAGGAAATCTATTTCGGCAAGCTGCTGCTGCGGCTGTTCCAGACTTCGCGCCGCTTCAACGTGCAGATCCAGCCGCAGCTCGTGATGCTGCAAAAGACGCTGCTCAACATCGAGGGACTCGGCCGCGAGCTCGACCCCGACCTCGACCTGTGGCGCACCGCCAAGCCCTACCTCGAGCGCTGGATGAACCAGCAGATTGGCTGGCGCGCGCTGGTGCGCAACCTGCGCCGTGAAGCGCCGTACTGGGCGAGCGCCCTGCCGGAAATTCCCCGTCTCGTGCATCGCGCGCTCTCGGAGGACCGCACCGGGCCGCTGCGCGCCGCGCTCGCGCGCATCGCGGCCGAGAACGCGCGGCGCAACCGAATCCTCAGCGGCTTTCTCGTCGTCGCGGGGCTGGCGCTCGCGCTGCTGGCATTTTTCCTTCTGAAAAACGGAATATGATGCGCGCGCCATGCTGATCGGCTCCGTCATGCTGTACCTCGCCGTCACCATCGCGATCGGGCTGTGGGCGGCGAAGCGTGTCCACGACTCCAGGGACTACGTCGTCGCCGGCCGCAGCCTGCCGCTGTACATGAACGCCGCCACGGTGTTCGCCACCTGGTTCGGCGCGGAAACGGTGCTCTCGGTGTCGGCCGAGTTCGCAAAGAACGGCATGGGCTCGGTCATCGCCGACCCCTTCGGCTCCTCGTTCTGCCTGGTGATCGTGGCGATCTTCTTTGCGCGCGCGTTCTACCGCATGGACCTGCTCACCATCGGCGACTTCTACCGCAAGCGCTATGGCCGCAGCATGGAGATCGGCACCAGCGTAGTGATCGCGATCTCCTACCTGGGCTGGACCGCGGCTCAGCTGACCGCGCTCGGCCTCGCGTTCTCGACCCTCTCCGGCGGCGCCATTTCCCTGCAATGGGGAATCGTGCTGAGCGCTCTGGTGGTGCTCGCCTACACGGTGTGGGGCGGCATGTGGTCGGTGGCGCTCACCGATCTGTTCCAGTCGGTGATGATCATCGCCGGGGTCAGCATCATCGCCTGGTTCGTCGGCGACATGGCCGGGGGCGCCGGCAAGGTGGTCGCGGCCGCCGCCGACGCCGGCAAGTTCGAGTTCTGGCCGAAAGGCGGCTCGAAGGAGTGGCTGTACTTTTTCACCGCCTGGGTCACGCTCGCGCTGGGCTCGATCCCGCAGCAGGACATCTTCCAGCGCGTCACCTCGGCGAAGAACGAGCGCACCGCGATCCTCGGCACGCTCCTTGGCGGGGTGATCTACTTCACCTTCGCCTTCGTGCCGATCTTCATCGTGTTCGCCGCGCTGATGATCGACCCGTCCCTCGGCAAGCTGCTCTCGGCCGAGGACGCGCGCGAGATGCAGAGCATCCTGCCGTCCTTCATTCTCGGCCACACGCCGATGTGGGTGCAGGTGCTGTTCTTCGGCGCGCTGCTCTCGGCGATTCTCTCCACCGCGAGCGGTGCCATCATCGCGCCGACCTCGCTGGTGACCGAGAACGTGATCAAGCCCTTCTACCCGGGCATGAGCGACCGCCGCTTCCTCGTCACGCTGCGCGCAATGCTGGTGGCGTTCACCGCGGCGGCGCTGATCTTCGCGCTGCTCTCGAGGAAGACCATGTACGACATGATCCAGAACGCCTACACGGTGACGCTGGTGGCAGCCTTCGTGCCGCTTGCCGCGGGCATCTTCTGGAAGCGCGCCAGCAACGCAGGCGCGATTGTGTCGGCGCTGAGCGGGCTCGCCGGCTGGTTCGCCGTCGAGTGGTTCGTGGACGATCCCCGGGTGCCTTCGCCGCTCGTCGGCCTCGCGTTCTCGCTCCTCGGCATGGTACTGGGATCGCTCGTTCCGCGGCCTGCCGGCGCGCACGCCCACAGATAGATGCGCGAGTCGCCGCTCGCGCGGATCCTGTTCGCCGTGTTCGCGGCGCTCACCGTCTACGCGAGCCTCTACCCGATGGAGGGCTGGCGCGGCGTGGGGGTGTCGCCGTTTGCTTACCTCACCGCGCCGTGGCCGCGCCGCATCATCTACTTCGACGTCGTGGTGAACGTGCTGGGCTACATCCCGTACGGGTTTCTCGCCGCGGCGGCGCTGCAGCCGCGCCTGCGCGGCCGGCGTGCGTTCATCGCCGCGACCGCATCGGCGGCGGTCCTGTCGCTCATGCTCGAGGCGCTGCAGAGCTATCTGCCCGCGCGCATCGCTTCCAACCTGGACTCGATCTGCAACGTTCTCGGCGCCGCGCTCGGGGCCGCGGCGGCCGTGCGCTACGGCCCGAGGCTGCTCGAGGAGGGGATGTTGGCGCGGCTGCGGGAGCGCGCCTTCCTGCGCGGCGGGGTGATCGACCTCGGGCTCGCCCTGATGGGGCTGTGGCTCTTCATCCAGCTCAACCCGACGTCGCTCCTTTTCGGCGCCGGGGACCTGCGCGAATTACTGGGGGCGCGCGAGCCGCGCGGTGAGCGCCCGGCGTTCTTCATCACCATCGAGGCGCTGACCTCGGCGGCGAACCTCACAGCCGCGAGCCTGCTCATGTCGTGCCTCGCCTCGTCGGCGGCCTCGGCGCGTGCCCAGATCATGGCGCTCGTCGGCACCGCGCTGGTGGTGAGGACCGCCGCATTCGCGATCCTGATGCGCGCCGAGAACGTGCTCGCCTGGCTGACCCACGGCGCGCAGATCGGGCTCGCCGTCGGGCTCGCGGTGGCGCTCTCCGCGGTCGCGCTGCCGCGCGGCCTGCGCATGATCTTCGCGGCGCTGCTCATCATGGCGGCGACCGTGCTCGTCAACCTCGCCCCGGCCAATCCCTATCTCGCGGCCTCGCTCAAGGTCTGGCAGCAGGGGCACTTCCTGAATTTCAACGGCCTGACGCGCCTCGTGAGCGCGCTTTGGCCCTTCGCCGCGCTCGGGTACCTGATGTACCTCGCCGGCAGCCGGCCGCGGGAGGCGCGGCAAAAGCCTTAGAATCGCGCCCTCCATGTCCTACTACGAGAAGCACGTTTTCTTCTGCTGCAACCAGCGCGATGGCGGCCGCACCTGCTGCAACGACAAGGGCGCGAGCCAGATGCGCGACTACGCGAAGGGCAAGGTCAAGGCGCTCGGCCTCTCCGGCCCCGGCAAGATCCGGATCAACCAGGCGGGCTGCCTCGATCGCTGCGAGGAAGGCCCGTGCGTGGTGGTGTATCCCGACGCCGTCTGGTACACCTACGTCGACCAAAGCGACATCGACGAGATCATCGAAGAGCACCTGCGCCACGGACGCGTCGTCGAGCGCCTGAAGATGTAGATGCGCTCGAGCACGCGGCGCGAGTTCGTCGCCGGCCCCGCGGGCCGCATCGAATGCGCGGTCGATCGTCCCGATGCGACGCCGCGCGGCGTGGCGCGTGGCGTGGCGCTGGTTGCGCACCCCCACCCCCTGTTTGGCGGCTCGCTCGACAACAAGGTAGTGCAGACCCTTGCGCGCGCTTTCCTCGAGCTCGGGTACGAGACCTGGCGTCCCAACTTCCGCGGCGTCGGCGCGACCGAAGGTGCGCACGACGAAGGCAGGGGAGAGCTGGAGGACCTCGATACCGTCCTGAAGCACACGGGGGCGTCCCGGTTCATCCTGGCCGGGTTCTCTTTTGGTGCCGCGGTTCAGGCCCGGCTTGCGCAGCGCAGAGCTCCGGAACGGCTGGTGCTCGTCGGCGTCGGGGTCACCAGGCTTGAAACGCCCGTCGTGCCCGAGGGCACGCTCGTCATCCACGGCGAGAACGACGAGACCGTGCCGCTCGCGGCGGTGCTCGACTGGGCGCGGCCGCAGGAGCTGCCGGTGGTCCTGGTGCCGGGGGCGAGCCACTTCTTCCACCGCAAGCTCCACGTGCTGCGCACGATCGTCACCTCGAACTGGAAATGAGCGTCCTCGACGTGCGCGCGCTGCGCAAGTCGTTCGGCGCGCTCGAGGTCGTCCGCGGCGTGGATCTCGGCGTGGCGCCCGGGGAATGCTTCGGCCTGCTGGGTCCCAACGGCGCCGGCAAGACCACCACGCTCAGGCTCTGCCTGGGGCTGATCGCCCCCGATGGCGGCGACATCGAGCTCCTCGGCGAGCCGGTGCCGCGGCGCGCGCGCGAGGCGCGGCTGCGCATCGGCGTGGTGCCGCAGTCCGACAACCTCGATCCCGACTTCACCGTCGCCGAGAACCTCCTCGTGTACGGCCGCTACTTCGGCCTCGCGCCGCGCGAAGTCCGCGCGCGCACCGGGCCGCTGCTCGAGTTCGCCGGCCTGACGGGCCGCGAGGGCGCGAAGATCAACACGCTCTCGGGCGGAATGAAGCGCAGGCTCACCCTGGCGCGCGCGCTCGTGAATGATCCGCAAGTGCTCTTCCTGGACGAGCCCACCACCGGCCTCGACCCGCAGGCGCGCCATCTCATCTGGGAGCGCATGCGCCGGCTGACGGCGCAGGGCAAGACCCTCATCCTGACGACTCACCACATGGAAGAAGCAGAGCGCCTTTGCCAGCGCCTCGCCATCATGGACCACGGCCGCATCATCGCCTCCGGCTCGCCGCGCGCGCTCATCGCGCAGCACATCGAGCCGCAGGTGGTCGAGGTGCACGGCCCGGCTCCCGCGGTGGAAGCATGGATGGCGCTTGCAAGAGCGGCCGCGGCAAGGGTGGAGCGCGTGGGCGATACGGTGTTTTGCTATGCCGACGAGGTCGACGGCCCGCTCGGGACCCTCGCCGGGCATCCCGAGCTCGCCTACCTGCACCGTCCGGCGAGCCTGGAGGACGTGTTCCTCAAGCTGACCGGGCGCGACCTGAGGGATTGAGGAGGGACTGGGGCAATGCGCTGGATCGCCGTGTGGCGCCGAAACTTCCTCGTGTGGCGCAAGCTCCTCGCCGCCGCGGTGCTCACCAATCTCGCCGACCCGCTCATCATGCTGTTCGGCCTCGGTTATGGCCTGGGCGCCCTGATGCCCGCGGTCGAGGGCATGTCCTACATCTCGTTCTTCGCTGCCGGGCAGCTCTGCACCGCGACGATGTACACCGCCTCCTTCGAATCGATGTTCTCGGGCTTTTCCCGCATGCACGGCCAGAGGACCTGGGACGCGATCCTCTACGCGCCGCTGGTGATCGACGACATCGTCGCCGGCGAGATCATCTGGGCCGCGAGCAAGGCCTGGCTCACCGGCTCGACGATCCTCGGCATCGTGCTGGTCTTCGGCCTCGCGCGCTCGCCGCTCGTGCTGCTCGCCGTGCCCACCGCGTTCCTCGTCGGCCTTGCGTTCTCGGCCGTCGGGCTCATCATGACCGTGCTCGCCCGCAACTGGGACTTCTTCAGCTTCTACATGACCCTGGTCATGACACCGATGATGATGATCTCGGGCGTGTTCTGTCCCGCCGAGCAGCTTCCCGAGCCGCTCGTGTCGGTGGCGAAGGCGCTGCCGCTCTACCACGGGGTGGCCCT
>Ga0307500_10000537_pt1 | contig 12297 bp, 11 predicted proteins | sample 14_S_MG_FD_201362 | JGI IMG/M metagenome (GOLD analysis project Ga0307500, IMG submission 201362) | Soil microbial communities from Populus trichocarpa stands in riparian zone in the Pacific Northwest, United States - 14_S | ecosystem: Environmental > Terrestrial > Soil > Riparian zone > Trees... | reverse complement strand
GGCACCGCGCAGCGACTTCGTCGGCGCGTTGCCTCAGTCCAGACGCCGCTGCGCTCCGCTCCGCTCACAGGCCGGCGCGGTGTTCCCGCCAGCGCTTGAGCATCGCCGGCATCTCGGCTGCCAGGAACTCGAAGAAGTCGGCGGTCTCCCGCATCCGCCGGCCGGCCGGAGTGTCCGCGCCGAGCACTTCGGCGCCGTCGCGGGCGCCGTGCTGCCAGCGCATCAGGTCCTGATCACGGTTCAAGATCACTTCGTGCCAGATGTTCTCGGCGACCTCGTAGTAGTCCCGCCGGCTGCCCGGGTCGCGGCCCCGGCTGATCATGTGCACCTGGGTGAGGTAGCGCACCGCCCCGGAGATCGCGGCCGGGCTGGCCTTGAGCAGTTCGGCCAGGTCGGCCGCGGTGCGCCGGCCGGAGTCGGTGGCCAGCAACGCGACGAACACCCGGGCCGGCATCCGCGGCAGCCCGCTCAGGACGAGCGTGTTGGCGAAGGTCTCGACGAACCCGGCGACGGCTTCGGCGTCCCGGCTCCTCGCCGGCTCGGTCGTCACGGGGGCCATCATCTCCTCCCGCCCTGAAATTGCATAACTCTCAGTACGTTCACAAACTTCTGAATGAAGCGTAGCTTGCTTCTCATGACTACCGCTATCTCGGTGTCCGGCCTGGTCAAGTCGTACGGCCGGGCCCGTGCACTGGACGGGCTGGAGTTGACCGTCCGGACCGGTGAGGTGCACGGGTTCCTCGGCCCGAACGGGGCCGGCAAATCCACCACCATCCGCATCCTGCTCGGCCTGCTGCGCGCCGATGCCGGCACCGCCCGGCTGCTCGACGGCGACCCCTGGCGGGACGCGACCAGCCTGCACCGCCGGCTCGCGTACGTCCCCGGCGACGTCACGCTGTGGCCGAACCTGTCCGGCGGCGAAGTGATCGACCTGCTCGGTCGGCTTCGCGGCGGGTTGGACCCGAAACGCCGGGCCAGCCTGCTGGAGCGGTTCGACCTGGACCCGACCAAGAGGGGCCGGGCCTACTCCAAGGGCAACCGGCAGAAGGTCGCCCTCGTCGCCGCGCTCGCCTCGGACGTCGAGCTGCTGGTGCTGGACGAACCGACCTCCGGGCTGGACCCGCTGATGGAGGCGGCCTTCCGGGACTGCATCAGCGAGGAGCGGCACAGCGGCCGGACCGTGCTGCTGTCCAGCCACATCCTGGCCGAGGTGGAGGCCCTGTGCGACCGGGTCAGCATCATCCGGGCCGGCCGGACCGTGGAGACCGGCACCCTGACCGAACTGCGGCACCTGACCCGGACGTCGATCACGGCGGAGCTCTCCGACCCGCCAACCGGGCTGGCCGGGCAGGCCGGCATCCACGACCTGATCGTCGAGGGCAGCCGGGTGCGGCTACAGGTGGACTCCGCCCACCTCGACCCGGTGCTGCGGCTGCTAGCCGGATACGGCGTCCGCAGCCTGACCTGCCAGCCGCCGACGCTGGAGGAGCTGTTCCTGCGCCAGTACCGGGTCGATCCGCCCGGCGGGTCCGCTGACGCGGGGCCGGCTGGCGGCGGGTCGGCGGGTCCGGGCCCGGCCGGTGCCGAGTCGTCCAGCGGGCTGGCGGGCGCGGGGTCCGCGGGTGCCGGGGCGGCCAGCGGGTCGGCGGGTGCGGGGTCCGCGGGTGCGGGGGCGGCCGGTGTCGGGCCGGACGGGGCGCCGGCCGGCGGCCCGGTCAGCGATCGTCCCGTGGCGGCCCAGCCATGACCGGCCCGGACTCGGCTGTGCGCCGTCCCGCCGCCCCACCCGAGACTGCCGACCGCACCGCAGCCGCCTCGGCCGTACCAGCCGTGCCAGCCGCGACGTCCGTGCCAGCTGCGACAGCCGTGCCAGCCGCGGCGGCTGGGCGCCAGCGGGCCAGCCGGCTGGCCGGGTTCGCCGGCACCGCCGCGCTGGTCCGGCTGGCGGTGCGCCGGGACCGCATCCTGTTGCCGGTCTGGCTGCTCGTCTTCGCCGCCACCGCGGCCAGCGCGGCGTCCGCGACCGACGGCGTCTACCCGACGGCGGAGGACCGGGTCCGGGCCGCGGCCGGGATCAACGACACCGCCGCGCTGGTCGCCCTGTACGGCCGGATCTACCAGCCGAGCCTGGGCGCGATCGCCATGATCAAACTGAGCGGGCTGGTCGCCGCGATGGTCGCGGTGCTGGTGATCGTGCTGGTCATCCGGCACACCCGGGCCGAGGAGGAGGCCGGCCGGCTCGAGCTGCTCGGCGCCGCCGCGGTCGGCCGGTACGCCCCGCTGACCGCCGCGCTGCTGGTCACCGGCGGCACCAGCGTGCTGCTCGGGTTGCTGACCGCGGGCGCGCTGGCCGGATCCGGGCTGCCCGGCGCGGGATCGCTGGCGTTCGGCCTGGCCTGGGCCGGGGTCGGCCTGGTGTTCACCGCGGTGGCCGCGATCACCGCGCAGCTGACCACCAGCGCCCGGGCCGCGATCGGACTGGCCGTGTCCGCGCTTGGGGTCACCTACCTGCTGCGCGCGGTCGGTGACAGCGCCACCGCGGGTGGCCCGCGCTGGCTGAGCTGGCTGTCCCCGATCGGCTGGGGCCAGCAGATGCGCCCGTACGCGGGGGAGCGCTGGTGGGTGCTGGCGGTGCCGGTGCTGGCCTCGGTGGCACTGGCCGCCGGCGGGTACGCGCTGGCGGCCCGCCGCGACCTCGGCGCCGGCCTGCTGCCGGACCGCCCGGGCCCGGCGACCGGCCGGCTGGGCAGCCCGCTGGCGCTGGCCTGGCGGCTGCACCGCGGTGCGGTGGCCGGCTGGGCGGCCGCGTTCACCCTGGGCGGGCTGCTGTTCGGCAGCATCGCCGGCAACGTCAGCGGCCTGCTGGACAGCCCGCAGGCCCGGGACCTGGTCACCAAGCTGGGCGGCGAGAAGGGGCTGACCGACGCCTTCCTGGCGACCGAGCTGAGCGTGCTGGCGGTGATCGCCGCCGCGTATGGGGTGCAGGCCGTGCTCCGGCTGCGGGCCGAGGAGACCTCGCAGCGGGCCGAGCCGGTGCTGGCCACCGCGGTGAGCCGGCTGCGCTGGGCCGGCAGCCACCTGGCCGTCGCGCTGGCCGGTACCGTGCTGCTGCTGGCCGGCGCCGGCCTCGGCGCCGGGGTGGCCCGCGCGATCGACACCGGGGACGCCGGGCAGATCGGCCAGCTGGTCGGCGACGCGCTGGTGCAGGTACCGGCCGGCTGGGTGCTGGTCGGCATCGTGGTCGCCGCGTTCGGGCTGCTGCCGCGCGCCATCGTCGTCGGCTGGGCCGCGCTGGTGGTGTTCCTGCTGCTCGGCGAGTTCGGGCCGCTGTTCAAGCTGAGCCAACCGGTGATGGACGTCTCGCCGTTCGCGCACCTGCCGAAGGTGCCGGGCGTGCCGGTCACCGTGCAGCCGCTGGCCTGGCTGGTCGCGGTGGCCGCGGCGCTGATGGTGGCCGGGTTGCTCGGCTTCCGCCGCCGCGACGTCGGCTGACCCGCCGGGCCCGGCTGCACCCTCGGGGCCGCGTAACCCTCGGGGCCGCGTGCTGACGTTCGCAGGTGGGGTGAGGAGTTCGGTTGTCCGGTGACGGGTTGCACCCGCGGGTGAGGGCCCGATCCCGCCGGTGACGGATGAGGGCCGCGGGTGATGGCGCCTGGGCGTCTCCGGGCGACCAAAGTCATCACCCGCGGACCTGGGCCGTCACCCGCGGCCGAAAGTCGTCACCCGGGGCCTCAAGTCGTCGCCCGCGTGGACTGGGTCGTCACCTGCGGCACTGTCATCACCCGGCGCGTGTAGTCGTCGCCCGCGTGGACTTGGGTCGTCACCTGCGGTCTGAAGTCATAACCTGCGCCCCAGGTCATCACCCGCGGACTTGGGCTGTCACCCGCCCCGCGGGGCCGTCACCCGCCCGGCGGGGCCGGGACCGCCTCGCGGGCCGGGGCCGCCTTGCGGGCCGGGACGAGCAGCGCCAGCAGCAGCGCGACCAGGGTCACCGCCAGCGCCCACCAGAACGTGTGCCCGAACGCCCGGGCCAACCCAGCGGTGCCGCCGGGCGTACCGCCGAGCCGGCCGGCCTCGGCCAGGCTCGCGCCGGTGCCGGGGAACTCGGCGCGCAGGTAGGCCTGCAGCACCACCGCCAGCAGCGCGGTGCCGATCGAGCTGGCCACCCGGATCACGATGGTGAACCCCGCGGTGGCGGCCGGCACCTGCGCCCGGCTCAGGCCCTGGTACGCCACGGACATGATCGGCGGCAGGATCAGCCCGTGCCCCAGCCCGACCACGAACACCGCGCCGAGCAGCAGCGCCCGGCCGGTGTCGGCGTCGATCCGGGTGTAGCCGAACATGCCGACCAGCACGAGCAGGATGCCGGCCAGGGCGACCGTCCGCGGTGAGTTGTACCGGTCGGTGAGCCGGCCGGACAGTGGCATCGTCACGATCGCGCCGAGGCCGAGCGGGACCAGCAGCGCGCCGGCCCGCAGCGGGCTGTCGTGCCGCACCAGTTGGGCGTACAGCGGCAGCACGATCATCAGCCCGTACACGCCGGCGGAGTACATGAACATGGTGCCGGCGGACGCGCTGAACGGGCGGTGCCGGAACAGTCGCAGGTCGACCAGCGGCCGGTCGGTGCGGCGCAGCGCGTGCCAGCAGAAGCCGAGGATCAGCGCGGCGCCGAGCCCGCAGCCGAGCAGCAGCCCGGCATCGGCCAGCCCGTCCGGCTGGGCGGCCCGGGACAGCCCGAACACCAGCAGGGCCAGGCCCGGCGAGAGCAGCGCCAGGCCGGTAGCGTCGAGCCGGGCCGGGTGCCGGTCGGTGTCCGGCGGGAGCAGCCGGACGGCCAGCGCCATGGCCAGCACGCACAGCGGCAGGTTGACGTAGAACAGCCAGCGCCAGTCGAGGTTGTCCACGATCACGCCGCCGAGCACCGGGCCGAGCACCGGGGCCAGCATCGCCGGCACCGAGACCAGGCTGAGCACCCGGCCGATCCGCTCCGGCCCGGCGGCGCGGACCAGCATCGTCTGGCCGACCGGCATCAGCAGCCCGCCGCCGAAGCCCTGCAGCACCCGGAACGCGATCAGGGCGGCCGGCGACCAGGCCGCGCCGCAGAGCACCGAACCAGCGGTGAACAGGCCCAGCGAGACCAGCCACATGGTCTTCCCGCCGAACCGCTCGACCACCCAGCCGCTGATCGGGATGGTCATCGCCAGCGCGAGCGTGTAGCCGGTGAGCACCCACTGGATCGTCGACAGCGAGGTGTGGAAGCGCTGGCCGAGCGTGTTCACCGCGACGTTCACGATCGTGGTGTCCAGCACGGTCATCACCGAGCCGGTGAGCACGACCACGGCCAGCCGGCGCAGCGCCGGATCGAGCCCGCTCGCCGCTGGCCGATCCGCATGAGCTGTTGACACAACACCGCTCCTTCTCGTCGTACGGCGTATCAATTCACCGTACTGTGTAGCGGCAGATCCGTACAGTGTATCGATCGGCCGTACTGCATAGCGGGTACGCTCGCGCTGTGTCTGCCGCTCCCCGCCGGCGGTCTCGCCGCGGCCCGGCCGAGCCCGTCAACCACCCCGCCGCCAGCTCAGCCGACCCGGCCGCGCCGCCCGTCCCGGCCGCGCCGCCCAGGTCGGCCGAGCGGCCGGCCCCAGCCGGGCCACCCGACCCAGCCGAGCCACCCAGGACGGCCGAGCAGCCGGACCCGGTCGGGTCGGGCGACGCGGGGGAGCCGACCGGGCCCGGGGCGGTCGGGCAGGTGGTGGCGCCGGCGGCGGGCCGCCCGGCGGTGGTGGCGCCGGTGTGGGCCCGGGAGCCGGCCGAGCGGCGGCCGGCGCTCAGCCAGCAGGCGATCGTGGCCGCGGCCATCGCGCTGGCCGACGCCGAGGGGCTGGACGCGGTGTCGATCCGCCGGGTGGCCACCGAACTGGGCGTCCGGGCGATGAGCCTCTACACCCACATCGCCCGCAAGGAGGACCTGCTGCAGCTGATGGCCGACGAGGTCGCCGGCGAGGCGGTGCTGCCGGCGGACGAGCTGCCGGCCGACTGGCGCGCCGCGATCACGCTGATCGTGGCGCGGGAGTGCGCGGTGGCCCGCCGGCACCCCTGGCTGATCGCGCTGGTGCGCAGCGAGATCCGGTTCGGGCCGAACGGGCTGCGGCATGCCGAGCAGACGATGGCCGCCCTGGCCGGCCTTAACCTGGACCCGGCCGCGACGCTGCGGGTGGCCGCGGCGATCGACGTGTACTCGGTGGGCCGGGTCATCCGGGAGGAGGCGCAGCGATCCATGCCGCACCGCGACGGGCTGACCGGCGGCCGGCGCGAGGTGCTGCTGGAGCCGTACTTCCAGCGGCTGCTGAGCAGCGGCGAGTTTCCCCACCTGGCGCCGCTGCTGGCCGCCGGCGGGGTGCCCGATGAGGGTGCGTACGACCAGGGCCTGGCCTGGCTGCTGGACGGCATCGAGGCCCAGTACCGCCGCTGAGGGGCCTGAACCGCGGCGGGATCCGGGCCGTACCGGGGAAGGACGGGGCAACGACGGGGACGACGGCGGGGGCGACGCGGAGGTGGCGGCGATGGACGAGCCGAGCACGGGCTCGCGGGCCCGGACCTGGCTGATTGTCGGTGTGGTGGTCGCGGTGGCGGTGGCGATCGTGCTGATCGCGCTGCTGGCCGGCGGCGGGGACGGGAGCGGCCCCAGCGGCACAGGTTACTGACCTTATTGTGCTTGGATAATTACATAGAGTGATCAGACCAGCTAGGATCGTCACCTGGGGTTGTCCGCCTGGGGTGCGGACGGTACGGGGGAACAGGAATGTCGATCCGGCTGGTCCTCATCGACGGGCACACACTGATCCGATACGGGTTGCGTTGCCTCGCCGAGCGTGAGCAGGACATTGAAGTGCTGGGCGAGGCTGGTGGTGCGGACGGTGCGGCCGAGCTGGTCGCCCGGCTGGGCCCGGATGTGGTCACGGTGGATGTGGCGCTGCCCGACGCGGACGGCCTCGGCCTGGCCCGCGACCTGCGCGGCCGGTTCGAGGGGCTCGGCATCGTGGTGCTGACCTCGGCCGGCGCCGACGAAGTGCTGTTCCGGGCGCTCGACGCCGGCGTGTCCGCGTTCGTGTCCAAGACCGCGCCGGTGGAAGAGGTGCTCGGGGCGATCCGGCATGCCGCGGTCGCCGCGTCCTCGTTCACCGCCGCGGGCCTGGCCGACGCGCTGGCCCGGCGCCGGGACGGGACCGACCGGCTGGCGCTCAGCCCGCGCGAACGCGAGGTGCTGAGCCTGCTGCAGGACGGCCTGTCGGTGCCGGCGATCGCGCGCACCATGTACGTCAGCCAGTCGACCGCGAAGACGTACGTCGGCCGGCTCTACGAGAAACTCGGCGCGTCCAGCCGGGCGCAGGCCCTGATGACCGCGCTGCAGCTGGGCCTGATCCAGTACCAGCCGGCGCCGGAGAGCCGGACCGGCGGCGGTGGCCGCACCGCGACGGTCACCCCGGTGGCGCCGACCCGCAACCTGGCCGGGCTGCGATGAGCGCCCCGCAGGCGGTGCGGCAGCGCCGGGCGCTGATCGTCGAGGACTACGACGAGCTGCGCGAGCTGCTGGTGGCCGGGCTGCGCCGGGCCGGTTACCAGGTGGAGGGCGCGGCCTCGCTGGCGCAGGCGATGACGATGGCACCGGAGGGTTTCGACGTCCTGATCACCGACATGAGCCTCGGTGACGCGTTCGGCACCGAACTGCTGGACAAGGTGCATGAGCTGGATCCGGAGCAGACCTGCCGATGTCTGCTGATGACTGGTGGCGGCCTCGGCCCGGAACCTCCGCCAGGGGTGCCGGTACTGGTCAAGCCGTTCCGGATCGAGGCGCTGGTCACCGCGGTGCGCCGGCTCTGGGGCGAGGAGGGCTGACGGACAGAGCGGCGCTGGTACTCTGAGTAGCCGACAGCTACTCACCGTATCAGGCTGGAGACAAGCCTCTGTGGGTATTTCCAGTGAGCACGCCGTCCGGTCCGACCGGTCGATGCCGTCGTTACCCGAGCCTGACCTGCTGGCCTCGATCGTCCTCTCGTCCCACGACGCGATCGTCAGCTGCAGCCTGGGCGGGATCGTCACCAGCTGGAACCCGGCGGCCGCCAGGCTGTACGGGTACCACGCGAAGGACGTGTTGGGGCAGGACGCGCTGCTGCTGGTGCCGCCCGAGCTGGCCGCGGCCGAACAGGACGTGCTGGCCCGGATCGGCCGCGGCGAGCGGGTCCACCAGTACCAGACCGACCGGCTGTGCCGCGACGGCAGCCGGATCCGCGTCGCGGTCACCGTTTCGCCGGTCGCCGCCGCCAGCGGCGCCGGTCCGATCATCGGTGCCGCGACGGTGGCCCATCCGCTGTCCGAGCCCGAGCGGGCCGAGTGCAGGTTCCGCGGGCTGCTCGAAGCGGCGCCCGACGCGATCCTCGGGATCGAGCCGTCCGGCCGGATCGCGCTGGTGAACGCGCAGGCCGAGCGGCTGTTCGGGTACAAGCGGGACGAGCTGGTCGGCCAGCTGGTGGACATCCTGGTGCCGCATGCGATCCGGGACGCGCACGCCGGGCACCGGATCCGGTACGTGGCCGACCCGAGCCCGCGGCCGATGGGCGCCGGCATGCACCTGTCCGGCCGGCGCCGCGACGGCACCGAGTTCCCGGCCGAGATCAGCCTCAGCACGCTGCACACCGAGGACGGCATGCTGGTCTCGGCGGCGGTCCGCGACATCACCGACCGGATCGAGGCCCGGACCGAGCGGGAACGGCTGCGCGCGCAGGCCGAGCGGGAGCGGCTGGAGGTGCGGCTGCACCAGTCGCAGCGGCTGGAGAGCCTCGGCCAGCTCGCCGGCGGTGTCGCGCACGACTTCAACAACCTGCTCGGGGTGATCCTGAACTACGCCACGTTCGTCCAGGAGGACGTCACCGCGGCGGCGGCCGAGCCGGGCGCCGAGGCGCGCTGGGCGGCCACCCGCAAGGATGTCGAGCAGATCCACCGGGCCGCCGAGCGGGCCACCGACCTGACCCACCAACTGCTCGCGTTCGGCCGGCGCGAGGTGGTCCGGCCGCAGGTGCTGAACCTGAACGACGTCATCCTGGACGTGCAGGACCTGCTCCGCCGCACCCTGGGCGAGCACGTGGAGCTGGAGACCGAGCTGCACCCGGAGGTCTGGAAGGTGCTGGCCGACCCCGGCCAGATCGAGCAGGTGCTGGTCAACCTCGCGGTGAACGCCCGGGACGCGATGGCGGCCGGCGGCCGGCTCACCATCGACACCGGCAACATGCTGATCGACCCCGAGTACGCGGTCCAGCGACCCGGGATCAAGGCCGGCTCGCACGTCCGGCTGCGGGTCAGCGACACCGGCACCGGCATGCCGCGGGAGGTGATCGAGCGGGCGTTCGAGCCGTTCTACACGACCAAGCCGAAGGGCGAGGGCGCCGGGCTGGGGCTGGCCACCGTCTACGGCATCATCACCCAGGCCGACGGGCACGTGCAGATCTACTCCGAGCCGGGGGTGGGCACCACGATCACCGCGCTGTTGCCGGCCACCGAGGAGACGCCGGCCGAGCCGGAGCAGGGCCCGGCCTACTGCCAGGTGCCCGGTGGCGAGACGGTGCTGGTGGTCGAGGACGAGGAGGCGATGCGCGAGGTCACCCGGCGCATCCTGACCCGCAACGGCTACCAGGTGCTCACCGCGCCGGGCGGGGCCGAGGCGATCGCACTGGTCGAGTCCAACCCGGTCGAGATCCACCTGCTGATCTCGGACGTGATCATGCCGCGGATGCTGGGCAAGGAGGTGGCCGACCGGCTCGGTCGGCTGCGGTCCGGGCTGCGGGTGCTGTTCATGTCCGGGTACGCGCACCCGGTACTCACCTCGCAGGGCACCCTGGACCCGGGCGTCACGCTGATCGAGAAGCCGTTCTCCGAGACGATCCTGCTGGAGAAGGTGCGCGAGGTGCTCGACGCCGATCGCTGACCGGCCTTTCGGGCAGGTGCGGCCGGATTGTCGGACCCGGCGGGTAGCGTCGCGGCAACGGCAGGCCGCGGGGCGAGGTGGCAGGTGGCGCGGGGTTGAAGGTGGCGTTGGGGTTCCGGCCGCATACCGGCTGGACGACGGTGGTCGCGGTCGGCCGGCCGCGCGGCGGCGGCATCCGGGTGGTGCACCGGGCCCAGGTCAAGATCGCGCCGGTCGAGCTGCCGGTGCAGGTCTTCCATGCCGCCCGCGAGCTGGACGTGGCGGCCGCCGCTGAGCTGGTGGCGCAGGCGGTGGCCGCGGTCGGCGGGCTGGCCCAGGCCGGGGTCGGCGCGACGATCGCCGAGCTGCGGTCCCGCGGCCAGCATCCGGTGGCGGCCGGGCTGCCGGTCGGCAGCGCCGCGCTCCCGGCCGACCTGACCCGCATCCTCGCCTCGCACGCGCTGCTGCACGCGGCCGAGGGCGATCTCTACTGCCAGGCGCTGGCCGACTCAGCCGACCGGCATGGGCTGGCGCTGAGCCTGGTCCCGGCCCGCGACCTGGCCGCGCTGGCCGGTCGTGAGCTGCGGCTGGGCGAGGCCGAGCTGCGCGACCGGTTGGCCGCGATCGGCCGCGAGATCGGGCCGCCCTGGCGCAAGGACGAGAAGGACGCGACGCTGGCGGCGGTGCTCGCGCTGGCCGGAGCGGCTTAGTGTGCTGGCAGGTCCCCGAGGTAGGAGGTGGGCCCGATGTGGGCCTTCGTCAAGCGGCAGATCCGGACCTGGGTCGGCCGGCTGAGCATCCGCGGCAAGCTCTACCTGATCGCCGCGCTGATCGTGTTGGCCGGCATGTTGGTGAGCCTCTACAACCAGCGGGGCCGGTGATCGTCCGGTGCTGCTGAGCGCCGTCGCGGAGACCTCCGAGGCGGTGGCGGCCACCCCGGCCCGGCTCGGCAAGGTGGCGTTGCTGGCGGACTGCCTGGCGCGGTTGGCGCCGGCCGAGGTGCCGGCCGGGGTGGCGTTCCTGGCCGGCGAGCTGACCCAGCGGCAGATCGGCGTGGGGTGGGCGACGCTGCGCGATCTGCCCGCGCCGGCCGTCGAACCGTCGCTGGGCCTGGTCGAGGTGGACGCGCTGTTCGGCCGGATCGGCGCGGTCGCCGGGGCCGGCTCCAAGCAGGCCCGGTACGACCTGCTGGCCGGCCTGTTCGCCCGCGCCACCGAGGTCGAGCAGCGGTTCCTGCGCCGGCTGCTGACCGGCGAGGTGCGCCAGGGCGCGCTGGAGGCGGTGCTGGTGGACGCGGTCGCCAAGGCCGCGGCGCTGCCCGGCAATGACGTCCGGCGGGCGCTGATGCTGCGCGGCGAGTTGGGCCCGGTGGCCACCACGGCGCTCACCGAGGGCGCCGGGGGGCTGGCCGGGTTCCGGCTGCAGGTGGGCCGGCCGGTGCAGCCGATGCTGGCGCAGACCGCCACCGACGTGCCGGCCGCCCTGGCCAGGGTCAGCCCGGCGGCGGTGGAGTGGAAGCTGGACGGGGCCCGGATCCAGGTGCACCGCGCCGGCACCGAGGTCGGCGTCTTCACCCGCAGCCTGGACGACATCACCGGCCGGCTGCCCGAGGTGGTCGAGGCCGCCCTCGCGCTGCCGGTCGAGTCGGTGGTGCTGGACGGTGAGGTGATCGCGCTGCGCCCGGACGGCCGGCCGCAGCCGTTCGAGGTGACCGCCAGCCGGGTCGGCACCCGCAGCGGTTCGGCCGAGGTGCGCCGCGCGGTGCCGCTGACGCCGGTCGTCTTCGACCTGCTCCACCTGGACGGGGCCGACCTGATCGACGAGCCCGGCGCGGCCCGGCACGCCGCGCTGGCCGGGGTCACGCCGGCCGGCCTGCGGGTGCCGCGGACGGTCACCGAGCTGCCGACCGAGGCGGACCGGGTGCTGGCCGACGCGCTGGCCCGCGGCCACGAGGGGGTGCTGGTCAAGTCGCTGGACGCCCCGTACGAGGCGGGCCGGCGCGGCGCCGGCTGGCTCAAGGTGAAGCCGCGGCACACGCTGGATCTGGTCATCCTGGCCGCCGAGTGGGGGCACGGGCGGCGCCGCGGCTGGCTGAGCAACCTGCACCTGGGCGCGCTCGATCCGGCCACCGGCGGCTACGTGATGCTCGGCAAGACGTTCAAGGGGCTGACCGACGCGATGCTGGCCTGGCAGACCGATCGGCTCAAGGCGCTGGCCACCGACGCCGGTGACTGGGTGGTCAAGGTCCGGCCGGAGGTGGTGGTCGAGGTGGCTTTCGACGGCGTGCAGACCAGCCCGCGCTACCCCGGCGGGGTGGCCCTGCGGTTCGCCCGCGT
>Ga0307500_10000536_pt1 | contig 12312 bp, 11 predicted proteins | sample 14_S_MG_FD_201362 | JGI IMG/M metagenome (GOLD analysis project Ga0307500, IMG submission 201362) | Soil microbial communities from Populus trichocarpa stands in riparian zone in the Pacific Northwest, United States - 14_S | ecosystem: Environmental > Terrestrial > Soil > Riparian zone > Trees... | reverse complement strand
GGTCAGCGAAAGACCTTCATTGGAGCGCGCGAACAGGGGAATGCCGAGCTGGCCTTCCAGCTCGGCGATCTTGCGGCCGACCGTCGGATGGCTGGAGCGCAACCGCCGCGCGGCGGCGGCGAAGCTGCGGGTCTCGGCCACCGCGACGAAGGTCTTGCACAGGTCCCAGTCCATCGGCGCCTCTCCCGCTCTGTTCATTTATGACTAAGCACCTGTTCAATATTGAACGGTCGCCGCGCGCCGTCCAGCCCTATAATGGACGGTAACAAGCGCAGGCCAGCGGCTCCGCCGGGCTGAAGCGCTCAAACCACATCAATGGATGCGCGCCTGGCCTGACCGGCCTTGTGCGACAAAGGAGGAAGACAATGCCGCTGCCCGCTTCGCTTGCCAATTCGCTCGAACTGCCGGTGGTCGGCTCGCCGCTGTTCATCGTTTCCGGGCCCGAGCTCGTGATCGCCCAGTGCAAGGCCGGCGTCGTCGGCTCGTTCCCGGCGCTGAACGCCCGCCCGGTGGAGAAGCTCGACGAATGGCTGACCCGTATCGAGAACGAGCTCGGCGAATACAAGGCGCTGCATCCGGAGAAGAAGGTCGCGCCCTACGCGGTCAACCAGATCTGCCACGCGTCCAACGACCGCCTGATGAAGGACATGGAAATCTGCGTCAAGCACAAGGTTCCGGTCATCATCACCTCGCTGCGGCCGCCGATCGAGGTGGTCGAGGCCGCGCATTCCTATGGCGGCGTGGTCTTTCACGACGTCATCAACGTCAAGCATGCGCGGAAAGCAGCCGAGAACGGCGTCGACGGCCTGATCCTGGTCTGTGCCGGCGCCGGCGGTCATGCCGGCATGCTGTCGCCGTTCGCGCTACTGCGCGAGGTCAAGCAATGGTTCAAGGGCACCGTCCTGCTGTCGGGCGCGATCTCCGACGGCTGGGGCATTGCCTCGGCGCTCGCACTCGGTGCCGACATGGCCTACATGGGCACGCGCTTTATCGCGACCGCGGAAGCCAACGCCGATCCGGCCTACAAGGCGGCGCTGGTCGCGCACGCCGCGAACGATATCGTCTATTCCAACCTGTTCACCGGCGTGCACGGCAACTACCTCGGCCCCTCGATCGTTGCCGCAGGGCTCGATCCCGCCAACCTTCCGGAAAGCGACAAGTCGAGAATGAATTTCGGCTCCGGCGGCAACATGAAGTCGAAGGCATGGCGCGACATCTGGGGCTCCGGCCAGGGTATCGGCCAGATCGCGGACGCGCCGCCGGTCGCCGAACTGGTCGAGCGGTTGAAGGCCGAATTCGCTGATGCCAGCAGCGATTTCCTGAAGCGGGCGCGCGCCTGATCGGCGCGACGACCTGCGTCGACGACAAAACAAAATAAACAGAGGATGGGAACAATGAGGCTGTCGCGACCCGTATTGACGATTGCATTCGCTTTGCTGGGAAGTGCTGCGGCTGTCGGCGACGACACCAAGGGCGAGATCCGCATCGGGCAGACGCTGCCCTACAGCGGCCCGGCATCCGGCTTCGGCATCATCGGCCGGGCGCAGGAGGCTTATTTCGAAAAGGTCAACGCCGAAGGCGGCATCAATGGCCGCAAGGTCAAGTTCATCAGCCTCGATGACGCCTACTCGCCGCCGAAGACGGTCGAGCAGACGCGCAAGCTGGTCGAACAGGAAGAAGTGTTGCTGATGTTCGGCTCACTCGGGACCGCCACCAACAACGCGGTCCATCGCTATCTCAACGGCAAGAAGGTGCCGCAGCTGTTCGTGCTGAGCGGGGCGACCAAATGGGCGGACCCGAAGAATTTCCGCTGGACCATGCCGGGAATGGCGGCCTACCAGTCCGAGGGCATCGTCTACGCCAAGCATATCCTGCGGACCAAGCCCGACGCAAAAATCGCCATCCTTGCCCAGAACGACGACTTCGGCCGCGATTACGTCGCCGGCTTCAAGCGCGGGCTGGGAGACAAGGCCGCGACCATGATCGTCTCGGAAGCCAGCTACGAGACCAGCGCGCCGACCATCAGCTCGCAGCTTGCCACGCTGAAGGCCTCCGGGGCCAACGTCATGTTCGGCGTCGTGCTCGGCAAATTCACGTCGCAAATGATCAAGGGCGCGGCCGAGATCAACTGGAAGCCGGACCTGTTCTTCGTACCGACCTCGGCGTCATCGATCTCGTTCCTGGAGCCGGCCGGCCTGGAAAACGCCGTCGGCCTGATCTCGTCCAGCAACCAGAAGGACACGCTGGACGCGCAATGGGCCAACGACGAGGGCGTGAAGCAATATTTCGCCTTCATGAAGCAATATCTGCCGAATGCGGATTTGAGCAATTCGAACTATGCTGCCGGCTATCATTACGCCAATCTCATGGTGAGGGTGCTGACGGCTTGCAAGGACGATCTCAGCCGCGAGAACATCATGAAGCAGGCCGCGTCGCTGCGCGAGGTGCCGCTGCCGCTGTTGCTGCCGGGCATCACGGTATCGACCGATTCCGACGATTATCTGCCGTTCCAGCAATTGAGGCTGCGCCGCTTCGACGGCAAAAGCTGGATCGGCTTCGACGACATTCTGGATGACGGCTAGGCAACGAGCCCGAGGTTGCCAAGGGTTGCCGAGGAGAGACAACGTGACATCGATCATCAGCGGCGAACGCCGGATCAGCTATCCCGACATCCACGCCCGCATCGCGCGGGCCGCGGCGGGGTTCAAGGCACTCGGCCTCGGTGGCGGGACGCCGGTCGGCATGATGCTGCGCAACGATTTTGCGTTTTTCGAAGTCTCCGTTGGAGCGGCGGCGCTGGGCAGCCCGGTGGTGCCGATCAACTGGCATCTGAAGGCCGAGGAAGTCGCCTACATCCTGGCCGACAGCGGCGCCAAGATCCTGGTCTGCCATGCCGACCTGCTGCCGCAGATCAGGGACGGCCTGCCCGCCGACGTGCGGCTGCTGGTGGTGACGACGCCGCCGGAGATCGCCGCGGCGTTCAATGTAGCGCCTGCGCTGACAACAGTACCCGAAGGCATGACGGACTGGGACATCTGGCGCGACACGCATGCGCCGTTGCAGGAAGCTCCGATCGGCAGCGCGGCGATGTTCTACACCTCGGGCACGACAGGCCTGCCCAAGGGTGTGCGCCGCAAGCCGATGAAGCCGGAACAGGTCGCAGCATCAGCGCGGGTCGGCGGCATCGCCTACGGCGTCAAGCCGAACGAGGATCAGGTCATCCTGATGAACGGGCCGATGTACCACTCGGCGCCGAACTCCTACGGCATGCTGGCGTTCCGCAGCGGCTGCACAATCGTGCTTGAGCCGCGCTTCGATCCCGAGGACATGCTGCAGCTGATCGAACGGCATCGCATCACCCACCAGCACATGGTGCCGACGATGTTCGTGCGCTTGCTGCGGCTACCGGATGACATCAAGCGCCGTTACGACCAGTCGTCGCTGCGCTTCATCGTGCATGGCGCCGCGCCCTGCCCGCCGCAGGTCAAGCGCGCCATGATCGAGTGGTGGGGACCGGTCATCAACGAATATTTCGGCTCGACCGAAACCGGCATTCCGGTGTGGCATTCGGCGACGGAAGCGTTGGCAAAACCCGGCGCCGTCGGCCGCGCGATCGACGGCGGCATCGTCAAGATCTTCCGCCCCGACGGTTCGCTGTGCGACGTCGACGAGCCCGGCGAGATCTTCATGCGGCAGATGTCGGTGCCGGATTTCGACTATCACGGCAAGGCCGAGGCGCGTGCCGAGGCCGGCCGCGACGGCCTCATCAGCGTCGGCGACGTCGGCTACCTCGACGCGGACGGCTATCTGTTCCTGTGCGACCGCAAGCGCGACATGGTGATCTCCGGCGGCGTCAACATCTATCCGGCGGAAATCGAGAACGCGCTGATCGGCATGGACGGCGTGCGCGACTGCGCGGTGTTCGGCGTCCCCGACGATGAATTCGGCGAACGGCTGTTCGCCTGCATCGAGCCGGAGGCCAACGCGGCGTTGTCCCCGGCCGCCGTGCAGGAATTCCTGCGCGCACGGCTCGCCAATTTCAAGGTGCCAAAGGACATCCAGTTCCTGGACGCGATGCCGCGCGAGGCCACCGGCAAGATCTTCAAGCGCAAGCTGCGCGATCTGCATGCCGAGGGCCAATTGCGCGCGATGGCTTGAGACTTGGCTTTCCGCACCCTCCACGTCATTGCGAGGAGCAAGGCGACGAAGCAATCCATCTTTCCGCGTGTGGAGATGGATTGCTTCGCTTCGCTCGCAATGACGGCGGAAGCATTTCGATCAGAATCCGAACGCTGTTTTAAACATCATTGCTGTTGCAAAACATTCATCGGATGGCGCAAAGATCGCTGCATGTGAAGCGCAAGGATTGAACACATGCACTCCACCGACTTCGTCGTCGCCCGGGACGATCTGCAGCAAAGCAAGGTCATCGACACGCAATTGCCCGATGCGGCCGATTTGCCCGAAGAAGCGCTGCTGGTGAAGGTCACCCGCTTCGCGTTCACCGCCAACAACATCACCTACGCCGTACTCGGCGATCAGTTGAAGTACTGGCAGCTGTTTCCGGCGCCGGCAAGTTTCGGCAACATTCCGGTGTGGGGATTTGGCGAGGTGATCGCCTCGAAACATCCTGGTGTCGCCGAAGGCGAAATCCTGTTCGGCTATTTTCCGATGGCGACGCATCTGGTCATCGAGGCCGCCGATGTCTCGAAGCGGACCTTGCGCGATGGCGCCGCGCACCGGCAGGGCGTGGCGCCGGTCTACAACGCCTATGCGCGCGTCAGCGGCGATCCGGCGTTTGCCGGCAGGCAGGGCGACTACCAGGCGCTGTTGCGGCCGCTGTTCATGCTGTCGTTCCTGGTCGATGACTTTCTCGCCGAGAATGAATTCTATGGCGCGCAGCGCGTGATGCTCTCCTCCGCCTCCAGCAAGACCGCCTTTGGGCTCGCGCACCTCCTGCATACGCGGGATAACGGCATCAGGGTGATCGGGCTGACGTCGCCGGGCAACACCGACTTCGTCAAATCGCTCGGCTGCTACGACGAGGTGGTGACCTATGACAGCGTGAATGCGCTGCCAGTGGACAACGCCGTGGCGTTCGTCGATATGGCCGGCAGCAGTCCCTTGCGCGAAAAGCTGCACCGGCATTTCGGTGACCAGATGAAATATTCCGGGCGCATTGGCCTCACCCATCGCAGTTCATCGCCGGACGAACCGGAACTGCCCGGCGCCAAGCCAACCTGGTTCTTTGCGCCCGACCAGATTCGCAAGAGGGCAAAGGAATGGGGACCGGGCGGCGTCGACAAGCGATTTGGCGCCGCATGGTCCACCTTCGCCCCGAAGCTGGATCGATGGGTGAAGGTGAGCGAGAGCCATGGACCCGCCGCCGTTCAACAAGGCTATCTCGATACCCTGAATGGACGCGTGCCCCCGGATCAGGGGCTTATCCTGTCGCTCTCGGAGTGACCACCACGCCATGTACCCGGCAGACGACGAATCAACTCTTTGTCGCCTCGTATCTGTGCTCAACATGAAACGACTTGGCTGTAATCAGCCAAGCATCATCGATGCGGTGGTACGAGAGGTAGTCGAGGTATAGCAGCGTGTCGATCCTGACACGAACCTTCACCACGGCCTGGGTCGGCGACGCAAAGTCCACCAGCAATATTTCCTGTTGGCGGGGAGCGTTCCTGGACTTCGGCGACGGGCCGGAGGTGAGCGCATTTTTGTATTCCTGCGCGGACAACACGCGCAGGTTTCCCTCTCGTAAGCCGCTCAATTGAGCACTCGACGCGAATACGTGGTCGAAGCGCGACACCTCACTGTCGAACATCAGGTCGAAGTAGCGCTCAACGGCGTCGAGCAGCGAATGGCAGGTGGTGCGGTCGGACATCGCAGCCTCTCTTTGTTGGGGTCGATGCCAGCAACCGTGGCACGAGAATTCGGGGCAGGTCCTTGCGAACTGCGCTAATCTCGGGGAATGAATAGCTATGATATGCCCCGGATGGCCCGCAAAAGTGAGTTGTTATGCCAAAATCCTACCTTGACGCGATCGACGGCCGCATCGTTGCCGAACTGCAGGAAGATGGACGTTTGAGCAACGTCGAACTGGCAGACAAGATCGGCTTGTCGCCTTCGCCGTGCTTGCGTCGCGTCAAGCGTCTGGAGCGGGACGGATACATTGAGGGTTATCGGGCAGCCTTGCGGCGCGAGTGCGTCGGTCTCGGTTTTTCGGTCTTCCTGGGCGTCAAGATCGACGGCCACACCAATGAGCGCGCACTGGCGTTTGAGAAAGCGGTCGTAGAGATGCCGGAGGTTATTGCGTGCCACCTCGTCTCCGGCGAGTCTGACTACTTCCTCGAAGTGGTCGTGCCTGATCTCGGTGCGTACCAGCGCTTTCTGGTCGGCAAACTTCTCGATCTGCCAATTGTTCGCGAAGTCCGAAGCAACATTGCAATTCAGACACTCAAGGCGGGAGCGCCGTTGCCACTCGCGCACCTCGATATGAAGGGATCCACGGACCTTCCGCACGCGGCGAAGAGAGACGGCCGGAACAAGCCGAGGCGGCGTGCCTGATCTGGCGCTTGCTCTCTGAGTGCAGCCCAGGTCTGCCATTCCATTCCGCCCTTTCTGGCCGATCCGGAATGGGTATAGGGTCCTAAGAAAGGGAAACGCCGCATAGACGGCCGCAGACAGGAAACGCGCATGCTCGACAGGACGGACGATAGTTCGGTAACCGCCGACAATTGGCTTAGCCAGTTTGAGGAGGCGCTGGCGAGGCCTGACGACGGCGCGCTGAAAGCCCTGTTCCATCCCGACAGCTACTGGCGCGACGTGCTGGCGCTGAGCTGGAATATCCAGACGCTCAACGGCGCTGACGCCATCCTGAAAGCGCTGCCGCCGCTGGCGCACAGCATGGCGCCGAGCGGGTTTGCCGTCGCCCCCGATCGCGCTGCGCCGCGCAAGGTGATGCGCGCGGGCACCAATGCGATCGAGGCGATCTTCAGGTTCGAGACCAAGGTCGGGCGCGGCAGCGGCATCATCCGGCTCATTCCGGATGCGGACGATGGCAACCGCCTCAAGGCCTGGACGCTGCTGACCGAGCTTGGCGAACTCAAAGGCTTCGAGGAACAACTCGGCGTCCAGCGCCCGCGCGGCAACGCCTATTCGCGCGATTTTCGCGGACCCAACTGGCTCGACCTGCGCAAGCAATCCGCCGGCTATGCCGATCGCGATCCGACCGTGCTTGTGATCGGCGGCGGGCAATCCGGGCTCTCGATCGCCGCGCGCCTGAAGCAGTTGAACGTCGACACCCTGATCATCGATCGCGAAGCGCGCATCGGCGACAATTGGCGCAAGCGCTACCATGCGCTGACGCTGCATAATCAAGTGCAGGTCAATCACCTGCCCTACATGCTCTTCCCGCCGAACTGGCCGACCTACATCCCCAAGGACAAGCTCGCCAACTGGTTCGAGGCCTATGTCGAGGCCATGGAGCTGAATTTCTGGACCGGGACCGAATTCGAGGGCGGCAGCTACGACGAAAAGCAAGGCCGCTGGACCGTGACGCTGCGCCGCGCCGACGGCACGAAGCGCACCATGCATCCGCGCCACGTCGTGCTGGCGACCGGTGTCAGCGGGATTCCGAGCGTGCCTGAGATCGCCGGCCTGAAGGATTTTGCAGGCAAGGTGATGCATTCCAGCCAGTATGACGACGGCGAGAGCTGGAAGGGCAAGCGCGCCATCGTGATCGGCACCGGCAATAGCGGCCACGACATCGCACAGGACCTGCATTCCAGCGGCGCGCACGTCACCATGTTCCAGCGCTCTTCGACGCTGGTGGTCAGCATCGAGCCGTCGGCGCAACTGGTCTATGCGCCCTACAATGAGGGCACGCTGGAGGATAACGACCTGATCGCGACCTCAATGCCGCTGCAGCTCGCGCGCAGGAGCCACAGGCTGACCGGCGAAAAGTCGAAGGCGCTGGACAAGGATCTGCTCGACGGGCTGGAGCGCGCCGGCTTCAAGCTCGACTACGGCGAGGACAACACCGGCTGGCAGTTCAAATATCTCACCCGCGGCGGCGGCTATTATTTCAACGTAGGCTGCTCCGACCTGATCGTCAAAGGCGTCATCGCGCTGAAGCAATTTGCCGATCTAGACACATTCACAGCCGACGGCGCAAAGATGAAGGACGGAACGACCATTGCCGCCGATCTCATCGTGCTTGCGACCGGCTACAAGCGCCAGGAAGAGCTGGTACGCAAGCTGTTCGGCGAAGCCGTCGAGAAGCGCGTCGGCACCATCTGGGGCTTTGGCGACGAGCAGGAACTGCGCAACATGTACACCCGCACCGGCCAGCCCGGCCTCTGGCTGATCGCCGGCGGCCTCGCGCAATGCCGCATCGGCTCAAAACACTTGGCGCTGCAGATCAAGGCGATCGAGGAAGGGCTGCTGCCGCGCTGACGCTCACCATTCGCCGTGATCGAGGATTTGCCCGGCAAGGAAGGATTCCGCCCGGCGCCAGGCCGCGTCGTTGTCGCCGCGAAAACTGATATAGCGATCGAACACGACTTTCCGCGCTTTCACGTCGATGACGTCGAATTTCGCCTGCTGTATCAGCGTGCTCATCTTGTGAAAGCGGCCAATCAATAGATGGGTGGCGCCGGCCTCCTTCGCCTTGCCCAGCAGTTGGCCGTCAGTGAGGTCGCCCACCGAGCAGGCGTTTGGCGGACATTCAAGCGCTGCATTCGCGCCCTTTCCGCTCGCGACCAGATCGCTGCGCAACGCGGCTTCGAATTCACGCAGCCGCCGACGATGGTCGGCGCTTTGATCGATCACTTCACCCGAGGTGTCGACATAGTAGATTTCGGCGACGGCGAGCACGAGCGGCGTCGCCTGCGCCCGGCCTTGCCGGACAGAACAGGCACAGACAAAAGCGACGGCGGTCAAAGCAACGCCCAACATCCGTAGTTTCATCAGCTTTTCCTTGATGGTTCCTTTGGCGCTTCGCGACGTGCGGTTCGTTCCGGCAACTATTTCGCCTGCTCCAGCAGACGGTTCTCGATCAGCCACCGCGCCCCGCGGCTCCAGGCCACGTTGGCGCCCATGCGCAGGTCGGTTTGTTTGACGTCGACCAGCGCCCCGGATCTGGCATCGCGGATCTTGTAGGTGACCGCGTATTCCATTCGGGTGATGCGCGTGACGATCCCGATCATCGACTGATCTGCGTCAAGGCCGGCGGCGATCCTGGCGTCGCAGCCGTCGCAATCCCGCAGCTTGCCGGCTTTCGCCGCCTCGTTGTTCACCGCGCTGACGTCGACCAGCTGGTAGCGCCCGGATGCCGCGATCAGCCGGCGGGCTTCCTCGGTCGAGAGCCGCAACTGCTCGCGGTCGATGTCGTCAGGGGGAAGGTAGCCGGCCGCGGCGCTGAAATCCTCCAGTTCGAACGAAAACACCGCCATTTTGATCGGGGACGGCGCTGCCGTCTCGGCGGTCCCGGCCGCGGCGAACGCTGCAAGCACAATTACCGGAGCAAGGATAACAGCGGTGTAGCGCATGGATCACCTCGGAACTGCCAAGCCGGAGCGGCCGTACCCCGCGCAACATCGCCCGATCTGCCGGCCTTCCGAAACGGCAGCTTTCCCTGGATCGACCGGGTGAAATACCCGATCTTGTCCTGCCGCTCCTGTCCCGCTTTCTTCCTGGCGAAATTTGCCTCACTATTCGAAGCTAAAGCAAAGAATCTTGGGGAGGAAGCTTGCGACAGGCATCCAGCTCCGCGGCGAGCCGCCCGCCCGCCATCGATTTGAAGCTGCGGCTGACGTTGCGCATCGCGGCGCTTGCGGCCATTTGCTTCATTGCCGTCGCGGCCTACGCCTTGTTTGACAGCGACCGTGTCGCGAAGGCCAAGGCGGGCCGCATCGCCGAGATCGTGGCCAGGGATCTCTCGCTGCAGCAATCGCAGGCGAAGTGGCTCTCCGTGTCCATCAACGCAACGCCGGATCTGCAGGGCATCGCGGCGCTGATCGAGCCGGGCCTTTGCATTGCCTACCGCGACAACGCCGGCGCGTTTCGCCAGGGCGTCTGCAGCGGGGCGCCCGCCGACGAAATGGCCGCGCCCGAAATCTTCGCCTCGCTCTACCGCGCCGTCTTTCGTCCAGGCGAACCGGTCTCGATGCCGGTCCTCGTGGCTGGCAATGCCCGGGGCATGGCCGTCGCGACCTTCGACCCGGGCATGCAGATCGGCCAGAGCTGGCGCGAGGCGAGCCGGTTGCTCTCCATCATGGCTTTCGCGCTTTTGGGACTTAGCATTGCGGTCTATGCCGTGCTGGCGCGCGCGTTGCGGCCGACGCGGACCATTGCCGCCGGGCTGAACCAGCTTGCGGCGAACGATCTGTCCGCGCGCCTGCCCCGTTTCGACCTCGCGGAATTGTCTGCCATCTCCGGCGTCTTCAACACCCTTGCCGAACGGCTGCAGACCACGCTTGCCGAACGCAACGCCCTGACGCGAAAGCTGATCGAAGTGCAGGACGAGGAGAGGCGCCATCTTGCACGCGAGCTGCACGACGAATTCGGCCAGTCGCTCTCGGCCATCGCGGCGCAGGCCGCCGCGGCCGCCCATACCGCAGAGCGCGCATGCCCGCCGCTCTACGAGGAGTGCCGCGGCATCTCGCGCACGACGGCGCATATGATGGAAACCCTGCGTGGTGCGCTGGTGCGCCTGCGTCCGCCCGATGTCGAGGAACTCGGCCTGACCATCAGCCTCGAAAGCCTGGTGACAAGCTGGAATGGTTTTGAGAAGGGCCGCACCCGGTTTGAGATTGCCGTCATTGGCGCGGCCGACGATTTGCCGCCCGGCGTCAGCGCCAGTCTTTATCGGATCGCGCAGGAGGCGATCACCAATGCGGCCAAGCATGCGCAGGCCAAGTGCGTGCGACTGCGTCTCGAGGCCGGAGACGCCGACATCATCCTGAGCGTCGAGGACGACGGCGAGGCGAACGGCGCGAGCCTCGCGCCGAAACCCGGCATGGGGCTGCTTGGCATGCAAGAACGCGTGGTTTCGCTTGGAGGAACCTTGCAGTTCGAGCGGCGTGAGGCCGGCGGCGCCCGGCTTGTCGCGCGCATTCCCACCCTGCGGGTGGAGCCCTAGACATGGCAGCCCCAGATGTGGCGGACATCACAGGCCGTACGCGCGTGATGCTGGCGGACGACCATGCCATCGTACGCGAGGGCTATCGCTCGCTGCTGCAAAAGCAGGATCGCCTCGAGGTCGTCGCCGAGGCCGACAACGGCGCCGACGCCTACCGCGTCTACAAGGAAACCAGGCCCGACCTCGTCATCATGGACCTGTCGATGCCGGGCATTGGCGGGGTCGAGGCCATCAGGCGCATCCGGCAGTGGGACAAGTCCGCACGCATCCTCGTCTTCACGATGCACCAGAGCGCCGCCTATGCGGTGCAGGCGATCAAGGCCGGCGCACGCGGCTTCGTCACCAAGAGCAACCCGCCCGAGGCGTTATTGCGCGCGATCGCCGAAGTAATGGCCGGACGCATCGCGCTCAGCCCCGACATCGACCACGAACTCGCCATCAACAGCCTCGCCGACGAGCCCTCGGCGATCGACGCCCTGAGCCCGCGGGAATTCGAGATCCTGCGCATGCTGCTGGCGGAGAAATCCGTGGATGAGATCGCAAACACGTTGCACATCAGCGTCAAGACCGCGGCCAACACCCGCTATCAGATCCGCGCCAAGCTCGGCGTCGGCTCCGACATCGAACTGGTACGTCTGGCGCTGCGCCAGCGGATCATCGCGGCGGAGGATATGGGGAGCTAGCCTGGCGGAAATGTGCCATGCGTAAATCCCCCTCGTGCTTCGCGTAGTTCTCTGAAACACTCACCGGCCAACAAATATCAGATGGGGAGAAACGCATGCCGGCTATTCTAGGCTCGGGCGAGCACCGTTACCGCGTGGTGGAAAACTGGGCCAAACTGCCGGACGGCTGGAGCCTGACCGACGCTGCGTCGGTCGCGGTCGACAGCAAGGACCGCATCTATGTCTTCAACCGCGGCGACCATCCGATGGTCGTGTTCGACCGCGAGGGTAACTTCATCAAGAGCTGGGGCGAAGGCCTGTTCAACCGTGCCCACGGCCTGCACATCGATGCCGACGACAATCTCTACTGCACCGATGACGGCGACCATACCGTTCGCAAATGCACGGCTGACGGCAAGGTGCTGCTGACGATCGGCATCCCGAACAAGCCGGCGCCGTTCATGAGCGGCGAGCCGTTTCACCGCTGTACCCACACCG
>Ga0307500_10000535_pt1 | contig 12325 bp, 10 predicted proteins | sample 14_S_MG_FD_201362 | JGI IMG/M metagenome (GOLD analysis project Ga0307500, IMG submission 201362) | Soil microbial communities from Populus trichocarpa stands in riparian zone in the Pacific Northwest, United States - 14_S | ecosystem: Environmental > Terrestrial > Soil > Riparian zone > Trees... | reverse complement strand
CAGGCACCTCCGCTACTCCGACCCCGGCAGACCCGCCCGTTTCCGCCGCCGACCCCGCCGATAGCGGCGAATCCGGCGACGTGGGGGAGACCGGCAACCCCGGCGGGGCCGGGGCAGCGCAGGCGGCGGCCGGGGGAGTGCCAGCGGCGGCGCCGGCCCGGGCGGGTTGGGAGGTGGCCGGCGTCGCGCTGTGCCTGCTGGCGGTGCTGACCGTCGGCTTCGTCGCGGACCTGCTGCTGCTCGGCGCGCTGCGGCACAACCGGGACCAGCAGACCAGCTACGCCGAGCTGCGGCACGCGCTGGCCAACGGAACCGCCCCGGTCGGCCAAGCCGACCAGGACGGTGCGATCTACCCGCTCGGCACCCCGGTCGCGCTGCTCGACCTGCCGCAGGTCGGGCTGCGCGAGGTGATCCTGGAGGGCACCACGGCCGGCGTGCTGCGCGGCGGGCCCGGGCACCTGCGCGACACCCCGCTGCCCGGCCAGGCCGGCACCGCCGTGATCATGGGCCGGCGGGCGGCGTACGGCGGGCCGTTCCGGCACCTGGACGAGTTGCGCGTCGGCGACACGTTCACCGTCACCACCGGGCAGGGCGAGCAGGTGTACCGGGTGATCGACCTGCGCCGGGCCGGCGACCCGCAGCCGCCGGCGCTCGGGGCCGGGCAGGGCCGGCTCACCCTGACCACCACCGACGGCTCCTCGCTGCTGCCCAACGGGGTGCTGCGGGTGGACGCCGACCTGACGTCCGGCGCCCAGCCGACCCCGCCGCGGGTCCTGGACCGCGCCGCCACCCCGCCGGCCGAGCAGCCGATGGGCACCGACCGGTCGGTGTGGGTCCCGCTGGTGTTCTGGGCGCAGGGCCTGCTGCTGGCCGCGGTCGCGGTGACCTGGGCGCGCGCCCGCTGGGGCCGCTGGCAGGCGTGGATCGTCGGCGTCCCGGTGCTGGCCGCGCTCGGGCTGGCGGTCGCCGACCAGGCCATCGGCCTGCTGCCCAACCTGATCTGAGCCCGTACCGCCGCCCGCCGACCGTGACCGACAGGGAGCCCGCCAAGTGACCACAGTGGACGAAACCGCGACCCGGCCGGCCGCTGGCCGGCATTCCCGGCCGGTGGACGTCGCGGGCCTGGAGGCGCGCCGGGTGTCGGCCTGGTTCGGCGACCACAAGGTGCTGGACCGGGTGTCGCTGTCGATGCCGGGCGGCCGGGTGACCGCGCTGATCGGGCCGTCCGGCTGCGGCAAGTCGACGTTCCTGCGGGTGCTGAACCGGATGCACGAGCTGGTGCCGTCGGCCACCCTGGCCGGGGAGGTGCTGCTGGCCGGCGACGACATCTACGACCCGGCCCGGCGGCTGACCGACGCGCGGCGGCAGATCGGGATGGTGTTCCAGAAGCCGAACCCGTTCCCGGCCATGTCGATCTACGACAACGTGACCGCCGGCCTGAAGCTGACCGGGGTCCGGCTCGGCCGCGGCGACCGGGACGCGCTGGTCGAGCGCTGCCTGACCCGCGCCGGCCTGTGGCGCGAGGTCGCGGACCGGCTGCGGCAGCCCGGGGGAGCCCTGTCCGGCGGCCAGCAGCAGCGGCTGTGCATCGCCCGCTCGCTCGCCGTGCAGCCGCGGGTGCTGCTGATGGACGAGCCGTGCTCGGCGCTGGACCCGACCTCCACCCGGCGGATCGAGGAGACGATCCGGCAGCTGGCCGCCGAGGTGACGATCGTGATCGTCACCCACAACATGCAGCAGGCGGCCCGGATCTCCGACCAGTGCGCGTTCTTCCTGGCCGAGTCCGGCCAGCCCGGCGTGATCGTCGAGCACGGCCCCACCACGCGGATCTTCGAGCTGCCCAGCGACCCGCGCACCGCCGACTACGTACACGGGCGATTCGGGTGACCCCTCGCCGCTATCCGGGTGGTGGGGAAGCGGACGGTACAGTCACCCACAGGGGGTAGTCGGACCAGTGGGCGGTGACGATGTCGAACAGCGATGAGGACCACGCCGACGATCAGGCACCCGGTGAACGGCTGCGGAGACTGCGCCGTTGGCGCGGCATGGAACAAGCCGCACTCGCCAATCTGGTTGGCCGTTCGCAGAGCTGGCTGAGCAAGGTCGAGTCCGGCACGACGCCGCTGCTACGCACCGTTGACGTTGAGGCGCTGGCGAGCGTCCTGCAAGTGCACCCGGACGAGCTGACCGGTCGCCCACACCGGTCGTCGGGGGGCAAGCCGAGTCACGACGTTGACGTGATGGTTCCGGCGATCCGCCGCGCGCTGGTCGACGTGGTGCCCGACGGTCGCCCGGTTCCGGTGGCCGAGTTGAGCCGGCGCGTGCAGACCGCCATCGCCTCGATGTGGCGCACCGGGTCGATGGGTGAGCTGGCCGCGCAACTTCCGGCGCTGCTGAGAGCCGTACGGCTGGCCGCGGAGTCCAGCGGCGGCGAGGACGACCACGCCCAATCGCTGCAACTGCTCGCCGTGACGACCTCCACCGCGTTCCCGCTGCTCAAGCACTGCGGGCACGTGGACCTGGCGCTGCTCACCGAGAAGATGTGCGCGTCGGCAGCAGCCGAGCTGGACGATCCCGTCTGGCGCGCCTACGCCGGCATCCGTCGCAGCCACTCGCTCATCCCGGTCAATGCTCCGGACCGGGCCTTGGTCATCTCCCGGGAGGCGGCCGACCTGGTCGAGCCGTACGTCGGGAGCAGCGACGCGGCCCGGCGGGTGTACGGGTTCGCGCACCTGGTCAGCGCGGTCTGGGCGGCGCAGTCCTACCTCGCCGACGACGCCGAGCAGCACCTGCGGGAGGCCGACCGCACCGCGGCCACCGTGGCCGACGGCGACTTCTGGGACCTGTTCTTCGGCCCGACGAACGCCGCCATCCACCGGACCCAGGTCGCGGCCACGCTGGGGCGTGGTGACGAGCTTCCGGCCCTGGCCGCTGGGATCGACGAGGCCGCCGTCCCCGGTGCTGTCCAGCGCTGCTATCTGCACACGAACATCGCCCTGGGGCTCGCGCAGGTCCGCGGCCGCGCCGACGACGCGGTGCGAGAACTACGGGTGGCTGAGGAGATCGCCCCGATGCGGCTGCGTACGCGCTCGGCGATCGTGCCCGGTCTGGTCATGCAGCTTCTCGGCAAGCCGATGCGGGCCTCGTCGCTGCGGGAGCTTCGCGGACTCGCGTACCGGGTCGGCATCGGCGCGTAGCCGGTCATATTCCATACGTAATACCGGCGCGGAGGCACGTCCTTACGGTTCCGCCCATGGTCGAGCTGCGGGTTGCACAGAACGGCGACGAATTCGCCCAGCGGGGGCGCCGGCAACCGTTCCTTGCACCTAACACCGCAGGAGCGACCGACCCAACCCGGCGGTTCCCATACGGCGGGCTCAGCGGCGAGGTCCGACTGTTGATCACTGATCCACTGCATCCGGTTGTGGAGTGCACGGTAGGGCCGTTGAAGGCTTGGTATCCGGGTGGCCTGACCGTCTTCGGTGTCTCGCCTGTCGGCGGCGCGGTGCCCCCGCCGTCCCTGGAGAGGGTGCTCGTCTGTCCCGCGACGGATGATGCCCGCTTCCCCTCGGCGCTCGCCGAACTGATCGGCCGCTATCGGATCGATGTCGTGTTGCCCTGGACTGATGCGGACGCCCTGGTTGTCTCGCGCCATGCGCCGGAGTTGACTGCCGTGGGCGCCCAGGTCGCCTGTGCCCCAGCGGCCCTGGTGCGGCTGGCGTGCGACAAGTGAGCGACGTTGCGGAGGTTGGCAGAGCTGGGTGTGCCGGTCCCGGCGACCTACCTGGCGCGATCGGCGGGTGAGTTGGCGGACGCCGCTGGAGAGCTGGGTTACCCGGCCCGGTCGCTGATGGTGAAACCGCGGGGTCTTGCCGGTGGTCGGGGGGTCTGGTCGGTCCGGTCCACTGTGGACTTGACCTGCACCAGCCCTCGTCCCCGGCTGCCGCTGGAGGCTATCCACGCCGCAGTGTCCATGATGGACGGTCCGGTCGAGATTCTGGTCCAGGAAGAGGTTCCCGGCGTGGACATCAGCGTCGACGTCCTCGCCGTTGACGGCAAGATCGCTGGGCTTGCGGCGCGGACGCGGACGGCAGTGCTCGGCGGCTTGTGTGTGCAGGGCACGGTGGCGCCGGGGTGGCCCGAACTCGATCAGACGGTCGAGCGGGTGATAGCCGGTCTGGGCTGGTCGCAGCTGGCGAACGTGCAACTGATCGCCGACCCCGGCACCGGCGCGGTCAAGGTCTACGAGATCAACGGCCGGGCCGCAGGCTCGCTCGGTCTGAGCTCGCATGCCGGTGTTGACCTGCTGGCGACGGCGCTTGAGTACGCCCGGTCCGGCAGACTGCCGGAGCGGTCCCTCCGGGTCGGGGCCGCGGTGGGGTTCCGCCGGTACTGGCAGGACCTGACATGGCCGCTTTGAACCTGACTGTGGACCTGGCCGACCTCACCGAATGGGTGGGCGACGCGCCGCCATCGGCTCGGGTAACCGTGCTGGACGAGACCGGCGGCGGACGCCGCTGCCACAAGCAGCGCGCCGCCGATGCCGTCGTTCTGACTGCCGCCGCGGCCGGTCACGCGCAGGTGACGGCTGGCTCGTGCGGCAACTACGGTGTCGCACTGGCCGTGGCCGCCACGCGTCTGGACCTGGCTGCCATCATCGTCGTCCCGACGTCGTACGGGCAGGCCGACACACGCCGGATGCGTGACCTCGGCGCGCAGGTGATCCCGTCCGGCGATACCTACGAGGATGCCGTCGCCGCCAGTCGGCGGCTCGCTGAGGGCGGTGGCGTGGCCGACGCCAATATCGATGGGCCGTTCGGCGCGGTCGCCGCCGCCGCCCTCGGCGAGATCGTCACTGGGCTCGACGCCATTGCAGGCGGGCCACCAGTTGGGCTCTGGGTGCCGATGGGCAACGGCACGACGGTAACCGCGGTTGCTGAGGCGATCCGGCGGCGAGGCTGGGCTACCCGCGTCTTCGGCGCGTCCAGCTCGGGAAACAACTCGGTCCTCGACTCATGGCCGTCCCGCCAGCACCGCCCGATCTCGCCGAGCATCCTCACTCCGACCGCGACGAACGAGCCGCTGGTCAACTGGGACGCCCTGCACGGTCAGCAGGCGCTGGACCTCCTGCACGCGACGGCCGGCAGGGCCGTCGCGGTGACCGATACGCAGCTTGAATCGGCACGTCGCACCCTGCGCCGGGCCGGCTTCACCACCTCGCCGGCGGGCGCGGCCGGGCTCGCCGCGTTGCTGCTCGCATCGGCGGGCACCGGTCTGACAGGGGGTAGTCATGTGGCAGTCTTGACCGGCTGAGAACGGCCCCGTGGGCCGCCAGCGGAGCACGGCCGGGCCACCGACGTTCGGCGCCGGACGTAGCGATTCAACCCTGGAAGGAAGGTTTCTCGTGTCCACGTCGATCTTGGTGACCGGCGCAGCCGGGTTCATCGGCTCCAACTTCACCCGGTACTGGGCCACCCAGCACCCAGACGACCGCATCGTCGCGCTCGACGCGCTGACCTACGCCGGGTGCCGGGAAAACCTGAACGACCTCGGCAGCCGCGTCGCGTTCGTGCACGCCGACATCCGGGACCAACCGGCGATCGAAGCCGCTCTTCGCGAGCACTCGGTGGACATTGTGGTCAACTTCGCCGCCGAGTCGCACAACAGCTACGCGATCGTCCGGCCCGGGGAGTTCTTCTCCACCAACGTGCTGGGCACGCAAACGTTGCTGGAGGCTGCTCGGCGGGTCGGGATGGGCCGGTTCCACCACATCAGCACCTGCGAGGTCTACGGCGACATGGACCTCGACGACCCCGGCGCGTTCACCGAGTCCTCGCCCTACCGGCCCCGGACGCCGTACAACGCGGCCAAGGCCGGCGGTGACCACGCCGTGCGCGCCTACCACCACACGTACGACCTGCCGGTCACGATCACGAACTGCTCGAACAACTACGGCCCCTACCAGTTCCCGGAAAAGGTCATCCCGCTGTTCATCACGCGCGCGCTGCAGGACCAGCCGCTGCCGCTGTACGCCTCGACCGCCAACCGGCGGGAGTGGCTGCACGTCGACGACCACTGCCGCGCGGTCGAAGCCGTCCTCGACCGCGGCACGATCGGGGAGACCTACCACGTCGGCTCCGGCTTCGAGGCCGACATCACCACCATCGCCGACACCGTGCTCGCCGAACTCGGCCTGCCCGACACGCTCAAGACGATCGTCCCGGACCGGCCCTCACACGACCGCCGGTACCTGCTGGACTCCACCAAGCTGCGCACCGAGCTGGGCTGGGCGCCGCAGGTCGGCTGGGCCGACGGCATGAAGGCCACCGTCGCCTGGTACCGCGACAACGAAGCCTGGTGGCGCCCGCTGCTCGACCGGCGCCCGGTCGACGAGAGCGCCACCGACTGGCAGCAGCCCCAGCAACCGGAACGATGACATGACGCCGGCTGCGACCGACCCGGCAACCTGGATCGATCACAGCTGGCTCATCACCGGCACCGGCGTGCTGTTCTGCATCGCCGGCAGCACCCACACCACCAGCGCCGTCGCCGGCTGCGCCTACTACCTGCGCGACAACGTCGCCGCCGATATCAGTAGCCGCCTCGGCCTCGCCCCGGCGCGATCCGACCGCGGGCTGACCTACGCCGGAGCCACCTACCGCAAGCTGCCCGACCTCGCATCGGCGACCGGGTGGCCGGCGCTGCACGCCGGCCTGCACCGCCACGGCATCACCGCGCTGCCGTGGTCCCTGCTCGCCGCCGTCGACCCCAACCGTGCCGTCGCCCACCTCGACCCCCGCGACGCCGCACGGCAGGCCATCCAGCCGCCCCTACACCGCCACCAGTGCGGGCACACCGTCTTCCGCCGTCTGCTTGCCGACCTCGACCGACCCGGCAACGGCGGCGGCGTACTCGGGCTGACCGGCAGCGCCGCGCTCGACCCCGCGCGCCTGTGCACCGCACCCGATCTCGACCTGCTGACCTACCCCGATCTCGACCTCACCGCGCTCACCGACGCCATCCACGCTAGCGGCGGCCGGTACCTCGCCGACCTGCCACCCGACGACCGCCGCCTGTCCGCCTATACCGCGTCCCGATTCCTGCCCGCCAGCCCGCGCGCCGCCGAAGCCCGCGCCCGGTTGTGGTCCCGCCGCCACGACGTCGCCTGGATCGGCAACCTCCGGCTCGACCTCACCCCCGTCCCCGACCACGCCCAGACCGCCGACCGCCTGCCTTACACCGCCGCCGACCTCGGCCCGATCACCACCACCCTCACCCTCGACATGGCCAGCCCCGGCTACCCCGCCCAGCTCACCGGCCGCACCCGGAACGGCGACCGGCTCGCCGTGCTCGTCACCGCCCGCGGCTACGACAGCGTGCTCCGGCGCGGCGACCGCATCCACCTCGCCGGCCGCCTGCACGCACACCCCGGCGAAGCCCCGTTCGCCTCCGTCGATGACCACCCCGGCCACCACCTCCACTTGGAGCCACCATGATCAATACCGTTGTTGTCGGCGCCGGCAAATGGGCCGTTGAATGCTGGTTGCCGTTACTGACCGAACAAGCCGACCGGTACGCCGTCCGCGCCGTGGTCGACCAGCGACCCGAGGCCGCTGACGCGCTCGCCGCCGCGTTCGGTCTCAGCCCCGACCGCGCCTACCCGAATGTGACCACCGCACTCGATCACACACCCGACTTGGACGCCGGCATCGTGCTCACCGCCCCCGAGCAGCACGCTCCCGTGATCATCACCCTTGCCGAACACCGCCTGAACGTGCTGACCGAGAAGCCGCTTGCTACCACCCGCGACGACGTCACCGCCATTGTCCGCGCCGTGGACCTGCACGGCGTCAAGGTCGCCGTCGTCCAGAACTACCGCTACGAAACCCGCATCCAACGCTTCCGCGACCTACTCCACGGCGGCCAGTACGGCGACCTGTCCCACCTCGTCGCCCGCTTCGCCGCCGACTACCGCCAGCCCGAATCCTGGGACGTCGGCGACGCACACCACATGCCCGACCCGCTACTCATCGAAGGCGCCATCCACCACGTCGACATGATCCGCTACCTCAGCGGCCACGAAATCGCCAGCGTCACCGCCATGACCCGCAACCCACCCTGGTCATCCTTCGCCGGCCCCGCCGTCGCAGGCATCCTGCTCCGCCTCGACAACGACGCCATCGCCATCTACGAAGGCACCCTGCTCGCCGCCGGAGAACAACGCCGCTGGCACCGCGAGCAGTACCGCGCCGAATGCGCCAACGCCACCATCACCCTCCGCGCCGACACCATCGACATCCACGGCACTGGCCGACACACCACCCGCCCCCCCCCCGCCGACCACCCCCGCCACGGCCACCGCCGCATCACCACCGACTTCGCCGCCTGGCTCGCCGGCGGCCCACCCCCCGACACCCACCTCGCCGACAACCTCCACAGCATCACCGCCGTCTTCGCCGCCCAACGCGCCGCCGAAGCCATGTCGCACAGCGCCTGAGCTGCCAGTCTTCCCAGCGCAGTGGGCAGACGACCTGGCGCAAGCCCGGGTCGACGCAGCCGGAGAAGCCCGTGCGCTCATGGCGACTATTGCCGTCCCACGCGAGCCAGCTCATCTCAACCAGCGTGTTCTTCAACGCCTCGGCGATGCGCGGTTGCTGCTAGAGCAATTCCGGCCGGTAGGGCGGCCTCCGCCGCGCTGCCCTGCTGCTGCACCGGCCCTGTGGCTATCGGGCACCGCCGTTGCTGCCGGGACGGCCCATCGCGACCGGGGACCCTCGCCTGGACAACCAGTTCACTACTGGTGGCCGCGGGTTGTCGACGGAGTACAACTCGCCGGGTAATCACCTGTTCTGGTCGTGACGGATACGTTTCAGGCGATTACGGTTGTTCGTGACTGCGGCAGACTTCTCTTGAGGGAGCGGAGCATCGTGACCAGAGCAAGACTGTCCGCGGTTCTCGCCGTCGTCATCGGCATCCTGATCGTGACCGTCACCGGCGCCAACGCCGCCGTCTGGACGTCGTCGGACAAGTTCGGCCAGACCACGATCGGCAACTACACCATCCGCAACGACGTCTGGGGCGGCGGCGCCGGCCCGCAGACGATCTGGGCCAACTCCGGCAGCAACTGGGGCCTCACCGCCAACCACCCGAACACCGGCGGGGTCAAGGCGTACGGCCACTCGGCCCGCACGATCAACCGCCGGCTCAGCGCGATGACCCGGCTGTCGAGCAGCTTCAACGTGTCCGTGCCGGCCAGCGGGGCGTACACCACGGCGTACGACATCTGGGCCAACAACAACGCGTTCGAGGTCATGCTCTGGATGAACAAGACCGGCCCGGTCGGGCCGCTGGGCGCCAGGCAGACCAGCGCGAGTGTCGGCGGCCACAGCTGGGACGTGTTCAGCGGCTCGAACGGCGCCAACCAGGTGTTCTCGTTCGTCCGGCAGGGCAACACGAGCTCGGCCACGGTCGATGTGCGGGCCGTGCTCAACTGGATCAGGTCCCGCGGCTGGTTCGGTGACGTCGTGGTCAGCGAGGTCCAGTTCGGCTTCGAGATCACGTCGTCCGTCGGCGGCCTGAACTTCACCAGCAACAGCTACGGGGTCACCGCCGGCTGACGCGCGCCCGCCGGGCACGGTCGACCGACCGTGCCCGGCCAGGGCCCGGCCGGCCGGGGATCAGCCGGACCCGTCGAGCCGGCGCTGGACGCGGTCGGCCTCGACGGTCCGGTCCTGGTCCCGGTACAGCGCCAGCGCGCGGCGCCAGGCGGCCCGTGCGGCGGTCGGCTGGCCCAGCGCGGCGTGCGCGGCGCCGAGCTGCTCGAGGATGTCGGCGCCCTGGTAGGTGTTGCCCACCTCGAGCAACAGCCCGGCGGACCGCTCGAAGTGCCCGACCGCGTCCGCGTACCGGCCGGTGTGCTGGGCGATGTAGCCGAGGCTGTCCAGAGTGGACGCCTCGCCGGCCCGGTCCTGGTGCCGCTGGTAGAGCGCCAGCGCGGCCTCGCAGTGCGCGCGGGCCTGCTCGTAGCGGCCGAGCTTGGCGCTGAACCAGCCGATCGCGTTGCGCGCCATGGCCTGCCGCACCGGGTTGTCGATCTGCTCGAACAGCCGCAGCGCCTGCTCGTCCTGGGCCAGCGCCTGCTCCCATTCCTCGCGCAGCTCGTGGATCCGGCCGAGCACGTGGTAGGTGTGCGCGGCGCCGAGCAGGTCGCCGGTCCGCTGCGCCAGCGCCAGCGCGCGGCGCAGGTGCCCGGTGGCCTCGTCGTACCGGCCGAGGTGGGCGTAGGCGGTGCCGAGCCGGCGGTGGCCGAGGATCTGCGCGGCCGGGTCGGCCAGTTGTTCGGCGGCGGCCAGGCCGGCCTGCCAGGCGGTGAACACGTCCTGCATCCGCCCCCACCGCCAGTTCGGGATGTCCAGTGCCCAGGCCAGCCGCCAGACCGCGTCGGCCCAGCCCTGCTCGACCGCCCAGCGCAGGGTGGCGGCGAGCGCCTCGTACTCGGCCTCGTACCAGGCCAGCGCCTCGGCCCGGCCGGCCAGCGGCAGCGGGGCGCTGCCGGCAGCCGGCGGGCTCAGCTCGATCGGTGCCCGGTTCGGGTCCAGCAGCTCGGCGGCGGTGACGGCGGTGTGCAGGTAGAAGTCCAGCAGCCGGCGTTGGGCCGCCGCCCGGTCCGCGGCCGGCAGGTCCCGCTCCGCCTGCTCGGCGGCGTACAGCCGGACCAGGTCGTGCATCCGGTAGCGGCCGGGCCGGTGCTCCTCCACCAGGTGCGCCGCCACCAGCCGGCCGAGCAGCCGGGCCGCCGCCGGGCCGGCGGCGCCGGCCAGACCGGCCACGGCCGGCGGCCCGATGTCCGGCCCGGGAGCCAGCCCGAGCAGGCCGAACAGACCCGCCAGCGCCGGGTCGAGCGCCCGGTAGGACCAGGAGAAGACGGAGCGGACGTCCACCAGCGGGTCGCCCTCGGCGTCGAGCAGGTCCAGCCGGTGGGCCTCCTCGGCCAGCTCGGCCACCAGGTCGGTGAACGCCGCCGGGCCGCGCTGCGGCACCCGCTCGGCGGCGATCCGCAGCGCCAGCGGCAACCCGGCGCACAGCCGGACCAGCTCCGCGCAGGCGGCCGGCTCGCCCAGCACCAGCTCCGGCCCGAGCAGCCGGTCGAGCAGGTCCAGCGCCTCCGCGTCGGCCAGCCGGTCCAGCACCAGCCGCTCGGCGCCGTCCCGGGCGACCAGGCCGGCCAGGTTGTCCCGGCTGGTCACCAGCACCACGCAGCCGGCCGAGCCGGGTAGCAGCGGCCGTACCTGGTCGGCCGACCGGGCGTTGTCGAGCACGATCAGCAGCCGCCGGCCGGCCAGCTCGCTGCGGTACCGGGCCGCCCGCTGGTCGGAGTCCACCGGCACCTGCGCCACCCCGAGCGCGCGCAGGAACAGGTCGAGCGCGGCGGCCGCGGGCATCGGCTCGCCGGGGTCGTACCCGCGCAGGTTGACGTACAGCTGGCCGTCCGGGAACCGGTCGGCGACCTGGTGTGCCCAGTGCACGGCCAGCGCGGTCTTGCCGACGCCGCCGGTGCCGGCGATGGCGGTGATCACCACCGTCGAGCGGTCGCTGTCCAGCAGCCGGTCCAGCTCCTTCAGGAACGCCCGGCGGCCGGTGAACCCGGCCACGTTGGCCGGCAGTTGCCGGACCGCGCCGCCCCCGGCCGCCCCTGGCCGCGGGGCCGGCGCGGCCGGCGGCGGACCGGCGGCTGCCTCGACGGCGCGCTCCCAGGCCGCCGCCCAGGCCCGGGCCTCCGCGGGGCCGGCGCCCAGCGCGAGCACGATCGCGTCCAGCGCGTCCGCCGGCAGCACGCTCGCCCCGGACAGGTAGGTCGCCAGCGTGCTGCGCGGCACGCCGGACGCGCGGGCGACATCCTGCAGCGAGAGCCGGGCCTTGCCGCTGCCACGCGCGGCCAGCACCCGCCAGTGATCCAGCTCGGCCAGCACCTCCGGCCAGGTGGCCAGCCGGCCAAGCCGGGCGGCCCGGTCCGCCGGCGCTGCCACGGCACCGAGTCTCGCACAGGCAACCCTGTCACTTTCCTGGTCGGCCGTGCCCCGGCCGGGTCCCGGCCAGGCCGCGGCCCGGCCGGCCGGCTGTCCGGCGGCGTCCGGCCCTGTCCAGATTGATCCAGGAACACGGCCCCGGCGCGGGCGTGGAGGGACCGTGAGGGCGGTCGCGCGGCCATCCCCTTCACCTTCTGCGCCGAGGAACCACGATGATCCACTGCCGCTCGCTGACCGCTGGCCTGATCCTCGCCGCGGCGAACACCTTCTTCATCCCCCTGCAGGACCCGCCGGCCCCG
>Ga0307500_10000534_pt1 | contig 12327 bp, 7 predicted proteins | sample 14_S_MG_FD_201362 | JGI IMG/M metagenome (GOLD analysis project Ga0307500, IMG submission 201362) | Soil microbial communities from Populus trichocarpa stands in riparian zone in the Pacific Northwest, United States - 14_S | ecosystem: Environmental > Terrestrial > Soil > Riparian zone > Trees... | reverse complement strand
ATCGGTGACCGACGTGGGATTGCCGTTGCCGTCGTAGACCGTCGTCGTCGTCCGGCCGAGCGGGTCGGTGACGACCCGGGGACGGTTGAGGCCGTCATAGGTCGTGCGGGTGACGGCCCCGGTCGGATCGGTCACCGACGTCTGGTTGCCGACCCGGTCGTAGCCGTACGTCGTGGTGTACGACCCGGCCGGTGCACCCGCCACGTTGCCCCTGGGCGAGGTCATCGACACCCGGCGGTTGGCAGCGTCGTAGCCGAACGTCGTCCTGGCGCCCAGCTCGTCGGTCTGCGAGACCACGTTGCCGTTGCCGTCGTACCCGGTCGTGGTCTGCTTGCCCAGCTGGTTGGTGGCGGTGGTGGGGCGGTTGAGCGCGTCGTACGCCTGGGTCGAGGTGTCGCCGGCCGCGTCGCGGGTCGACGTCCGGTTGCCGTTCACGTCGTAGCCGTAGGTGGTGACCCGTCCGAGCGGGTCGGTGCTGGTCCGCGGCAGGTCGTCGTCGGTGTAGCTGAACGTCGTGGTGTACGCGGCGGGGGTGGCGCCGGTGACATTGCCGCGCGGGTCGGTCGTCGACGTCGCCCGGCCGGCACCGTCGTAGCCGAACGTGGTCTTCGCGCCCGACTGGGTGGTCTGCGCCGTCACGTTGCCGGCCGCGTCGTAGGTGTGGGTCGTGGTCCGCCCGGCCGGCGTCACCGTCGTCGCAAGCTGACCCTTCGCGGTGTAGGTGAGCGTCGACGTGCCGAGCGGCGTGACGACCTTCGTCAGCCGGTTCGACGTGTCGTAGGTGTAGTCGGTCCGGACACCGCGCCCGTTCGTATGGCTGCTGATGTTGTCCGCGGCGTCGTACGTCCACGACTCGGTGCTGCCGCCGGCGTTCGTCCGGCCGGTCAGGTTGCCCCGGGTGTCGTACGTCATCCACGTGCTGCGGAACTCGCCGTCGGTCTCCGAGATGACGTTGAGGTCAGGGTCGTAGCTGCGGGTAGTGGCGTTGCCGAGCGGGTCCGAGTGCGACAGCAGCGCGCCGCCGGCGTACGCGTCGGTCCAGACGCCGCCGTTGGGGTCGGTCATCGTGGCGATCTGCCGCGTCGCGTCCCAGCCGAACGCGGTCACCTTGCCGGCGCTGTCGACCTGCCGGGTGACCCGGCCGGATGTCGCGTCGTACGTCGTCGTCGCGGTGTTCAGCCGCGGGTCCCGCACGGTGCTGAGCCTGCTGCCGGCGTCGTAGCCGTACGTGGTCGTGCCGGCGTTGAGGCCCCGGACGCTGCTGAGCAGGGTCCCGGTGTAGCCGTACTGGACGAACCGCCCGTCCGGCAGCGTGGCCTTGGTAAGCCGGCCGCCGGTCAGCGTCATGGTGACGACCCGGCCGGCGGCGTCCGTGACGCCGGCCAGACCGGCCGCGCCGTAGGTGAGCGTGAGACCCACTCCGCCGGCGTCGAGGATTGCGGTGAGCCGGCCAGTCGCGTCGAACCGGCGGGCAGTCCGGTCGAGCGCGGTGACGGTGAACGTGCTGCCGGCGGCTGTCAACCTGTAGCGCACCGGCTTCGGTGCGGTGTACGTGCCGTCCGCGTTGCGGGTGAACACGATTCGGGCGCCGTCGGCGTCAACGAGCGTCTGCGCGTTGGTGCCGGCGACCAGGCTCGCCTCGAACCCGGTCGACCAGCCGCGGCCCAGCAGACCGACGCGGTCGGTGTCGGACCGGTAGTGCCGCTCCAGCGCGAACGTCGTGCCGGCGCCGGGCAGCGTCGCGTCGGTGCCGGTCTCGGTGAGCGCGCCGGTGCCGGTGTTCACCGGGTCACCGCGGTGCTGCTGGTAGGCGCAGGTGCAACTGCCGGTGAGCGACGCCGGGACCGAGGAGTACTGCCGGGCCGGCCACGACTGACTCGTCACCGTGCCGTTCGGCTGGCTGATCGTGACCTTGTACTGGACCCCGGCCACGAACGGCGCGCCCAGCAAGTACCACCCGCAGTTGAAGCCGGCCAGACACGCGACCTGGTCGGGGTAGTCGAACAGCGGCGACTTCATCGGGTTCTGCACGAAGTAGCCGTTCACGGTGGTCCACGACGACACGGTCCGGGTCAGCACCACCGCGTTGTCAGCGGTCCGGAGGACGGTCAGGGTCAGCGGGGTCGGCGGCCCGCCCGAGACGCTGTGCAGCCAGGTGACACCCCAGATCAGCTCGCCGGGTAGGCCGACCGCCGGGAGCGGTGACTGCGGCGATCCGTCGACGAGCGGCCCCGGGGTGGATCCGCTCGGCCGCGCCCCCGCCGCCAGTGCGTCGCGGACGCGCACCCGCCACACCGCCGGGAAGCGCGACACCGACTTCTCCCGGTCGACCAGCTTCTTCTGCCCGGTCGCCGTCGCCGGGTGGGCCTCGACCACCGTGGCGCGGTACGGCGCGGACGCGGGCGCCGGCCGGGCCGGGGCGGAGCTGGCCGCACTGGCGCCGGTCACGACTCCCCCGACCGACAGCGCGCAGACGAGCATGACGATGAGCGGGCGGACCCGGGCGACCTTCATCGCCGCACCCCCGAGATGTCGGCACCGAAGCTGGGGGCGGCAGTGGCGACGAGGAGTCGAGGAGGGACGCGAGTGGATGTCATTGCGGGCTCCGTTCCGAGCCGGCGATCCGCCGGTTGCTAGCGGCGGACCGTAGGTCGGGGCGGTGGACGGGAACCTTGCGGAAATCTGGAGAGGCGAGATGCTGCCGCCGAGAGCGCCGCCGACGAACTGCCCGGACGGCACTTGTCGTACGTTCCCGGCACGACTTGACTGGGCGGATGAAGTGGGTGGCGGCCGGGCGTGGTTGAGTTCCGGCTGCTGGGCCCGGTCACCGTCCGGGCCGGTGACGAGCAGGTGGACGCCGGCCTGCCGCGGCAGCGGGCGGTGCTCGCGGCGCTGCTGGTCGACGCCGGCCGGCTGGTGACCCTGGAGACGCTGATCGACCGGGTCTGGGGTGAACGACCGCCGGCGAAGGCCCGGGACGCGCTGTACTCCTACGTCGCCCGGATCCGCCGGCTGCTGACCCGGGTCGAGCAGGTCGACGGCACCCGGGTGGTCCTGGTCCGGCACACCGGTGGGTACCTCCTCGACGTTCCACCCGCCTCGATCGACCGGCTGCGCTTCACCGACCTGACCCACCGGGCCCGGACGGCCGACCGGGCCGCGTCCGACCGGGCCGCGGACCTGGCCGCCGCGCTGGCCCTGTGGCAGGGCGAACCACTCGCCGGCACGCCCGGCGCCTGGGCGGCGCGGACACGGCAGTCGTGGACGGAGGAACGGATCGAGGCCGCGACCGAATGGGCGGACCTCCAGCTGGCGACCGGCCGCCCGGACACCGCGCTGCCGGTGATCCGCCCGCTGGTCGCCGAGCACCCGCTCGCCGAACGGCCCGTCGCGGTGCTGATGCGGGCGCTGACCGCGGCCGACCGGCCCGCCGAAGCGCTGGCCGCGTTCGCCGACGCCCGCCGGCGCCTCGGCGACGAACTGGGCGCCGAACCCGGCCCGGAACTGCGCCGCCTGCACGAGTCCGTACTGCGCGGCGAGCTGGCTGGCGGCGGTCCCGCGGCCGAGGACACCGGTCCCCCGCCGGCCGGCAGGTGGCGGACCGACGGCCCGGCGCCGGCGCAACTGCCCGCGAACGTCACCGGCTTCACCGGTCGGACGGCCGAACTGGCAGCGCTGGACGCCCTGCTGGACCGGCCGGCGGACGTCCCGGCGGTCGTCGTCACCGCCGTAGCCGGGACCGCCGGGGTGGGCAAGACGGCCCTGGCGGTGCGGTGGGCGCACCGCGTCGCCCCCCGGTTTCCCGACGGGCAGCTCTACGTGAACCTGCGCGGCTTCGACCCCGGCGGGCAGGTCGTGTCACCGGCCAACGCGGTACGCGGGTTCCTCGACGCGCTCGGCGTGCCCGCCGAACGGATCCCCGCCGGCCTGGACGCCCAGACCGCCCTCTACCGCAGCCTGCTCGCCGGCCGGCGGATCCTGGTCGTGCTGGACAACGCCCGCGACGCCGACCACGCTCGCCCGCTGTTGCCGGGCAGTCCGACCGCGCTGGCGATCGTCACCAGCCGCAATCCCCTCACGCCCCTGATCGCCGAGGGCGCCCACCCGCTGACCCTCGACCTGCTGACCACTGCGGACTCCCGAGCGCTGCTGGCGCGGCGCACCGACCCCGACCGGGTCGCGGCCGAACCGGACGCGGTCGAGGAGATCATCTCCAGCTGCGCACGGCTGCCGCTGGCACTCGCCCTGGTCGCCGCCCGCGCCGCCACCCACCCCACCTTTCCGCTGGCCGCGCTGGCCACCGAACTCGCCACCGCCGGCGACCAGCCCGGCCATCCGGACACCGGCGACGTCCTGGGCCAGGTACGGGCGGTCTTCTCCTGGTCCTACACCACCCTCACCCCGGCCGCCGCCCGCCTGTTCCGCCTCCTCGGCCTGCACCCCGGACCGGACGCCACCGCGCCCGCGGCGGCCGGCCTTACCGCCGCGTCCCCCGCCGACACCCGCCGATCGCTGGCCGAGCTGACCCGCGCCGGCCTGCTGACCGAACACGCCCCCGGCCGGTACGGCTGCCACGACCTCCTGCACGCCTACGCCACCGACCTCACGCAGACCGTCGACTCCGACGCCGAGCGCCGAGCGGCCACCGCCCGGCTGCTGGATCACTACGTCCACACCGCGCACACCGCCGAACGACTCCTGGACCCGGGCGGCGACCCGATCCAGATCCCCCTCGCCCGACCGGCCCCCGGCACCGCTCCCGAACAGCTCGGCGACCTGCCGGCGGCGCTGGCCTGGCTGACCGCCGAACACCAGGTCCTGCTGGCCGTGCAGCGAGTCGCCGCCCGGACCGGGTTCGACACCTCCACCTGGCAGCTCGCCTGGGCCCTGGACACGTTCCTGAGCCGGCGGGCGCAGTGGCCAGACCAAGCCGGTACATGGCAGACCGCGCTAGCCGCCGCCGACCACCTCAGCAGCCGCACCGCCACCGCGTACGCCCACTGCCGCATCGCTCTGGCCGCCAGCCTGCTCGGCGACTACGACCAGGCCCTACACCAGCTGAACCGCGGTCTCGACCTGTACACCGAAGCCCGCGACCTGGCCGGGCAAGCCCGCACCCAGCACGGCCTCGCCATCCTGTGGGAGCTGCAGGACCGATTCGGCCCTGCCCTTGAGCACGCCGAGCGGGCCCTTGTGTTGTACCGGGCCGCCGGTGATCCCCGTGGTCAGGCGATCGCGCTCAACGGAATCGGCTGGAATCACGCCCTGCTCGGCAGGCACGCTCAGGCCCTCGCCCCCTGTGAGCAGGCCCGCACCCTGTTCCAGCAGGCCGGCGACCCCGAGGGGGAGGCCGTCACCTGGGACAGCCTCGGCTACGCCCACCACCACCTCGGCCACCACACCGACGCCGCCGGCTGCTACCAGCACGCCCTCACCCTGTACCGCGACCTCGGCGACCGCTACCAGGAAGCCGTCACCCTGACCCGCCTCGGCGACGCCCACTCCGCCACCGGCCGACCCGACGCCGCCCACACCGCCTGGACCGAAGCCCTGACCATCCTCACCGACCTGCGCCACTCCGATGTCGACGCCGTCCGTGCCAAACTCGCGCAACCTCAGCAGCTCAGCCCACCGATCGCCGCCGCCAGCCCGCCCGTCGGAGCACTCGGCGGCACCGGCGAACGACACTGACGACGAGTCGAACCGATGACCTGCTCACTACGAGCGACCCAAAGGACCCGGGGCAGGCCCGCAGACCCTCGGCGGCTCGCGCGACACCGGCCATCACCATGCCTACCAGAGACAAGACCCCGGGGAAAGCCTCTCTGCCGGCCGGGTCGGAATCATCCTCGACGCCAGGTAGTTCGGTGGTGAATGATCGCAATCGGAGTGACCAGGTACGGCGGGCCGGACGCGCTGCGCGAGATCGGTGTGCCACCCGAGCCGCTCGGCGCGTCGGACGTTCGCATCCGGGTGACCGCGGTGGCGGTGAACCCGACCGACACCGGCGTGCGCAGCGGCATGCGTGACGACAAGCCGAGTCCGCAACCGCCGGGCGTGGTACCCGGCATGGACGCGGCCGGCGTGGTGGTCGAGGTCGGGACGGACGTCGACACCGGCATCGCTGCGGGCGATCGGGTGATGGCCGTGGTGGTGCCGTCGGGCCCGCACGGTGCCTACCGCAGCGACCTGGTCGTTCCCGCCCGGTCGGTCGTCGGTGTTCCGGCCGGCGCGTCGGACGTCGAGGCGGCCACACTGCCGATGAACGGGCTGACCGCACGGTTCGCGCTCGACTCGCTGCGATTGCGATCGGGGCACGTGCTCGCGGTCACCGGCGCGGCCGGTGCTGTGGGCGGCTATGTGATCCAGCTCGCGAAGGCCGAGGGCATCACCGTCGTCGCCGACGCGGCCGAGCAGGACCGCGACCTCGTCAAGCAACTCGGCGCGGATGTCGTCCTGCCGCGCGGTGACGGATTCATCGCGGCGGTGCGCGAGCGTTATCCCGACGGCGTCGACGGCCTCGCCGACGGCGCGCTGTTCAACGCGGCAGCGCTGGCCGCGGTCAAGGACGGCGGCCGGATGGCGACCGTGCGCGGATGGGACGGCGGCGACCAGGACCGCGTCACGGTCATCCCGGTGCGGGTGGCCCAGCACGCGCAGGAATGGGAGGCCCTCGACCGGCTGCGTGAGCAGGTCGAGAACGGCGTGCTGACCCTGCGCGTGGCCGACGCCCTGCCGGCGACACAGGCCGCGGCCGCGCACCGGCGACTCGAAGCAGGCGGCGTCCGCGGCCGGCTCGTCCTGCAGTTCTGACCACGTTCGACCGGTGCGGTGCCGTTCCAACACGTAGTTGGATGGATGCGGTGTCATACCGGCACCCGTACCCGTACCGGCACCGGCAAGATCCAGAAGTACCGGCTGCGGCTAGCCTGTGCGCAGAGGGAGGGCGGCGATGACCGGACCGCTTGCCGGGCTGAGGGTGATCGAGCTTGCCGGGATCGGGCCGGGTCCGCACGCGGCGATGATCCTCGGTGATCTCGGCGCGGAGGTGGTGCGGGTCGAGCGCGCGGGCGGGGCCGGCCTGGACGTCTCCGGCGGCGGTCCCGACCACCTGCTGCGCAACCGGCGCTCGCTCGTCGCGGACCTGAAGAACCCCGCCGACCGGGACCTCGTGCTGCGGCTGATCGGCCGGGCGGACGTGCTCATCGAGGGGTTCCGGCCGGGGGTGGCCGAGCGCCTCGGCGTCGGGCCCGACGAGTGCGCCGCGGTCAACCCCCGGCTGGTGTACGCCCGGATGACCGGGTGGGGTCAGGACGGCCCGCGCAGCGCGACCGCCGGGCACGACATCAACTACATCTCGCTGACCGGGGCGCTGCACGCGATCGGCCGCCCCGGCGAGCGCCCGGTGCCGCCGCTGAACCTGGTCGGCGACTTCGGTGGCGGTTCGATGTTCCTGCTGCTGGGCATCCTGGCCGCGCTGTTCGAGCGGAACGGCTCCGGCAGCGGCCAGGTCGTCGACGCGGCCATGATCGACGGCGCGAACGTGCTGGCCCAGATGATGTGGGCGATGCGCGGGTTCGGCCAGTGGAGCGCCGAACCGGGTTCGAACCTGCTGGACGGCGGCGCGCCGTTCTACGACACCTACCGCTGCTCGGACGGGCGCTGGGTGGCGGTCGGCGCGCTCGAGCCGCAGTTCTACGCCGCCCTGCTGCGCGGGCTCGGCCTGGACCCGGGGCAACTGCCCGGCCAGCTCGACCGCGACCGGTGGCCGGAGCTGCGCACCCGGCTGGCTGCGGTGTTCGGGTCGCAGGACCGGGACCACTGGGCGGCCGTGTTCGAGGGCACCGACGCGTGCGTGACGCCGGTGCTGTCCTTCGACGAGGTCGCCGGGCAGTCCTACCTGCGGCAACGGGGGAGTGTCATCGACGTGGCGGGCGTGCCGCAGGCCGCGCCGGCGCCGCGGTTCTCCCGCACCCCCGCGGTCACGCCGCGGCCGCCCCGGCCGGCCGGGGCGGATACCGACGCGATCGTCCGGAGCTGGCTGTCGGCACCCGGCTAACCTGCCGATCCAGTGGGTGCCGGATCGTCCGAGATGCGGACGATCATCTTGCCCCGGTTGGCCCCGCGGAGCATCTCGCGGAACGCGTGCACCGCCCGGTCCAGGCCGTCGACGACCGTCACCGTGCTGACCAGGCTTCCCTGTCGCAGCCAGTCCGATGCCTGCGCGACGAACCCGTCGTATGCCGCGAGATGCTCGCGCACCGTGAACCCCTCGACCCGCAGCCGCTGGGTCAGGATGGCGATCAGGTTGCGCGGGCCGGGCCGTTCGCCCAGCGCGTTGTACTGGTTGATCGCACCGCAGACGACTATCCGGCCGTGTGCGCGGATGGACCCCAGCGCCGCCTCGAGGTGGTCGTCGCCGACGTTGTCGAAGTAGACGTCGATGCCGGTCGGCGCGGCCGCCGCGAGGGCTGCCGGCAGGTCCGGCACGTGGTAGTCGAACCCCGCGTCGTAGCCGAGCTCGTCGACCAGCTGCCGCACCTTTGCGGCCGACCCGGCCGAGCCGACGATCCGGCCGGCGCCGAGCAGCCGCGCGATCTGCCCGGCCGCCGCGCCGACCGCACCGGCGGCACCGGAGATCCACACGTCCTCCCCCGGCCGGATGCGGGCGACGTCGCGGAGGCCGACGAAGGCGGTCAGCCCGGTCATGCCGAGCACGTCGAGGTGCGCGGTGAGCGGGATCGACGGGTCGGGCACTATCCGGCGCAGCCCGCCGGCGGGGACCAGCGCGTGGTCGCGCCAGCCGTACCGGTGGCTGACGACCGTGCCGACCGGGAAAGCCTCGGCTGCCGAGGCCAGCACGACACCCACGGCGCTGCCGTCCATGGGCGCGTCGAGGTCCCACGACGGGTACCCCGGCAGGACGGCGGCCATCCGCACCCGCATGTAGGGGTCGACCGACATCACCACGTTGCGCACCAGCACCTGACCCGGCCCGGGGTCGTCGAGCTCGACCTGCACCGCGCGGAAATCGTCGTCCACCGGCTCCCCCCGCGGCCGGCGGACCAGGTGGATCTCGGTCGCTCGCGTCACCCGTCGCGCCTCCTCTCTCCGTTTATCGGCTATGAACGTCCGAATCATAGGTGCTGGAACGCGCTGGAGGCTGGACGAGGCACCCGCGTACGTCTACCGTCGGCCTCCGATATTCGGATGCGGAAGGAGGGGATGGATGCCCGAGGTCTCGAAGACGACCGATGGTGCGTTGAACATCCTCGAGTTCGTCGGCGATCGCGGCAGCACCACCATCGCGGAGGTGGCCCGCGAGCTGGACCTCTCCCGCACCGTCGCCTACCGGCTGCTCAGCACCCTGGAGGTCCGCGGGTTCATCCGCCGGACCGAGGGCGTCTACCGGCTCGGCCCCAAGCTCTTCGCGCTCGCGCAGCACGTCGAGTGGGCCGTGCGCGACGCGGCGCATCCGCACATGGCCGCCCTCGTCGACAAGCTGCGGGAGACCGTCGTCCTCGTCGTCCGCGACGGCAAGGAGTCGCTGTCGGTCCACCGCATCGTCAGCCGCGACCACATCGTCCAGGTGAGCTACCCGCCCGGCCTGCGGCACCACATCCTCGACACCGCGGCCGGCCGGGTGATGGCCGCGTTCGCCGACGCCGACGACCTGCGCCGCCTGGTCGGCAGCCGCCGGTCGGTCGCCGCCGAGCTCGGCCGGATCCGGTCCAGCGGCTTCGCCGTCGGTATCGAGGAGAACCAGGCGGGTCTGGCCGCGCTGGCCGCGCCGATCAGCTCCATCGACGGCGTGGCGGCGAGCGTGGTCGTCTACACGCCGACCGAGAAGGATCGGATGACCGCGGTGGCGAAGGCCGGCGACGTGGTCCGCGAGGCCGCGGCCGCGATCAGCGACCAGCTCACGTCCAGCGAGGACTAGCGCCTGGCCCAGAAACGTTGAATCGTGCCGGTCGCCGGCCCTGCCACGGCCCGGATCACGTAGCCAACATCGCTTGACGCGGCATTAGCGCGACGGCGCCGGGAGCTGTGCCCGTACGTCCGTTTTGGCGATCTTGCCGGACATCGTGCGCGGCAGCGGATCCGCGGTGAGGTGGAAGTACTTCGGGATCTTGTAGTCGGCCAGTTCCCGGCGGCACAGCGCGCGCAGCGACTCCTCGTCGAGGCCGGGGTCGTCGGTCACGACCACCGCGGCCGGCACCTCTCCCCAGCGCTCGTCCGGCACGGCCACCACGGCGGTCTCCCGGACCCGCGCGTCGAGCAGCAGCACCCGCTCGATCTCGCTCGGGTACACGTTGAGCCCGCCGGAGAGCACCATGTCCTTCGCCCGGCCCATGATCCGCAGGTAGCCGTCCGGGTCGAGCAGGCCGAGGTCGCCGGTGCGCAGCCAGCCGTCGACGAGGACCTCCGCGCTGGCCGCCGGGTCACCCCAGTAGCCCTGCATGATGCTCGGCCCGCGCAGGCAGATCTCGCCGACCTCGCCGGCCGGCGGCGCGTTGCCCGCGCCGTCCCGGATGGACAGGTCGGTGCCGTAGTTGACGACGCCCGCGGAGCCGGCCTTCCGCTCGAAGTCCTCCTGCGGCAGGGACGTGCCGACGCCCGAGCTCTCGGTCATGCCGTACCCCTGGCCGATCGGGATCCCCCGGCGCGCGTAGGTGTCCAGGGTCGCGGCGGACGGCGGCGCGCCACCGGCCTTGGCGACCCGCAACGTGGACAGATCCGCGGTGGCGAACCCGTCGAGCCGGGCGAGCTGGTCGAAGACCACCGGCACCGCGGGGAACACGGTCACCCCACCGCCGGCGAGCTCGCGCAGCGTCCGCGCGGCGTCGAACCGCGGGTGCAGCACGAAGCGTGCGCCGCTGTAGTACGTCGGCGCCCAGGTGGCCATGATGCTGCCGGTGAAGGCGAGCGGCAGCACCAGCAGGCAGGTGTCGAAACGGGTCATCGTCTCGGTGATGGCGAACGACGTCGCGGCCGCCAGCGTGTTGCCATGCGTGAGCACGGCTCCCTTGGGCCGCCCGGTGGTGCCGGAGGTGTAGCAGATGAACGCCGGCAGGTCCGCGGCCGCGGTCGTCCGCGCCACGGTGCGCAACCCGTCCGCGTGCTCGCCGGTGACCGGGGTCGCCCAGGCGGGGGCGTCGGGACCCTGCCAGTAGGCCCGCACCGGCAGGTCGGCGGCGAGCCGGCCGCCGCGGTCGGCGAACGGGCCGTCGGTCAGCAGCGCCGACAGGCCGGCGTCCTGGCAGATCCAGCTCAATTCGGGCGTCGTGAGCCGTACGTTCAGCGGCACGACGATCGCGTCCAGTGCCGCGGCGGCCAGGATCGTCTGGATGGTGGCGACCCCGTTCTCGCACAGGTAGCCGATCCGGTCGCCGGCGCGCAGCCCGTCCCCGGCGAGTTGGGCCGCGACCGCCTCGACGGAGGTCGCGAGCTCGCGCCAGGACAGCGACCGGCCGGCGCACTGCAGGGCGACGGCGTCCGGGGTCCGGGTGCTCCAGTACGCCAGGCAGGCGGTGATCCGGGGATGTGACATGGGCTGGCTCCTCCGGCTGTCTGGTTCGGCAGGTGACCGGCGCTCACCGCGTGTCGCGGAACCGCTCGATGACCGGCGTGGAGAGGTCGGTGTCGTCGTGCTTGCCGCGCGCCTGGAACGGGATCGAGGCCAGGATGCCGTCGGATGCCGGCTGGAGGTGCCGCCACTCGGAGTGGACGCGACGGCGGGCGATCTTCCACGAGCCGTCGCGGCGCTCCCACTGGTCGAGGTAGCGGCCACCCGCGATCAGGTCGTACGCGCAGCCGGTCCCGCCGAACATCCCGCCGAGCGGCGCGTCGGCCCGGACCCGGTGGTACGCCGTGATGAGGGCCTCGCTCACCGCGCGGTCGCCGTCCAGCGAGATCAGGATGCTGCCGACGAAGTGGTGGGTCTGGTCCAGCGCGGCCGCGAACAGCTCACGCGAGCTCTCCATGGCCGGCCGCCAGGGGTTCTCGCCGCCGATGGACGAGACCCACCAGGTGGCGTCATCGTGGAAGACCTGCGCGAGCAGCTCCCACCGGCGCCGGTCCACGCAGTGGCAGTAGAGGTACATCCGATCGGCGATCTCGGCGCGGGAGGCGAGCGCCCCGAGCGCGTACTGATCGGCGTCGTAGCTCATCGGGCCTCCGGGCCGGCATGGGGATGGGCGGTGATCCAGGCGTCGAGGACGGAGACCAGCTCGCCGATCTGCGCCGGCTGGCCGGACAGGTAGTGCCGGCCGCCGGCGATCGGGCTGAGCTGCTTGTCCTCGTGCCGCACCGCGTCGTAGAGCTCCC
>Ga0307500_10000533_pt1 | contig 12339 bp, 11 predicted proteins | sample 14_S_MG_FD_201362 | JGI IMG/M metagenome (GOLD analysis project Ga0307500, IMG submission 201362) | Soil microbial communities from Populus trichocarpa stands in riparian zone in the Pacific Northwest, United States - 14_S | ecosystem: Environmental > Terrestrial > Soil > Riparian zone > Trees... | reverse complement strand
CCGGGCCTGCGAAGACTCGCCCGCCTACCTGCTCGAGACCTCCACCCTCACCGGCGCGCAGCGGATCGCTCTCGGCGAGCGGACCTCCGGTGTCATGGGCTCCGACGATCTGCGCGAGCGGGTGGTCGCCGCCGCCGGGCGGTCCGGCGAGCACATGTGGCCGATGCCAATGCCCGAAGAGTTGCGCAAGGGGCTGGACTCCCCGGTCGCCGACATCGCCAACGTGATGGGTGACCGCTGGGCCGGGATGCTGGTCGGCGCCGTGTTCCTGCGCGAGTTCGTCGCCGAGGGCGTCGACTGGGTGCACATCGACATCGCCACACCGGCCTACAACACAGGTGGCGCCTGGGGGTACACACCGAAAGGCGGCACCGGCGTCCCCATTCGTACCCTGCTGGCCGTGCTCGAGGATATTGCCGAGAACGGCTGAGGCCATCGCGATGCGATCGCGGCCGGATCCCTCCGGCCGCGGGGGCGGCTCAGGCGGTGGCGTCGTCGGCGCGCGGCACTCCGGTGTCACCGGTCGCTTTCCGGCGGGCGGTCCATTCCCGCATCCGCTTCGGGTAGCCGACCGCCGCGACGTCGTAGACCGGGATGGCCAGGCGCCGGCCGAGATCTCGGGCGGCAGCCGGACCGTCAATGCGGCGCCGGGTCCACTCGCCGTCGGTCGCGACCAGCACGATCGTGGTCTCGGTAACGGTCGTCCTGGGTTCGACGTACGCTTCGACGCCCTTTCGGCTCTGGGCGAACTGCTCAAGATGCGCGATATCGGCGGAGTTCGCGCCGCGGATGACACCCCGCTGCTCTCGGCGCCGACGAAACAGCCCCACCTGGTACCTCTCTCGCCTTCCAGACCGCGCACTGGCGCGGCTCTCGTGTCGCTAGGTTCCCACGTGCGGTGGTATCGGTGCACCTTCGCCGTTCGTGGCCAGGTCGCCAGTCCCCTCGTCGCGGCTCCCGGCATGCTGGTGCCAAGATGGGAGTCGACCCAGATCGGGACCGGTACGGGGCCGATCGCCAGGAACCAGTCAGGAGACTTTCTGTGGCTGACACCGACGTCGACCTGGTCATCCTCGGCGGCGGGAGCGGTGGCTACGCATGTGCCTTCCGAGCCGCCGAGCTCGGCATGCGCGTCGTATTGATCGACAAGGACAAGGTCGGTGGGACCTGCCTGCACCGGGGGTGCATCCCGACCAAGGCGCTGCTGCACGCCGCCGAGCTCGCGGACAACATCCGCGAGAGCGCCCAGTTCGGCGTCCGGTCCGCGTTCGAAGGCATCGACATGTCGGCCGTCAACAACTACAAGGACGGCGTGGTCAGCCGGCTCTACAAGGGCCTGCAGGGCCTGGTCAAGGCCCGGGGTGTCGAGTTCGTGCAGGGCGAGGGGCGGCTGGTCTCCCCGACCGCCGTCCAGGTCGGCGACACCGTCTTCAATGGGCGGCACGTCGTGCTCGCCACCGGCTCCGCCGCGAAGAGCCTGCCCGGCCTGGACATCGACGGCGAGCGGGTCATCTTCAGCGACCACGCGCTGCGGCTCGAGCGGGTGCCGGCGTCGGTGGTCATTCTCGGCGGCGGCGTGATCGGAGTCGAGTTTGCCAGCGTCTGGAAGTCGTTCGGCGCGGACGTGACGATCGTGGAGGCCCTGCCGCACCTCCTCCCGCTCGAGGACGAGTCGAGCTCGAAGCTGTTGGAGCGTGCCTTCCGGCGCCGCGGCATCGGGTTCAAGCTCGGCGCCCGGTTCTCCGGCGTGCAGCACCGGGACGGCGGCGTCCAGGTGACGCTGGAGAACGGCGAGCAGATCGACGCCGAGATGCTGCTGGTCGCCGTCGGTCGCGGCCCGATCTCGCCCGGCCTCGGGTACGAGGAGGCCGGCGTCGCCACCGACCGCGGTTTCGTCAAGGTCGACGCCTACTGCCAGACCAACGTCGCCAGCATCTCCGCGGTCGGCGACCTCATCCCGACGCCTCAGCTGGCACATGTCGGATTCGGTGAGGGAATCCTGGTTGCCGAGCGGCTGGCCGGGCTCCCAGTGGTCCCGATCGACTATCTCGGCGTGCCACGTGTCACCTATTCCGAGCCGGAGGTCGCGTCGGTCGGCATGACCGAGGCCCAGGCAGCGGAGAAGTACGGCGCGGACGGCATCCGCACCCTCACCTACGACCTCGCCGGCAACGGGAAGAGCCAGATCCTCAAGACCTCCGGCGCGGTGAAGCTCATCTCCGAGCAGGACGGCCCGGTGCTCGGCGTGCACGCCGTCGGCAGCCGGGTCGGCGAGCTGCTCGCCGAGGCGCAGCTGATCTACAACTGGGAAGCGCTGCCGAGCGAGGTCGCCCAGTTGATCCACGCCCACCCGACGCAGTCCGAGGCAATCGGCGAGGCGCACCTGGCCCTTGCCGGCAAGCCCCTGCACATGCACAGCTGAGCGCCGTCCCGGGCCCTCATCTCCTGACACAGAAGGAGTCGTTGACCAATGCCGGTCTCCGTCACGATGCCGCGCCTCGGAGAGAGCGTGACCGAGGGCACTGTCACCCGCTGGCTGAAGAAGGAGGGCGAGCGGGTCGAGGCCGACGAGCCGCTGCTTGAGGTCTCCACCGACAAGGTGGACACCGAGATCCCCGCGCCCGCGTCCGGAGTGTTGTCGGCCATCAAGGTCGGCGAGGACGAGACGGTCGAGGTCGGGGTCGAGCTTGCCGTCATCGACGACGCGAGCGGAGCGACCGGCGACGCGGCCCCGGCCAAGCAGGAGAGCCCGGAACCGGAGCAGCAGGAGCAGCCGCCGGCGCAGGCACAGCAACCGCAGTGGAGCGAGCCGGCGAGCGCACGGTCGGCCGAGCCGGCGAAGGCGGAGCAGCCGGCCGAGCAGCCGCGCCCGGCCGCGCCGCAGCAGAGCGCGCCCAGCCAGCAGCCAGCCCAGGCACCGGCTCCGGCCGCGCAGCCGCAGACTGCGCCCGCTCCGCAGGCCGCGCCGCAGCCGGCCGCTGCGCAGACCGACGCCGACGTCTTCGGCGGCGCCTACGTGACCCCGCTGGTCCGCAAGCTGGCGGCTGAGCACGATGTCAACCTGTCTGGGCTTGCCGGCACCGGGGTGGGTGGCCGGATCCGCAAGCAGGATGTGCTGGAGGCGGCCCGGGCCAAGCAGGCGAGCCCGGCGCAGCCGGAGGCCCCGCAGGCGCCGGCCGCCCAGCCGGCCGGCACGCCCAGCCGGCAGCCCGCCCGGGTCGCGGCGTCCCCGCTGCGTGGCACCACCGAGAAGATGTCCCGCCTGCGCACCGTCATCGCGCACCGGATGGTGGAGTCGATGCAGGTCAGCGCCCAGCTGACCACGGTGGTCGAGGTCGACGTGACCGGGGTCGCCCGGCTCCGGAGCCGGGCGAAGGCGGACTTCGAGGCCCGCGAAGGCGTACGCCTGTCGTTCCTGCCGTTCTTCGCCGTGGCCACGGTCGAGGCGCTCAAGCAGCACCCGAAGGTGAACGGGTCGATTGATGTCGAGGCCGGGACGATCACGTACCACGAGGCCGAGCACCTCGGTATCGCCGTCGACACCGAGCGGGGGCTGCTGGTCCCGGTGATCCACAACGCCGGCGACCTGAACCTCGGCGGGATGGCCCGCAAGATCGCCGACCTGGCCGAGCGCACCCGCGCGAACCGGGTCAGCCCGGACGAGCTTGCCGGCGGCACCTTCACGTTGACCAACACCGGCAGCCGCGGGGCGTTGTTCGACACGCCGATCATCAACCAGCCGCAGGTCGGGATCCTCGGCACCGGCAGCGTGGTGAAGCGGCCGGTAGTGGTCGACGACCCGAACCTGGGTGAGGTCGTCGCCGTCCGCTCGATGGTCTACCTGGCGCTGAGCTATGACCACCGGCTGGTCGACGGCGCCGACGCGGCCCGCTTCCTGGGCACCATCAAGGACCGTCTGGAGGGCGGCGCGTTCGAGGCCGACCTTGGCCTGGCCTGATCCGCCGATGCCGGCCGCCTGCCCGCCGACCGCCTCAGGTCGCGGGCTGGCGGCGGCTGGGCGAAGATCAGCACTGTGCGAATAGCGATCACCGGGGCCCGCGGGCTGATCGGCAGCGCGCTGGTGCCGGCGCTGGAGGGTGTTGGACACACGGTCGTGCCGCTGGTCCGGCGAACGCCGCGGGCTGGTGAAGTCGGCTGGGACCCGGCCCGGCGGCAACTGAACCCGGCGGACCTGTCCGGAACCGACGCTGTGATCCACCTCGCCGGCGCCGGCATCGGCGACCGGCGCTGGACGCCCGCCTACAAGCGCACGCTGCTGGACAGCCGGGTCGATGGCACCACCACCCTGAGCGAGGCGATCGCGGCGGCCGAACCACGGCCGCCGGTGCTGCTGTCGTCGTCCGCGATCGGCTGGTACGGCGACACCGGCGACCGGGCGGTGGATGAGAGCGCGCCAGCCGGCTCGGACTTTCTCGGCGACCTGTGCCGCCGGTGGGAAGAAGCCACCCGAGCCGCCGCGGACGCCGGCGTGCGGGTGGTGCACCTGCGCACCGGCCTGGTTTGCGCGGGCAAGGGCGGGCTGCTCGGCCGGCTGCTGCCGCTGTTCCGGCTGTGCCTTGGTGGCAAGTTGGGCACCGGGAAGCAGTACTGGTCGTGGATCTCGCTCGCCGACGAGATCAGCGCGATCCAGCATCTTCTCGACAGCGACGTGTCCGGCCCGGTGAACCTGACCGGACCGGAACCGGTCACCAACGCCGAGTTCACCAAGGTGCTCGGCCGGGTGCTCGGCCGCCCCACGCTGGCGCCGGTGCCCGCTTTCGCGTTGCGGATTGCTGTCGGTGAGTTCGCCGACGTCGGCGTCCTGACCAGCCAGCGGGTACTCCCGAAGGTGCTGGAAAGCAGCGCATACCCGTTCCAGCACAGCACCGTGGAGGCGACGCTGCGCTGGGCGACCGGCCGCGACTGACCGCACCAGCCGCCGCGCCAACCCGGCCGACGTCATGCCAGCCGCCAGCCGTCCGGGCTCAGGGTGAGGTCGACGACGATGACGCTCTCCGGACGGCCCGGAATCGGTGCGACCGGCCGGCCGGACCGGAGCCGCAGCGATGCCGGCAGCGACTGCGCGACCCGCAGCCGCACCTCACCCGGGCCGGACGACTCGACCGCGACCAAGCGGAGCCGGTGCCGCACGCCACGCACCGTCTCGCCAGTGGCGGTGATCCGACGCAGCTGAGCCGTGTCCAGGCTGAGGTGCGAACCAGGCAGGTAAACCTGCCGCAGCAACGCCGGGTCGCCACGCTCGTACGCCCGGGCCCGAACCGCGTCCAGCCCGTCCAGCACAGCCAGCCAGTCGCGGGCCGGCGCCGGTCGTGCGGACGTCGGCGGCGTGGCCGCGCCAGGGCCGGCCGGCGCCGCGCCCGCCGACGGTCCGGCCGCACCGCCGGTCACCCACGCCGCGCCGCCGCAGGCGACCGCGAGAACAGCGGCCCCGACCAGCCAACGGCCTGGCCGCCGGCGGCTGCCGGGCGGCTCCTGCCAGCGGTGCCGGGGCCCGGCTGGCACCACCCGCGCGACCGGGCCGACGACCGGGCCAGCGACCGGCGGACCGGCGAGCGGCACGGGTTCCGGCTCGCAGCTGGCCCGCACGGCGAGGGCGAACTCTGCCGCCGTGCCCCGATCGCCCGGATCAGCTGACAGGCCCCGGCGCAGTGCCCGGACCAGCGGTGCCGGCGCGTCGAGGCCGGCGAGGTCGTCCGGACCAGGGCACGTCGGCGCGCCGGTCAACGCCTGCCCAGCCACCCGGGCCAGCATCAGCACGTCGGTTGCCGGGCCGGCTGGCCGCGGCACACCATCCGGATCGGACCGTCCACTTGCGACACCGGGCAGCTCGGGCTCCGCCAGCAGCGGCCGTCCGTCCACATTGAACAGAACGTTCGCGGGATGCACCGACCCGTGCGCGATGCCGTTTCCGTGCAGAAATTCGAGCGCCGACGCGAGTGGCACGAGAACCGTGACGAGCTCGCCCGGACGCAGCCGGCCGCGGCGGCGAAGCAGCATCGCTAGGCTGCCACCGGCGGCGTAGTCAAGCACCAGCACGGTCGCCTGGGAGCCGGCGAGGACCGCACGGACCGGCAGCAGGTGCGGCTGGCCCGCCTCGGCAAGCGACACCACCCGCTGCCGCAACGCGGCCAGGTCAGCGGCGGATGGCGCGCAGTGCAGGCGTTTCAAGGCGACGAGGCCACCGTCGCGCGCCGATCGTGCCCGCCACACCTCGCCGCTGGCGCCGAAGCCGACCAACTCAGTGGCGACGTACCCCGGCACGCTCCATGCCATCCGCTCGTGCATGGCGAGCAGGGTAGGCAGATTCGCTACAAGATCGTTCCCGTTATCCACAGGCAGAACAGTTATCCACAACTTGCGCCGCAGCCGCGAATCCGGGCTTGACGGCGGCTAGTGTCGCCGCCATGTGTCTGCGTCGGCAGCTAGCAAAGCCTTACGGAGAGGGCTATTGATGAACATCCTCGCGACGTCCGGCGGGTTCAAGGCCGACGATCGGCGGCCGATGCGGCCCGGCCCGCTCGTCGATCATGCCTTCGAGCTCGCGGCATCGCCGGCCCGGCCGCGGTTCTGCTACCTCGGAACCGCCTCTGGCGACAGCGACTACGCCATCTCGGCGATATACCAGGCGTTCAACGACCGGGATGTCGTGGTGTCGCACGTCGCGTTGTTCCCGATGCCGAACTTCGCCGATCTGCGCGGGCACCTGCTGTCCCAGCACGTCATCTGGGTCGGCGGCGGGAGTGTGGCAGGGCTGCTGGCGATGTGGCGGTTACATGGCGTCGACGAGATCCTCCGCGAGGCGTGGGCGGCCGGCGTGGTCCTCGCCGGGATCTCCGCTGGCTCGCTGTGCTGGCACATCGGCGGGACGACCGATTCGTTCGGGCCGGATCTGCGGCCTGTCACCAACGGGCTCGCGCTGCTGCCGTACTCGAACGGCGTGCACTATGACAGCGAGGCGCAGCGGCGCCCGCTGTACCACCGGCTGGTCGGCAACGGCACCCTGCCCGCCGGCTACGCCACCGACGACGGTGTCGGTCTGCACTACCGCGGCGTCGAACTGGTCGACGTCCTCAGCGACACTCCCGGAAAGGCGGCCTACCATGTCACGCCCGACGCTGGCGGCGGCGTCAACGAGACCCGGATCGAGCCCCGCCTGCTCGGTCGGTAGGCGGCCCCGGAGCCACAGGGCTCCGCTCGCCCAGCCCGCTACGCCTTGGACAGCGACCGGCCCGCTGCGCCTTGACAACGACTCGTCCGGCCAACTGTGCCTTGGACAGCCGATCGCCCGGCCGCCCGCGGCCCGTCATCTGCGGCCTGCCAGCTGCGGCCCGGCCAGCCGCGGCCAGGTCGGCCACGGCCAGGTCGGCCACGGCCAGGCCAGCCGCGGCCAGGTCGGCCACGGACCCCGGTCTGGCCGGACCGCCGAAGTCCGTACGGCGACGGCGGGATCGTCGCGAGGTAGCGTTGCCAGCGTGACCGAACTCGTCGTCATCCGAGCTGGCAGCGTGCCGTACGAGGCGGCCTGGGCCGAGCAACGCAGGCTGCATGAGCAGCGAGCGGCCGGGTCCACTCCCGACACCCTGTTGCTGCTCGAGCATCCGTCCGTCTACACCGCCGGCCGGCGGACCGAGCCGGCGGACCGGCCGACCGATGACACCCTGGTGGTGGACGTCGACCGCGGCGGCAGGATCACCTGGCACGGTCCGGGGCAGCTCGTCGGGTACCCCATCTTGCTACTGGCCGAGCCGATCGACGTGGTCGCCTACGTCCGGCGGCTGGAGGCGGCGCTCATCGCCGCCTGCGCCGACCTCGGCCTGGCCACCGACCGGGTCGCCGGTCGCAGCGGTGTCTGGGTCCCTGCCGACGACCGCGGTCCGGCCCGGAAGCTCGCCGCGATCGGAGTCCGGATCAGCCGCGGCGTGACGATGCACGGCTTCGCGGTGAACTGTGACGCTGATCTCAGCGCGTTCGACCGGATCGTCCCCTGCGGAATCAAGGACGCCGGCGTGACTTCGCTGACCCGGGAACTGGGCCGCCGCGTCGGCGTCGCCGACGCGATGGACGCGGTCGAGCAGCGGATGCGGGTGGCGCTGACCGGGGCGGAAGCGGTGCTCGCGACTACCGCGTAACGATCGAGCGCGGCAAACCACCGGGCCGGCGGTACGAGCCGGGTTACCGGCCGGGCCGACGCAACCCGCGCCGGCCCGGCCGGTCGTTGATCAGGCGAGCTGGGGAACCACCTCGGCGGCGACCAACTCGACGTGATCGAGGTCGTCCAGGTCGAGCGTCTGAAGGTAGACCCGCTCGACCCCGGCCTCGGCATACCGGGCCAGCGTGGCCACGCACTCGGCCGGGGTGCCGGCGACGCCGGTCGAGCGCAGCGCGTCCGGGTCGCGCCCGATGGCGGCGGCGCGGCGGGCGACCTCGGCATCGTCCCGGCCGCAGCAGAGCACCAGCGCCGCCGACCAGCACAGCGTCTTCGGGTCCCGGCCGGCCTCGACGCAGGCGACGCGGACCCGGTCGAAGTAGGTCTCGACCTGGTCGGCGGAGGCGAACGGCGCGTTGAACTCGTCCGCGTACCGGGCGGTGAGCGCGGGTGTCCGGCGGGCACCGCCACCGCCGATGATCACCGGCGGTCGCGGGTGCTGCACCGGCTTCGGCAGCCCCGGCGAGTCGGCCACCTGGTAGTGCTTGCCGTGGTAGCTGAACCGGTCACCCTCCGGCGTCGCCCACAGCCCCGTGATCACCGCGAGCTGCTCCTCCAGCCGGTCGAACCGCTCGGCGACCGGCGGGAACGGCATCGCGTACGCGGCGTGCTCCGCCTCGTACCAGCCGCTGCCGATACCGAGCTCGATCCGGCCGCCGCTCATCGCGTCCACCTGTGCGACCGCGATCGCGAGCGGGCCGGGCAGCCGGAATGTGGCCGCCGTCATAAGCGTGCCCAGCCGGACCCGGGATGTCTCCCGGGCCAGCCCGGCCAGCGTGATCCAGGCGTCGGTCGGCCCCGGCAGGCCGGTCGCCGAGCCCATGCTCAGGTAGTGGTCGCTGCGGAAGAACCCGTCATATCCGGCTTCCTCGGTGGCGCGGGCCAGCCGGAGCAGCTGCTCGTAGGTGGCGCCCTGCTGCGGTTCGGTGAAGATGCGAAAGTCCACGGCAAGTGACTCTAGTGTCCGACCCGACCCGGTTCGCGCCAGCCGCCCGCGGCCCGCCGGGCGGTCCCGCACCGCGTCACCGGCCGGGCCATTCGCGGACGCGTACGCTCGACGGCGTGACTGCGGTTGAGCCTGAGGGACGTCGGCTGCTCCGGCTGGAGGTGCGCAACGCGCAGACCCCGATCGAGCGCAAGCCGTCCTGGATCAAGACCCGGGCCCGGATGGGCCCCGAGTACACGGAGCTCAAGTCGCTGGTCCGGCGTGAAGGCCTGCATACGGTCTGCGAGGAGGCCGGCTGCCCGAACATCTACGAGTGCTGGGAAGACCGCGAGGCCACCTTCCTGATCGGCGGCGAGCAGTGCACCCGGCGCTGCGACTTCTGCCAGATCGACACCGGCAAGCCCGCCGAGCTCGACCGGGACGAGCCGCGCCGGGTCGCCGAGTCGGTGCAGGCGATGGGCCTGCGGTACGCGACGGTCACCGGGGTCGCCCGTGACGACCTGGCCGACGGCGGCGCCTGGCTGTACGCGGAAACGGTCCGCCAGATCCACCGGCTCAACCCGGGCACCGGCGTCGAACTGCTGATCCCGGACTTCAACGGCCGACCCGACCAGCTCGGCGCGGTGTTCACCGCCGCCCCGCAGGTGCTCGCGCACAATCTGGAGACGGTGCCGCGGATCTTCAAGCGGATCCGTCCCGCGTTCCGGTACGAGCGCTCGCTGGACGTGCTGCGTCAGGCCCGCACGGCCGGTCTGGTGACGAAGTCGAACCTGATTCTCGGCCTCGGCGAGGAGTCCGCCGAGGTCAGCGCTGCTATGCGCGACCTGCATGACGCCGGCTGCGAGCTGCTCACGATCACCCAGTACCTGCGCCCGTCGCCGCGGCACCACCCGGTCGAGCGCTGGGTGCATCCGGACGAGTTCGTCGCGCTGCGCGAGGAGGCGGAAGCGATCGGCTTCGCCGGCGTGCTGAGCGGGCCGCTGGTCCGGTCGTCATACCGCGCCGGGCGGCTCTACCAGCAGGCCCTCGACAGCCGCCGGCTCGCCCCCGCCGGCAGCTGACGGCCGGCGCGGCCGACGGAAGTCGGCAGTGGCGGGCGAAGGCGGCTGACGCGGCCGTATCCTCGTCGTCATGGCGAAGGATTCCAAGGCGACGAAGCCTGCCCGTGGCGCGGCGAAGGCCGAGAAAAAGAAGAAGGCCCCGCGCGGCGAGCGGTGGCGGCAGATCCTCGCCGCGTTCCGGATCACCCGGCAGCGCGACCCGAAGCTGCCGCTCTGGATGCTGCTCGCCTTCGTCGCCAGCTTCGCGGTGGTACTGCTGGTGTTCACCCTGCTCGGCGGCCCGATCTACCTGAACATTCCGGTCAGCGTGCTGTCCGGCGTACTCGGGTTGATGATCGTCTTCGGCCGGCGGGCGCAGAAGGCGGCGTTCCGCGAGGTAGAAGGGCAACCCGGCGCGGCTGGCTGGGCGATCCAGAACATGCGCGGTGACTGGCGGGTGACCCAGGGCGTCGCGCTGACCTCGCAACTGGACGCAGTGCACCGGGTGCTCGGGCGGCCCGGCGTGATCCTGATCGGTGAGGGCTCGGCGCAGCGGGTCCGCGGGCTGCTCGCGCAGGAGAAGAAGCGGGTCGCCCGGGTGGCCGGCGACACCCCGATCTACGACGTCATGCTCGGCGAGGACGAGGGCCAGATCTCGCTGCGGAAGCTGTCGAACCATCTGACGAAGCTGCCGCGGAACCTGTCCGCTGCCCAGGTCAACACGATGGAGAAGCGGTTGCAGGCGCTCGGTGGCAGCAAGACGCCGCCGCTGCCCAAGGGGCCGCTCCCCCGCGGCGCCCGGATGGCCGGCCTGGAACGGACGATGCGTCGCCGCTGATGCCAGGCACCGGGTCCGGGTCCCGGGTCCCGGATGCCGGGCACCGGGCCTGATGCCGGGCACGGGCGCCCGGATGCCGGACACCGGCTCCTGCTGCCGGGCACCGGGGCCGCTGATGTCTGACGCCGGGCCGCTGATGCCGGACGGCAGGCGGTCCTGGCCTGACGCTGGGCGTCGGGCCCTGCCGGACGGTCAGGCCCGAACCACCGCGGTCTGGCTGAGCTGATCGTGGATGCAGCGGGCGTCCTGGTCCCAGATCAGCGCCGGGATCAGTAGGGCCACCAGCACGGTACGGATCAGCGCGCGGACGAGCCCGACCCGCGCCGGCCGGTCGACCCGGATCACCCGCAAGCCGATCAGGCGCATCCCGGGTGTCTGGCCGAACGCCGTGGTGAACGCCACATACTCGATCAGGAAGACCAGCAGGCTCCAGTTGCGCGGCAGCTCCGGGGCCGTGAACAGGCCGGCGACCAGCCCGGACAGCACCACGTCCACGGCCAGCGCGGCGAGTCGCTGGCCGGACGGCGCTAGCGAGCCGGCTCCGCTCGCGGGCAGGCCCAGCCGCTGACCGCGCCACTCCTGCGCCCGGGACGCACCGGGGCCGCCGGGCTCGGCCGGGCCCGCGTCGGCCATTCCGCCCCCGTCGGTCTGCTCGCTCACGTCACGACCATAGATGCCGCCCCGGCACCGCTCCCGGCACGGCCCTCGGCCGCGCGGGCACCGCGCCCGCCTGGGTCCGCCGGCGCGAGCTCACCGGCCCCGCGGCGCCGGGCCACTCGGTGGTCCCGCACGGCATGTCCCCGCCACGCCCGCACGCCACCACGCCCTACCCCGGCGCCACGCCCTACCCGGCTTCAAGCCGATCGGCCGCGCGGCGGCGCGCCGGTCCGCTCCGCATACCGCCACGCCTACCCGGCGCCACGCCCATCGGCCACGCCCCGTCGGCCACTCGGTGCCGCGCCAGTCCGCCCCGGACACCGCCACGCCCGGCAATGGAGCCATGCCGGTCGCCATCGTCCGGCGGCACACCCGTCATCTCGCGCCACCCGGCCCGCGCCACCCGGCCGCCACCGGTCCGCGCTACCTGGCCGCCACCCGCCGCCGCGCCACCTGGCCGCCACCGGCCCGCGCCACCCGCCCGCCACCCCGCCGCCGCGCCACCCGGCCGCCACCCGGCCCGCGCCACGCGGCCCGCCCGCGCCACGCCGCCCGGGGCGGCCGGACACCGCGCGACACCGACGGCAGCCAGCGATCGGGCGGGCCTAGAGTGTCCCCAGCCCCGCCACCG
>Ga0307500_10000532_pt1 | contig 12351 bp, 9 predicted proteins | sample 14_S_MG_FD_201362 | JGI IMG/M metagenome (GOLD analysis project Ga0307500, IMG submission 201362) | Soil microbial communities from Populus trichocarpa stands in riparian zone in the Pacific Northwest, United States - 14_S | ecosystem: Environmental > Terrestrial > Soil > Riparian zone > Trees... | reverse complement strand
ACGGGAGCCGGAGGAACTGCCGGTCCGCAGGCAGTGGCGAGCACGGCGGGTAGAAGGCCGAGCCGCGGGTCAGCGTGATGCCGTGCGCCCGGGCGGCGGTCAGCAGCGCGGTCTCGTCGGCCCGCAGCCGCAGCTGGACGCCGAGGTAGTAGCCGCCGTCCGGGATGGTGACCAGCGCGCCGCCGAGCCGGCTGCGCACCGCGGTCACCGCGGCGTCGTGCCGCGGTCGCAGCACGTGCCGGATCCGGCCGACCGCCGCCTGCAGTACGTCGCCGGCCAGGCAGCGGGCCGCGACCGCCTGGCAGAGCGGCGCCGGCGACAGGTAGGTGCTCTCGGCCAGCGCGGCCAGCGCATGCGCGGTCTCCGGGTCGGACAGCGCGTAGCCGATCCGCAGGCCCGGGCTGAGCACGGTGCTCAGCGAGGCGATCGAGATCACCCGGGCCGCGGCGGCCGGGCCGGCCAGGTCGGCCAGCGAGGGCGGCATGCTGCCGTGATAGCGCAGCTCCCGGTACGGGATGTCCTGCACGATCGCGAAGCCGTAGGTGGCGGCCAGCTCGATCAGCGCCTCCCGCTTCGACTCCATCATCGTGACGCCGGTCGGGTTCTGGAAATCCGGGACGGTGTAGAGGAACGCCGGCGGGCCGGACCGCAGCCGCAGCCGCAGCGCCTCCACGTCCAGGCCGTCGGGTTCCATCGGGATGCCGACCAGCCGTACGCCGTGCCGGCCGAACACCTCCAGGGCCCGGTCGTAGGTCGGCGACTCGACCCACACCTCCCGCTCACCGGACCGCAGCAGCAGCGACACCAGCAGGTCCAGCACCTGCAGCGAACCGTTGCCGACGAAGATCGCGTCCGGGTCGGTGCCGTGCAGCGCGCCGAGCTGCTGGCGCAGCGCCGGGTCGCCGAGGTAGCGGCCGATCGGCGGGTACTGGAACGCCGCCTCCCGGTCCTCATCGAGCACGGCCACCGTCTGTACGGCGAGGCTGTGCGCCGGGATGGTCTCCGCCGGCGGCGCCGCCCCGGAGAACTGCAGCAACGTCGGCGCGGCGTCGGCGGCGGTCACGGCTGCGACCGGCCCGGGCCGCAGCTGGCAAAGGTCGTGTCGCGTATGGACGGTCGAGCCAGCAGGCCCATCAGCAACCGGTTCAGCCCGATGCCCAGGCCGCCGTGCGGCGGGCAGCCGTGCCGGAACATCTCGTAGTACCAGTCCGGCGGGCTGCCCTCGCCGGGCGTGGCGGCAGCGGCCTGCGCGCGCAGCGGCCCGTACCGGTGTTCCCGCTGCGCGCCGGCGGCGAGCTCCAGCCCGTGTCCTAACAGGACGAAGCCGCGCAGCCCGCCGGGCTCGTCCCGCATCGCCGAGAACGGCCACTCGGTCGCGTAGCCGGTGAGGAAGATGTAGCCGTGGCCGTAGCGCTCGTCCGCGTACCGGCAGAGGGCCTGCTCATCGCCCGCCGACAAGCGGCCGTGCGGCCGGCTGGCCCGCCCGACCAGCTCCAGCGCCCGGGCCAGCGGCAGTCGCGGGATGGTGCCCTCGGGCAGTTCGACCGGGATGCCGAAGCAGCCCTCGATGTCCACCCCGTGCACCTCCCGGACCGCGAACAGGGCCCGCCGCAGCAGGTCTTCGAGCAGGCTCATCAACTCCGCCGGCGAGTCGATCCAGGACACCTCGAGGTCGAGCCGGGTCGACTCGGCCGGCGGCTGACCGGCGTCGCCGGCCGGGAAGGCCGGCCCGACCTCGAAGACCCGGTCGAACCCGGCCGCCATCGCCAGTTGCAGGTATGCCTGCGGGGACGGGGAAAGCGCCGCCGACTGTCCATCGAAGGACACGCCGACCAGCGGGTCGCCAGGGCCACAGCCGGCCGGGGTGACCTTCGGGGTGTGGATTTCCACGAAGTCGCTGCCGAGCAGGAAGTCGCGGACCGCCGCCTCCAGCGTGGTCTGGACCGCAAAGACCAGGAACTGCTCGCGACCCCGCAGGTCCAGATGCCGCCGCTCGATCGGGGCCGACGACTCGTACTGCCCGTCCCGCGGCAGCGGCGACTCGGCCAGGGCCAGCACGTCGATCGACTCGGCGTCCACCTCGATCGCACCGAACCGGGCGCCCGCGCCGGTCCGCACGGTGCCGACCACCCGTACCGCGCTCTCCGGGCTCAGCCCGTCCACGCCGGCCGCCGCGGCGGTGCCCCGATAGACCGCGGGCACGGTGCCGGTCCGGTCCCGGATCACCAGCACCAGGCCGCCGCCGGCCCGGTGCATGCCGTTGAACCAGCCGTAGAGGGCGACCCGCTGGCCGAGCCGCTTCGGCAGGTCGCGCACGTACGTCTTCTCCAGCGCGGGCCGGGCGCCGGGCGGCACGGTGCCCGCCGCGGCCATGTCAGGCCGCGCCGGGTGAGTTCCACGGCCAGCCCCACCGAAGCGGGGTCAACCCAGGTGGCATCGCCATGATCCAGTCACCCCGTCCCCCGTCCACTGCCCACCGGTGTCCGCCAAACGGGCGATACGCTCGCTACTTGGCGTACGCGGTGAACACGTACAGTAGCGATCATAGCTGGCCGGTAATCTAAAGGCCAGGAGAGACACGGCCAGTCGGCGCGTGGCCACACTGCCCGACAGCCCAGCCGAGATAGCGCCGGACGGCGGTAGCGCCTATTTGGGCACTACTCAGGCGCTGGCTCTGGGGGCTCGTCGCCCGGTCGGTTGTCAGGGCCGTCAGCCGGCGGCAGCCGCAGGTCGTCCAGATCGGCGAGCGTGTCCGGCACGAGAAAGCCCTGCCGGCGCCAGAGCGGCACGCCGACCTGCAACAGGTGCGCGACCGCGTCGTACACCTCGTCGTCGTGAACGTCCGCGACGTGCACCTCGCAGCACTCGTCCGAAGCCTCGTTCACCGCATCGGCCACCGCCTCGGCCAGTGGCAACTGGCCGACGTCCTGATCCACCAGGACGAGCAGGATGCGCCAGGTACGCCCACGCGGCTCCTCCAGGCGGCGGAACACCCGCAGCACCTCGAGCACCTCGGGCACATCCAGCAGCGCCAGCACCACTGCGCAGTCGACCTGATCGGGGATGGACGGACCGGGGAAGTCGGTGAACTCGTCATCCGGGCCGATCTCGTACGCTTCCTCGACCTCGAGCCCGGCCGCGATGTCAGCGACCGTGCCGATGTCGGTGGGGTCCAGCGGGAAGCCGAGCTCGGCACCCGCGTTCAGCCAGACATCCACGTCCGGCGGCCACTTCGAGAACAGCGTCTCCACCGGCACCTCCAACCACGGTGCGTCGTCGCTGAGTTGGTGCGCCAGCGCGAGCTGCCGGTAGGAGGTGTAGACCAGCGCGTGCCGGCCCTCGCTGTCGGCCACGCAGGGCACCCGCATGCCGCCCGCGTCCGCCTCGGACAGCCCCTGCGCCGCCGCGATCTCCGCCGGCAGGCACAGCGTCGAGCGGGCCAGCGCGCGCAGCAGCGTCGCCCGCGCCCCGTTCATCACGGAGCGGGCGAGTACGCGCTCCAGCTCGTTGACCGGCTGGAAGCTCAGGCCGAGACCGGCGTCGTCCGGCTCGGTGCTGTCCTGCGGTGCCTCGCTCGGCACGGGCGGATCCCTCGTCAGCGGCTCAGCCGGGACGGCGCGACACGCCGGACTCGCGCTGCCCCTCATCGGGCGGCGGCCCGGTGCGCAACACCGCACCAGTCACGTCGGACCCGGACGCGGTCATCGGCACCGACTCGGCACGCTGGGCGTGCGCGAGCGGGTTCGCCTCCGAACCGGCCCAGACGTGCACCGTAGCGCCCGCCCGGGGCGTTGATGCAAGACGTGTCCGCCAGGCGTCGGCACTGCGCGGGCCGGTCGCCCGGGCGCGCACCGCGCCACCGGTGCCAGCAGCGGCGCCGAACCGGCCCCGCCGGCTGCGTAGTTCAGCCTCGTCGATGCCCGCGGTGGCCAGCGCGGTACGGTCGCGGCGGCGCCGGCCGATCAGCCCAATCGCGCCGATACCGAGCCCGGCGAGCACAGACACGCCCACCACGCCGAGCTCCCGACCATCGCCGTGCTGGGCCCAGCTCTCCCAGCCGCCACCGTCGCCGCCCGCGAACGGCACCGCGTGGTCGGCGCCGAACCGGACCGCCTGCGGCACGTCGTCGGGTGCCGCCACGAATCCGGACGGGTCGGCCAGGTCGTGCTCGGTGACGGTGCGGACGGTGACCGCGCCGGCGTGCAGCGTGGACCCGCCGGACGATGTGCTGGCCGAGCTGGCCGGCGCGTCCGCGGCCAGCTCGGCCAGCCGCGCCGCCGCCACCCGGCACGCCTCGGACACCTCGCCGCGGGCCCGGCGGACCACCTCCCGCGCCTGATCCCGATCCGCCGTGGCCGAGTCGGGCGTGGACTGCTCGACGATCCGGATCGCCTGCCCGGCCGCCGCCTGCCCCTCCCGCAGCGCCTGGGCGTACCCGGACAGCGCCCGGGCCGCCAGCGCGAACGCGGAACCGGCCTGGCCCAGCTCTTCCGGCATCGGGCCGACCGCTTCCCGGAACAGCTCCGCCGCGGCACCGGACCAGTGCGCCGAGTCGAGCCCGCGCAGCCGGACCGACGCGTCAGCGGCGCCGGCGGCGAACCGGGCCAGTCGGGCGGCGAGCCGCTCGACCTCGTCCGGCTGCCCCGGGACCAGCTCCGCCGGCGTCTGCCCGGCCCGTACCTCGATCACCCGGCACCGCCGTCGGCCTGGCCGGCGCGCTTGCGCACCTGCTCATTCGCCTCGCCGTACGACGACGCGGCCAGCTCCAGCATCCCGGCCAGCGCCTCGCCGCGGTCGGCCACGCCGCCCAGGCCCCGGCCCCAGGCGTCGAGGAAGTCACCGGCGGCGCGCCGGACCGACGGGTCGGCGGCGTCCAGATGCCCGGCCAGGCTGGCGCCCGCGTCGTGAACCTCACGGGCGACCGCGGCCGCGTCCCGCAGCGGCAGCGCCGTCTCGGTCAACCGGTCTGGATCTACCTGCAACCTCATCCGGCCGCCCCCCGGTCAAGCTCGATCGACACCCGCTTCGCCAGCGCCGCCGGCTGCAGCCGCAGCGGCGCGCCCCCACCCTGATCCAACAGCAGGTCGTAACCGGTCGGCAGCAGATTCAGCAGTTCCGCCCCCGGCAGCGCGAACCACTCGACCGTGCCCCGGGCCAGCGCGAGCTGCTCGAGCGAGCTGTAGATCGGGATCAGCCCGTCACCCGCCGCGCCCAGGGCGCGGAAACCCGGCTGGTCACCACGCTCGCAGTAGACGGTGGCGTTGAGGAATGCGGCATACAGCTCGATCGGCGTCGCAACGCCGGCCGCGACGTCGCGGGCGACGTCAGCGAGCGATCGGCTGGCCACTCCTGGCATGCCGTCAAGGATAGAGCCCACGACATATAATGCAAAGAGGGCAGAACGACTAAAACGGACGGCCACTCGGCCCTACCAACCGCTGGCCGATCAGCCGAAAGCGCCCGCCGCGCAGCGTACCGTCGGGCCGTGAGCAGCACGATCGGCGCCACGGCCGGTTCCGGCGCCGATCCGGCCGCCGACAGGCCGCCGACGCTGCTCGCGGTCGCGCACGGCAGCCGCGATCCGGCGGCGGCCCGCATGATCGAGGCCCTGCTCCGTCAGGTTCGGGCGCTCCGCCCCGGGTTGCCGGCCCGGGCGGCGTACCTGGAGATCGCGCCGCCGGCCGTCGGTACGGCGCTGGCCGCGACGTCCGGTCCGGTGGTCGCGGTGCCGATGCTGCTGGCCACCGGCTACCACGCCACGGTGGACGTCCCGGGCGCGATCGCCGCCGCCCGGCCGGACGCGGCCGTCGGCCGGGTGCTCGGGCCACACCCGTTGCTGGCCGAGGCGCTGGCCGATCGGCTGCGACAGGCCGGCTGGCGCGCCGGCGACAGCGTCGTGCTGGCCGCCGCCGGCTCCAGCGACGCGGCCGCCGCGGTGGCCACCGAGGCCCAGGCGCGCCTGCTCGCTACTGAGCTCGGCATGCCGGCGGTCACCGCCGGTTACGCCTCGACGCGCGAGCCGTCGGTGCCGGCGGCGGTGGCCGCGGCCCGGGCGGCCGGCGCGACCCGGGTGGTGATCGCGGCCTACCTGCTCGCGCCCGGCCTCTTCCAGGCCGGGCTGGCCGGCGCGGGCGCCGACGCCGTCACCGAGCCGCTCGGTGATCATCCGGCCGTCGGCCGGTTGGTACTGCTCCGGTACGACGAGACGCGCGCCATCGGCTGATCGGCTTCTTCGGCTATGCCCGGTCGGGCAGAACTGCTTGCAGGAGTTACCGACGGGTAATAACCTATGGGTTACTGACGAGTAGCAACTCGCCGAGCAAGGAGCGCCGAGGCCATGAGCCACTACAAGAGCAACCTCCGCGACATCGAGTTCACCCTCTTCGAGGTGCTCGGCGTAGACCAGCGACTCGACAGCGATGCGTACCCGGATCTGGATCTCGACACCGCCCGCGGCATCCTGGCCGAGGTCGACCGGCTGGCAGCCGGCCCGCTCGCCGCCTCATTGATCGACTCCGACCGGAACCCGCCGGTGTTCGACCCGGCCACCCACTCGGTGACGCTGCCCGAGTCGTTCAAGCGGTCCTACCGCGCCTACCAGGACGCCGAGTGGTGGCGGATGGACCTGCCCGCCGAGCTCGGCGGGCAGACCGTGCCGGCGTCCCTGCGCTGGGCCGTCGCCGAGCTGGTGCTGGGCTCGAACCCGGCCGTGCACATGTACTCCAGCGGCTCGTCCATGGCACACGCGCTCTGGCGGCTCGGCACCCTGGAACAGAAGCGGTTCGCCCAGCACATGGTCGACCACAGGTGGGCGTCCACGATGGTGCTGACCGAGCCGGACGCTGGCTCCGACGTCGGCGCCGGCCGGGCCAAGGCCATCCAGCAGCCGGACGGCAGCTGGCACATCGAGGGCGTGAAGCGGTTCATCACATCCGGCGATCACGACCTCTCCGACAACATCGTGCACCTGGTGCTGGCCCGGCCCGAGGGGCACGGCCCTGGCACCAAGGGCCTGTCGATGTTCGTCGTGCCCAAGTTCCTGGTCGACGACGAGACCGGCGAGCTGGGCGAGCGCAACGGTGTCTACGTCACCAACGTCGAGCACAAGATGGGCCTGAAGGTCTCCACCACCTGCGAGCTGCGCTTCGGCGAGGAGCACCCGGCGATCGGCACGCTGGTCGGCGGCGTGCACGACGGCATCGCGCAGATGTTCCGGATCATCGAGTCGGCCCGGATGATGGTCGGCACCAAGGCGATCGCCACCCTGTCCACCGGCTACCTGAACGCGCTGGCGTACGCGAAGACCCGGGTGCAGGGCGCCGACCTGACCGAGATGCTGAACAAGGCGGCGCCGCGGGTCACGATCATCCACCACCCGGACGTCCGCCGGATGCTGATGCTGCAGAAGGCGTACGCCGAAGGCATGCGGGCGCTGCTCCTCTACACCGCCACCCAGCAGGACGCGGTCGCCGAGGCCGCCGCCGGCGGCGACCGGAACGAGGCGGCCGAGCGGCTGAACGACCTGCTGCTGCCGGTCGTGAAGGGCGTCGGCTCGGAGCGGTCGTACGAACTGCTGGCGCTCTCGCTGCAGGTGTTCGGCGGCTCCGGCTACCTGCAGGACTACCCGATCGAGCAGTACATCAGGGACGCGAAGATCGACACCCTGTACGAGGGCACCACCTCGATCCAGGGCATGGACCTGTTCTTCCGCAAGATCGTCCGGGACAACGGGCAGGCGCTGACCGGCCTTCTCGGCGAGATCCAGTCCTTTGTGGATGGTGGGATCGGGAACGGCCGGTTCAAGCAGGAGCGGGCCCGGCTGGCCACCGCGCTGGCGGATGTGCAGGGCATGCTCGGCGCGATGGTCGGCTTCCTCACCTCGTCCATGGAAGACCCGCGCAACACCTACAAGGTCGGGCAGAACACCACCCGGCTGCTGATGTCGCTCGGCGACCTGGTCATCGGCTGGCTGCTGCTGCGCGGCGCCACCGTCGCCAACACCGCGCTGGACGCCGGCGCCGCCGACGCCCGGGACCGCGCCTTCTACGAGGGCAAGGTCGTCGCCGCGACGTTCTTCGCCAACACCGTGCTGCCCGAGCTGTCCGCCCGGCGGGCGGTCACCGAGGCCACCGACAACACCCTGATGGACCTGCCGGAGACCGCCTTCTAGTTCGGCGCCGGCTCGGCCGACCCGGCCGCCGCACCGTCCACTGTGGATGGGTCCGGACTGGACCCGTCCGAAGTGGACCCGTCCGAAGTGGGCGGCGGCGGCCGGTCCGTTTTCCAGAGGCTCAGCGAGGCCCCGTACAGCTGGACGTGGAACACCGCGATCCGCTCGAACGGGCAGAACACCTCGACGCCCGCCTGTGCCGTGCCGGTGCCGGCGATCACCCTGGCCAGGCCGTGGCGGACCGTCGGCCGGTCGGCGTCCGCGTCGACCAGCACGCTGTAGACCGGGAACGGGGTGCCCTCGCCGACCTGGGCCGCCGCGCGCAGCGTCGCCAGCGCGTGCGGCTGCTCGCTGATCCAGGCGACCACCGCGTTGTCCCGCTCGTCCGGCTCCTCGGCGCCGCGCTGCACGGACGCGTTCAGGTCCAGGCCGACCAGCGTGAAGCCATCGAACTGCTCGTCGTCGATCGACTCGGAGACGTCGATGACGGTATCGATCGCGCTGTTCACGGCGTGGTACGTGGTATCCAGCTGCAGCACACCCGGCCGGTTCGACGGGGCCCGTTCCACCTTGCGGGTCCACAGCCGGGTCGAACCCCGGTACAGCCGCAGGTGCAGCGGCGACAGCCCCTTCGCCGGCTCGAGCGGCTCGACCAGCACCGGGTCGGGCAGCCCGCTGAGCGCGCTCCTCACCTCGGCCAGGATTGCCGGCTGGTCGGCCTCGCCGTCGACCACCACGCCGACCACGACCGTCCGCTGGTCGGCCACCTCGGTCCAGACGGTGACCAGGCCGAGTACACCGGCCTGGTCCGGCACCCAGGCCACCAGTGCCGCCAGGGCCGGCTCATCCTCGCCGGGGCCGGGCTGGAAGATGGCGTCGTCCGCCAGCCCGGTCCCGGCCGACGACCCGGCTCCGGCCGACGACCCGGCTCCGGCCGACGGCCCGGCCTGGTCAGCGGGCGCCGGTGCCGCCGGGTTGCCGGCCGGTGCGGCCGCCGGCTCGCCGGTCTGCGGCTGGCCGGCAGGCGGCTGGCCGGTCTGCGGCTGGCCGGCAGGCGGTTGGCCGGCCGGTACGGCGGACGGCTCGACTGCGGCCGGCCGAGCTGCCGGGTCGCCGGACCCGGCCGGCGGGGCGGAGGCGGCCGGATCGTGGGCCGCCGTGGCGGCCGTTCCGGTCGGCGGGGTCGGACGGCGGGCGGGCGCGCGCCAGAGGGCGACCGAGCGGTCCTCCAGCCAGCGATGTACGTCGCCGACGTCGGCCAGGCCGACGATCTCGATGCAGCAGCGCCGGGCGCCGGACCGTTGGACCAGGTCGACGATCGTGCTGCGCTCGGTTTCGACACCGGAGATCGAACCCGAGCCGACGTATGCCATCACCACCCGGACCCAGCCGCCGGCCGGGTCGGCCACCCAACTGCGGAACAGCGCGGCCAGCCGCTCCGAACCCGCGGCATACCGGGACAGCGCCGCGTCCACCCCGTCCAGCGCGATCGCTCCGGCGGCGAAGGACCATTCCAGGTTCGCCGCGACCAGTTCGAACCCACCGGCCGGGTCGTCCCGTGGCCGGTCCGGGTCGACCGCCGCCGCGGCCGGCTCGGCTGCGTCCACTCCGGGCGACTCACCCTCCACAGTGGACCCGACCGGCTCCGGTGCGGCAGGCGTGGCGGGAGCGGCGGGGGCGCCGGGCGGCAGCGGCGCGACCAGCTCGGCCGGGGTGCGCGGCGAGGGCGGCTCCGGGGGTAGTTCCGGCTCCGGCCAGACCGGCACGGAAGCGGCCCAGACCGCCTGCTGCACCGGATCCCGGCGCCGCTCGTCGGCCAGCACCGGCACGGCCAGGCAGGCCGCGCCACGCTCGGCGGCAGTCGCCGCCGCCGTGCTGACCACGCCGATCACACCGACCAGATCGACCAGCACCGGCACGTACACCCGGACCTGGGCGACGTCCGGGCCGCGGAAGCCCTGCCAGCACCGGTGTACCGCCCGTACGCTGTCCTGAGTGGACAGTGCGGCGCCGACCGCCCGGTCGACCTCGTCCGGGCGCGGATCGCCGGGCAGGTAGGTGGTACGGCTGTTCAGCGCCGCCTCGGCGACCGGCTCCTCGGCATCCCAGCCGGCGAGATCGTCGTACCGGGCGCCGACCGCGTCGAGGCGGGCCCGCAGGCCGAGCAGGCCGAGCCCGTCGTCCTGCAGCACCACGTGGAACGGCACCGGGTCGCCCTCTTCGGCCCGGCTGCGCGCCACCTCCCGGACCGTCGCGACGAAACCGTCCAGTTCGGACAGTGGCGCGGCGGCGAGCAGTAGGGCGGCCCGGCTGATCACGAGCAGGTGCCCGGCGCCGGGCAGCCAGGACATGTCGGTGAGCAGGCTGGCCAGCGCGGGCCAGTCCTCCACCGGGTCGCCGGGCAACTGCAGCGCGGCCGCGGTCTCGTCGAACAGGCCGTACCCGGTGCGGACGCAGTGGCCACGCAGGATCCGGACCACCACGCCGTCCTGACCGAGCATCCAGCCCAACTGCCGGGCGTCCGACGGCGCGCCGTCGAGCAGGTGCAGCCAGGGTCCGGTCGGCCGGCGCAGCCGGGCGAGCTCGGCGAGCGGGTCGGCGGCCGGCACTACCCGCATCCTCGGATCTGCCCTGGCCGCGCCAGTTACGGCTCCGTCGGCCATTCGCTCATCCTCGCCACCGCCCGCATCTTGTTCATCGCGTCCAGCGCGGCGACCTTGTACGACTCGGCCAGCGTCGGGTAGTTGAACACCGCCTCGACCAGGTAGTCGATCGTGCCACCGAGGCCCATCACAGTCTGTCCAATGTGGACGAGCTCGGTGGCGTTGGTGCCGAACACGTGCACGCCCAGCAGCTGCTTGCTCTCCGAATGTACGAGCAGCTTCAGCATGCCGTACGAATCGCCGAGGATCTGGCCGCGGGCCAGCTCGCGGTAGCGGGAGATGCCGACCTCGAACGGCACCGATTCGGCGGTCAGCTCGTCCTCGGTGCGCCCGACGTAGGAGATCTCCGGGATCGTGTAGATGCCGATCGGCTGCAGCAGGTGCTTGCCGCTGTCCACCGGCTCGCCACAGGCGTGATAGGCGGCCCGCCGGCCCTGCTCCATCGAGGTCGCGGCCAGCGCCGGGAACCCGATCACGTCGCCGACCGCGTAGATGTGGTCGACCTTGGTGCGGCAGTACTGGTCGACGCTGATCCGGCCGCGGTCGTCGGCCTCCAGCTCGGCCCGGTCCAGCTGCAGGATGTCGGTGACGCCGTCCCGGCCGGCCGAGTACATCACCGTGTCGGCCGGGAGCCGCTTGCCGCTCTCCAGGATCGTCAGCGTGCCGCCCTCGTGCCGCTCCACCCGGGATACCGTCTCCCGGAACCGGAACGTCACGGCCAGGTCGCGCAGCTGGTACTTCAGCGCTTCGATGATCTCCAGGTCGCAGAAGTCGAGCATCCGCTCGCGCCGCTCGACCACGGTTACCTTGGTACCGAGCGCGGCGAACATCGACGCGTACTCGATGCCGATGACGCCGGCACCGACCACGACCATCGTCGCGGGCAGGTGCTCCATGCAGAGGATCTGATCGCTGTCCACAATGGTCAGCCCGTCGAACTGGACGGTGGCCGGGCGGGCCGGCCGGGTGCCGACCGCGATCACGATCTTCTCCGCGGTGACCTTCCGCTCGCTGCCGTCCTCGGCCGCGACGATGATCGTGTGCGAGTCGTCGAACCGGCCGGTGCCGACCAGCATGTGCACGTGGTTGCGGGCCAGCTGGCTACGGATCACGTCGATCTCGCGGCCGATCACATGGTGGGTACGGGTCAGCAGGTCGGAGACCGTGACGTCGTCCTTCACCCGGTAGGACTGCCCGTAGAACTCACGCTGCGCGAGCCCGGTGACGTAGAGCACCGCCTCCCGCAGCGTCTTCGATGGAATGGTGCCGGTATTGATGCACACTCCGCCGACCATGTGCCGGCGCTCCACCAGGCCAACCCGCCGCCCCAGCTTTGCCCCGGCTATGGCTGCCTTCTGCCCGCCCGGCCCCGAGCCGAGGACAAGCAAGTCGAAGTCGTAATCGGCCATTGCCGCACCTCGTTCGCGCCGCCCGCTGCCACCCGCCAGACCTATCCTGCCCTGCTTCACCCGACCGGCGCATCCCACGGTTGTCCCAGCACCATCTGTGCGGTGGACA